>VFQP010001692.1_pt1 | contig 27932 bp, 35 predicted proteins | sample 3512351 | NCBI WGS metagenome assembly VFQP01 (sample SAMN10412372, study PRJNA504923) | tailings metagenome | isolation source: Relicate 1 Philex TSF1 revegetated site | place: Philippines: Tuba, Benguet | collected 2017-08-29
TGTGTGTGTGTGTGTGTGTGTGTGTGTGTGTGTGTGTGTGTGTGTGTGTGTGTGTATAAAGGGGGAAATGAAAGCAATGGTGATCGTTACGAGCAGCAACCAGAACATACGTGGGGAGCATGGCAGTGGTGGGGCCAGTGGTGGGACCCTCAGGAGGAGGGGATGATGGTGTTGCAGCGGCATCCTGTGGGGCATCCCCACCCACGGGGTGTTTTTCCATCAAAAACTCACTGTCGGCACCAAGGGGTTCGGCCACTATCTCTGACACGTATTTGGCCGTTTCTGAGGTGGATGGGAGGTGATGATGATGATCGGGACACGGGATGATGCTTTGATTACACACACCACCACCCACGTTCTTCTGTGCTGCCTGGTGGTGCGTCAGACATGATCATGTGTTTGTTTACAAAGTAATGTTGTAATAACCGTAACACAGAAGAAGAAAAAACAGCAAAAACGCATGCGCCCCCTCGTCCCCCTCTTGACCGTCACGTGAAACAGCAAACGCAGCAAAAGAATGTATAGATGTGCACACACTGCACAAGCAACGGCAGGCGTCAGTCATGAATCCTGCCACGTCAAAAAAGTAAACACACACACAACAAACACACTGTCATACAAACACCACCCGCATTGTGCAATCCCTCATCATACAGCTACCGTATACACTATATTGATAACAACACAGCAAACAAGAAAAACACCACTCATCCCCACCCTCACATGCGTTTACTACTGTTCACATGCTTGAGACTCATCGACTTGTACAACTGTGACCCATTAGGCGCAGGAGGTGGTGTCCAGTGCAGATGTCGGGGATCCACATGCAATCGTGGCTTGGGTGGCAATCGTGCAAGATGCTCCTCGATAAGCCGTGGTGTCACTGTGAGCAGATGATCCCCCTTGTAGTATTTGATGAGACCCAGTGGTGTGAGGGCGGAGATGATGTCTTCTGGTCGAATGGCGGTGGCAGCAGCAATGTCCTTAATGGATGGGTTTTTCTGTTCCCGCAACACCTCAAACACTGCTTGTGTCCAATATGCACGATATGATACCTATGCGTGGGGGGGGGGTATGTGTGGTGTATGCGTGTAACAATGGGACATGTTGGACATCCCCACACATCCCCACATCCCCACCATTGTATGTGTGCATTGTATGTGTGATCACCCACCTCCACCCACATACCGCCCCCAAATCGCTCAGCGGCCGCTCTGGGTGTCCCAACTTGCCCTCCCGCTTGGACAGCTCATACGACAGCTCTATCAAAAACCGACCATACCCCTTGCGCTGATGGCATGGCAAGGTCAGTATACATGCCACATTGTACCCCTCTGGTGAATTCTTCTCCTTGGAAAAGTACCCAACAATGTGTGCCCCCTCTGCATCCCGTTCACACAACACATAGAAATAAAAGGGCTCGACATCAAAGTACAATGTTTTGTGATCCAGAAACAGCTTGGCAAGCAGACATAGGTTTTGACAATAGAGTTTGTGTTTTGCGCCATCCACTTCGTACATGGAGATGGCGCTGGGTGTGCTGGTGCCGTTTGTGGCGGCACTGTTGCTGTTGCCACCACCACGACCAACAGTGCCAGATTTGTAAATCTCAGTGCCTGGGGGTGCCTTGCGTGGAAGGGATGCCAGGTGCTTGAGGAGGGTGCGCTTTTTGCGGAAGTATTTCAAGTCGTATTCACAGATGAAGAGCTTGTGGCAGCCTGCGTATGGTTCTGGGTAGGGGGAGTAGTACCATGCATCCAACTCATGCTTGCCCAATTCAACCACCTGAAAAAGGGGGGTGATGTGGGGGTGATGTGCGTGGGATTTGAGTGCATCATGTGCGTGAAATACCAAAATCATGTGTGCTATATTATACAAGCACTGCTGCTGTGTGTGCAAACAAGCACCACCACGAAAACATACATGGATGTTTTTCACTTTGGTGCGTTGCTGATGGCGCCGCTCAAAATCCTGTTCCAATGCACTGAGCTCCTCTGCACATGGAGCGACATGATGGAATTCCTCAAACTTGCGCTTCATGGTACGGGTGGTGTATGGTTTGAGGTCCCCTGTGGACGACTGTAGCAAATCCCTGTGTGATGGTGGTGAATGATGATGGATGATGGGGGCGACGAAGAAGGTGGGTGACACATGATGGACATTGCTGTTGCTACTCCAACACATCAATCCTCTCTCAACTACTATCACCACGTACGAGGCAGAACCACCAGCAGCGCCAGCAAATCGGGGGGATCCCACGGCATCGCAGCTCAACACACGTGCAAGCTTTTCCCTGACCCTGTCTGCTGGTACCCACTCATCCAAACGCTTGTCACCTGTACATGGGGAATGCATGGGCATGTCACCACAACAGCCACACAATGATGCATCACCACTGCGCACGCCTCCACACAACTCCCACGTACAATCAAGATAATGCACATAGTAGCTGACAGTGCCATCTTGCTCGCTGCGCTCGTGTACAATCTCTGCAGGATCTGTGGAAAGGTGCACAAAAGGGTGCAACAAGGCAACTGCCTGATGATGATGCCCTACCCCATCAACACGTACGTGCTTCTTTGTCAAACGAAGCTACACATAGCACCCTGTCACCCTCGTGCACCGTTGCCTCCTGTGTTGCAGAAGCAAGGGTGCATGAAAGCAGCACCTAGTAGGATTATGTTGACGATCTTCGCCTTGGAAAGCGCACCTCTACTGTGACTCCGTTGCAGGCACTGCCATTCACACCATTAACAGCTCGCTCTGCGGATGTTTTGACGCTTCCAGGCTGCGTGTTCGGGTCGAGCTCTGCTGGTGGCATCGAGAGACTGCGTATGTGGTGCTGCACGTTGTTGATAATCGTGCATTTAGTGAAGTTGAGATGTTGAGAGTACGATCGACACACGGGGGGGTGATGTTTTGTACGTTTTGTTATGTCGAGTTGTTGGGGTGTTTGTTGGTTGCAACTAAACAATTGTGTTTGCTGTGTGTTGTCATTTTTGGTGGATGGCTAGTATCAATCAACGACACGGCAACGCCGGAGTAATATTGGCTGCTTAATAGAGCAGCAATCCCATCAATCAAAATGGCAATGCCACCTCCACCACCTCCTCCGGGCATCACACTGCCCCCTGGCACGACTTTTCATCCTCAGGCAGTACCAGGTATTATTGTTGCATCACCACAGGGCATCAACAGCAGCCACACACTAATACACACGCACCGTATAGGAATCCCTATTGCCAACCCACCACGACCACCAGCTGCTGGGGAGGTGCTGTTGGGCTACTATTACATCCAAGACACGGTATACTATTCAACACCCACTATTTACCGATTACAACCATCTTTTCAACCACGCCCCATCCCAACCCAGGCTGGATGCTTTCAGTGTGCCGACCTCAACTTTGCCGGTTGCTGCATATGCACATTCTTTGCCCTGTGGCTTGTGACATGGCCACTTGCCATGATGGTGTGTCTCCTGCCACCCTTTCACACCGGGATGCAGTTTCCTGTGTATGGCTATCCACCACCCACTGCAGATGCCAATGCCTGGCAGCAAGGGCCACCTCAACAATTTCAATACCCACCCACATGGACACCCCCACCCCCTGATCCCAACATGCGACCCCCACAAGGTGTGGGGGGAGGTCTATTGGTTGTGCTGCATCCATCGTGTGTGTTGAATGGTACCAATTTCGTGTGTGAGAGAATGCACACATGTGTGGCTCTCCTGTCCTACACGTCAATACATCACCATTGTACAGGGTTTCAGTCTGGCAACCTTCCACCCAGCATCAGTAGCAAAAACCTCAATCCCCCTGTTGCTGAAGGCATACCTGTGGGTACTGCTGGTGGTGCTGGTGGAACCGCACCAACCACGACAGAAGCTCCAGCAGCACAAAAAATGTAGGTGTTGTTGTGGTGGGGATGCACTGCGGTGTTGCAACGACAGGGCGGGGGGATTAGCATCGACAGGAATGAGATGTTGCTATGATGTTGATACTGTGTCCTGGTTGTAGTTGTTGATGCTGTTTCGACCTATTTGTATATTTTCTCTACCTTTTTATTCATCCAAAGTTTGCGAAAAATTGCATTGCTAGATGTTGAACATTTGAACAAAATGTCATTGTTTGTGATTGTTTGAATGTACCACACCTACTCACATGTGTTACCTCTCCCCCACACTGGGGTTTCATGCTCCTCGCAACAAACACACAACCACGCACTCTCTAACACGCTGAACACAAAGCCCTATATACACACACGTGCACGCACACGCTGTGTACAATTTTCCCACACCTGGCACCCACACCATGGCACTTACAAGCTCCCCACAGTGAGACCCACATATGCCAGCACTGCCACACCCACAAGCCCACCAATGACAGTGGCAAGGGTACCAGCATCCAACTGACCCCCTTGCATGGAACCTGTGTTGACATCAAACTTGACAAAACGACGCTTGGGTGCACTGTGTGTGGTGGTGGTGGTGGTGATGGTGGTGGTGTGGGTGGATGGTGCGGAATGGCAGTGGTGGGCAGAGTATGTGGCAGCATGAAATGGCACACAGGTACACCCATACACCCCCCATGTGAGCACCATGAATAACAACAACAATATTAATGATAACAATAATGTCGTCAACAGTCACTTCAACAGTCACATACCGGCACTGGGGGCACTGGTAGTTGCCTGGCTGCTCCTCAAAGGGTGTGCTGTGGGGAGAGACAAGGTGAGGTTGCACCGCATATGATGTGCAAAGAATGATGTACAAAGAAATATTCGTGACATGATGCAAAAAACATGTGTGCGTGTACAGGTAGGGGTGGTGGTGGGGATGATTGAAGTGCAATCCAATACACCCCACACATCATATCAGCACCCCACACATCAGATCAGCACCCCACACAGCACCCTACACAGCACCCCACACAGCACCCCCCATCCTGTATCCTCAACCACATACACTTCAGTGTAGATATAACCACCTGTGTGTGATGATGCGGGGATGACATGGGATACATGGTGAACGCTCCAGCTCATCCACTGTGCACAAGCAAAGCACCACAACCAGTGCTACACCACACAGGAACACCCATACACACACAAAACACCAGTACTAGAACACACACACAGAAGCAGCAATGCAAGAACAACAACAGAAACACCCATGCGACAACAACAACTCTCATCTCCACATACAGTCAAGGCATGCATGGGTGGCACGTGATTTCTCAGCTGCAGTCAGCTTGCGACCAAAACGCGGGGGTGCAGGTTTCTTGGGCAGACGCTTGACATTGATGGTTTCATTAGCACCCTTGACCTGTGTGTGGGTTTTTGGGGTGTGTGTTGTATCTTGTGTATGTATGTATGTATGTGTGTGTGTGTGTGTGTGTTGTGTATTGCAGTGTACACATACACACACAGCACACAGCACGTACAATGACAAAGCTGACAGGGGAGGGGCAGGCCTTGATGGAGTTGTTCACATACCCCTGTGTGTGTATGTGTGTGTGTGTGTGTGTGTGTGTGTGTGTGTGTGTGTGTGTGTGTGTGTGTGTTGTGCGTCAGTTGAATAATGTATACTGGGTGGGAAGCATGAGTGGCACATGCATGAGACAATCATATCATGTCATATCATGTCAACACATCATAGACACACAACCAGGGCAACAAGTGTAAATCATGTCAACACATCACAGCACACACACCAAGGAGTCAGCCTGTGTAGGTGGTGGTGACAAGGGGTGATGTACACTGATGACATACGTGCACTAATGATATACCAACAACAACAACAACGTGCACATGAACAACTAGTAACGGCTGCATCAGTATCCATGTACATCACATCACCATACCGGCCTGTGAGAGGAAGAGGTACACAGGTTGTGATACGCACATCATGTGCATGCCTTTGCATGAAATACACACATCTCCCCCTCTTTTCCACCACATCCCACCACATCCCACCACATCCCACCACATCCCACCACATCCCACCACACCCGCCCCACCACATACCAGAGTTCATCGCCAAAGTAGGAGCTGCAGTAGATGATGGTGTCACCAGACTCAATACCAGCCTTCTTAGCATTGCCTGATGCGTTTTTCACCAAAATACCACCACCAGCCGCAGTGCTCTGTGCCAAGCTAAGGCCCAGAGGCTTGTCCACGTCCACCTGCACATGGAGGTGCACATGTGTGCTATTGCTTGGTATAATACAGCAGAGTTCCACCACGGTACCGTGATCTGCTGGCCCTTGGTGGTCACACCCTTTCTTGCGACGGGTGTAGCAACCTGACGACGTGGTGTTGACGCTGCAGTGTTTTTGCGTGCCATCAATCCACCAGTGGTGCCCTTGAATGGCTGTGCAGGGACAAGGGGGGATGGAGTGAGATGGACCACAGTTGCCGCCACGCCACACGAATGCCTAGCATCAAGACATACCGCCATCACTGCAATGCAATCACGCTGCTGTCGTGTTGCGGACGAGGCGCACACAGCCACAGGCTTGGTGAACACTCCACATGTCGCTACCATGCTGCTAGTGCGTTTTGATATTGCGTTGTGTGGTCGTGTGGGTATGTATGATGTTACAAACTATATATAAGTGGGGGAGAAAAGAAGCAGATGTTCTTTTTGATTGGGATGTCTGTGAGTCTACATGCCACCTCGCAGTGCCAATACCTGTAGATGTGACACGTACTATGTGGAATAGGTGCTACCAACCCATGCCCACCCACCCACCCTACGCACCAAGTGCAGTACAGAGCCGCCCTCAATGTTGTATTCCTTGGCCGTCTTCTCATCACTCATCTGCTTGCCCGCAAAAATAAGTCTGTTGTACAACGAGCACCCAATGTGTGGTCACAACGTCGTGATTGCTTGGGGTGTGTGACAACAATACCAGACACAGCAGGACAACCGACACACCATCCCCGTTCTCCATCCCCACACACCGTTGCTGCACAGGTGGGATGCCCTCCTTTTCCTCCACACGTTCCTTGATGCGCTCAATCGTATCGGTGGGCTCAATATCAATCTCAATCTCCTTGCCAGTGAGTGTCTTGACCTTGATCATGATGCCACCCCTGTGTGTAGGCGTGGTGTGTTGATCAACCAGCATCGTTGCCACTCACACAAACACCCACCTCAATCGTGGGTGAAGGTCCAGTACTGCACCATCAGACAGCGTTGCCAATAAAGTGTCTGCAGGGAGTGCAACACCGTGCACGCTCACAGTGCAATCGAGCGCACATCCCATGCAGGCCTGTGATATGCAGGAACATCATGTTCAATCCGAAAAGTAGCTTGCAAATCCTTGACAAGCCCTCACACGTACCCCAACCTCTGCCACTGCGTCTCGTGCTGTAGATCTGCAAGCATCAATGTGTTGCAGCTGGAGCAGAGTACCTGTACATCAACGGGTACAGGTTGAAAACCTTTGTATTCTGGTACATTGGCCAATGCAGTGCAACCAACCTTGTGGGGTTCGAGCAAACAGACGCATCGCGGCGATGATGTAAAGAGAGTTTGGAGAGTGTTTGCTGTATATGCTAGTAGTGTGTGCAAGTTACTGTCAGATGCTACACACAAAAATAAATCACGACATGAACAATGCAGTGCACTGTGCTCGGGTGTCATCGGGGCTGGTCACTGTGTGGCCAATAGTCTTGGGGGACGAAAAAATCTCAAAATCATTGCCACCCTGTGTATGTGGTTGATTATGTGTATGTGCTTGGTGATGTGTGTGTGTGTGTGAATCTCATTATCCATAGCTATCATTCCCAACAGAACCTCGAATGTCTTGTCACCAAAAAAGTGAATAGTGTCATACTCCTTTTCCACAAATTGCAGGCAATACGTCTTGTCCCAACCCTGTGTGTAGGCGTCAAACATGAGGTGGCTGCACATACATACACAGTGAGTGACATCGACATACCTGGGGAAACACATCAAAGCTAATCTGCCCACCAATGGAGTATGTCAAACCATAATCAGCAAACTCCTCCTTGAGTTTGGCAACCATGGTCTTCCTGTGTGTGGTACAGGTCAAATAGGGTGTGTTGTGCATCCACACACCCCCATCATGAACATGTTGTTTACAAACACCATCATCATACCGTACACCAGTCTTTAGGTCATACTCCTCAAAAGCATCACGTTCCTCTTGGCTGCAGTTGCGTCCAATAGGAGATACGTTGATCATACCATTGCGAAACTCGATAAATGTACCACGCTTGATGGGAATGTCCAAGTCTGCAATATAATGCAGTACATAGTTGATCAATCGCTTGAGCTTGTCCTCGCCCAAATAGGTCTTGAGGCTTTGAATGTGGATCATTTCACCAGCCTTGTGTGCAACGAGGCCGTTTTCAGAAAACATATAGTCATACTCATTGGGCGCTGTTGGTGTGCGAGTGTGTTGTGTGGGGGGGAATATGTGTGTGTGTGTGGGATGTGTGTACCACTAACACATACCATTGGACCCAAGCTGCTCGCAGATTTTGTGCAGGTCAGAGCCACCGACAACGCCCACTGCCACATACTGGGTGTGCGATGGGTGGGCGTGTGCGTACGTGTGTGTAGCATCCAGACACGCACAAATCAATACCTTGCGGAGTTCCTGCATAAACTTGAGCATCTCATCAGTGGCTTGCTGTGTGAGAGGGAGTGTGTCGATGATGCAAACACGATCAAGTGCACTGCCACTACAAAGACAAAGGACCTAGCAACGCACATTGCGGGGCACAGTCAATGTGCCGTCCACATCAAAGAGTGCGATGGTTTTGGACTGGGTCATGCTGATGGATGAGCTGCTGCCAATTCTTGCCTTCACAGCCTTGTGCTTGTAAACACAAAAATATCACTCTTACAAATCAAGAACCAAAAAACAACCACGACAATATATGTTGCTGCAAACAAACATTACCATTACACTTGCGCAAGCGCTTGTTGCAAATCATCCCACAAGTCCTCGACACACTCAACGCCGCATGAAAAACGCACCAAATTGTCCTTGATGCCCACCTCGGCGCGCTTTTCCGGCCCCTGGTCCCAGTAGCTAATCACAGTGGGCTGCTCAATCAAGCTCTCCACTCCGCCCAAGCTGGGCGCAATATACGGCAACTGCATGGCGTCGATAAACCGCGCAGTCCCCCACAAATCTGCATCCACCTCAAAACTAATCACCCCACCAAACCCGCTCATGTACTTGCACGCCACCGCGTGGTCGGGGTGACTCGGCAACCCTGGATAGTGCACCCGCACAATCTTGGGGTGCGCCTCGAGCCGCGTGGCCAGCTCCATGGCCGTCTTGTTTTGTCGCTCCACACGCAGGTCGAGCGTCTTCATGCCACGCAGGAGCAAATACGATGCATGGGGATCAATGGTGCCCCCGAGAATGTGATGCATGGCGCGCACTTGCTGCACTAGGTCTGCGTGCCCTGCAATGGCCCCTGCAAGCACGTCGTTGTGGCCGCCAAGGTACTTGGTCGCCGAATGAATCACCAGGTCTGCCCCAAAATCCAGTGCCCGTGAATTGATGGGTGTGGCAAATGTAGAGTCAATCACCACCGTGGCACCACGTGCATGACACAATTCTGCAATGCGCTCAATGTCGACGCATCTCAAGTAGGGGTTTGTGGGCGACTCGGAAAAATACAACGACACCTCGTGCTCTTGCAACGCTGTTTCCAATGCGTCCATGTCGCTGGGGTCGATCACGGTGGTGCTAATGTTCATCTTGGGCAACACGGTCTGGATAAACTGCCGTGTGCGTCGGTAGCAGTCGGTGGTGGTGACAATGTGGCCCCCGGCCGGTACCAGCGCCAACAGCATAGTCGTCGCAGTATTCATGCCACTGGCAGACAAAAGGCAGTCCTGTGCCCCCTCGAGCTCCATGATCTTTTCCTCGACTGCGCGTGTGGTGGGGTTGCCATACCGCCCATACTCAAACGAGGTGTGGGCGCCTTCCTGAAAGTCGATGAGCTCCTTTGTGTTCCTAAACGTGTATGTAGACGTCTGCACGATGGGCGTCGTCAACGAATCGCTCACTTTGGGTCGTCCCTTGCGTTCCCCGGCGTGTACGGTGGCTGTGGCCGTTTTGGGAGGCGCATTTGTTGGTGTAATGGTGGGCTGCTGCTGTATTGACAGAGGGGCGCCATTGCTGGTGGCCTCTATCAAATCCTCTGAAATTGCTCTTAAGTGGTGGTGAGATGATGGCTCTTTGGGGCGTATGTGGGATAGCGAAGATTGCTGGCTGCTGGCTCGAGGGTATCGCTGCAGTAGGTGGTTGTTTGCAAACGAACACAACGGACACATTGTGTTGAGGTTTATGTGCGAGATGCTGTGTTGGTGAGGGTGACAGGGTGGCGATTGTAAGGGGCTGTACACGATGCAACGTACACAATGTGTGGTATTTTTAAATACAGTGGTGGCTGGGGTGTGCAAGGTATATAACGTGGGTTGCAAAAGGTGTGGTTTTTGGTTGTTGTTTGCTGGGTACAATGTATATGGTACAACACAGACGCGCCCACACACCCTCACATGACTTTGACGACCCCATGCAAGAGTAATACACAGCTGGACAACGATGCACAGTGGAAAACGTACATAGGAACAGGGAGATTTGCAAGAAATCAACAAGGCGTGTTGAGCAGGTTTTTCATGCAGGATGGTGTACAGTCAACAGTCAACGGTTACCACACAGCACAACCGCCAGGCAACTGAAAGAAGGCACAACGATGTACACACCAACACTTGCCGCATGGCCAGCACAGAAGCTGACCACCATTGGCTGGGATCCTCACACAAACAACCCTTGACACAGTTAAAAATTGTGTCAGCCACCTGAATCCCCTCCACCCCACAGGCACCCAACAAAACCTGGGCCAACAGCTCTTCAATTTCAGCTGTTGGCGTGAACACCAGGTTGGTGCCAACGTTGATGCCGGTCAAAAAGTTGACCAACATGCAACCTATCCCCCACACATCACTCAACCCCGTCACCACCCCCACTCCCTGCTCCGCTGCCAGCACCAACTCGGGCTGTGTGTGACAAGCAAGGCATTGGTGTGCATGTGTGTCGGGCGTGTGTGTGCAACTTGTGACCGTTATATTAATTTGCCCCACCACTACAACCCATGTACAACACACACAATCCACACATACCGCAACGTAGCCCTGGGTGCCAGCCAGGTGCCCTGGCACGGTCCCTGCCTCGCGGCAGGAACCGAAGTCTGCCATCACACCCACCCCAGGCACGGGTAGCCCGCCAAATGAGCGGGTGGGTGGGTGGAGGAGGAGATTCTCCCCCTTGACGTCGCGGTGGGCCAGGCCTGCACAATGCAGGCCTGCCACCCCACACGCCGCAGACCCTGCCAGCTCCACTGCGCAGAGCAGCTTGTAAAGCTGGCTCTGTGCAGGGACTGCCCACCTGTATGAGGTATGGTGATGGAATTGGTGGGGATGAGTTGTCAACAGCATGCACAACCACCACCCACACAGGCACTCAACCACGTACCGGCACCAAAAGTCCCAGGCATTTCCTCCCTCCATCAGAGGGAGGACAATACCCAGCCCCACACCAGGGCAAGGCTTGACCACTCCCACCACCCCCAATATGTGGGGGTGGCCGCCGGGCCCAAAGGTCTGCCGGACCCTTCCTGTGACGGCCGCCTCCCGGTGCAGGGCCTGTGAGGCCACTGCAGCAGCAACTCCCTCGGTGCCCTGTAAATGTTGCACATGCGTGTGTACACAATTCATTGATACACATATGCCCCACGTGTACAACACCGCACCACCACAACATACCGGAAGGATGGTCTTGATGACCACGGGCATGCCCCGGACGTTGGCGCGGTGCACCGCCCCGTTGCCCCCACGTGCAAACATGTGTTGCACGATTTGCACGTCCTCCCAAGTCTGTGTCAAGGTGGTGTACATATGTGGTCTGATTTGTGGCAACGGTGATGATGCACAATATACAACCATCCACTCAACACGTTACGTACCAGGAGGGGCAGGGGGGGCAAACACGGGGCAGCAGGGGGCTTGTCAGCCACCACCCTTGGAGTGGGTGGCGCCGGCAGGGCAAGGCGAATAGGCGGGGGCAGGAGGGCCAGGGTGTGGGGTGGGGGGAGGAGGGCACGGGGAACCAAACTCGCCGGCAGCGAGGGGGGAGCATCCTCGATGACAACGCTCTGTGTAGGTGTGTATCGTAGTTGTGTGTTCATGTGTCATATGGAGCGTGCATAAAAACATCAAGCACTCGCAAACGTGTATGTTGCCATCACCCGCCATCACATACCGTTGCCACCGAGGGGGGTGCGGCAGCACAAGCCGCGGCCAGCTCCGCCAGAGGGGCATGAAGTGCCACCTCTGGGGCCACAAAGTGGGCCTTGTCCCACCCAGCACGCACCTGTATGAAAGCGGGGATGGATGTGTATTGATGATGGGATCGAGTGCACATCCTAGCCCATCATCACCAAGGCAACCATACTAGACAACACAACCACACACCACACACCGCCACAACCACACAATTGTCAGCATGGACATACCAGTAGCTCCCCACCGCACACCGGAGCAGCGGGAGCCTTCTTGGGAGCGGGGCTCTGTGCACCCCCGCAGCAAGCCTGCGAGAGAGGAAAAAGGGCGTGTGAGAGCGTGCTCTGTGCCGGCGTCAGTGGGGCTCACAGGCAGCACAACAACACACGCTCAATGCACACAACACCATCCCGAAACATGTTTCCACACCACACACATACCAGGAATGGCTTTGCTGCCCGTATCGTCGCTGCCTTGGCCTGTGTAGTGGAGCCAAACAGATCGATGGTGATCAGTGCACGTCAACGGTTAAAGCACGGAACAAGCGCTCGTATAACATGGATGAGTGTTGCTAGGCAGGTCGATGGCAAGAGCAAGGACAAACGCGGCAAGAACAGGTTGTGATGTCATGACCTAGTGATCAAGATGGACGCGCATACCATGTTGACCGCCTTTTGGAGCGCCGTTGTGCCAGTCTTTCTGGCCATAGTTGCCATTGGTGAGGTCTTGTGCTCGTTTCGTGCTTGCATCGCGAGTAAGTTGAGTGAGGCGGGATGGAGTACGAGAAGCTTTGCGGATTTGTGGATCTGCGAATGTCTGGAGAGCGTAGTTTTGTTGCTGTTGTTGTGCAGTTGTAAGCGCTGCTGCAAATGAACGAAAGAAAAACAACTTTTGCAGAGCGTGGTGGCAAGTGTGTTTGACAGCCCAGTCAAGGTGGTGATGGTGATGCAAACGAAGCAGGAATGCTCGTGCATGCCTCATGTGATTGATGTAATGAATACGTTTTGATATGTTTTGATGTGTCGCTAGCTGCTCGTTTGTGTGTCACCCATGCTGATCACTCATCGACAACTCATCCTGCTGGCACCACCTGCAAGCGCCTGTGACGTGTACAGTGGTGTGTGTGTGCGTGTGTGTGCACGCACATGATCGGTATGTTGTGCACCTAGCCAGCAGCCGTACCATACAACCATCGCCAATACGCGTGCACGCCTGCTTGTCACAACCTTGCCCACCACCGCCAAGCATGCTCATAATTCAATGTCTGATGCCTTGTGCTGCATGAATGCACACTTGCTGATTGCACAGTGGCTTGGTGCACTGCTGCGCACTCCCTCGTGTCCATCCTGCTGGCAACCCCCTGTGCTGGTCATGAGCAACATTATAGCATTGTTGCATGATTCGTACACACTGTAGTGATCCCATGTAAGGTGTGCGTGTGTGTGCTTGAGGGAGTACCTTGTCTAGTTGTTGATGATGATGATGCCCATGATGATGCGTTCACCCACAACACTCAACATACCAGCACTGTGCGTACAACACGAAGGCACCTTGTGATCACGCCGTTGAGATGCTTGGTTGTGCTACTGCACGCTGTCTTGCTGGCAAAACCACCCCATTGTATGTGCATCATCCACCCACGCTGCAACAGATACCTCTGTGCCCTAGCACCACCAACAGCGGCTGCAGCGAGTTCGATAGCATGCCTGGCAACGTTGCATTGCAGGGTAAGCACGCTGCAGTGCTGCAAAACGTGTGTGGTGTGTGTGTTGCAGGTGCACTGGGAACGCTGTCGTGTGTGCACACACAGTGCACAGCAGCAGCAGTGTCATGCACCATGGTGGCTGCTGCATTGTGTATGGGCAGCTTGTGTGTGTGGTGCCAAGTTTTTGCGTTTGAAAATACACCTGTGCTTTTCTTGTGGTGCAGCACATAACACATGAGTGGTGACAGTGTGTGCACTGCATCCACCGTACAATTCACCACGCAGCACAGCAGCTCATGTACACCACCAACAACAGCACCGAGGATGATCGTGATGGTGATGATGTCGTCATCAGCAACACATCAACACACCTCAGCACCTCAACGCCTACATACATCGTGTGGACGTACATCATAGCGTACTGCACGGGCTGCTCAACTATGTAGAGGCGTCACCGATACCCTCATCATCCAGCTTGCCATCCACCACAGCCAACCACACTGCATGGCTGCAGGCAGGCAGGTGGATGTGCTGCAGTAAAATGTATGCAGAATAGTGCAAAACAAGCAGCTGCATTCAACCACACTACCTTGGCCCCATCTTGTATACTAGGATGCACCGACCAGATGGTGCACCGACCACCAAGCACAAAACCACACCAGGCACATGCAACAACACCCCCTGTGCTGCAGCCATGCATCAGATCGTGGTGCTTTCAAACACCTCCCCACACCCCTCGCAGCCGCTCTCTTGCCAGTTGCTCAGACCAAACCCCCCTCTTCAAATACCATGAAAATTTGGCGTTGAATCATTCTACAATCTCGCTCACTGCGCATCATTACGACCGGCGCTTTTATTACAGCCCTTGCATTCGACAACCCCAAGCAAGCGCTAGCAACCACCACACACCACTGATCACCATGGTTCGAAACCATGGCAAATTCTCGCGCCCCTGCAACATCACTGGCAGGGGCTGCACCAGGAGCGCCAGGAAGAAGCGCTCCATCAAGCCGGGCGTCGCTGACAAGGTGCGTGTGGTGGTCAATCGTGGCATTCCATCGGGTCCTATGTTTGGGTGGGTAATGAAGCCGCTGTGCGTGTGCATATGCTTGATATGTGAAACCCGTTTGGTCAAGCTTGCAATGCGATGTATTGCTACACTCGAAAACGTGTGTTGCTGACACTAGACATTACCATGCTCACAGGCGCCCAAGGCCGCACCCACCGTGGCCGAGCAGGGGGTGGGCATCCAAGTGGGCCACCCAGTAGAGGGACCCACCGCCACCACCACTGCGCCTGCTGCAACGCCACCAGCGGCGCTTGCTCGGGAGGTCGCCGAGAGTGACCTCCATCATGATGTCGCCACACAGGTGTGTTGTATGATGTTGCAATACGTGCATTTCCGCATACACCACCCTTAAACACACACGCAGGCAACATACACTGTGGCGTCGGAGCTGCAGGCGCTCCTGTCCGGGGGTGATGCCCTGGACGCCACCATGTTGGGGACGGTGCAAACCGTCCTCGGCAACGCAGCCGGCATGAACCGGCTGTTTGATGAGCAGGAGGTATGTGGGTGATGATGGACATAACATCACCACCAATACACCATCAATACACCCTCAATACACCATCACAACACAGCGTCGACGCTCCTTTGCTCGGCTCGAGGTGGAGGGTGGCACAGTGTTCCTGGTCTACAGGAGCGCTGTGTGGGTGGATGAGAGCTGGGGGGTGGTGCTGGAGTGGCGCGAGCCCTCCAAGTTGAACCCTTGTGCGGCAGAGTTTGTGCCGTAGGGTAGTGCTTTGTGTGGTGGCCTCATGTTTTTCCGAGGCGTTGTTCAACATATTATTGTTCAACAGTGATTATTGCGTTGTGATTATACGTTGTGATTATACGGTAACATTGATGTAGACACACCTTGACTGTGACCAGATCATAACAATCCCGCACATGTGAAGACTTCTCTTACACAAACCCTCTCCATTACACAACGCCTTGTACACATATGTTGTGGTTGTTGCATTGCGATGGGCAGTTTGGGTTTGTGCGTCACGAGCAGTATTGCGTGGGCAGGTTGCATGGCAAACCATCATCACAACCATCCACGTACAACAGACGCAATGTTGTCGTATGCAATGCACAACAACAACCATCTAGGTATGTACTTGTTTGTGGGAATTGAGGTTTTTGTGCTGCTGTATTCCACTAGCATCGACCGACCATCTACAGATCCCTTGACAAGGACATTGCTGCCATTGCACTCCCGGTATGTGTTGGCATGTGGTGCACTGGCTGATCTGTTGTTTGGATGTCCAGTACCATGTCACACATTAACAGACGCTAGGGGCACTGGCTGCGCAGCCTATAGCATCACTTGTGGATACTGCCTGGGTGGGGCGCCTTGGTATGGTGTGTGTGTGTGTGTTTTGCTACATATGCGCTGCACATACACATGGTGCTCACCCAAACTCTTCATGACACACAATCAGGTGCCAATGAGCTGGCAGGTGTCGGTGTAGCATTGAGTGCATATGGCACATTGACAAAACTACTCAATATACCCCTCCTGGCAGTCACTACCAGTGTTGTTGCAGAAGCACTCGGTGCAGGTGGGGTACATGCGGTATTGTCACATGCTGTGTATGTACTGATGATGTTGTGGGGAACACCAGTCTCAGTCCCACATGTGTTGATTGTATGTACACAGACAACAATACAACACCATGTGTGCTCACCCATATTGATGATACAGAAATACACAAATCAACCACACACACACACATTATTATCCACTATCAACCTCTCCCCACCCTAAAATCCCCCCTCCTCTCACAGGTGGCACCAAGGGGGTCACTCGAGGCTGCAGCACTGCCCTCACCCTGGGCCTGGCAGCAGGAACCCTTCAAGCACTGGTCCTCTCCCTAGCCGCCCCCCCTCTCCTTTCTGCATGGGGCGCCACGGACGGCACCACCCTGCAAGCAGCAGCCCTGCAATTTTTCCAGCTGCGTGCATGGTGTGCGCCTGCGACGGTGTTGTTGCTTGTGTTGCAGGGTGTGTTTCGGGGGTTGGGGGATACACAGGCGGTGTTGTATGCGACGCTGGTGGCTACGGGGGTGAATGTGGTGCTTGATCCAGTGTTGATATATCAAGTAGGGTGGGGGGTTGCTGGTGCTGCTGTTGCAACTGGTACCGCAGAGGTGTGGGGGGGTGCTGGTGTGTATTACGCATATGTTGATGATGACGATGTGCAAGCATGTGTTGCTTGTCACTGGTGTGTTTACTGTCTACATGTACATAAAAACCACCAACAACACCATCAACACCACAACAACAGCTCTGTGCAGCAGGTGGCCTCCTCTACCTATTACTACAAAGAATAGGCCCAGGCATCCTCCCCTCACTCAACCCCTCCTCCTCCTCCTCCTCTTCTGCCAACACCCTCCCTGGACAGGTTGTCAAGTTTCTAGCGCCTACCGTATGGCTGGCTGCACGAACAGCAGCAGTGGGGGGCACATTTGCATTGGCTATTGGACTAGTGACACGCATAGACCCCACACAGGCTGCTGCACACCAGGTATGTGTGTGTGGGGGGGAAGGTGTTGATGGGGAGGGGTGCTGTAGAGTGTTGTTCTTGGGGAGGTGGTGGTGGTGATTGTGAGTGATGCAATGGATGTTGCCATACAAGAACACCACACACATATGTTGTCTATGTAACAATTGTTTCATGTAACTGCACAGCCACACGACATCCCACCCACCACCACACCCAGCACACCCTCACATACCACATAATACTACCTCCCCCCCCCCCCAACCAAGGTGTGTTTTCAGATATGGCTGGCAAGCTCACTCCTAGCAGATGCCCTTGCAGTGGCAGCCCAATCACTCATTGCCCGCAACATAGCCAGCAATCGACCCCATGCCGCTGCTGCCGTCATCACCCGCACCTGTCAACTCTCCGCCATACTGGGTGTCTCTCTATCCCTCGTGTTGTGGGCAGTTGAGCCATTTCTACCTGGCCTGTTTACTGCAGATCCCCTGGTTGCGTCGCAGATACAAGAGCTGCTGCCGTTTGTGCTGCTCACGCAGCCCCTGAATGCGCTTGCGTTCACCCTGGATGGGGTGTTGTATGGGGTGCAGGGGTTTGCATGGGCAGCCAAGGGGATGTTGGTGTCTGCGGGGGTGGCGTGTGGTGTGATGTGGGTTGCTGTGGGCATGGTATGGGAAAGGGGCGTTGTATACCTTATTGTTTTGTGGTGGTGGTGGTGGTGCAGGAAGCACCGATCCATCCTCTCACACCAGTGAATCAACAACAACAAACCAGTGTATCATCATCATCAACAACAACAACAACAACAACGCCCCACACACAGGAGCCTGTTGCATCGATCAAGGTGGTGTGGGTATGGAGTAGCCTGGTTTTGCTCATGACGCTCCGTGTCCTCACAATCTGGGTACCATATGTACGTCAATCACCACCGTTTGATGTGCTTGCCATGCGTGATGGGGAAGGGAGTGGCAGTGGGGGTGTGTCATCACGGACAGTGGCGGAGGACAAGGACACATAAGGGGATGTACTGCATGTGTGCACGCATGCGGTCAAACATGCTTGTGTTTGGTCAAACATGCACGTGACTTGTTGTTCCCTGGGTTGTATACACCTGCATAATTGCATTAGCATATTGTTGCCACTTTGTAACTGGTTACAGTACGCATGTGCATGCACCGACATGCACTCGTAATGACATGTGTGAATCCACATGTGTGTGATGCAAAATCACACACTCAGAATGGTACAATATCATCCGTGATACACACGGTAAAAATCACAACGCCACCTACACAAAGGAGACGGCGTGAAAACAGGAAAAGCAAAGAGACAAGAAACGTGTACATGTTGACAGGGGAAACAAAAGTCGTTTCATGCTTGTGCCTAGCACATGCATGTACATGCAGCTCAGGTGTGAAGCAACAACACAACTCGAGTGTGAAGCAATAACACATGTCAAGGTGCACAACAAGTGGTCAAGCAGCAGTCAACAAGCACACACATACAATTGAGTCATGCCGGAACCGGCATTGCTACCTCAATAACAGAAAAACACAACAACAACAACTACTACTACTACTACATGAACGGTGGTGCATATGTTTGCCAGCTTTTTATTCCCATCATCATGCATCACCGTGATGATGTCATTATTATATCACACACATACATGCACACACACGCTGTTGTTTATTTGACATACATGCATGCATATACACACACAACGCACACCACCACATGGGTGCATGGGTTCACATCATCCCTCAACTATTGTGAAGTCAACTATTGTGAAGTCAACTTCATGAGTTTGACCAAACCCTGTGAATTTGCCGCCACCAGCATACGTGTCCCAGGTTGCCACCGCACCGCACTGATGAAATGCACTGCACCACCAGCATCTCCATTCCCCCCAACAACCTCCTCCTCACCCCCAAACGAAGCCTTGGCAATGGGTGCAGACAATGCTTTAAAGTACACATACACCTCATTGGTCTCACTCCCACATGCCAGGAATTCATCACTAGCAGTCAAGCCCACAAAATTCTTCTCATTGGCATGCCCCTTGTAGCACCGAACCATGTTGGTGGCGTTGGCAGTGGTGGCGTCATGCAGGGGGGTGTGGTGTGGGAAGCGGTGGAGCAGCTGGTGTGGTTGGTCTTGAGGGTGGGTGTTCCATAACCGTAGAGTGCCGTCAATGCTTGCACTGGCAAGCTCTGTGTCGTTGAGGTAGCGCACATAACTCACAGCCTTGCGATGACCTATGGTGTAATTGGGGGGGGAAATAGGTGTGTACCATGTGTGTGTGTGTGTACCACATTGTACATGTACATTGTATATATGTGCATTGTATATTTGTACATTGCAGGTGGTTATCATCGGCATTCCCTCCTTTCCCACCATCTCTCCCCCCCCCCACCACACCGCCCATTCCTCTTTCAGGCGAAACCACTTACCACTGAAATAATGCAATGGTCGTGTTGGTTGCCTCAGGTCAAACACATGCACAGCATGATCAGCAGACCCCACTGCAAGCTCATGACTCAGTCTTGGATTGTACTCCACGCTGCATACATTAGCCTTCAGGTTGATGTCCAACACACTGCTGGGCTGCTTGGTGGTCCACACCTGTGTGATGATTGGGTGGGTGATGGTGGTGGTGGTGGTGTGATGGGGTGGTTGTGCTTGTGACGATGATGCGACTGCGGTGTCTATGTGGTATATACACACAGTGTATCACATACAAATGTAATATAGTACCACACACACCACATGCACACCCCAGACACACCACATGCACATACACCCCAGACACAACCCAAACACCCCCCCCCCCATACACATACCTTGACCCATCCATCGTCCGACCCAGACGCAAATGCAACTGGATCCACCTTGCAAAAATCCACACTCCATATCCTCTTGTCATGCGCCTCCCACTCCATCAGCGTCTTGCTATTGTTAATATCCCACAGCGACACCACCCCATCATAATCTGCACTGATCAGGTGTGCTTTGAGGTAGGGGTTCCATGACATGCCGGTCAACTTACTGCGAGTGATAATTTCCGCTGCAGGCACGTGATTATCTGCATTGGGATTGCCCAGTATGTCGCGGACATTGTACACCCCAATGCGCTTGGATACACCACCAGTGGCAAAGGTCTCTCCGTCACGGTCGAATTCGATGGAGGAGAGGATGGCGTGGGAGTGGGGTGGTGTGGTGGGGGTGATGGTGCTGATGGTCTGTTGTTGTTTTGTGGGGAGGGGGTGTGAGGGTGTGGTTTTGTTGGGAAAGCAGGTTGTGTGTACATGGATATACACATACATAGATTCATGCGTACACATGGATGTACACACACATGTGTACGTATACACACTAAGCCATGCAACACCCCACAACACCCCACATACCCTCAGTGTACCGCAGTTGGCAAACACAGACAACATTCTAGAAAACTCCATCAGCCCATCAGGCTCCACCACTGCCCCCTCTGCTGCTGCTGCTGCTGCCACACTGGTCACCACCTGCCCACTGCCCCTCTGTTGCCTCCCCACACCCTGCTGCTTGGCATTGGTATTACTATCAACCCCTGCATCATCCTGTCCCTTGGTGTTGTGCCCACCACCCAACACACCACCCTCACACTGTCCCTGTGTGCCACCATGTGCATTCCCACCCCCACTCCGAGCAACTGTGTTTCTTCTCAATTCTAAATACCGTTGATGCAGGTCTTCAAATTGTGTGGCAATGCGTTTTCTCTTGGCTATGCGTGTGACTTCAGTGCTATCACTTGAGAGCCCCGCAGCAGCAGGGGTGGGTGTCAATGACCCCATGTGGGTGCTGAGCTGCATGTCGCTGCCCACCACATGCACCATGTCATGGCCCACATGCGCAGGCACCAGTGCTGCTGTACTTGTGCTCAAACCATAGGTATTGCTTTGGACGTTGTTGTTGGGGAGGAGGAGGTTGTCAGGCAGCTCCGTGATGGATGTGTGGTGTGTGTTGGTGGATGGTGGCTGGCGGTCGGATGGGTGTGTGAGGGTGGGTGGTGGGAGGGGGACTGTGTGGGTGGTGGTGGTGGGTGTTGTACAATCAGACAACACACAAACTTGTACATCAGACACAATATCCCATGCTGTGTCACAATGCAAAAGCAACCTACCAGCAGCAACAAAACATCACCAATAAAATTGACAACAGCACTCTACCAACACAACAATGTAGCACACATGTATTAAAACCCACCAACACCTACCAACAGCAGTGGAGAGCATGCCTGCAGGTACATTTCCAGCTGTGATCATGTTGTTCACTGATGGGCTGTGTGACATCCCATGCCTTCTCTGTACACTTGCTATGTCAAGCTCTAGTGTGGACAGTTCATCACGCAATGCATGCAGTCGTGCGGCTTTCTGTTGTCTGTGGGGGTGTATATGAAAGGGATTGTATGAAAAAGGTTGCATGAAAAGGGGGTGTTGAGGTGAAGGGAGAGGTTTTGATGGGGGGATGGGGGGGGGGCACACATGCATGGGGGAATGTGGGCATATTGTTAATGTGCATCAGTATCACATCATGCACTCCATGTACTGACTGCACCCATTGAATCATGCTGCATCAAGTACACCACGCCTCACACACCCACCACATGCACACACCACACACCCCTGACACACCCCACCCCATACACACACACACCTTGAAAATTGTAAAAACTGCAATAACAAATCCAAATTACTCTCAGCCTCTGCCACCTCCAGTGCCGCCTTCTTCTCCTGCAGCTTGTGTATCAATGCACCTAATTCCTCACTGGGACATACAAATGTGTCAGTCAGTACTGCTGCCTCCAGTTGCCCCAGTGGGGAGTCGTGATGCAATGCACTTTGTGCTGCTCTTGACACAATCTGTGTTTGGGGTGAGGGGGTGAGGGGGTGTTGATGTCAAGGATGGATGGCAGTACGAGGATGGTTGTGGTGAATGATACACAGCGGTGTGTTTGTGTACGCTGTATGACATCATCGGGTGAGGTCGTGGTGGAACAAAAGGTTGGCCCACACACAGCACAAAACCACATGCAAATGACCATACACATGCATGCACACACCATCCCCCCCATTCCCCCCACGCACACACCATCCCCCCCAAAATTACCTTGTTGAGCAAAAAGTTGGGAAACAGGGTCTCCTGGCTAACATACTTGCTGCACACGGGGCAGTTTTTGTTACCCGAGGGCCCCGAATTGATGTGTCGCATGATGCATGCATGGCAATAGGTGTGACCACATGAGGTCACCATTGGTTCTGTGAGGAGACTCAGGCATATAGGGCATTTGAAATCTACTGCCATGGTCAGTGATGCCATGTGGGTTGTTGTGTGTGCAGCGTTGGATTCGCTGCCCTCTACTTCCATTGTGGTTGGTGGTGTAGTTGGCTAGAATACACCACGCAACAGAGTGTGCGCTGGGGTCGGTCTTGTCACACGCATGTTTCATGTGGAGTATGACAGCAGCGTGGTCATTTGATTGTAAAACTGTAGCAGAGAAGTTTGTATGGTGTGGTTGAATGAATGCTGTGTATCATCGGCACGCATGATCCAGTGGATGGCTGGACGTTTGTTTCATGCTGCCCGCTCTTTGTTGGCGTAACTTTTGTTTCTCAGAGCGTTTGTGTACTACTGTTTTTATACACAAGTGCAGTTTATACACAATTGCAGTGCACAGCTTTTGCATTGTGCACAGAGATCACCGTGTTTTCTTGGATTGCATAAATCTGGTGGTGCATCTCGATGCCAACTGTAGTCAACACGCAGTGGTAAACCCCGCAGTCACACCCCAATGACCGCAGCAGACGCTTCCAAGTGCGGCGCGTCCAACAGCAGTGATGACCCTGTCCTGAGTGCAAGCGATGTAGAACTCGAACCCGTGCCTGCAGGCACACCCAGCAGCAAAGGTGGTGATGACAAGGGCAATGACAAGGGCGATGCAGGTCGATCAGCCACCGATACAGCAGCAGTTGCAAAGAAAAAGGGCAGATGTTTTGGAGGGCGCCGGGGTGCTCAAGGGAACGCTGTTGTAGGGGACGCTGACAGGGCCGCTGCTGCACGACCCCGCAAACACTTCGACCGACCCGCACCCCCCTCGTGGGTGCGCCATCCCTTTGCCAACTTGGCATTTGGGTGGTTTACGACACTGCTGTGGAATGTATGTTTTTTGGGGGTCATTGTGTTGTTGAGTCATCACCAGTGCACATGTGTGTATGAGTATTTGATCATTGTTAATGACCATTTTGTCATTACCACTTCAACAACAACAGGGTGCACGGCAGCGTGTGGAGTATGGTGATCTGTTCAAGTTGCCACTTAATTTGTATGCACATGACAATTATGCACAATTTGAGCGCATATACAATGAACAGTACACCAAGGCTGAGTCCACTGACAAGGTGTGTGGGTATATTGTGTGTATGTATAATGTGATGTGTGTGTATAGTATATATGTATAATGTGATGTGTGTGTATAGTATATATGTATAATGTGATGTGTGTATAATTTGATTTGTATATGATGATGTGTGAGTATGATGATGTGTGAGTATGATGATGTGTGATTATGATGATGTGTGAGTATATGATGATGGGTGTGTACGCATCTGTACATACAAAACAGCAGCATGTTGTACTTTCTCCTGTTTACTGCATTCCATGATGATGTAGGTTGTCCTCCACCAAACATCAACATCACAACCACCTCAACCACCATCACACAGGGCCGAGCAATGATAGAGCGTGCCAAAACAGGCAACAACTGCCGTGTACTCCTCCGCACCATCATCGCCCGCCACAAGCGCTCATTTGCAGCAGCAATATTCCTACAATGCATTGCCACTGGTCTGACATTCGTCAATGTTGTACTGCTCAACCAACTGTTGGGCTACATGCAGTCCCGGTTCACAGGGAGTGTAGGGATATCAGAAGCGTCTGCCTATGTTATTACAGCCATGATGTTTGTCAACCCCATGATCAATTCGCTGCTGGTCAGTCATAGCAACAGGTTTGCGCTGGGGGCACAGGTTCGTATACGTGCGGATCTGGCATCGGCATTGTATCGCAAGGCATTGAGGCTCAGTTCAGAGTATGTTGTTCTTGGTTGGAAAAGAAGGGGGGTGGTGGTTGATGTGGGGTGGGTGATGATGTGGGGTGATGATGTGGGGTGATGATGTTTGGGGTGATGATGTTTGGGGTGATGATGTTTGGGGTGATGATGTGGGGTGATGATGTGGGGAAGGAATTCTTGTGTTGCACACCATACTCCCACTGACACAAATACAAACACAAAAAAATCACAGGGCAAAGCAGCAAACAGAGGTGGGCAAGGTGGTCAACCTGATGTCTGCTGACATCACCCAAATCATGACCTTTTGCTTTCCCTTTTTGAGTCAACTGTTGACCGCACCGTTGACCATCATTGGTGCTGCTATTTTCATGATCACCCAGATCAGGTGTGATGGGGGGGTGTGATGGGATGTGTGGTGATGTGTGTGTTGTATGTTGTTTTGTGTGGAATGTATGTGTATGTGTACAAGCACTACCCATCTTTCCACATTCATGCATGTGACATCCACTGCATTACCACCTCACCACCGCACCGCACCTGTTCACCACCAACAGTTGGGCGACCTTCATTGGTCTGGCAATCCTATGCCTCACCACCCCTGTCAGTGGTGTCATGGTTACCAAGATATCAAAGCTGCGTAGGGAAATGCTCAAGTACACTGACAAGCGTGTGAAATTGATGAACCAGCTCCTGGTGGGTATACGGGTGATCAAGATGTATGCATGGGAGGGACCGCAAACATCAGTGGTATGTGTCGTATGTGGTGGTGGTGACTTGGGTATGAGGTAATGTTGGGGGATGCGTGTCACGCATTGTCATTATATCATCCCTTGCTGTTGTTGTGTGTGTATTGCATGGACATAACTGCAAAGCACCACCCATGTTTCATGTGTACACCACCTCCTAATCACAACCACACACCACCACCACCCCCAAAAAAAACAGATCACCACCACACGTGGCTCAGAACTCAAGCAGCTCGGCAAGATGATCCCCGTCCGTGTCGCCATGCAAACCATGCTCTTTGCCGCCCCCACTGTTGCAGCAGTGTGCTCCTTCCTTGCCTATGGTGCTGCCAACCCAGACAACTTCAGTGTCCAAGCTGTCTTCACCTCCATTGCACTCTTCAACCTCATGCGTTTTCCCCTCATCATGCTCCCCTTTGCCCTGGTACAGCTCGCCAATGCAATCGTCAGCATGCGTCGCATCAGTCAATTCCTGTCACTGGGGGAACGCAGGGAACAGGCAGAGGTTATGGAGGAAAAGGGGATATTGGTGGTGGATGGTCACTTTTACTGGGCGCATGCACGAGGGGATGCAGCGGATGCAAAGGATAAAGAAGACGCTGCGAAAAAGGAGTTGAAAAAGATGCATGCGAAAGAACAGAGGGGGTCGCGCATGGCGTCGATTAAGAGGCGGTTGTCGCGGCGAAAGAGCAGTGTTGTGTCTGGTGAGGGGGAGGAGAGTGAGGTGGTTGAAGGTGGTGACAACAAGAACGAGGGGGGAACGACTGCGGTGGATGTAGCAGCAGTGCAACGTGAGGAGGACGGTGTTGCTGCTGAGGGGGAGAAGAGTGGTGAGGGGAACGAGGATGGTGGGCAGAAAGAAGGTGATGGCAAGGCACCACCCCCACCTGTGGATGATGATGCGCCTGGTGGTATGGATAGTGCAGGCCGATTTCACTTGCAGGATATTGATTTGTATGTGCCAGAGGGGAGCCTGGTGTGTGTGGTGGGACGTGTGGGATCTGGCAAATCATCACTCATCAGTACGTAGGGGTGGGGTTTGTTTTTGTGTTTTGTGTTGTTTTGTGTTGTTGTTATTGCAACTGTCATGTACATCCTCTCCTGCTGTGAGAGATTTTGATTTTGTCTCATTTTCTCCCCCTTTCATTTCCTGTTCCCCTCTCATTTCCGTTGCCTCTCCCCCATGGCGTCGCCCCCACAACAGGTGCTATACTGGGTGAGATGGAGCGTCACAGGGGTCAAATCAAGCTTGGTGGTAGCATGGCATATGCAGCACAGCAAGCATGGATCATGAATGAAACATTGGAAAATAATGTGCTGTTTGGTGCTGCTTTTGATCAGGAGAAGTGGGATCGCTGCCTTGATGTATGTATGGGGGTGTATGTGGCGTAATATGATTTTGTATGTGTATGTGCCTTGATGTATGGGGGTGTATGGGGGTACTGTGTATGTGTATGCCTTGATGTATGTGTTTTGTAAGTATTGTGTTTTTTTGGCTGCTGATGTGTGTTGTTAACACACACCTACCCCCCCCCATACTCTCCAACACCCCCCCCTTCACACACACACAGGCATGTGCACTGGCAGCAGACCTTGATGTGCTCCCTGGTGGTGCTCAAACAGAAATTGGAGAAAAAGGGATAAACCTCAGTGGTGGGCAAAAACAACGTGTATCACTGGCACGAGCAGCGTATCAAGAGGCAGATGTGTATGTCCTGGATGACCCACTGAGTGCAGTGGATGTGCATGTGGGCAAACACATTTTCAATAAATGTGTGCAAGGTATGGTGGGGTGGGGGGTGGGGGGGTGTTGAGATGGAGGGTGGGAGCACATGGTGGTGGTTTTTTGTTACGTGATTGTGTGTGTTGGTGTGCATGTTGTGGTGTACTACATCTGCATGCGCACTCTGTCTCACACACCCTCTCATACACACACACACCCTCATACACACACACCCTCATAATACACGCACACCCACCCACCCTAGGCATGTTGGCTGGTAAAACGCGTCTTCTCGTCACCAATCAATTGCAATACCTCTCTCATGCTGATCACATTGTGTTTATGGATAATGGCACCATTGGTGTACAAGGTACCCTGGAGCAGTGTTTGAGGAATGAGGGGTTTGCTCGTATGATGACAGAGTTTAATGCCAAGGTGTGTGTTTTTGGGGTGTATGTGTGTTTTTGGTGGGGTGTGTAGTGCATAGGAGAGGGTGTGTAGTGGTTGTGTCATGCGTGTGTATGTTGGTGTGCTTGTGTGCATGTCATGGTAAAGAGATTGTCATGGTACAACACATTGTGCACGCACAACCCCAACACAACCTCCTACCACACAACCCCCCCCCTTTTCTCTCACAGGCGGGGGATGACAGCAACAGTGATGATGACATGCCTGCGCCCCTTGACCCCATGTTTGATGACCTTGACAGGATGGATGGGGGGCCTGCTGAACGCCGACGACGTCAACACGCAAGCTTTC
>VFQP010001694.1_pt1 | contig 27840 bp, 48 predicted proteins | sample 3512351 | NCBI WGS metagenome assembly VFQP01 (sample SAMN10412372, study PRJNA504923) | tailings metagenome | isolation source: Relicate 1 Philex TSF1 revegetated site | place: Philippines: Tuba, Benguet | collected 2017-08-29
CACCACCACCTCAACATCACCACCACCACCTCAAACAGCACCACCACCACCTCAACATCACCACCACCACCTCAACATCACCACCACCACCTCAAACAGCACCACCACCACCTCAAACAGCACCATGACCCCACCACCTTTATCACAGGTTGGTGATCGTGTGCCCATCTACATCTCCACCAACCCCGACTTTCGCCTCCCACCATCACCCACCACCCCCATCATCATGGTGGGGCCTGGTACTGGGCTTGCACCATTTAGAGCATTTGTATTTGAACGTATACTAGCAGCAGCGCAACATGATGCTGCAACACACCCTGGAGCAGCAACACACCCTGGAGCAGCAGCAGTGGGTCCAGCAGAGTTGTATTTTGGGTGTCGCCGACATGACCAGGATTTCTTGTATGGTGCACTGCTGGAACAGTGGCATGCTGATGGTGTGATAAACTTGCACACTGCGTTTTCACGCCAACAGGTGGGGGGTTGATTATGTTCTGTGCTTGTTTGTGTAGTTGTCTTGTTGTTTGTGTATATGTCTTGTTGTTTGTGTTTATCTTCTGGTGTGTGTATTTGTCTTCTTGTGTATGTTTGTCTTTTTGTGTGGCTCCTTGGTGTGGGCTCGGGGTGTACATCACTACAGCACCAGCATACTGTAGACACCATTGTGTACTGCTACTACTCCTACTGTGTGCTGCTACTCCTACTGTATTTTTGCACACACAGGGGCACAAGGTGTATGTGCAGCAACGCCTGCGAGAGACATCCACACGTGTGTGGGAGCTGCTGGAGCAGGGCGCCCACTTTTATGTGTGTGGAGATGCAGGTTCCATGGCTGGTACGCAACACAGTGGGGGTGCCATGAGATATGCTGTGGGATGGAGGTGTCCCGCACACACACTGTGGTGGACACCTGGTGGTGGTGGTATTCACTGTGTTGAAACACGCTCCCTCTTCCATGCACAGCCGCGGTGGAAAAGGCGCTGCTGGAGATTGTGTGTGAGCACAAGGGGTGTGGGCTGGAGGAGGCAGAGGCATACCTGGACACCCTGCGTGCTGCAGAACGCTACCAACGTGACATTTGGTGATGACCATATCTACCATGACTGGCATACGATTGTTGGCTTTTCATACAATTTGCGCAAATCTATGCGCACCTGTAAACGTTTGTTGGTAACTGTTTACTGCCAGCCAAAAGGCGCACTTTGTTTTGGGACGTTCAACATCTACATGAACCGTGAACAACGCCGTGCAAATCGTGATCCTGGCTGTTACAAGAAAATATGAACAACGCAGTGCTGTTGACGTGCATGCTGTGAAAAAGGGTTTCTTCATTTGCAGGCATTATACAACAAGATGCAGACGATCACAAACGTTTTGTGTTTCACCCCTTTCATACCGACGGCGCATTAAGTGACAGACGCATTCGCTGACAGTAACCATGGATCAGCCAACAGACAACCAGCTCCCATCATCGTCGTCGTCACCAGATGCCAGCCCATCAACCAGCCCATCTGTGGAGCGTCCAGCAGCAGGCAGAACATTTGTACGGCGTCCATCGAGGCTCAATAGAGTATACTCCAACATAACTCCTGATAGCCCAGCCTTGTCCACCTATGACGAGTCCACGACCCTCCTCCCCGCCGCCCACCCCCCCTCACAGCCTCCCTCCAACCCCCCCCCACACACACCAGCAGCAGCAGACACTCCTGCACTCCCCACTGCAGAGCTCCCTGCTGGACTTGAACGCCTCTCCTCTGCAAGCCACCCACTGTACGATCCCTCCCCCCTGCTATACACATCGTACAACGTACACCCATCCCACCACATCCCACAGGCACAGCACTGGCAGTTATGCACGCAGCCTCGACCGCCTATACACCGTGCTCAGCAGCAGCAAAAACACTGTCAGCAGCGGCACCACATCCAGCCGAGTGCATGCCCTCTTCTCCCACCTACTCAACCCAGATGCATTTTTCAGAGGGAATGTGATGGAGGAACGTCGAGTGGTTCGTGCTCGCAAGGCCCTCAAGCACCGTGGGCATTACAGTCGGAGTAGCAGTAGAACCACCATGGGATCTGTGGAGCGGGTGGGGTCGGCGGTTGTGGATTTGGACATGGTGGGTATCCCAAGTGCACAGCTGTTGCCCCGGGAACAGAGTACTGACAGTACCACCAAGTATGTGTTTGAGGGGGGCTGCATACCCCTGGGTTGCTTTTTTTTCGAGGGGGAGGGGGGCTTGTGGTAGGAGGAGACACAAGGGAGCGTGAGTGTGTTGTGTGGTGGTTGTGTGTTGTGGTGGTGGCTCCTACATGTTTCTCTATATCCATCACACAGAAAGCCTGCTGTACAAGAACGTTTCCAAGTGTTGGCTGCTGCAACAAGTGCGTACCATGCATACACATATACAAGACACATGCACACACATGCACACACACACACATGCACATGCACACACACACACATGCACATGCACACACACACACACACACACATGCACACGCTACATATTGTCTTATTCATAAGCACACATTGTCTTGTGAATAAGCACATATAATAATACTACTCCCCACATCCACTCATATCCTCTCAGATGGTGAATCCTGCTCCTCAGCCCCCCCTCACAAAGGCAAACACAAGGGGTTGAACAAAGCAGCAGTGGACAACACAGCAGTGGGCAAAGCAGCATCAAGTACAGGTCACACTCACACGGGTCACACTCACACGGGTCACATTCACACAGGTCATACTGAGGTCACAGGGGGGGACCACAGGGGATCATCTCCCTCCTCAGAGGAACACCCAGTGGTGGAAGGAAGCATTGCCTCTCAGGTTCTGTGCCCCTCACGTGTGCTTACTGCCAGTGCGTGTTGGTGTATGCCCACTTTTGCGTTCTCACATGCATATTTTCACATGCACATTCTCACAACATGCACACTTCACATGTACATGTACATCCACGCATAACCACTCTTGATCAACTTGATCAACACACATAAATCAACACCAACATACACACCATGTAATACACATCAACCAACATACATAACACACACACAGCTACTGGAGCAACTGGATCATGTACCAGGTCTGCAAGCAAATGCCATTCGCACCTCCATAGCACATGATGCTGCACGACGTGGCAGCTGGGTGCTGTCCATTGTTGGTATGTCAAACACATACGACATTGCATACACAATACACAATACAATTCCTAGTGTGTGCACAAGAGTCTCTTTGTGTATGATACTTTGTTATGCACACTGCATTCAAAACGTGAGCATGCACCCCTCCACACATGTCACACACACACACACACACACACACACACACACACACACACACACACACACACACCACTCAACCCACCACCATACACAGGCAATGCATGTAGTGAACAGGCAATGCCAGCTGGCCCCCCCAAAGGCCCCCAATTGCTCTTCTCCCCTTATTCCCGATGCCGCTATATATGGGATGGCACCATGCTGGTTCTCTTGCTCTATTGCTGTGTGGTCATTCCCTATCGTATACCACTTATGTATGGGCAAACAAGCTTGGATCCCATGACTATAGTGGATTTGGTGCTCAGTGGGGTGTTTCTTTTTGATATTTGGCTCAACTTCAATACAGGTTGTGTTTGGTGTGAGGTGTGTTGGGTGAGGTGGATTGTATGAGGTGTGTTGGATGCAGTGGGGTGTGTTGTAGGGTGCAGCCTCCACACCACCACCACCACCACATCCACAGGGTATGTACATCATGGGGAGGTCATCATGGACCCCCACACCGCCCGCATGCACTACCTCAGACACTGGTTTGCCCTCGACTTCCTCTCCGCCTTCCCTTGGGAGGTGTTTGACCTCACCCTCTCCTCGGTCAACAATGACGAAGCCATGCTGCTCCGCATACCTCGGTTATTTCGTCTCCTCAGGGTGTCGTTTGCCTTTCGATACCTCTACCGATGGGGGGACCTGCTGCCAGTCAGTGCTTACCAGCTTCGCATGGTGAAATTGGTGTGCCTGGTGCTGTTGTTTGTGCATGTGAATGCGTCACTGTAGCTGGTGGTGGGGATATTGAATAGGGATGATCCAATGGGGTGGATGGGGAGAACGGGGGCCCTGTGGGCCCCTGGTGGTGAAAAGGTGCGGGGTGGCGGGGGGGGAACGGTGTCTGTGTAGTTGTCGGGCTTACAAGGGTGGTGTATCTGGTGCCCACCAACAGCAAGCAAGATATGGGTGTGTGCACATGGTTGATGCCTGCAGCATGTGTTTGTGTTGTATATCTGTGTGTCATTCACCACACATCAAACACACACCACAGTATTTGCATGGCCTGTTTCGAGCAGCATCCAACGTCATCACCATTGGATATGGTGTAGAACCGCCGTTGACCACCGTTGACCTGGTGTTGATCTTTGTTTCTATGGCATTTGGTGCGAGCTTGTGGGCCCTCATGATGGGTACCACTGCGAGCTTACTGCAGCGCAAGGATGCTGCTGCTACTATGTATGTACAGCAATTGCAGCTGTGGAAGGTATGGTGTGGAGGGGAGGTGGTAAGATTTTGAGTGTGACCAGGAGGTGTGGTGAAACAGGGGGTGGTTTATACATGCATTCCCCTCAACACTGCAAACCCTATATACGCTTAAACACCTCAACAGTCACTCAAAAACACTCCCACCCTTATGACACATGACACATGGCACCTCGAAAACACTCGAACACACTCAAAAACACTCCCACCCACCCAGGAGTACTGCCAAGCACATGGTCTCCCAGCAGCCACCCGCACCCGAGGAATCGCAGCACTGGAACTGCGCCATCATGGGCGCCGTCTCATTGATGAAGCCACCGTACTGCGCAGCCTTCACCCAGCTATGCGTGCTGATGTGACGTGGGAGGCCCAGCGGGGATTGGTGCAGGTGTCAGGGCTGCTGCAGGCATGCAGGTGTGGGGGGGGGTAGGGTGGGAAGGATAGGGGTGTGGGTGCTGTTGAGGTGGAGAGGATAGGGGTGTGGAGGAAAAGATGGGTGCATGTAGGAAAATATGTGGAGGAAAAAACAGGGGAGCTAGATAGCATTGCATGTGATGTGCTTGTATGTATGTATATGGTTGGTAAAACCACAACACATATGTATACCCCAAACACATGTATACCACACCACAACAGCTCTCAATTGCAGCGTGCTGTGCTTGTGCGCTGCTTCAAGCATGTGGCAGTGGGTGGTGATTTGTTGTATGAGCAGGTATGAACTAGGGGGACCTGTTGGTTGAACAAGTATGCTGATACGTATGTCACATATGTGCAATACATATATACAATACACACATACAGTGCATACACACACAGTGCATACACACATACACACATACAGTGCATACACACACAGTACATTCACACTACAGTAGCACATACACACCACACTAGGGTGACCCCGCAGACTGCATGTACCTCATTTCCCAAGGCCTGGTGGAGTTGTATGGCCCTCAGAACACCCCACTGCTTGTGTTGGGCCCTGGTTCACATTTTGGGGAGGAGGCTGTGCTTCAGGTCGGGTGATGGGGGGGTAGATGATGGGGGGGTGGGCAGATGATGTTTGGTGGTTGGGGGTAGGTATATGATGGTTTGGAGTGTACATACATGTGCATTCTATATGTGTATATGTATATGTGTATATGTGTATACCTGCACATTCACAATCCTCATCTGTGAGGGCCCCAGGCCATCCCCACAACCTCATCTCTCTCTCTGCAACACCCCCAACCCCCTCAGGTTGGTCATGTATGTCACAGTCACACAGCAGTGGCTCTCATAGACTGTGAGTTTCAGGTACTACACAAACGTCATTATGCAGACCTCAAGGGCTATTACCCAGAGCTGCATACACTGATGGATATTGTATCACGGGTATGTGGTTGATGTTGACTGTGGGTGTCGATTGTTGCCTTATTGGTGACTAATGATGACAAGCTGCTGAGGTACATGATATGCCCTCATCCTGTACACTGATATTGTACACATCAACATACACACACATGAACGTACCTGTCACACTCTAGGCCCGTCAACAAGTGCATGAACAGTACGCACATAGCGATTCCCCCCCCACCGACAAGCCTCCCCCCCCCCCCACTGGCAGCGAAGCGCAACCCACATACACCACCCACACCACCTCAACCACTCCACCAACCGGTTTGACCACACACCATGCATCCGCCACTGTGCAGCCGTTGCTTCATGTTGATGTGGTGGAGGACACCAGCGTGCATGGGGGGTCATGTCAGAGGGGCTATGATTCCCATACCCTGCACCCACTTGGTGTGAATCACGTGGTCCTGCCACGTGGGGCACCTCACCCCTCCATAGACCTCAATGTGGACTGAATGTGGGTGGTGTTGGTGTTGCATGGTGTGTGATGTGTGTGGATGTGTGTGGACGGTGGTGGGGTGTCTATGCGAGGGAGGAGGAGGTGTACGCACGTGTTTTGTGGAAGTACAAGTGTTTTGTGGAATGATTAGCTGTTGTATTGAAGCAGGGCATCTTTGTACCAAGCAAGTGTGTTTGGTGGGGGGGTATGTGCTGCAACATCACACAGGCATGGCTACATGTACCGAGGTGATACTCAGTAAAAAATAATCAGTGCAATAATGATAAGAGCAAAAAAATATGTGTAAGGGACACCCAGTACACACATGTGTGGCCCACATCCAACAAAGCCCTCATCACTCCCCCTTTTTCCCAAGTGCAGCAACGCCAACCAGCAAATCCCGCTCCACACACACCACATCCCCCCCCACGTCGAGCGTATCTCGTATGCACAACACCCTCGCCAGCACACTCCCCACCACAACACCACATCCCCCACCACCGTGCTGTACGAGTGCAGTATGCAGGGGCCTTGCACCGTACACCAGCAGTGCAAACCACACACCAGCTGTCAGGAGGCCTGCCAGTGCACCAACAGCAACCTGCAGCACAGAATGATATCCCAGCTGTACTCGTGATATGCCCACGAGGAGTGCGATACACCAACCGGCGGCGACGCAGAGCAGGTCTATGCATGTGCTGGGTGACATGCGGTGTGTGGTGTGCTGCTTGGTGTGCACTGGTCGGTGTCGTGTGCGAAAGAGAAAGACGAGGAGTGCCCATGTGCATTGGAAGAATGCGAGTTGGGTGTGTGAGGATGGCATGCCATAGGTGTCGCATGTGTTGAGGTGCTGGCAGTTGAGTGAGGGGCGGGGTTGCTTCCAGACGTGCTTGATCAGCTTTATGCATCCTGTGTGGTGGGAGATGTTGGGAGATGGTGTGATGGGAGACGTTGGGAGATGGTTGGTGTGTTGACTTGTGTTGCCCCAAATATACCTGCTGTAAATACCATGCCCATGAGAGCAAACAGCTGGTGCAGTTCTCTGTGTGGATGGTGGGAATTGATGGGGCGTGTTGGGTGTTGTGGCATTCGTGGCATTCCCAATCAGACCTTCGTGCATGTACAGCTCCTGAATATGCAACAAGCCATACTATGGGAGCAAGCGATATCAAGGCCCACAGTTCATAGTCAACCCGATCAGCGGGGATCCTTGTTGCAAACGGGCAAAATGTCAAGTATTCTGATGTAGATGCCATGTCGTGGTATGCAAAAGGTGTTGTGGATGTATTTTTGTACAGTTTCAGATGATTATACACAGTAAAATACGATCCCAACGTTTGTAGGCTAGTCATTTTTGACCATACATTGCACAATAAAATCGACCTTGAAGTCTCCTCCCAATGATCTATACGCACACGAGACATCCACTGCATCAATTACTGAGCCCGCCACCTGTCCACTGGAGGTGGTGCCATGCCATGCCACACTCGCCACCATCGTCACCCAGTCATGCTCTGGTACACCATCCGTGCCACCACACACCATTCCATAGCCGCCCACCACACCACCACCTGCGCCGCTCATCCCATCTTGTTCCATGTGCCATGCTACACCCCTCACCCGCACACACGTCATGGGCAATATGGGCTCTACTCTTCACATGCGCAGCATCAGCACAGCTCATAGAACAACACACACGTACTGGTAAAATGCTGAGTGCACCGCTGTTGAGCATGGTATTTGGTGCTACTGCGAGCTCCATGGGCATGGTGCCCATGTCTTGTGTACATTACAATATAGTGTGGGATTGGATCATGCCCATGGCTGCTGCACTGTGTCTGTTGGAGTCAAACCTGACCAGCTTGTTGTACACAGCACGGCCTGTATTGCTGGCGTTTATCATAGGTGCCATTGGAACGGTGATAGGTACACTGGTGGCGTATAGGCTTGTTGGTGGTCTCCTGGGGGGGGAGGGACACAAGGTGCGCATGTGCTATTTGTGTGAGTGGGTGCCATATGTGTATACCTGTGTATGCTGCACATGTTTGTGTGTGCATTTGACATAGATGATGATGTGAAGGCTGCTTGTGTGGTGTGTTGACCATAGCCCGTCATACTTGTCTCATCGACATGTACTGCTACATCTCGTTCCCCCACATACCACCCACACTTTCAAAACCCCTCATTCATGTACCCCACAATCATGCACCCCACATTCATGCACCCCACATACCACCCAGATGGCTGCTGCGCTGTGTGCGAGTTACATAGGGGGCTCCATCAATTTTGCAGCAACAGCACAAGCACTGGGACTTGTGCAACGAGGTCTATTGGCGGCATGCATGACTGCAGACAACCTTGCTATGGGGTTGTACTTGTCTGCAGTGATGGTGGTGCCTGTGGATAATGACGAGAGTAAGAACAAAAGCAAGGACAAGGAAATGCAAGGGGACAAGAACAAGGAAGTGCAAGGGGGAAAAGACACAAGAAAGGAGAAGCATTGCAATAGTATACATGAGGCAGCCGGTGTTGATAGTACACGTCAGACAGCCAGTGTTGAGACTCACACAAGTCACCATGCCTCCAGTGGTCACCCAAATCCAGTCCCCACCACTTCAACAAGCCTGACGACAGCACTTGCAGCAGCAGCAGTGTCATGCAGCGTAGGCTGGTGGGGTGCACACGCCTTGCAGTCGCCGCACTTGGCACTGACATTGACTGCACTTGCATGCGCAGGGGTGGCAGCAGTGACGCCTGAGCACGTCTTTGCTGGTGAGGGAGTGTGTGCTGTGTGTTGGCATGCGTGTGTTGTGTGTTGGCATGTGTGTGCTGTGTGTTGGTATGCCACCCATTGTTGCTGTTGTATGGTTGTGGTGCCCCTGCTGCCAACGTGTTGTTGCCATCCATCACCCTCATACACACACGCACCCCAAAACACATCCCCCTTCCTGCAGGTGCACAAATGCTTGGTGGGTGTTTGATGGGTGTGTTTTTTGCCACTATTGGTTGTACAGCAGGTGTGACAAGCAGCCTGATGCAATCACCAGCCCTCTTTGCATTTATTGTCATACAGTTGCTGGTACATGTGGTGGTGACCCTAGGAGTAGGGCGCCTGATGTTCCGATTGCCCATGAGGGCGCTTTTTGTTGGGTCAAATGCAAATGTAGGTGGTCCAGCAACTGCCGCTGCCATGGCTGCGTCCAGAAAATGGCCTGACATGGTGCAACCAGCCATGCTGGTGGGGGGGCTCGGGTATGCTATTGGGACTGCTGTAGGTGTATATGTTGGACACCGATTGTGATGGGCACTGATTGTATTTTTCTGTGAGCCAACTGTACGAGTAACATACTTTCTGTTTGACGATGTTGGCTCCCAGGTTTTCAGGGCGTTTGGTCCCAAATCAGCGTGCCTCATGTGCCAGCCGTGTGCTAATCAGGGCCACTGTCGATGACGCCACAACACCAACCACGAGCAAGGACGAGGTGGGTGTTTTTTGCATAGCAATGCACTGCACATGTGATTGATTGCGTGTTTGCGCCCTAGCAACACCAAACACTAACGTGTATGATCAAATGCACACAGGCACCAACCGAGTCGTTGCAGACGTTCAAGTTGATTGGTCCTGAACCCAAGCGTTTTACACCTGCAGAAGGCCAGCTGCTTGATGTTGCACAGGCTGCCTTTCCTTCACTTACCCGCCTCGGCACTGGTGGCTTTGTGTATGGGTACAACACATCACTGCAACCCGACGACAAGCGCTATGCACTGGTCAAGGTTGCTGGTCGCAAACTGGCAGAGAGCAGTGATGTGGTGAGCACATTCAAACGACCTGAAAAGAGCCTCGTGCTGTATGAATTTGAGGGGTGCCCCTACTGCCGCAAGGTACCATTCCACCCTACACTGATCATACCATTCTGCACACCTGCTGCACACACATGTCACGCAACACACCCATGTCACTCAACACAACATACAACATATACTGTTCACACAACATATACTGTTCACACAACATATACTGTTCACACAACATATGTTTTCACACAACATATACTGTTCACACAACATATGTTTTCACACAACACACCAGGTTCGTGAGGCGCTCATGATACTCGACCTGGATGTGCTGGTCCTACCATGTCCCAAGGAGGGGCCCACCTACCGGCCCCAAGCAGTGGCAAAGGGTGGCAAGGCACAGTTTCCCTACCTGGAGGACCCCAACACTGGTGTGCTTGTTGGATTTTGGTGTTGATGTTTTTGGTGTTGATGTTTGTTGTTGATGGTTGCTGTGGGTAGTGCTGTGTACAGGGCTCTGCATAGTGTTGTTGTTTGCTCTGTCTGTTTGTTCCTGTGATGGTGCTGGTATTCACACACACTCACACACACACTTACACCCCCCTCCTACACACCCACCCACCTACACCCACCCACATCATCCCCATCCTCTCACTATACACAGGCAAAGCCATGTATGAGTCGGATGACATCATCACCTACTTGTTCGACTCATATGGACCAGGTGCTGATCAAGTGCCACGTCTGCTCAAGTTGGGGGCGTTGACCACGTTGACTGCTGGTGTGGGGCTCATGGCACGGTGCGTGTTGTGTTGTGTGTGTGTGTGGTGTTGTGTGTTGTGAGAGGGATGATGTATGGTGTGGGAGTGAATGTGCACATGCACGCACATGTGCTGGCATTGTGTGTCGTGACCACCCATAGCAGCCGCAACCACCACCAATGAAACCACCTACATCCACCACCACACACAGTGGACGAAATGGGAGCGTGTACAAACCATCCAAGGTAGCACAGGATCCCAGTGCAATAAAACCACTCATCTATTATGGGTATGAATTGAGCCCCTTTTGCAAGCTGGTACGGGAGGCGCTGAGTGAACTGGAGTTGCCTCACTTGTACCGGTGCACCCCACGTGGGAGCCCCAAGCGACAAGAGCTGTTTGAAAAACGAGGGGTGTTTCAGGCACCATACATCGAGGTGCGGTCGTGAGGGGGGATGGGGTGTGGAGTCTGTGTGTTATGGAAAACGATACATTGCAACAACCTCCACACACAACAACAACCATGCAGGATCCCAATACTGGCTTTGCTATGTTTGAGAGTGCAGCTCTTGTGCGCTACCTCTACCACCAGTATGGTGTGGAAACGCAGTAGACGAGTGAGGTTGATGAAGCAGTGAAAAATAAACAATTTGGTAGAGATTGATCGAGTTGAGAATTCATTTGATAACAAAAGTGTGTGTGCAATGAGTTTTGTAAGGAAACAGCAAGTCAGCGGGACGCAAGGTAGTTTGTATGTGTTAGTGATGCCGATTCCATCCATTGACCGCGCGATTGTCGACCATGTTGATCTCAAAACGTCCACTAGCATAACACAAACTATGCCTCAATCACACGCGTAGATCCTGGTACGCGTCCTGGTCTGCATGGACGTGTGCTCGTGTCCAGTGGCTGCAATGAGTTGGATCGCCTGCTGGGAGCTGGCCTGCCCCTCGGTACACTCACCTTGATTCAAGAGGATGGTGTGAGCAACAACCACCTTGCGCTCTTGAAATACTTTGTGGGTGAAGGTGTTGCATGTGCCCAGGTGTGCGTTGAGAATGGTGTCGGGCATACACAACTGTATACACACACCACATCACCCCCCCTCGCTCTCACACACAGTCGGTGCTGTTGTCCGTACCTGCTACACACACTATCACAACTGCGACCAGTCTTGTGCCACTCCAACTTAAAAACGCATCTTCAGCAAACACCAATACAGTATGTTGTAAAAAATCGCACACCATGCCGCAACACATTGTCACTGTCACACCCCACACATGACGCACAACAGGCATCAGCAAAGCAAGATGATGTGCAATTACGTATAGCATGGCAATATCAACGATATGCACAACAAGACACAGCACTGCGCTCCTCTGGCCGGGAGTCCCACGGGGGGGTGGGACCCCCCTCGGGGTCCACCCCCCCGGCAACCCCCCCCCGCCCCCTGGGAAGCAGCACCCCCATGATCAAGGCATGGGCACACAGCTTTGATATTGCACGAAGCAGTGGGAACATACCAGTGGGGCTGGTGGTGCATGGGTGCTCTGAAACGGGAGGGGATGGGGACGATGGCACCCAGGGGGCCCTGCGCAAGGGGCCTTTGGTGGAGGTTGCGTCTGATTGGCTCAAGGAAATTAGTAATACAGGTGGGATTGGGGGGGGTGGATTGTTTGCTCTGTGTGTGCATGTGTGTTGAATGTCCGTACGCCACCCGCACAATTGCATGTGCGCACCTATACATCCATCGTCTAACAACACCCCTCCATCCACCTACCTCAATCCCCCCACCTTTAGGTCTCCCCCCCGGCGTCCCCAGTCGCAATCCCAAGCACGTGGGTCGTCTTGCTGTTCTCACCCTCACCACCCCCACTCCCCACGACACCATCACCACCCTCCACACCCTCAAACACCTTGCCCGCACGCACCGCTGTGCTGTGCTTGTGACGGTGCCCACTGGTGTGTATGGGGGGGATTGTGATGTGCTGTTGCATCATGTTGCGGATGTGGTGTTGCAGCTGCAGCCCCTGATGGACGATCACCCACTGCTGCAACTCATAGCCGACCCACAGACGTATGTGCTGTGCTGTTGATGATGTGGGTGCATAGTGGATGTGGTGGTGTGTGGTGTGTGTGGTGTGCATATTATGTGTGATGCATAACATGTCTTTCTGTGTGTATGTTGGTTGATCAATCCCTTGTGCTTGTCAACAGCACCACACCACACCACACCATCACCATCACCACAGGTGTTGTGGGTTGATGCATGTAGCCAAATACCCACTGGTCAATGCAATGGCAAGCCCACCTGTGCCTGGGCCCTTACAGGTATTGAGGCACAAGCCGAGAAAGCTGATCATGGAGGAGGCCAAGGTGTGGGTGTGAGTATGTGTGGGAAATGGGGTGCTGTGTGAGGTGGTGTGTGTGCCGTGTATGTGCTGGTGTTTACATGCCCTGTGTTTGTGCTCTTACAGTGTGCATTGTTACTTCCAGCAATGTGTTACCAATTTATTATCAACCACCTAGGTTGACCCTGACAAGGAATTTGGTGGTGGGGATGCCCAAGTCAGCAGCAGCGCATCCGTTGCAGCAGCTGTGTGTGGAGGACCCAAACCTGGCAAAAAGCAAAATGTATTGGATTTTTGATAATACAATTGGATTCTGTGCCATGTACCTCACAACAAACGTCAAGTAACCAGATCCTACAGATCCCAGTTGATGAAGCAAGACATGTCGTGAAAACGCCATTGTACTGAAAACAATTTCCCACCCAACCAATCATCAGCCATCTTCATGCAGTCGCGGAGACAGCTACGCACGTCAACACAACATACAGACGATGATGTTTCACTGATGGATGATGGCAGCGAGGGTTTGGAAACTGGGGAACGATTGGTAGCTGGACCAAGCATATGGGAGGATGTCAGTGAAGAGGAGCTGGCAACAGTGGCTGCCAACATTGCACGCCACGCCATGCCCAGTGCCATTGGCCTCGAATTGGGTGGCACCAGCGAAACAGGCCCTCGCTTTGCTGCACGTGGTGGCCTTGATGATGCCAATACAGATCCCCTGGGAATGGGCACACTGGATTTGCAAAGCCTGGTGCTGGTATGTTATGCAGCGTGATGATGGAGTGGTGATCACATCAATCACCCCACCTCAACAACCCCACCTCAACAGGTCCAGCAAGGCATGCCCATTGCTGAGATGCACTCAAGCTTCACAGGCAAAGCACAACAAGCCGCCCTTTCAGCTCAATTAAAAAAAGGGCAGTATGCCAAACTCCGTACCCAAGTGATGCCCTCAAGTCGCCAATTCGACCCATATGCCTACCTGGGCATCGTTCACGTGCACACAACCATGGAACAGCTGCTACAGGGTATGCAGCACCTGCAGGACAGCTTGGGACAACAGACGACAGAGCTGCGGGCATTGGTTCGTGAGAATTTTGAGCGATTCATCAGTTGCAAAAACACAATTGATGATATTGAAAAGGGGCTGCAGCGGGCAGAGATGGACCAGGGGGATGCAACCAACACAAAAGAAGTGCTGAGTCAGCTCAAAGAGGTGTGAATATACGTGTGGGGATGTAATAGTGTGGTCATAGGTCGCGCTGGATGTTTGTATATAGGTTGAACGGTATATGCTCACACAAACATGCGTATCCAACACAAAAACACCCATCTCTACACCCATCTCTACACCCATCTCTACACCCATCTCTACACCCATCTCTACACCCCCCCACCCAAAAACACAGGTACACAGTGCAGCCCACAAAACCTTTGCCCCACTCCTACAGCGACAGGAACACGTGGCATCCCTGCAGCGCAGTCAACGTCTGTTGACCAGATACGAGACCCTCCTCAAGCTGCCCGGTCGTCTCAGGCAAGCAGCTGGTCAGGAGGATTACGAGCAGCTGATCACAGAGTACAGGAGTGCCAAAATGCTGAGGGCTGGGTTGGCGCAGGTGCCTGGGAGTAATGTGTGGGCACCACTGTGGGAGGTAGGGTGTGGTGGGTGATGTGGGTAGGTGTGATGAGAGGGTGTATGTCGTGGCAGGATGGGTGGTCAACATGGTTGTGTATATCTGTGTGTGTGTCAACATGCAGACCTCAATGTGAAGACCTCAATGCACACATGTATGTGCACACAAAAATATATGTACACCGCATGTACCCCCCCCCCATCTCCCCCCCCCCCTACACACAGGCAGTGGAAGCAGTTGTATCAGAGCTCACAACAAACCTACTACAATCCCTCTCTAAACCCACCCTGGGCATTTTACAAGCACTGGAATACATAAAGTACCTGTTGTTATTACAAGCAGAAGGGGTTGACTGTTTGACCAATGTTGACCCTATTCAGCGCTTCATGCAGGGTCAAACACAGGCAGCCAACAGTCAGATAGGGGTGCTGGTCAATGGGTATACACAGGCACTGTCACATGCCAAGTATGTGTGTATAATGTGTGTGCACAACATGATGCAGGCACTTGTGGTGGAGATATATATGCATCATTCCCCATATCCCCCTCCCCTTCCCCACTACATACAGGCTCCATCAACAACAACACCCCACTTCCTCAATACCCCGAGCTGCATCCGACACATCCCTTCTCACCTCAGAGCCCTCCCTGCCCACCCCCAGCAACCCCAACACTCCCTCCCCCGAGCACATCATCGTACACCACGTACGTCAATTAACTGCCATCATTACACATCTCATACCACGTCTTGCTGCTATATCACAAGAACGGTTGGCCACCATGTCGGGCATCACACCTGCTGCGGTACCCATGTTGGTCGCCATACCACAGACCATGCATGCTATGTTGGGGGAGGCATTGGAAACATACCGGTGCGTGGTAGGTGGGTGGGTTTTGTAAAGAAATGTTCTGTACATGTGTGCGTGTGTGTGTTGTATGGTTGTCAAGTGTGATATTGGACGTGTTTTGTGTCTTGCGTGTGTGTATGTATTGTTTGTATATTTGATCAATCCCATGTGTAATCAACCATCAACCCCAAGTATACCCCCACCACAAACCCCCATCACGCACCGTATCCACCCCCCCTCTTTCTTTCAACAGGCAAGCTGTGTATGATGCAATACGTGCCCTCACAGACCTCCCCAACCAGGGCCCAGGGAACCACCTTTTGCGCTGTATGACAGACATAGCAGACGCCTACCAGGAGCTGCAGCAGGCCGACGCCCCAGGGCAGGTGTTGACCGTGCTGCAGGGTCTTGTGGTGTCATGCGCCCCACATTTGACCAAGATATGGTCAATGTATTTGGAAGACTATTTGGAGCAGGTGTTTGGGTGGATTCCTGCAGCCGCGAGGGAGCTGAGGGGGGGGAATGGGGGGGGGCGGGTGGCCGGGGGGGCGTCAATGACACGGTCAACACCATCCATACGTATGTTGGTGGGGTGTGGGTGTTTGTGTCTGTATGAATGATGATGATGATGAGCATTGTGGCATGCTGCATGCATTTGCTGCTTTTGTGTTTTGAACATACGGTTTGACCATGATACGTTTGACCATGACACAGTCAAAGCAAGACAGGAAGCAAATCAATATGCCTATACTGGCATGCAGCGGTTGCTTGACTGTACAGAAGCTGCACTACAACTGGTATGTTATTGTGTGTGTGTATTGTGTGTATGTGTGTGTATCTATGTATACGAATGTGCCTGTGTTGATGTATATATGTGTCTACATACATGTACGAGTACACCGCAGAATACACACCAATGTTTCATCCTCCACATTCACCCCTCTCACCCCTCCTTTCCCCCCCTCACAGGGTGCGCGTGTGGGTGTCCCCCAACTCCTCCCCCAGGACACAACCCGCGAATCATTCTCCAACACCTACACCACCATGGCCATCAAAATAGACCAACACGTCACCGCAGACGTCCCTGCAGGGGCCGACAGCTATGCTCGTGCATGGATTCTCTCCCTCATGATGTTTGCTTATGACGTACGCGTCCATGCCCACCCAGAACTCTCTCGTCGATACAACCACCTGCTGTTTAATGAAGATGAATCCCACCTGGCGAGGGTGCTCTCTCAAGATCTCCAGTCTGACATGCAGCTGGTGGAGGGGCGCATGCTGGCACAGTATAAAGACCTATGCTATGTGGAATTGGACGCGGCACTGGAGGAGTACTTTCTCAAGGATGGTATGTTGTGGGATGCAGGTGCAATGCCACATGAGGTGCGGCCCAGTTGCATGGAGCTGGTGCAGCTGTTGGTGGGGGTGGAGGCGGAGTTGTACCTGCATGCGCCGGTGGTGCTGGATGCTGTATTGACGGATTTGGTGGTACGCTTGTTTCAGGTATGGGGGTGGGTGGGTGTGGGTGGGTGTGGTTTGGGAGGGGGGGGGGGGGGGGCGTATGATTGGCATAGTGTACATGAACAATCAACATGCGCAATGTATAATAATGTGCATGTTCATGCTGACCCATCATACAGTATCTTTATAGTGTATCACCACAGTGTACAACATCCACCACACATACACATTCCCCTCTATACACACACACACACCCTACATATACATGCACCCCTACACCCCCCATGCACACCATAGGTATACCCGGCAGTGCTCTCACGTCAGCTTCATGCAGTGAGTGGTGGTGGGTTGTTGCAGTTGTGGGTGGAGGTGCATTACTTGGAAGCAGCAGTGCAGCGGTTTTGTACTGGGCAGGTATGATGTCAGGGGTGTGTGTGTGGTAGTGTGGTGTTTAGGGTGATGATGGACATGTGCAAATGATGCAATATGTGTACCACACATACACATCTACACACTTGCACACATCATCTATCCATACATCATCTATCCATACATCATCATACACATCATGTACACATCATGTACACACACACACACCTACGCACCCACACACTAGGTGGTGGAAGTGGTGGATGCTGTGCGTGCAGACCTGTGGCAGCGACTACAAGACGCAGACAACAAAAGAACAACCACCACTGCTGCTAGCACACCACCACAACAACAGCAAGCAAAACAGCAGCAGTCGTTGCTGGAGTGGGCCACCACACAAGGGGAGCGCTTGGTGCGTGCATGTGTGGCATCGACTGCGAAAAACATACAGGGGACCCGGGTAACGGGAGGGGCCGGTGGGGGTGGGGGTGGGGGTGGGGGTGGGGGGGGCGTGGGGGTGCAGGCACCACCGCGTGCGGTGGGTGCTGTTGCGTGACGGTGTTTTGTGTTTGTTGATTTTGTGTTTCATGGTGCGTGACATTTTGACATTGTGCTGATGTTGTGTGTATACAATACAATACATTGTATTGCCATGGTGATTTTTTGGGTGGGTGGGTGGGTGGGGGACATGTGTACATCAGCTTGGAGTAACAACCCCTCGTGCAAACCATGCACTATTGTTGTGGTAATGCATCACAAGTGACATGGGTATCATTACATACACCATCATACTCCATAATAATATTCCATCATAAGACAATCGAACTGCAGCAACGGTCAAACATGGTCAAAGGTCAAAACAAGGTCAAAACACAGTCAAAACTGGGTCAAAAGTAGTCGAAACTTCAACGCATGTTCTTCCATATTGTCAGGCGCATTTCCATACATATTCCCTCTTCCTCCTGCACTCAGTGTTCTCACACTCGGTGTTCTCACACTCGGTGTTGTCAACCTGCACTCAGTGTTCTCAACCTGCCTGTCAATTGATTGCACGTGTCCAGAAACTCTATCCATTCACCAGCAGATGTGCTTTGGTGTGGAACACCATGGCCAGCACCACCACCAAGACCATCACCACCACCACCATCACCATAACCATAACCACCATAACCATCACCACCACGACCAGCACCGCTAACATCAGCACTGGTACTAGGATGAGTTGTTTGCTGCATACTTGATGTATGTGCTGCTGCTGCTGATGATGATGATGATGCTTGTCGTGTTGTAGCAACAGTACTTGCTATGGCCCTCTGTATTGCATGTGACGCTGCAGCGATAAAAACACCATCCCCACCCACCACCTCTTTCACAACATCAGCAAGGGGTGTGGGTGGTGGTTGTGTGGATGGTGGTGGGGATGATGGTGTGGATGATGGTGGATGGGGTTGGCTGGTGGGCGGGTGTAGCAGTAGCAGGCTGAGTGCGTGTACAGCATCCTGTGTGTGTGTGTTTGTGTGTGTGTGTGTGTTTGTTTGTGCATGTGTGTTTTCGTGTGTTTTTAAATGAGTCTTCTTGTGTACACCATGTGTATGTTTTCAATGTATCTTGTACACCATGCACACACCTACAAACACATACACACACACATACACGCACCCCCTCATACCATGCCCTTACTATTCACAGCGCCAAACAACGCCCATGACACAGCCACACGCGGCACCCCCACCCCCACCGCATCCATTGCCAACAACAACCGACATGCCTCCACACCTCTACCGCGTGCAGCCAACACACCTATGCCCACTGTTGCACGTGTTGCGAGTGTCGCTGCTGACAATGGCAATGGTGGTGGTGTGTTGTTGCTGTGGTCATGGTGTGGTGTAGTGGCATGTGGCCATGGTGCAGTGGCATGAGGACCATGTGTTGCGTTTGTTCTCAAAGCATACTTGTGTGTGGTCTCATACTGTTGTAGGTCTGCATGAATTTGTTTGACCATGTCATTGACCACAGCAGGGCCTGCCCAACACATGGTCAACAGGAGTCCGGGGTCAACATCTACAGGAAGGGGTTGATCCAACCCTCTACATTGCTGCATGGTGTGTGTGACACCATTGTCTTGGGTGGGTGGCAGCATGCACAACATGTGACGACATGCATGATGGGGGGGGGGGGGGGCTGGGGGGGCGGTGGGGGGGTGGGGGGGGGGGTGTTGACGGGGATGCCTCCGATACACCACAGGGGCACTGGAAAGAGCACGTGGTTCTCCCTGATGTTGATCATGTTGACCAACTGTTGATGGGTTTGACCAAGGATGTCTGGTTGTGCCTGCTGCTGGTGTTTCTCCTACTGCGATGGCATCTACTTCTTCCAGTGGTGGTGTTCCTACCATATGTCCTCTCCCTACCATGTTTCCTCTCCCCTCTGTTTCCGATGCAACAGGCAGCAGCACAAGTCGTGTTGTATTGCCCTGTACTACCACCCCCACATGATTGTAGGTCAACGGTCGCCCCATGTGCATGGTCAACGCTGTTGCAAGTGTTGACTGCACGTGTCCAGGGTGTTGTGTTGCAATGTGTAGCAGGAGGGCTGATGTGTCGGGTGTGAGGGGTGATGCTGTGTGCAGGAGCTGTTGTACATTGCCCTGTGGGGTGGGGGGTAGGGTGGGGTGAGGTGGTGGGTTGGTGGTGAAGGGGGGGGTGCTTTGAGTGTATCTGTTATGAGGCAGTCGCATGTGTGTAGTTCTTCTCTCTCTAGAGTGGTTGGGGTGTATGCATGTGTCTCCATGTCTGTATAAACAAGATACTGCAAACACACACTTTTGTATACCCACAACCTTGCATACCCACACTTTTGTATACACATTTGTGTGTACACATTTGTACCCCACATGAATACCCAAAACATCACACCCACCACCCAACACACCCACCACTCACCTGATCAAGCAAGAGACCCATGTACTCCGCACGCAGCACAGGATGTGTATCTTGATGTAATGCTTGTGCTGCTTCCCACAACTGCACACACCCTTCCTGCACATGTGCTGCTACATCCCACCCACCTCTATGTTGTTGTTGATGTTGTTGTTGTAGTAATAGTTGTTGCTGTTGGGCAAGGTGTCGTAAGCAGGTGAGTTGTGTGATGATCGCATGTCTGACTCGTGTTGACAGGGCTTTATGGAGGCCCTGTGCTGCATGCTGTATGTCTGACAATGCTGCTGCTGTACCTGGTGGTGGTGGTGGTGCTGCTGCTGGTGGTGGTGGTGCTGCTGCTGGTGGTGGTGGTGCTGATGATGATATGTGTGTGTGCTGCTCTTTTTGTTGCTGTTGTGTATAGTGCTGTTTATGTTGGCGTTGTTGCTTGTACTCTTGTTGTATTCTGTGTTGTTGTTGGTTTCCCAGTAGCCTGAGCAAGGAGCCCCCCCTTGTTGCACGTAAAGAGGGACCCTCTTCAAGCAACAGCAATGGTAGCAGTGATACAATACTTGATGTATTGGTATGTGGTGTGTTGGTGTGTGCTGCATGTGGTGTGTTGGTATGTGTTGACAGCTGCATGTGTTGTGTTTCTTGTTGTTCATATACCCACTGAATGAGGGCGTCTGTGAGGTGGTGATGCTGGGCAACATGCAGTGCCTGTGTGTGGGGTGTGCATGGTGGTAGGAGGGAATCGGCAAACAAGCCCTCCCTTTCCTCTACCATATATAATTCTACCTGATTTACACTCTACACCAACAAAACACTCCCCAAACACATCCCAACACACCCACACACCCTCACACCTTGACTAGGCCTGCAAGAGATCTCCATGATGGCCCCACCCCACACTGCACACTACACCCCAACACCCTCAACAACACACCAGCATCACCCCTACGCATGGCATCATTGACCGCCACGTTCAACAGTTGACCAACCAGTTGACTGGTCAACGTTGTTTGACCATGCACTCCCACTGTTCCTGCTCCTCCCCCTCCTGCTGCTCTTGACAATGTTGGTTGTGATTGTGCTGCTACACATGCTGATGCTGTTGTTGTTGTTGTTGATGATGATGATGGTTGCAGTGGTGATGAAGGGACACCACCCAATTTTTGTAGGCGCAGTAACGGGGTTGTGCATGGGGTGTGTTGGGCATGGGTGGCTGGTGGTGGGGTGGATGCAGTGTGGGATGGTAGTTGTGAAAACAATGCTGCCACCATTGAGAGTGCTGCTTCATGCTGTGGGTGTGTTTTGTGGTGTACATCAATCATCATCATCATCGTCATCATCATCGTCGTCATCATTATCATCATCACCATCATCAAGTACACCACTGGATGCGTTGGTCTGTTTTCTGTATTAACAGCACCATATATGCTTCTGTACCCCATGATACAAACAACCAAACAACCCAAGTACCTGTTGTTGTTGCAGCAACCCCTCCATAGCTGCAGCGTATGTTGCCATGGGCAGCACCCGTCCCATTGCATGCAGCTGCGGCAACACATGGGCAATGGCAGGAAGCATGTCTGGCATGGGCAACACACGTGTGATGATTTCATTGCATGCATTGGCATGGGGGACACCGAGTGCCCTTGCTGGTTTGTTGTTGTGTGGGCGTGCACCATTGTGTGATGCATGGCCACCACCTGAGTGTTGGTGTGTGCGCATGTGTAGTCACGTGCGCCACAGTTGGCGCATGGTGCGTCCCACTGGATCCCTGCTGTTGTACACACCCATGGGTATTTACACTGCTCTTAAAGTACCTGTGATGGGCTGCCCACCCTGGAGCAGGAGGGTTTGCTGCAGGAGTGCAAACGCTGCGCGATGGCCACCACTGCGATGCAGCAGCACATGGCCCGACCCTAATCATGTTGTGTATGATTGTAGGGTGAATGTCACAGGCAACAATACACATTTTTTGACATACTGTTGATGGTGCCCATGCCACAGGATGATCTGGCGTGCACAGGGATCACTGTTCCCACCACATTCTATTGATCATTGTCGGTATGCTAATAGTTGCATGCACTGGGAATTAGAGTGGGGAGTCCTGGTGGTGAAAAAAAGTAAACGTTTTTCTTGAAAAACGTCATTATGTGCTTTGTGCTTCGTGATCATTGAAACAACAAAACAACCATTCACACCTATGCATTGTGATCATTGCGGTTGCACGTGAATGCATTGCTAATCAACGCACGACACGAGTCGATTGCACTGTATGACCATCGAGACGTTGGGTGTCGACAGAAACACGCACTGCAACCACGATCTATATCCACGACGACGATCCACCCCTTTCTGCTATCTATAACTCGAAAACCATTTGAAAAGAAAATATCACCATCGCATCCTATACATCGTTTTTGACCCACATGCAAGCAGCAGCACGACCCAAAAAACACACCACACATGACTTTGCTGTGCAGAGCATCGAGGAGCACGTTGCAGCATTCTACCATTCTACGAAAATGCAGCTGTTTCTCGTGTCTGCCAACGCAGCAGACCCTTCCCAACGTGCCCTTGTGACCCTTGCCCAGCAGCTGGAGGCATGGCTCAAACAGCAGCGTGGCGGCAAGGAAAACAAGCGCATGCTATCAGCCAGCATCAATTTGCCCATGGGCATGTCCCCTGACAAGCCCATGCTCAAGCAGGTGGGTGCCTTGTATGTGGGCTGTGTACCAACACGCACCTGCATCATTCCTACTGCTGCACATGATACACATGAGAAACACACACCTCAATACACAGCACAATGCCAAGCTTGCCAATGAGCTTCGTATCTCACGAGCAACCATTAAATCACTGCTGCATGGCAACGGGGATGCCACCCCCAGTGACACTGACGACAACGACGGATTGGACCAGGGAGTGGAAGAGTTTATGACACCCCACCCATCAGTAACACCCCCACAACTCCAAACAGCTCGTGCACGTGCCAGTGGAGCAGTTGCTTTAAGTGATGATGCTGCAAGATTACGATTGCGGGATGTGTTGAATGATCAGCTTCGGGCACAAAATCAGGATTTAACAGGTACATGTTGATGTGATAGTTGTGTTGATGGAATGTGACGACTATGAGAACAATCTCCAAATCCATTTCCACAAGCATGCGTGTCTCTCTACTGCACACCACCACTCTTTCGCACACACCCTGCGCACCCACCTACAACCCCTATTGCACACCCCCTCTTCTCACTCTCACCATCAATACAGAACGTGTAGAGGCTCTCATGTCCTCTAATGCAGAACTCCGTGCACAAGTGGCATCCATGGCTCGCACCAGGGATTCCACATCCACCTTGCTCAGCACTATCAAGCAACTACGTGCACACAATGCAGCACTACAGCAGCAGGTAGGGGTAAGGGCAGGGGAAACCAAGGGGAATGCAACAGCAGTACAGCAGCAGCAGGCAGTCATACAATGTGGACCAGAGGAGGGTGCTGCACAGGCTCACACTGGTGCTCACACTGCTGTTGACATTGCACCGAGTACGTCTGCTGGTCAGGCAACTGCGGGGGTGGGTTTAAGGAAAGCGCAAGCAAGTGCTGGGGTGGTATCAAGCAAAACACATGCAAAAGGTGCAGCACAGCAGCAACAAGGGCTGGCAGCCAAGGAACGAGAGGGATATAGACAAAAGTATGTGTATAGAGTATAGAACACATGTGTGTGTGAGAGTATAGATGTACCACTGTACATGCTTCTCTCTCTCTTACACACACAAACACACAAAACAACAACAAACAGGATTACTATACTCAAGCAGCAGCTGCAGCAGAGTCAAGCAGCACTTGCGCAGGCACACACAAAGCACACACAAGTACTCGAGGTATGCACACACACCGTTTCATCTCACATTACACCTACACTCTGAAACACACACATTCATTCATCATTTGTGACCCACCACACATACACAAACAAACAACCCACCACACATGCTATTACAATACAATTTATACAATACACAATTCACAGTCACTGGAGGGCTGTAGTCTGACTGCAGAAGGACTTGCCCAGCGTGCACAGCGCAAGTCTGTCAAAATACAAGACCTGCACAGGGGCCTGCAGGGGGCCCTGCAGGAAGTGGCCACCCTACAAGGGGCCCTGCACACCATAATGGAGGAACTGGGCACTACGCGTGCAGAATGCAACGTGTTGCGCAAACGGGCAGCAGCGGCAGAGGTGCGTGCGGTGGATGCAGAGGGGATGTGGGAGAAAAGGTGCCGGCAGCTGCAGGCAGCACTGGCAGAGCTTAAGGAGGCATACATACAAGGTATACTGTGTGAGTTGGGGAGGAAAAAGGGAGGAATGTGCATGTGGGAGGAGCATCTTCTTGTCTAGGTTGTTCTTAGTATTATTTGGGTGGTGATGTATGTGGGTAGGTGATTATGTATGTGTTGGTCCATTACCACCACCACTATACTGTGCATGTACACACCCACAGTGTGTGCTCAAACCAATGAGGAGCAGGGGACAGCTGTGACAGAGGAACCCGGTGACACACCACCCACCACAGACACACTGCCACCACAACCACCACGCAGCACTGTCAATGCAAGTGCATTGGCAAGGCTCAAGCGAAAGCTGTCATTGTCATCATCGTCAGTCATCAGTGGTAGTGGGAATGTGTAGGTTTTCTGCTTTTTGTTGTAAAACAAATGCGTTTTGTTGCCATCATACCACCAACCTCGTAGCAATCGCATTGACATAGTATGGAAGATGAGAGTGATAAAGCTGCAGCACAGCCGTTTAAGAAGACGGCATGTGAAATAGAAGAGCATCAGTCCGCACCACCAGCCACACCCCTGCTTTTGCACAAATGCGCTGCTACAAGTACACCTGAAGCGTTGACTACGACAGAATCAGAATGGGCAAGTGTTACAAGTATGCATGCGTCTGAGATAGAAGCAGAGTTGATAGAGCCATGCGCAGGGTGTCACACAAGAGAGGCAGGCATGACGTGCACATGGTGTGAGCAGCATAGGTATTGCAGCACCAACTGTATGAACGCATGCGCGTGTCGTGATGATGATGCACAACTGTGCGGCGCGTGTCACAAGCACCAGGCCCTTTCGAATACCACATGTCCGGGGTGTGGGCAGCAATACTGCTCCATCAATTGTGGCATGGCTTGTGGCTGCGGGGTGTGGGATTGAATTTCATACTAGTTATTTGTTGGATGTATATGTATAATTGTGAGAGATTCAGTTTGTACCCGCTGTACCATCTAGTTTCCTGTTTGCTGATTTTTCCCTTGGTGTGTTTTTGCGATGGATACTGATGTTAACGCAATGTTGTATCCACTTGAGACCACTTGAGATCAACTGAGATCAACAAGCAGATGATGGTGAGATGCATGTGCTCATCGCCCCCTCATCCACAAGAAAATGTGTGGGAGTACCCACGTCCACCAGCTTTGCAACAAACCAAGCACACCATCAAGATCATGCTCAATAATAAACTGATTGCACGCACTTCCAATGGTTGTTACAGGGTGTTGGAAACATCCCACCCTCCGACATACTACCTGCCCCTCGATGCCATCACACCTGGCGTGCTGCGTGCATCCCCTAGTGGTGGCAAGACCATGTGTGAGTGGAAGGTATGTGTGCAGCAGTGTGTGTTTGTAGTGGTAGCTTCCCGGTGGGTGATGACCAACACACGACTGCAACACCGACTGGTTGTAGACCATTGCTCACAATGGCCCTCTGTTGCTCACACAACAGGGAATGGCATCTTATTATGACATCATACTTGATGATGACAACATCACGCTCCCACGAAAAGCGTGGTCGTATGAGCATCCCACACCATCATTTGCCCCGATTGCGCGGCATGTTGCATTCTACCCACACCCGCCCCTCGAATGCTTTGTGGATGGGGAGCAGGTGGTTGCACAGCCTGGCAATTTTTATGGTGGGTGGATGACGAGTTGGATTACGGGGGGGGTCAAGGGGGTCAAGGGGGGGCCTGGCACTACTGGGTGGTGACGATGGGTGGGTGTGTTTTGGGGGGGGGGTGGGTGTGCATGTGTACATGGGTCTCATACCAAGGGTCTGCACCATCAAGCTGCGGGGAAAGGCAATGCTCATTACCACAACGCCTCCATGCTGTTTGAACCTGTGAGGGCATCGCACAAGCCTCATCTCAATGCATGGATCTTTTTGTTTGACCCAGCATTTTTCGACACGTACTCTCAAAAACACAAATAGTTGGCATCGTAAATAGCGACGAGTGCTCGGTTGCAAGTTTTGCCCTGTGTTATCGTGTAAATAAGGCACACAACCTGTGGCATGTGCAACAAACTCTACATATCCAGCCACTAAAAGCCACGAAACAACTTGTACATACCGCGCAAATCGCCCCATCTACTCGATCGCACCATGCAGTTTGCGATATCGCCAGCAACTCGTGTGCATCGCGCAGCATCCGCATGCGCCCCACGAGCAGCAGCACCCCTCATTGCCCCTCCATGCCGTAGCATACTCCCTCGTGCTGCGCTTACTGATGCACCACAAGCAGACACCTCCCAAGCAGATACCAGCACCACCATCTCCTCAAACCCAACCCTCCCCCCGCTCACCGACCACAACCAAGTTGTTCGTGAGGGGCATTACGAAGCCACCCTGGTGGAGCGCCAAGCTGAAAAACTAGATCCAGAGCAACCATCCATTGCTAGTATTTTGCCCCGGTTTGATCCATCAGCGGGCAGCGTGGAGATGATTGTGGTGGGGTGTGGGCCAGCAGGGTTGGCATTGGCAGCAGAGGTGGCATCTCATGGTGTCTCTGTTGCATTGCTTGGTATGGAGTGATGGTGGTGTGTGTTTTGCGATGTGTTTTGTGTTTTGTATGGGTGTTTGTTGTGTTTGGAGGGATCATCAAGGGTGCCGTCTTGCCATTACATCCCATTACATCCCCCCCACACAACTACCCCACTGCAGGTCACGATGCACCATTTGTGAACAACTATGGTGTGTGGGTGGATGAATTTGCAGCACTGGGATTACAAGACACCCTTGATCGTGTGTGGGACGATGCCGCATGTTGGTTTGGGGAAGGCAAAGAGGTGAGGGTGGGTAGGCCATATGGGCGAGTGTGCCGACGTCGGTTGAGGAGTGCTCTGCTTGAGCGGTATGTTGTGTTTGTGTGTACTGGTGTGTGTGTGTGTGTGTGATTCTTGTATTGTGTGATTGATGAAGATGTTGTGTATTGTGTGATGATGATGATGATGATGATGATGATGATGATGATGATGATGATGATGATGAT
>VFQP010001696.1_pt1 | contig 27826 bp, 47 predicted proteins | sample 3512351 | NCBI WGS metagenome assembly VFQP01 (sample SAMN10412372, study PRJNA504923) | tailings metagenome | isolation source: Relicate 1 Philex TSF1 revegetated site | place: Philippines: Tuba, Benguet | collected 2017-08-29
GTGTGTGTGTGTGTGTGTGTGTGTGTGTGTGTGTGTGTGTGTGTGTGTGTGTGTGAAGCAGGTATGAAGAGGGTGTGAGGAGAGGGTTTTGTGGTGGATTGTGTACAAATACCAAGTGCTATCTTGATGTACCAAAACACATTCAGAAACACACTACCAAAACACCACCAAGAACAACCACCATACACACCACCGTGCACACCCATACACACCACCATACACACCACCGTGCACACCCATACACACCACCGTGCACAACCTATTATATGAATTCTTCACACGTACACCCATGCCCCCCTTTTCCACGGCGGGTTGCATGGCTAGTGGGTGCAGCACAGTTGCGCCAAAGAATGCAAGTTCAGTTGCTTCATCAAATGTGAGCAAGGGAATGGGGGTGGCTGCTGGAACAAGGCGGGGGTCTGTGGTGAGCACACCTGTGGTGTTTTTGGGGGGGGGTTGAGGAGGGATAATGTGTGGGGGTGGCAGGGTACACCATGATGAAGGGCACATGAAACAAACCAGCATACAAACCAACACATGCACCACCTACCATCCACATCTTTCCACACTTGCACCTCTGGCAGATCCAGGGCAGCGCCAATCACAGTGGCAGTCAAATCACTCCCACCACGGCCCAGGGTGGTCACTGCACCAGTCAACTCACCCCGGGCCAAAAACCCAGTCACTATGGGGAGAGCTTTTGGGTCACTTTTGCTGCGGGTCAATGCTGCCTAGGAGGGGGGGTTGGAGGGGGGTGTTGGAAGGGAGTTGTGTGTATGACACTGTTGCATGGGAGTGTGTTGTTGGTGTACGGTGTGTGTATGTACGATAAAAGTATGTACGATAAAAGTATGTTGAATGCGTATCTTGTTGTGAACATGCAAACACAATGGTGGTGTACTACACAAACACATACCCACAACCCCCCACAACCCCCCAACACACAATCCCCACTGAGTACCACCCACCTTGACAGCGGGAAGGGTCACTTCATAATTAATGTCAGCATTGGTAAAATTATCATTCGACACAAACCCAATACGGGGGGCATCAAACTGCTGGGCAGCCACTCCGGCCTTGTTGAGCAATGCTGCAAACAATCGAGTAGACAAACGCTCACCAAAGCTCACCAAACTATCCTTGGCACGTGGTGTGAGGTCCTGCATGATGGAGATGCCAACAAGCAGCTGCTGAAGCTGTGTCAAGAGGGCTTCCACCTCACCTCGAGTGGCATTGTCGAGCTGTAGTTTATCGGCGGTTTCTCTGTGGAGCTCCTTGACTGCACGAAGGGGCTGCAAGCTTGGGATGCTGTCTGCAGGGGTGGTGAGTGCCTCCTCACCACACTGCAGCAGCAAGTTGGTGGTCTGAGAGGGGGAGGGGGAGGTCCATCATGTTGGTGTGGGTCAAATGTGTGGGATATAGCACGCGTGCAGATGCTGTCCCCACCTACCTTGCCCATTGCGGAGAGCACCACGCAGGGGTATTGGTCTGGAAAGCTGCATACAATGGATGCAACCTCGAGCATGCGTTCTGCACTGGCAACAGACGACCCGCCAAACTTCATCACCACGGTCACCTAGAGGTCGCACAATCAATGATGCAATGAGGCACAGGTCACAAGTTGTCACACCAATCTCAACAATCAACTATACCTGATCTTGATTGGTCCCGGGCTGTTCGAGCGTCAGGGACGTGGTCAGAGATGGGGTGCTACTGTGAACGACGACTTGATGCCGCCTGCTCCGAGCAAGGGTTGTGGGTTTTGAACGATACACGGCTGTGGCATGCTGCAATGGTGCGTAATTGATAGGAGCAAGTTTTTGTGTATTGGTTTTGCAACAGCAAGGCCTAGCAAAGGCTGCTGGCCCGTAGCAGCCAGCAAGATGTATTTGCATCGTGCGTTTGGTGGTGGTGGTGACTATATGTGCGTTGACTTTTTCTTGAACAATGGATGTGTTTGTATGTCTGTTTCACGTAGACGATGAGTCAAAAAGTGCAAAAAACAGAGCTCTGATGCAGCCAAGTACCGCCCACCCGCTCTGGAGGTCTGTTGCACCAAGACCACCATTTCCATCGACATAATCACGACCATCCCGCTGCATGCTTCTCACACAGCGCCTTGAGGTCCTCCTTGCTTGCCCCCACAAACTCATCCACAATTGCACCATCCTTCCACACCTGAAACGCGGGCACTGCGTTGACCGACGCCTCTGCAGTCACCTGGTTGAGCTTGTCTACATCGACCTTGAGAAAACGGAGGCCACTATACGTACGGGAGAGCTCCTCAAAGTAGGGACTTATTTGTCGGCTGTGTGTTGTGATTGGTAACCATCCCTTGTGGATGATGATCCATCTTGCATCCCGGAAAACCAAACCACCGTACCATGGTCCACACCATATGGCATAGAAATCTACAATGCATGGCTTCTTGCCCTGGTGTTCTGCCATGATTTTCCTAAACTGCTCGTCGCTCTCCACCACCGTGACACCTGTGATCACAACGTGATTGCTCTCGGGTGACAACGCTCCAATGACACAGCAAACCCCACCACCCATACTACCTCCAGGAGCAGCTGCAGACGCAAAACCTCGGGGGTGATGCAGGAGCGCTGCAGCGGTGCTGGGGCGTGCTGACGGTGTCCATCCTGCTTCTTGCAGGTGCACACTAGAGGGGCCAGGACGTGCGTCAGCAGGCAATGCTGTTTGTTGTGCTATAGTGTCGAGGCATGCCTGAAAGTGTCTGGCCAAGGAAAGGCATCGAAGGGTTGAGGTTGTCTTGTGTAGGGTCAGCATCAGGTTTTGTGGTTTCGTGGTTTCGTGATTGGGAGTGGTGGTTGTGATTGGGTGTGGGGGGGGATGTTTGTGTGGGTATTGTGGTAAAACGGATATGGGAAAGAAGTGCTGTGTTGTGTTGTGAAAACACAAGAGCCTTTGTCAATGCCAACCCCAAACAACAAAACCACAAGATCCTCTGTTATTGTATTGCGTAGATCATTACCACAAAGCACATCCACAAAGCACATCCACAAAGCACAAAACACCATCTGTGTTGTGCCTCGGCATTCAGCATGTTGGCCGCCTATGGCCAGCCGTCTGTACGTAGTTCATTAGCAACATCTACCTCGCACTCAACAGTGACAGCACGTAGTACCATGCTACGACCCACTGCTACAGCTACTGATATGCCCACCACATCGGATGCATCTCCCAGCACCTCTGTATCCTTTGTGCGACCCCACCTCCTCAAGCTTGCACCCTACACACCCATCGAGCCCTTTGAGGTGCTCTCAGGTGTGTGGTGTGAGAGTGTGATGATTATGGAGCGTGCTGTATGGCCGCACACACGTGTGGGGTCAACGGGGATACCATGCAACACACCGCAACATGGATACACATGCATACCCACAGCAAAACTGGGGCGTGCACCTGAAGACATTATCAAGCTTGACGCAAATGAAAACCCATATGGACCGCCACCAGAAGTGCGGGAGGCATTGGGCAACATGCAGTTTCCCAACATCTACCCCGACCCAGAGAGCCGAGCATTGCGTGCAGGACTTGCAGAGTATTGTGGTATACCAGATAAAAACATATTGGTATGTAGTCTAGGCAGCCTCATGCAACAAATTTTGCGTGTGTGTGTTCCGAAATTGAGGAGGAAGAAGTGTCGATTTGTTTATTGGTGCGCAATTGGTGGCCTCAATTGCCAATCCCCCTTTTTTTGTTATTCCCACATCGCACACCAAAACCCACCTCGTTGTCACACACATGCAGGTTGGCTGTGGTGCTGATGAGTTGATTGATTTGCTCATGCGTTGTGTATTGGACCCTGGGGATGCCATCTTGGATTGCCCACCCACATTTGGCATGTACAGCTTTGATGCTGCTGTGAATGATGCACGTGTGCTGACTGTACCACGCAATGAAGATTTCAGTATTGACACACCAGGTGTGGAGGGGGTGGGGGTGTTGTTGACAGGGGTTTGTGGTGCAGTTGGTGGGTAGATTGTGCAACATGTATATGTAGACCCATGCAAGGTTGTATGTGTCTGGTTCAAGTATGGTATCACACATATATTGTATCAATACATACAGACATGTGTTTATGCAAACACGCCACCCCTTGTCACTCACCATCCCATCATCACACCATCATCACCATCATCACCATCATCATCCCGTCACACACAGCAATCCTTGATGCCATTGCAACACACCAGCCCAAGGTGGTCTTCCTCACATCCCCCAACAATCCCGACGGCTCCACCATCGACGAGGAAAGCCTGCTCGCCATCCTCAACCAACCAGTACTTGTCGTGCTTGATGAGGCATACATAGAGTTTAGTGGAGAACCCACACGCATGCCGTGGGTGCTGCAACGCCCCAATCTTGTTGTGTTGCGGACATTTAGCAAGATGGCGGGATTGGCGGGCATTCGTGTGGGGTACGGTGCGTTTCCTGATGGGTTGATAGAGTATATATGGAGGGCAAAGCAGCCGTATAATGTAAGTGTGGCTGCAGAGGTTGCGGCATTGGCTGCGCTCTCCAACATGCCCTACTTGGAGGTGTGGGGGGGGGGGTTGTGGAGGGGTAGGTGTGGGGGGTGGGTGGAGTAATGTGGGTTGGGTGCATGAGTGCAAGGGAGGGTGGGATGGGTGTTGGTATTGTTGCAGTTGAGAATCATGTTGTGTGAAGTATGCACAACACACATGTACATAGTATTGATGTACATGGTAGTGATGTACACATGGTACAAGAGACACACAAAACATCACATACGCTGTCATCATACACATCTCCATCATCCTACACATCTCCAGGGCAAGCGTGATGCATTGGTAGGAGAAAGAGAGCGTTTGTTTACACTGCTGCAAGAAGTTGCCTACCTGCAGCCATATCCCTCCAAGTCCAACTTCATCCTGTGCAAGGTGTGTTTTTTTCTTGTTTTTCTGTGTTGTGTGTGTGTGTTGTGTGAGGGTGATGTACATTGCACATGTATTCGTACACACATGGACGTCATGCATGTGAACACATACGCAAACATAGTGCATATACAAAAACACAAACCCAATTGGCAGGTGTTGGATAGGGATGCGCTGGGTGTGAAGGATGCACTTGCACAGCGTGGCATCATGGTGCGCCACTATGCCAAAAAGGACCTGAGCAATTATGTGCGTATCAGTGTGGGCTTGCCAGAACACACAGATGCTGTGGTTGCTGCACTCAAGGATATGGCGTGAAAGGGTATCTGTGTCGGCAGTTTTATGTGTACAACTTGATACTGTGCTGCACTGTGATTGAGGTGCGGCTGTATTGTCAGCTGCGTTCAGCCACCAGAGATGGGGGCTGGAGAATCATATCATAATATCGGAGCGCCTCACTGTTCAATCTGCGAATGTAAAAAACAACAACCCCGTTTTCGTGTGTATCATTTCGTATCAACATTTACAAACACAACCCCCGCATCCAAACAACATGTTGCCACTGCTGAGTATCAACCATATCAGCCGCGTGTGCTCTGATGTTGATGCTACACGCCGTTTTTACCGCGATGTGCTTGGTTTCGTGGAGATTAAGCGTCCTGACTTTGACTTTGACGGCTCGTGGTACGTGACCCAATTGGTGGGTTTTGGAGGGCTTTTGGGGTAGGGCAAAACGCATGCACGTGTTTTTGCTTGCCTGTTTTGCCGGTGCATCCTCACGCAATCAGTCCGTGGAGCCCTTGCATGTGTCGTGGTGAGCATCACGACAGCATCACGACACCGTAGCAAACAGAAAGCTATGCGTGCTGCGTGTGCATGAATCACGAAAAGGGGTTGCCTTTTGGGCTTGTGTGTTGGGCTTGGTTTGAAAACCACGCAGCAGTGCTAGATATGTGCTGAAAACACCATCGCAACCACGTATACAGGTTGTTTGGCTACAACGTAGGCATCCACCTCATCGCGGGCGAGCCCGTCAACCGGCCCCGGGAGCTCAACCCCCGGGCAGACCACTTGTCATTCCAGTGTGCATGCTTGGACGCTGCAGAGGCCAAACTGTGCGAGTACAGCATACCATTTGTGCGCGACAGGGTGGTGGAAAATGGTGTAGTCGTCAGTCAGGTACGTGATTGCATCATGCAGCAAGGGTAACATTGCGCGTTGTACAACAACACACATGGCTTCTTCTCCTCCTACACAACAACAGATATTCTTTCACGACCCTGACTACAATGTGGTTGAGATTTGCAACTGTGACTGCTTGCCAGTGCTACCACTGGGCAGAACAGCGTCATGTGCCATTGCACAATGCAAACAACAACTTGTCACCGAGGCACCTGCCGTGCAACATGGCAAGCCACAATATGTTCACAACATACGTAGCGAATCAATCAGCTCCACACATTCAGAAGTCATGCCATGGTGATGGTTGCAACCAGGATGCAACCAGGATGCTGTGTGCTCTCAACATAATCGACGACGACACACGCTGCCAATTCCTGCAGCATGTCTGAAATGAACACATGTGCACTGCAAATGCACTGCAGTGGTGTGCATATACATGCACACACACGTATGTGCCTTGCATCACCCCCTTGTTTTTTCCATGGGCATCATTCCATCACCATCAATTGCCCAATCTTGACAACCTTGCAGGAGGGTACACCTGCTTTGAGCACCACTAGATGCCCTACTGCAAGCCAACCATGACGAGAGGACATGATTCAAAATGTTGTTTGGTTGCCCATCATACCTGCGCGTTGCATGGGACCCTTACGTTGTGTGTTTTGTTATATGCATCATAGGTCTTGTTGTTGTACCACACCAATAATATAGTGATACCGTTTTTAAAATTGTGCCATGTGTGATGCCGTGCTTTGGTGGTGGTGTTGATGCTCGACACACATCATTGATGTGTCTGATGTTGCTCATCATCACATCTTTATCCGCAAAAAGCATTGTGCCCCTGGAATTGCCCAGTCAAATAGCAGTTTTGTGTGTGCTTCCACGTGTGTGTGGGGTGTTTTGGTCCTGGCACCATGGTAGTGCCCCCTGTGTTGTTTTGTCTTTTGTATGATGTGTACGTATATCACATGGTATTAGCATGTTTTCGTGTGTGTATTAACATGTTTTTGTGTGTGACAGTGGTGTTTGCTACTGCGGTTGATGGAGCGTATGTGTGTATGCACAAAAATCATGGAGGTTCAATGCTGCGTTGACTGCGGTCTCATGGAGTTGTTGACTATGTATTGACCAGGCTGTGACACCCTCTTTCCCCTCGTTGCTGGTGTGTGTTTTGTGTGTATTCATGTTCTTTTTTTGTCACAACCCACCACAGCAGGCCAAGCCGCAAGGGCTTTGCCACACGTGCATTTGTGTGCTGTATTTGTGTGCTATATACATTGTAGTACCAGACTTTGTCTTGTGAAATTTCTTTCGATTGCATTCCTTGGGTAAACAACAACAAGAAGAAGAACATTAGCAAATCAACACACCCTCTTTTGTTTTCATCACTCTTCCTCCTCACTCCCCTCATCACTCCCCCTCGTTACAATTGCAACACGCCCATGTCCTCCTCCGACATGCTTGCCTCCTTGGGTGGTGGCCTTGCACAAAACAACACTCGCCCACACACATCCACATCCTGTCCCAGCAACACCCGTCCCTCCACCAGCGCCACACCATATCCCTCTTCATTTGCTGGCACTGCATAGTATGCGTCCTCCTGGTAGTCACCCCGTCGCACCCGTCGCTCTAGGACAAGCATGCCCGGGGTGGCGAGTCGTTTGAGGTCATCGTCTGAGGCTACAAAGCTGGAGGTGACCAGCAGGGGGATTTGGCTGCAGTCAGGTATTTCAAGTGCCACAGGTTCCTCAGCCTGTTTTGGGGGGGGGGTGTAGGTGGTGCCCTGAAGGCGGCGGGGTGAAGGCGGCGGGGTGTAGGTGGTGAAATTGGGTGCTGTGAGTATTTTGTTTTCTTCTGTATGTTTGTTTCTTCATGTTGGATTTTCTCACACAAAACACACACACACACTGCACACACACACACCCCAAACACACACCTGTAACAACTGTGTCCATGCAGGCAATGCCACCCACTTGACCCCACCATCCCCTGTGTTTGTATGGAATGTTCCAAACACACCATACTGTGACGCCATTGGTGCGTCAAAGATATCCCCCACGTAGACACCCTGTAGTGTGCCTGGTACTGCAATTGGGCTGTGTGGGGTTGTGTGGATGGGTGTGTGGGGTTGTGTGGATGGGTGTGTGGGGTTGTGTGGATAGGTGTGTGGGGGTGTGTGGATGGGTGTGTGTGGTTGGGGGTGTGTGGTTGGGGGAAGTATGTGTGTTGCAAATAACAAATACAAACAACAAACAATTGTGTTGTGATGTATAAAACAACAACAAGAAAACATACAACAACAGGACAATTAACAACACCAAGACAATAAACAACACGCACAAACACAACAACACATTTCACAAACCATCATCACAATCACAATCACACCACAATTACAATCAATCGTACCGCATTCCCAATTCTTCACGCAGCAATCTCAACATGGTGATGCTCATGCGGTTGCTATCAAACACAGCAGTAGTGCTCTTGTCCTCTGATAGATCATACTGTGTGTGTGTAAGTGTAGGTGGGTGCGTATGTTTAGGGATGTTTGTGTGTGACACAGTGTGTGTATGTGTATGTACGGCAGAGAGTGTACAGATGAGGGTGTGCGTGCAAGTGTCTACGCGCATACATACGTGTGTGCGTGTGTATAAACATCCATGCACATTCAATATACATCGGCAATTACACAAACCCCAAAACACAACCCATCCAAACCTCCAACCCCCCCAAACACCCAACACCCAAAAACACACACCAATCGTCGCCGGGCCCCCTCCGTCACAGCGACATCCAACCCCTTGTCAATACACCGCTGCTTCTCATCCTCCCTCCTACACTCTGCAGCATCACGGAAGTACTTGAACGCCAATACATCCCCCGGAGCGCTGCTAAACCCGTCACGTTCACTTCGACGACGCTCATACTCTTTCACAGCACGGGAGAGCATTTGTGCTTGGGGGGGTGTGAGGCGACGCTGCACTATATAGGCCGCCACATCAGCGCGCTGTTGTGCGGTGAGCATGCGGATTTCGTAGAGCAGGTGTTCACCGTCAAAGTCAAAGTGGGCGAGTTGGTCCTGGGGGTATTGTAATTGGGGGGTATTGTAATTGGGGTGGAGAGAGGGGTTGAATTGGGGTGGGAGAGGGGTTGTGATTGTTAGGGGTTGATGTTTATAAAGGGGCATGAGGCACAGGCATGCATGATAAAAACACATGATGAGATGTTGTGTAGTATTTGCACATCATACAAAGCATTCACACATCATACAAAGTATTCACACATTAATCAACCCTCAACATCGTATACAACCCTCCCCCACACACCACACACCACAACCTACACAACCCCACACATTACACAACCCTCCCCACCTTACACAACCCTCCCCACCCTCATACATCTGACAATGCATGGCTCTGTCGCAAGGAGTCATGCACCGGCAATGCAGCCTGCCACACCCCCTGCAGGCGCTTTTCCAACCCTGTTGTTTCCTCAACTGCACTGCTGTCGTACCCCTGACTGTGGAGGGCAGGTAGGAGGCGGGCTAGGTCGTACCACTTGCCCATGCGCCCACGAAGACGTTGCAGCATGACCTCAGGGGGGGCGTTGATGTCGTTGTTCTGCTGGGGATGGGGGGGGTGCGCAAAGCGTGATTGAAAATGCAATTGTAAGTTATGTGTGAATGATTTGTCATGATGTACAAGATTGTTTGTATCAGCAGGCCCCCCTCATATACAATGTCATCCCCTTCTCGCAAACACACCCCAAAGTATATACATACCTGTTCGGCATCAGGATCACGATCCATAAACCCCTGTGGTGGTCGAAAGTTTTGGATGCTGCGCTCGCCCTCGACGCCACCGCCACCCAATGGTCCAGAGCGTGCACCATCGTCTCCAGGAACAAAGAGGCGACTGCGGCTGTCTGTGTCGGGGTCATATGACTCTCGACCAGGGAGGATGAGGCCCCCACCCCCACCACCTCGTCCAAATGGCGGTCCCTGCCTGCCTCGTTCGTCGCCTGGGAATCCACCCGAACGATACCCACCATATGATGCGTGTGTTGTGGTGGAAGAACGCGGGGGGGGGCGAGCTACGGTGGGATTGCGGAGGAGGAGTGGGGAGGGCATGGGACGCAGGTGATTGAGGTTGTGCTTGTTGTGTGCTTGGTTGTACGTGAAATGCAATGAGCTGTGTTTCAATCAACAGTGAATACAGGGAGTTTTTTTGGTTTTATTCTGCAACGTTGACCACGCTCCAGCCACGCCAGACTTTGTGGTTGTTAACAATTTCTATGCACCAAGTGTATGTTGGAGCACATCATGAGCAGCAGTTATCACGGTACGCAGCTCGTGCTCATTGTGGTATTGTTGATGTCAACACATGCCATCATGTCTTGACAACTACACCAACCACCACAACTCCCCACCCAAACAACCACTCAGCGCATCAGCACGACCATTCCTTTGCCCCACGGCGCCATGCCAACTGGGAGGCACCCTCATCCATCACCACCACCCGACAATCCACCCACGTGCCAGCCCGTGTGGGGCGCACCAGCTTTGTGGCGGACGACCACGGCAAACTGCTGGGACCAACGCGACCCAAATCTGCATTTCGAGCCCACACTACTGCCCACAGCGCACCGAGTCGTTGGCCCCAGCCAAACCCGGCATATAGCACATGCGCTGCCGCCACCATGGGGTACAAGGGCATAGTCACACGTTACCTGCCACGAGCAACGGTGCCACTGAGGACGGTCATGGTGGAGGGATGTGCACAGGAGCGCTTTGCATGAGAGTGGGGGTTTTGATGGAGGTGGAGAGGGATTGTGTGCCCACCATATGCAAGCAACCCCTCGTATGCACTCGGCCAAAGTTTTACAACAAGCAAAGTGCATTTTCATCACCATCCTGTCACAGCACTGTTGCATTATTGTGTCCTCTAGTGCAAGAGTGTTGTTTACCAGTGTGCATGTATATCATCATCATCAAGATGACAACTAGGGAAAAAAGACAAGTTGAGAACATGCCACATAGGGTCTTTGTCTGCAGTCTTATTTATTGTCTAAATGCCGGTGTCAGCATAGTGTGGAAATGCCAAAAAACCATGTACTTGTTTCCATGAACAGCATCAAAGCACTGCAGTACACACACGCACACACAGCAATCACTCTCCTGGTCATCAGTGTGTATCGTCATCATCATTGTCGTGATCATCACAAAACAACAACAACAATAAACCAAGTTCCTTGCAATGCAAGAAAAAACACACACAAGAAACTGCAGAGGGGAATACGAAACAACACAACTTGGTTAAAAAAAGCAAACATTTGTACAACAAAACACTTGGTAGCACTTGACGAAATACTCTCCTACACATACTCGCCAACACCCACCCACACCCCCTCCTACACAGTATCTCGCCCCGTCCGCACCGGTCGTCGCACCAACACCTGCCCCAACCCCACTCCCTCTGGCCCCGGGCTCTCCCCCACCCCTGCCACCATCGCCACCGTATCCCCCCCCACACTCCCATGTGCATCGAGATTGTCCACCAGGGGCAGTGTGGGGAGGGAGTAGCGCACTTTATGGTTGAGCAGTAGCTTGGCGAGACATTGGTATATGGAGCTGCGTGCGTTGGCAGTTCTACGTAGGTTGATTCCATTGTGACTGAGTTCATATACCAGTTTAATTTCTGCTTTCATGGGGTCTGCAATAGACGACATGACCTGTGTGGGTGGGGGTGGGGGGGGGGTGGGGGTGAAGGGGGTGTGTACCATGGTGGTGTGCATGTACAAGAAGACAATACACAGTATACAGCACACAGTATACACAGTATAACAGAGTACACACAGTGTAGCTTATAAACAACAGACGTACAATGTTGTATACACCGCTAAACTCTGATTTGTTGTCATTGAGAAATGATGACAAGCCATGATGGCAGTCTGCCAGTAGACGCTCAATGTCAGTGTCAAGATCCTGTGAATGGATGGTGTGGGTTGTGTGGGTGTATGCGTGTATGTATTATGAGTGCGTGCACATGTCTATGGTCAATGTGTGTGGACCAACACATACAATCCCCATACATATATGTTTATAGAACAATACACACAATCCCCACACATGTATGGGGATATAATGTGTGTTGACGTGCATGTCTGTCATCATCAAACAACTCCCCACAACTCCCCCCAAACCCACCCACCCACCCACCCACCCACCACAAGGACTTTCAGTGACTGCCACAATGGCTCACTACGAGTTAGATTTTGCAGCTGCTCCCCCACCATTTTCATGTTGGGGTACCACAGCACCGCCCCATTAGAGTCCTTGAGCCGTGTGTGCTGTAGGAGTATTTTCTGCACTTCATAGTAATTACCGCTGAGGATGATGACATCACCCACCTGGGGTGTTGGGTGGTGGGGTGGTGGGTACAGGGGGAGGGGGAGTTGTGAGAAGGGTGTGCGTAGGATGTGAGGGTGCGGTTAATTTTTATTTATTTATTTGTGTGTGCGTATGTGTGTGTTTGTGTTGTAACAGGTAGGCATTGACAGACACCATACACATACACACACATACATATACACAAACACACACATACATATACACAAACACACACATACACCCGCACACAATAAGCAATACTACAACCCCACATAACAGAACAACCCCACATACCTCAAATGGATGTACTGTCAGCAGAAACATGGTGCATGTGAATATGGCAGATAAATATGATGCGAAAATAAATGAAAAACCCAAAATGGCACCTGAGAGGGGAGACGGAATAGCAATGTGTGTGTATTGTGTGTGTATGTGAATGTGTGTGAGAGAGAAAGAGCATGTGTGTGTGCACATGTACATACAGCAACATGAATGTGTGCACATGCAAACACACAGCAACAACACACAGCAACAACACACAGCAACAACACACAGCAACAAGCAACACCTACCTGATATAGCCAACCATATCTGATTCGCACTATACCCAAACCTGTGTGTACATAGGCCAGCACAAAAGAATTGTGTGTATGTAGGCCACAACACGGTGTGAAAATACAAGGAAAACAGAATGTGAAAATACAGGGGAGCAGCACTGTGTACGAAAAACAAGGGCAAAAGCCCCATCAACACATTCTGAACATCATTTTCCCACACCCACATCCCATCCCAGCCACATCCCCTCCCACCCACATCCCCTCCCACCCCCCCCTCTCGCCCCCCCCAACGTACACGAGTAGGTATAGAAACACAAACACGATATGAATAATCACCCCCAGCACGCTTCCCACTTGTGCTACAACTGTCTTGCTACCCTTGAGTGCAGCTGCCAGTGCTACACGTTCCCTCACAAGGGCAACAATTGCCTCACACATGACTGGGAGTGTCAGCTGGTCACCTGGGCCCTTGGCTCCCAGCATAGTAAATGCCTTACTGGCGTCCTTGGGGTTGAGGAATGCATGGAGGTCTTGCAGGACAAGGTGGTCACTGTGTAGGGGTGGGATGGTGGTGTGTACGGGGGGGGGATGGTGGTGTGTAGGGGTGGAATGGTGGTGTGTAGGGGTTATGCATGGGAAGTTGCAAGTACTGACATACACAATAAGCAAACATACACACACATACACACACAACACCCTCATTTGCACATATCCACCATACACCCCCACTCCCCACCCCCCCATACCGAAACGCATCGCCCCCCTTGATATGATAAAACAAATAAAACGCAAGCTGCTGCCCTTCCCTCTCAATAGCATCCCCATCCCCCTTTCTCATTCCCCCTTGATCATCCTCCCCTGAGGGCAACACACCTCGCAGTTGTTCTGTGAGGGGGCTGCTCAATCGGCTTTTACGTATGTGTTTTTCCATCAGGCTGATGGCCTCCATGACCTGTACATTGGTGCCTGCGAGTTCCATTGACTTGTGACTGGCATTGCTGGCTGACACACGGGAGAGGTTGTTGGAGGAGGTTTCCTCCTGTGTGGGGGGTGGGATGTGGTGTGGGTGGTGTGGGTGGTGGGTTTGTGTGTGTTTGTTGTTCAATATTCGTATAGTACACAAACACTCCCACATCTGCAAGACAACACAACACATACACATGCATGCCCTCTCAACACACATACAATAACCTCTCCACACACACATAGTACCCTCCCCACTCCACACCCCCACACAACACGTACCGTTGCTTCCAATGCAGAGTGCAGCTCCATCACCGTCGTCAACTGGTGTATGGGTTTCTTCACCTCCTTTTTCCTCCTACGCCCAGAACTTGATGCTGGTGGCAAGTGTCCATCCTCTGAGGAGTTCATGGAGGTCCATCGCTCAGCTGTTGGGAGGCTGTTGGCTGCACTGACAAAGCTGCGGGTGTCATCACCTGGGCTGCTTGGTCGCTGTGGTTGGGGGGGTGGTGTTGTTGAGTAGGTGTTGGGGGTGGTGGTGGTGGGTGGTGGTGGTGGTGGTGGGTGTGGTGGTTGGAGGGTGGTGGTGTAGAGTGGGGTTGAAGGGTTGGAGGGTGGTGGTGTAGAGTGGGGTTGCAGGGTTGAAGGGTGGAGGAGGGACAACAGCAACAACAACAGCATGAAGAAAACGAGTGCAGGGAGAGGCATGGACACCATGCACATCCACCCACCACTACCACCACACCTGCCCCTCTTCCACATCTGCAGGTGTGGTGGGTCTGCTCCCCTTTCTTCGTGTCATTGCCATGCGCCAACGATGTCGTGCAGATGATGGTTGAGGGGGCATCTCCACTGTGGATGCTGGTGGCAGCTGCCCAGAGCCCTGTGCACTCGAGGACAGCCGACGTGAAGCAAGGGGCCACCGCCCCCCCCCACGGGTAGGGGGTGATATGGATGGGCTGGGCATGCTGGTGGGGTCGCCACTACCAGAGACCCACAACCCACTGCGTTGCAGTGTACCGCCACCTCCAACCACGCTTTGAGGGGGTGCATCGGAAGAGGGGCGGCTTGTGGGGGGGGCCGAGACGGGGGGGGCAGGGGGGCTCCGGGGGGGGCGGGGGGGCCGGTCTGCACGGGGGGGCCGGGGGGGCACTACCATGGGGGGGCTGGTGGCAGTGCCCCCGTGCATTGCAGGGGCGGTGGCAGGGGTGTGGGGGGTTGGGATGGCGACAGGCAACCTCCCCCCCGGTTCGCTGGGCGGCAGGGGCCCTCGGGGCTCCATTCCGGGGGATGGGGGTGGCATTGCGGTGGAGTTGCTCACCCCCGATATATTGACAGAGGGCAGTATGTCTGTACTACTTTCCTCTGGAATGCCTGATGCTGTACGTGCTGCCGGGGTTTGCGCAGCAAGGGCAGCTTGGAGCGCCGATGGCAAATGTGGCGGTATCCCAGATGAAGGCGCCGGTGATTCGAGAAATGGCGAACATACTACAGGCGCCCCTGCATTGGCTGGACGTCCAAATGCAATCATCTCCACGGGTGTTTGTGTAATGGCCAATGCGGGAGTCTGTGTAACCGTGTCGGTGGGGCCGCCATCATCGGTCGCGGTAGGTGTCATCAATGCCATGGCGGCGGCCGTTGCGGCAGCTGCTCTTAGTGCTGCTGCTTTGCCTTCTGCAGAAAATGCAGAGGCACTGGTGGGCATTGGCATTTCTTGTAGGAGCGCAGCTTCTTGGGCAAGTGCGGCACGTACTTCGTCCATGTTGGTGCTGTGGCTGTTGGGATTGGTGTGTGGGAGGGAGACGTTGTCCAGGTCGTCCTCCTTGGTGTTTTCTGCGTCTTGATTTGCGTGCTGTGTGGGGTGTGGAGGGTGGGGATGTGATGGTTGGGATGAATGTATGGGGATGATGGCGTGAATTTTGTATGCCAATGTGCAATGAATCATACCATACAGATGATACACATGTTGTGCATGTATACCCAATGTATGCCCCCCGAACACATGCCATCAACCCCACCCATACACAACACACAACACCATTGAACCCCACACTATCACCTCATCATGGTGATTGGCAGGGAGGCTTATTCGAGCAAGCACACGCTGTGAAAGGCCCATGTTCGTGTGCATCTTGGGGGGCTCCGAGAGGGCCATAATGAAAAACTCATGACGTAGGGCTTTTCGCATACGTTTAAAGTAGGCCTCCTCATGACAGGTGTAGCCTATAAGCTTTTCTAATACATGCCTGAGGATCATTGCAACCATGAAGAGCATGACACAAATCAATATCTGTGTGGGTGGAGAGGCATGGGTGTGGGTGGGGGGATGGGTGGGGTGTGGGGAGAGGTGTGGGTGTTCAGCAATGGGCGTGGCTGTAGCAATAAATGGGTGTGTAGAGAGGCATGGGTGTGTATCAATGGCTGTGTTGTGGTATGAATGCTCTCTGTGGCATACTCATACAACAAGACACAACACATGATGAGAAAACAACAAAACAGTCAAAAACCACAACGGCAGCAGTCACATACCCGCATAAAGATGGCATAGAGTGTGTTTCCAGTTGCATTATCTTCATTGTTGGAGAAGAAAATAATAAACGCAACCAATTCAAACACTGACCATAAAAACCACATGAGGGTGCGCTGTGGTAGGTGATGGGGGGGGGGGGGTGATACATTGGGGGGTGGGATGCATGTGGAATCACTATACATGCACTACACCGCTGCACTTCCATACACACACTGTATACTCCATCATCACCTATATACACCATCATCACCTACCCTGGAGCCCATGAGGAAGTACAGCACAAACTGCACACGTAAAAACACACGCTCCAGCAGCAACACAAATACAACAATCACAATATCGGCAAGCACAATGAGGGGGTAGGTCACGGCAAAAAACATAAAGATCTCCCATATGGTGAAGGAATATGCGTTCTGTGAGTGGGGGGGGAGAATGTGTGTACAAGGGGGGTATGTGCGGGGTATATGCGAGGATGTATTGTATGCAAATCATACACTTGCTTTGTTATACGTACACATGTGCAGGGAGTATACCCCCCACACCACATACACACCTCCCATTATGCACACAACACATTCCCTCAAAAACACATCCCCTCGGCCCTTTTTACACACCCAAACCACCCACCACACAGACCCCACCACACAGCCCCCCAACCACGTACCACATCGGGTGCCCATATGATGAACGACACAGCAACAGTCAGCAGCACCAGTGTGAGTAACAAGGGTATGTAGAAAATTGTAATGGGGCCCAGACGCAACCCCCGAAGTGGAAGTGCTGCTTTACGCTGCTTCTTCTCACGCTCTCTACGTTCTAGCTCATCCACCATGTCATCAAGTATATGTGTCTGTGCGTGGTGGTGATTGTTGGTTGGTGGTTTTGTGCACATGGTGCCATGCACAACATTAGTGTGCAGGGAATGGCTGATCGACAGTACAGGATGTGTACAACATGTGTACAACATGTGCAACGCAACGACACCGTGCAACACCCCACTATACTTTGTCGCTTTTCTTGCATATGGTGCAACAAACCTGATCATTGTGGGTGCTAAATGTCACAGTCGACCCCCCACGCCCTGTCGCCTGTCGCTTGAGGCTACCTTGTGATTGGAGGGATGCCTGCGAGGGAAGCCCTTGCTTTTTCAAGCCCCCCCCCTGGGACACGGAATCCACAGGTTGCTGTGGGTTGCTTTCGCTGTCGACGCGGTTGAGGGGGGTGTAGTCCACATTGAGCACCTCTGCCGATGAGTGAAAGGTGACACGATCAGTGGCAACCCGGGTGTTGGCGGGTTGTTTGGCAGTTGGTGGTCGTGGTGGCTGGCCATCCTGTGACTCACGATTGAGGCTGGTGGCGCTGATGAGGCTGTGTGCAGAGTTGAAGCGACTGAGGCTGCTGACGCTCTCTGGAGGGACAGTGGATGGCTTGTCAGGGGCAGTCGTCCTCCCATCAGCTGCTGGGCCTTGGGCACTTGGCATTGGTTGTGGTGTGGATTTTGGTTGCCCACTTGCGTAGATACAACGAACACAAGCTGTCTAGTTGCGATTGATCGCCTCCATAGTGTGTGTGTTGCAACCACCGTATTGCTATTGCAATGCAGAATACGTGTGTGCTATGGGAATGGTATGCACACCTTTTTGTGCATGCTGGGTATACATTACAGACGTCTTGTATGTTTTATATACACACGTGCCTTTGTCTGTCACAGTCAATGTCAGTCCACATTTGCCACATTTACGCCATAAACATACAACGTATACCCACAACGCCGTACCTACTACAACAACAGTGCATACTTGGCCATCAATCCAGAAAAATAATCAATACCCTCATTTCGTTGGCCAACGACCCTCACTTGACTGGTTTCACAACTCCATCACATAGCCAATCACTATGGTGTATGGCAAAGTGTTTGAGAACGTAGCCTCTGACAGGGCACTGACCCGCACCATCACCAATCAGCGGCAGTCAGCCACTGCAAGCCGTGCACCCACACCCTTGCCAGAGGATGAAGAGGTGGTCGTCCCCTTGCTGCCACCGTTGGACGTTGAACACGACCCCCTCACACGACGGGTGACGGTGGTTGTGCGGATATCTCTGGCGGTCAACATCATCTTGTTATTGGTCAAAGGTTTTGTGTTTTTGAAGACGCAGAGTAAAGCTGTGCTTGCATCCTTGTCAGACAGGTAGAAATGGTTGTGGAAAGTACATACCAATATGTGTTGTGTACATACCAATACGTGTTGTGTACATACCCATGTTGTACACGGTGGTATAATACCTCTTTTGCCGCACAGTGTGGTTGATATCTTGTGCCAGCTCATCATCTTTTACTCAGACCATGCACGCAACAATGCCCACCGCGCATACCCCATTGGTATGAGTTGGTGGGGGTTGGAGGGAGGTGATGCATGTGATGCATGTGGGGCACATGCTGGTGGTCATGTAACAGCCATGATGACGGTTGTATCATTGAATATGCACAACATGACCTCACATCACCTCACATGACCTCACATGACCTCATGCAGGTCGGGCGCGGCTAGAAACCCTTGGTGTGGTGTTGTGTTCAGTCACCATGTCCTTTGCATCAGCCACTGTTATGGAATTTGCTGCACAGGTGTGTACAGTTGGCATGCGTTGTTGATCTCATGTTGGCATACGTTGTTGCATGTTGACTCATACACATTATTGTACACATGTTGCTGATTCATACACATTATTGTACACATTGTGCATGGCTGGTAGCACCACACGGGTAGTAGTACCCGACAATTAACCACTTGTTAATGGGTTCATATATTGGGGAACATGACGCTGCCTGTTGTATATATATCATACCACACATCACTCCCCCCCCCTCCCCCAATCATCCCACATAGGAGCTGTGGGAGGGTTTTCACGGTCACATAGATCCCCTCGACTTTGGCTCCACCATGGCAATCCTACTGGGTCTCACCATAGGCAGCAAGGGCATTCTATTGGCAATCTGCGCCACCCTGTCACATGTCTCTGACGTCGCAAAAACACTCGCATTGGACCACCTCAACGACGTCCTCTCCAATACCGTTGCGCTGGGAGCAGCGTTGCTTGCGAGCTGGCGGCATGCGCAGTTGTGGTGGACCGATGCGGTGGGGGCGATTGTAGTGTCGTTGTATATTATATGGAGTTGGTTGGGGTTGGCGAATGAGCAGATTGGGCGGTTGGTGGGGATGGGTGCGCCAGACAGTTTTGTGCAGGTAGTGTTCCCCCTTGTTGTGTTGTGTTATCCCACCTTGTATTCCCTCTTGTTTATTATTCACCTTTGTTTCATTATTTTTTATTTTTTTTCCCAAGTAGGATTGCACATACTCACTCCGTGTTGCTGTATACACTACACGGTCCATGACACATCATGCACCCACCACCCACCACACACAGAGTATATATGAGATGGGAAATAATTTTCACAACCTGATGACTGTGGATGCAATACGCGCCTATCACTTTGGGTATGTGATGATGGTGTGTGTGTGCGAGGGTGTGTGTGTGAGGGTGTGAGAGAATGTGAGTGAGGGTCTGTGAGGGTGTGTGTATGGTGTGTTGCTTCCTGCCACCCCTTGCCTGCGTACCACACATACATACATCAAAATTCAACAGTTCCCTTGTGTGTTTTCACACCCTCCTCACCGCACACAATCCCCCTCACCCATCCCCCTCCTTCCCACCCGTCTGCTTCCCACCCCACCCCACAGTGCCAATTATCTGGTTGAGGTGGAGGTGGTGCTGCCAGCTGAGATGACTGTGAGGGAATCGCATGACATTGCACTTGCCCTGCAACACAAAATCGAGTCAAAGAATGAGGTGGAACGAGCGTTTGTGCATGTAGATTGGCAAGCAAGAACAGAACCAGGTATGCAAAGTGTGTTTTAGTGTGAAGGAGTGTGTGATTGCACATGTGACAGTGTGTATCAGTGTCAGTGTGTCATTGTATGAAGGAGTGTGACATACAGTTGTGTATCAAGCTGTATCACCTGAATGTATCACTGTGTCAAGCTATAGTATATGTCACCAGCACCCTTGTTGCCCCACCTGTGGCAGCATATTTATTTTATATTTATTTTTTATCTAACATACAGAGCACAAGGTGGACAGGCAATTGGCAGCTAGGGATCCTGAGACACAATTGAATAGTGCTGGTATGCTGAGGAGCACATCTACATAATAATCATAGGCATTGATATGCGAGCAGGCATCTACGTAATGAAGTACATTCAAGCAAGAGAGGACATCTACATACTGTGGAGCACATCTACACACCGGTTGACATCAGCATAATGAAGCAGATGCAAGTAATGGTGGGCATCTACATACTGGGGGAGTGTGATTGTAGAGGGCATCATGAAGATGAGATTTTGGGGACATGTGGTTGAGGTGGGAAGTGTGAAGGTGGGAACGAGTGTGGGGGCATGGTGAAACAAGGGAACAAGGTTGAGGGAGCAAGTTTGGGAGAGTGTTGAGAGGCAGGCACATGAGCAACGTGTACGTAAGGCAGGGAGAATAAAAACTGGCGCGTATATTGATTAAATTCTATGTTGACTCATTCCTTTTGTATGTGGCGCATGTTCTGTTGGACGTGTGCCGTTTTTTGCACGCAGCAAGCCTGTTGTTGTTGTCTTTGGGTAGCGACAGATGACTTGGCAAGGTCCCAGGTGTCTTGCGTTGTGAATGTGCATCAGTGTCGTGTTTGCTGTTGTACCAGATGCTGGTATTGTGCACCAGTATTTGTTGTTGCACCAGTTGTTGGTGGTGTTGTCACACGATCAGCACGCTGACAACGGGGTGTGCTGCAATACACATCACCTCTTTTGGTGCGCTGCTGCTACTCAAAAAACACATGAAACATACACACGAAAAGACACATACACAAAAAGACACATACACACCGGAATGGGGTGGGGATGGGTGTCTGCAATTGCTTGGGAGAATAATTGTAAAAACGAACATGCATGCTACAACACATACAACTTCAGAGGGTACCATACGACACACCCTGTATACGACACACCCCTAGAGAAACATAGTGGAATGGCAAGAGAAGCCGTGTGTTTGTGAGTCTCGTGTGTGTGTGCAATACAGGGTCGTTGTCATGTGCGTGTGGGTATACAGGACATAGTGTACAGGAATGCATGAGGCCTGGTGATGTTGCGACTCAATGAGAGAGGGATGACATATGCCAACATTGAACCATGATGAGGATGATAGAGGTGTGTATTGAGGATGATGGATACATGTATGTACTCATGTGTGTATACAAATAACCACCATTGCATACAACCACCATTGATGTATGTACACTAGGTGGGTATATGATGAGTCACAGCTGTGTACATGATATGCACCACCATCATCATCATCATCCGATGTAGTGGCCATGTGCCCCCCTTCTGCCCTTCGACAACACACACACACACACACACAAAGTTATGCAGTCACCTCTCACATGTGTATTACCATACAACAGAAATCATGATAGTGCTACAAGTGCCATGCATTGGTGGCAATGAGGGATGGTGGGTAGTGTACTGGTAGTGTACTGACCAACAACAACAACATCATCAAGGGGATTGCAATTGGAGATTGGTAGTCTGAGGAAATTGGTAGTGTGACACCCTACAAGATACGGTGCACATGGGGGTGTGTGGACACTGTGCACACCACACGCCCCAGCCGCGGTCACCAGCAACCCTCCTGTTGTGTGTGTTGGGTTGTGCATGATGCCGGCGTTGTCCAACATCCACCATACAATCCCCATACCTTCATCACGACTGCCTTTTCCAAAATGTACTTGCCCTCTTTGTACTTTTGTGACTCTTCATATGCAAATTCCTGTAGGATATGTACGTGTTAGGTATTGGTTGCCACGTGTCACGACACCACACCCTAAAATACACCCCCCCCATCCACGTACGTATTTCCAACCCAACACTGCGCCACAGTTGGTGCACTGGATGTCACACACTGTATGCAAGCCTGTAATGAGCTGACGGTCTTCACGTGGCCCCGTCATGACGTTGACGCTGTGTGGGTGTAGTGGGTGTACCATGACGCTCCGAATTACACATGGTCTACACAGCAACGCAAGCAACCCAAGCGCATGCACGCACTCAACGCGCGCGCATGTGCTGCACCCAAATACAGCAACGAATACGCCCTACAACACAAGGTGTCGACAGTTCCGAGTGCAACGAGTGCAATGCAAAGACCACCCACTGCAGCGCCTGACACGTACACATTGTTAAACAGGTACGCCCTGCCATGCCTGCCTTGAAAGGCCTGTTGTGTGGCGGTGCGCAGAGTGTGCGACCCTCGACTACAACAGCGAAATACCCGCTCATACATCATGCGCTTGCTCACCTTGGAAATCAAATCATCGTGATCAGCAGTGTGTGAGCGGCAGTGCATGCAACTGTAGATGCGCTGCCCAGACAGGTATTGCTTAAAGGGGCGACCCATGACTTCTCGGTACGGTGCACAGGTGTTGGGATGCGGTTTTTGTTTGGGATATCGTGTTTATTGGTCTGTTGTTGTGTTGTAAGCGTGCTGGTGGGAGGCTGGCTGCGTGTTGCGGTGCGTTGCTGCAAGCTCCGTGAACATTGTGTGGTAGTTGTACGAAACACCAGTGCTGGAAATAACACCCTCATCACACTTGCTTCTTCTTGGTGCCCCCCCTTGCCAGTCTCAACACTATAAACATACCCACCAAATACGCAACCACGCCCCCCATCAATGCTACTTGCCGCCCCCACCCTGCGACACCCTGGTGCACAACAGCAACGCCATCCGCTGTTGCAAACATCCCCATCCCACTGGCTTCTGCATCGAGCACCACCTGCACTTTTTCCACTCCATCGCAACTGGATGCAAGCTGCTGGTATACATCCGTGATCACCCTCGCATCTGGTGACAGCAGGGGTGCCACGCGTGGAGCGGAGGTTATTCTTTTCAACCAGGTTTTCACAAATGCCCTGGGTGCGTGTGGGCGACCACAATGGCGTTGTGTGATGCATGTTTTTTGCCAAATGCATCGGGGATATGTACATACACAGGGACACTACATCTACATACATGGGACTACACGTATAGGCCTCACACAATCATGTCATCACACAATCACATACCTATCAATTCGTAACAATGCTGGATCCTTGACCCCCTGCTTTCCATACATACGAGCAGCAAGCGCATCTGCTGCCACTTGCAATGCAGCCACCAGCCCATCTACATTGGCCTGTGTGTGGGTGTGTGGTGTGTATGCAGACAGATGCGTGGGTGTGTGGTGAATGTGTGTGTGTGTACGTGGGTGTGTGGTGGATGAGATGCATGGGTGTATGCAGGCAGATGCAAATACACATGAAACACACATGAATCACACATGGAATACACATGGACACACACAACATTCACATGGAGGAATCACACGTAGTTGCAACACACACCTGTGCCAGTGTGTCCGTGATGCTGCTTCTCACAGGACTCACACTGCGTAGTGGATCATCAGGGCGGGCTGAGAGGGTTGCTGCAAGGAGTCTATGTGTGGAAAATGCTTCATGCTCCCATGAGAGTAATGGGGCTTGTAGATCCACCTGTGTGTATGTTTGTGCATAGGCAGTAGTGTGTTGCTACTCGTACATACATATCATACATACATATCATACATGCACATCATACATGCATATCGTACAAAGCACGAGGTGTGCCGTGCTGCAACACCCCCATGTGTACATGCATTGCTCCAGGGTACCTCCATGATACTGCACACAACACACAACCCTTTTTCCGTACCAATACACCCCCCCAACACACACACATACATACTTCTGTGCCAATGTCCAACACACATACACACACACAACCCTTTTTCTGTACCAACACCCACCTACCCACCCACCCCCACACCTTTTTCTGTGCCAATTCCACTGCAACATCACCCTGTGTGCCTGCAGCTGCTGTAAATGCTTGATACCACTGTGCTGCAGTAGGGTCCTTTGCTGCTGGCCTACTATGATGCAAATACAATGCTGTACTTGCTGATGTACCAATCCCTGTCTGACTGGGTGACGTCTTTTCCTTGGTTCCCTTGTTTCCCTTTGCTATCCCCTCTTTACTCCCCTCTTTTTTTCCCTCTTTACTCCCCTCTTCTATACCCCCCTCTTTTTCCATCCCCTCTTTTTCCATCCCCTCTTCTATACCCCCCTCTTTTAAACCTGACACACCAGCCAACGAATCCAGGCACAGCACAAATTCAATACGCTGCAGCACAGCAGGGTCCATGTGATCCACCCAATGTCTTGTCCCCTGATACCCATTCAACCCCATACTCGTCAACCCAAAGAGTACATTATATGCCGGTTTTGGACCCCCATGTGACCCAAACAGACGTGAAAGGGCAAGTGCAAGGGCCAATACACCCACCGCACCACTGCCGTTGCTGTCAGCACCATAGGAGAGGGAGGGGACGAGGGACAGGGTGTCGTAATGTGCAACAATGGCAATGATGGGGAGGGTGGATTCAACGAGTGATGGAGCGTCCTGTGGGATGTGGGGAGTGATGTGGAAAGTGATGTGAAAAGTGATGTGGGGAGATGCTCGGGAATGTAGGTCATGCAAAGAGGTATGATATACAAAGAGGTGTGAAGGAATGAACAGACATTGATGTGCATGATGCATTGGGTCTTCCTTGCATGGGCATACGCACACACACACACACACACACACACACACACACACACACACACACACACACACACGCGCACACACACACGCACACACACACACACACAAGCAAACAAACACACACCTGATTACCCAGTAGCCATCCTTCAATGTTTGTACATGGTACTGATTGAATGAGCTTTGGATACGGTCTAGATGAGTGTGGGAGGGACAATGCATGTATATGTGTTGCATGGGGTGCTTGTATGAGAAAAAGGTGGTGTACATCAGGACACCCTTGTGTGTACAGGACATACAGTGATAAGAACATACAAGGTGTTGTTTGTGGGCGATTTTAAGCACAGCACTGGCGATTTTAAGCACAGCACATCAAGCAGCAGTGGCAGTACTATCATACAACACAACATACAGCAGTACTATCACAAAAAACAACATACGGTGCACGTACAATACAAGACAACATACGGTGCATGCACAATACAAGACAACATACAGTAGTACTATTATACAACATACGGTGAATGCACAATAGTGTAGGCAAGTCCAAGGGGAGATGTATGTGTGTGTGCAGCAGTATCAGATGCAACATTCGCCATCTGTGGGTATGTAGAAGAAAGCCCTTTTGTGTACTGGAAAAACTATTATCAGTATTATTCAGTGTACAGTGAAGCCCTTCTCCGTAAAGCAACACCCTTTTCCGTACAGCAACACCCTTTGTGTACAGCAACACCCTTTTGTGTACAGCAACACCCTTTTGTGTACAGCAACACCCTTTTGTGTGCTCAAGCACAATCGACATGCAATCATGTTGTACACACACCCTTGGCACACCACAACACCATCACACCACACCACCACCACAACACAACACCATCACAACATCATACCAGTGCAGATACATTGGATGATGCTGGTGTGAAATACACAGGGGGCCAGAGACTGCCCTGCAATAGCTGGTGCTCCAGGGTATACACGTGTGCTAGGGTGTCAGGGTCGAGTGCAGTATCAGGGTAACCAGGTGGTAGGGAAAAAAGCGCCCCACCCACCTTGGCTGCTGGATTGGCCAACAATGCTGGAGGGTATGGGTATGAGGGTGTGTGTGCATGAGGCTGGGTGGATGAAGGTATGTGTGTATGAGTGGGTAGGTATGAGCGCGTGAGAGTGTACACGAGGGTGTGTGGTATGCGGTACATAAGAATGGTATATCATTCAGTGTACCACGCGGTGACATACCAACAATTTCTGGGGTGGCAGCTGTTGCGTTGAGAACAAGTGTACGGCGCTGCACTGCAGTGGGTGACGTGGAGGTGGTGACCACATTGTTCAGCCGTGCTCGACTTGTTCCAAGCAGTTTGCCATTAAAATTGACGTGCAATACACGATGCAATTGCAATTGATCATTGCTTCTTCCTGCACGAATCAAGAGCAGGAGCAAGAGGAAGATCGATGGGATTGACGTTGCCATCGTGTTTTTTCAACGTGCTGCATGTATTACGGCATTGGACGTGCTGAATCTAGTAGTGTTCGTGTGTTCTGTGTGCTAATTTTTAGATTATTGAATGTAGCAGTCAAGAAAATGTTGTGGACTCAAAACAATGCGCTCGAACACACACACATCTCACAATACATCACCACAAACATCACCACAGCTGTCCACCACCGCTGCTTGGAGACGTCCTATTGTTGTTGTTGTTGTTGCTCCCACCGCTCCCACCAACGTTCCCTCGCTGCTCCTGCAACAACCCACCGCCAAGTAGCCCATTCCCAAACCCATGCATACCACCCAGCCCACCCAGCCCACCAGCCAACGGCGCCTGCGTCGAGGCCTTGCCCACCCCGGGCCCTGCACCACCGGCCCCTCCTGTCGGGTGTGTCACAAACGCACCACCGCTGCTGTTGTAAAACAACCCCCCAAACCCACCCAGGCCACCAGTGCCGGGCTCCAGTCGTGAGAGGCTGGATACAGAAGACAGCGATTCCACAGAGGGGAGCGCAGGGCCCCCCGAGGGGCCCGCAGCAGAGAGGCCGAGGGACCCCAGGGGGGAGCCGGGGGGCATGCTTTGTGTGGTGCCCAAACTCGTGCGTGATGGCGCCCCAAAATCGTCGCGTCGTGCGCGTTGACCCTGATTTTGGGGGGTGGGGTGGGGTGTATTTGTGGTGTATGGTAATATGGTAATGTCCAACACATGTGCAGCAGCAGCACACAATTTATACACCTACACCACCACCACGAGCATCAACCCCACACACCATATCCCCCCCCCCCCCCCATACCCAACCCACCAGACTACCTGCAGCGCTCGCACTTGTTTCAGCAGCCCCTCAAGCCCCACAGCAGTGGTGTCCAGTTCCACAGCAGGCATACCACCCAGGGCAGCCCCCAGCGTGGCCAGGGGTTCTCCTCTGGGGCTGGATATACTGGCTGCTGCTTCTAATGATTGGATTTTGCTAGCCTGCTGTGCAGCATAGGTTTGCAGCTGGGTGACCTGTGTGGGGAGGGGTGGGTGTTTAGGGAGGGGTGGGTGTTTAGGGACTATATATAGGGGTGGGTATAGGGACT
>VFQP010001697.1_pt1 | contig 27819 bp, 30 predicted proteins | sample 3512351 | NCBI WGS metagenome assembly VFQP01 (sample SAMN10412372, study PRJNA504923) | tailings metagenome | isolation source: Relicate 1 Philex TSF1 revegetated site | place: Philippines: Tuba, Benguet | collected 2017-08-29
AGGTCGGCGTCGATCGACATCTGCTTGCCGGGGATGGCGTCGAGGGTGAAGCGCGCGCCGACCTCGGCGATACGCGTGGCGCCCTTGGTGATGACGATGAAGTTCACGATGACCAGGATCAGGAAGACGATCAGGCCGATGACGAAGTCGCCGCTCATGACCAGGCTGGAGAAGCCGGAGATGATGTAGCCGGCGGCGTGCGTGCCCTCGCTGCCGTGCGACAGGATCATGCGGGTCGTCGCGATGTTGAGCGACAGGCGCAGCATCGTCGCGATCAGCAGGATGGTCGGGAACGACGAGAAGTCGAGCGGGCGCGGGATCCACAGCGCGACCATCAGGATCAGCACCGACAGCGCGATCGACACGGCGAGGCCGGCGTCGATCATGAAGGCCGGGATAGGCAGGAACAGCACCGTCAGGATGACGATGACGCCCATCGCGAAGAAGATGTCCCGCGCGGACTGCGCGACGGGTTTCGGAGCGATGGTCTCGGCTATCGCCATGTGCGGGTCGTCCTCACTGGTCGGCACGCGCAGGGCGCGGTCGGCCGGAGGCTAGATTGCGAAGCTTGTGCGAGGGGTGAGAAGGCTAGAAGCCGTTCTCGATGCGCTCGAAGATGACGTTCGAGAAGGCGGCGATCTGGCCGCCCATGAACGGGCCGGTGAAGGCGATGGTCAGCAGGATCGCCAGGATCTTCGGGACGAAGGTCAGCGTGATTTCCTGGACCTGCGTGAGCGCCTGAACCAGCGCGATGGCGATGCCAACCGCCATGGCCACGGCGACGGACGGCCCGCAAGAGGCGAGGACCGTCCAGATCGCGAACTGGACGATGTCGAGGGCGTCGGCCTCGTTCATGCGGCGGGCTTGATGACGACGCCGGCGCCCATCGTCACCTCGCCTCCATTGGCGAGCTTGGCGATGACGGCGTTGCTGGTCAGGCGGACCTCGGTGACGACGCCGGCCGTCGTGCCGTCAGCCGAGGTGACGTGCTTGCCGATGACGGAGCCGGCCTGCGCCAGTGCGGACGCCTGCAGGATCGAATCGAGCTTGGTGTTCGACTGGATCGACTGCTCGACCTGCGAGAAGGTGGCGAGCTGCGCGATGTAGTCTGTCGACTCCATCGGCGCGGTCGGGTCCTGGTTCTTCATCTGCGCGACGAGCAGCTTCAGGAAGGACTGGTAGTCGACCGCGTTCTTGGAGCCGGTCTTGGAGGATTCCGCGGCCGCGGTGGTGTCCACCCGCGTGGTCGAGCCTGGCGCCGTGACGATCATCGTGCTTCTCCTGCGACGGCCCTGCGGGCCTGCGGCATATCTTCCTGTGACGGGTTGTCCTGATCGCCCTCGCTGGCCAGCGCGACGGCCTCCAGCGCGTAGAGCGAACGGATCGACTTCAGCGCGTCGAAGACATGTCCCTCGCCGACGAGGCGGTCGACGTGCTTCAGCGTGGAGCGGATGTTGGCGTTCGAGAAGTTGGCGATGAGGAGCGGCAGCGACTTGCGGAACATGTCGCGCGCATTGTCGGCCCCGCCGGGGTTCATCAGGATCATCTGCAGGATGAAATAGAGCTGGCGGAGCGGCGTGTCCGCCTCCTCGGCCTGGAGCACATGGCCTTCGAGAAGGAACTGGACATCGTTCAGGAATTCGATGGAGACCTTGCGGTCAGCGCGGATCACCGCGCCGTTCACGTAGATCTTCTCGCCGGGTTTGAGCGATATCTTCAGCGTGTTCTTCATTGGATCCCGTCGCGAATAATCTGCGAGACCTCGATCAGGCCCTCGAAGTTCTCCGAGCGGCCCTGGCGCACTTCCTCGCCCTCGCGCAGCACCCAGAGGCCGATCGAGATCAGGTTGGCGCGAAGGTCGGTCGGCAGCGCGTTCTCCTCGCTGCCGAGGTCCTCGACGAAGGAGGTCCAGACCCTCGTCATGAAATGGATCGCCTCGACGGCCTGCTGCGAGGAGGCACCCTGGTGCTGGGCGGCCGACAGCATGTCGATCGACCGCGACAGAAGCTGCTTCTCCCGGTCCTTCGCGTCGGCCACCGAGTCAGTCTGAATGTCGGCGTAGGAGAACTGGTACATGCGGTTTCTGCTCTTGCCCCCGTTGGATCGCGTCAGCCCATGAGCCTGATGAGGCTCAGCTGCTGGATGCGCGCAGTCAGTGCGTAGGACGTCTCGATCTGCGCCAGCAGCGTCGAGACCCGCGTCGACGCCTCGTAGGGATCGACGCCTTCCATATCGATGATGTTGCGCTCGAACAGGTCGACCTGCATCTTGATGCGGTCGCTGGCGCGCGAGACGCGGTTCTCGGAGATGCCCGTTTCCGACTGGACATTGGCCATCTCGCCAAGGCCCTCGCCGACGAGCGCGATGGCCCGCGAGACGAGCGCGTCGCGCGTCCCGGACGGAATGTCCGAATTGAAGAGGTCGGTGACCGACGCGGCCGCCATCATCAGCTTGCGAAGGCCGGATTCGTTGGCGCTCACCGACGTCGGCGCCGTCTCGTTCAGCGCGATGCGGCTGACGATCTTCTGGTCGCTCGCATTGGACCAGTTCGCGCTCCACCCGGCGCCGAGGAACTGCGGCTCGACGACCGTGTCGAGGAAGTTGTTCATCTGCGTGCTGGTTATGTTGGCGGTCTGGGGATCGCTCTGGGCGAAGCCGAAATGGGTCAGGAAGGCAGAGTCGAAGGCAGCCTTGGCGGGCGAGCCGGGCTTGGTGAAGTCGTCGACCGGCTGGGCGTCCGTGTTGATGCCGGCGAACAGGTGCTCGCCGTTCAGGCTCGAATTGAGGATCGAGGTCAGCGCTTCCAGCGTACCCTTGGCTTCGGTCAGGGTCGTGCCCGGCGCGGCGTCGCCGGAGGCGGCGGCCGTCAGCGTCGCGAGGAACGCCTGGCCGACCGTGTTGATCTGGACCAGCGCGTTCTGCGTGGCCTTGAGCCGCGAACCCGCCATGCCGTTGGAATCGATGATGCCGTTGAGACGCTCGATGTCCCGCCCGAAAGAGAGCGACTGCCCGGTCCGGGCGCCGAGCGCCAGACCGACGTCGGCGACGCGCTGGGTCGACACTTCCTTCTGCGATGTGACGAGCTCCGACTGCATGCGCAGGAGCGAATATCGCATCGCCTGGGAGACGGCCGCAGATGAGACGAAACCGGCCTTCATGGCGCTACCTCACCGCCGCGAGAAGCGCGGAAAGCATGTCGTCGACCGCCTTGAGCAGGCGGGCCGACGCCTCGTAGGAGTGCTCGAGGTCGAGCAGCAGCGACATCTCCATGTCGATGTTTACGCCGGTCGCGTTGGACAGCGCCTCGGTGGTGCGCACCATCAGCGCGCTCTTGGTCTCGGTGGCGCGCGACGCCTCCTGGCGCATGCTTTCCAGCCAGCTGACGGAGTTGGCCGAATAGGTCCCGAGGTCGGCACTGCTGCCGAGACCGGCGGCAAGATCGAACGCCATCGGCTGGTCGAGCCGGCTGCCGAGCGAGATCAGAAGGTCGCTGTACGAGGCGCCGCCCGACGTGTTGTGGACATAGGCCGCGCCATTGGCGCCGCCGTCCCTGAGCAGCACGGGATTGCCGCCGACGCTGTAGTCCATCGCAGCGTTGATGGTGATGGAGGCGGCGAGGCCGTTGACCAGCGTACCGGCAGCGGGCGTTGCCGGCGCGCCCGGCCAGGTGAACAGGCCCGGCCGGTCGGGCTGGACGCTCGCGGGATCCGTCTCGCGGAACGCCGTGATGAGGCCACGCGCGACCTCGTCCAGCTGGCGCTGCATGGCCGGCGCGACCGTGTCTCGAAGCTGAAGCAGGCCGGCGATCCTGCCCGACGCGGAGGTGTTCGCCCCGGTGCCGCCGGCCAGCGGTACGCCGTCGACAAAGATCGCGTTGCCGGTGATGCCCGATGTGTAGCCGGACAGCGGCTCGAACGACACGGTGCGCGGCACCGTCTCGTAGAGCATGTTGCCGTCGCGGGTCAGGATGACCATGTCGTTGCCGGCCCGCGTGATCGTGGTGATCGGCATCTTCTCCGAGATCTGCTTCAGAATCGCGTCGCGCTTGTCGAACGCGTCGGAAACATCGCGTCCGCTGATCTCGCCCTGGGTGACTTCCTTGTTGGCAATGTGGAATTCGCCGAGCAGCGAGTTCAGCTCGTTGACCTCGGCGGAGATCATGACGTCGGCGTTGACGCGCGACATCTGGAGCGCGGTGCTGCTCTGGTTCAGCGCCATCGCCAGCTGGCGGCCGGCCTCGACGGCGTTCTCCGCCAGCGTGCGGTTCGACGGCGTCGACGAATAGAGGTGGAGGGCTTCCTGCAACTTGCCCAAGAGGGCAGCTGGCGAGCTGGCGTTGTCGGCGCCGTTCACCTGCATCTGCAGTGAGTTCAGTCCTTCCAGAAGCGTGTTCTGGCCGTGGAAGGACGACAACGTCGTCAGCGAGCTGGAGAGGAGCTGCTGGTTCGCCGCGCGCTGGACATCGACGACGCGGGCGCCGGGCGCCGTGCTCGAAAGCACGGCGATGCGGCGCGTGTAGTCCGGATTGGAAGCATCCGAAATGTTGCGCGAGACGATGCTCGTCTGGCGCGCCGTATTCATGAGCGCTGACTGAGCGATACTCAATGCAGAAGAAAGCGACATGGCTCAGCTTTCGGGCGCGCTCGCGAGCGCTCCCGCTTTACCTCTTCAGGTTGACAAGGATGTCCATCAGGTCGGCTCCGGTCTGGAAGACCTTGGAATTCGCGGTGTAGCTGCGCTGCGACTCGATCATCGAGGTCAGTTCCTCGCCGATGTCGACGTTGGAGTTTTCGAGCGCGCCGGCGACGACGGCGCCAAGGCCGCCCTCGTTGGCAAATCCGATGCGCAGGTCACCCGACTCCGCCGACTGCGTGTAGACGTTGCCCGGAAGCACGGACAGGCGATCCGGGCTCTGCACGGTGGCGATCGGGATGCGGTAGAGCGCCTTGAACGAGCCGTTCTCGTATTGCGCGTAGACCGTTCCGTCGGCGCTGATCTGCACGCTCTCGATGCCGCTCGGCGCGGTGCCGTCGACTGTCGGCTTGAGGACGGTGAAGCCCTGCGCCAGTTCGGTGGTGCCGCCGACGTTGAGCGTGAGCGTCTGGCCGTTCGGGACCGGGATCGTGAAGCTGGCGGCGCTGGTCATCTGGCCGTTGGCCGGATTGAACGTCATCGTGTGGGTGGCAAGCGGACCGCTGGAATAGGGGAACGATGTGGTCGGCGCGGCAAGCGACTGGTCGAACACGGCGACCTGCCAGGTGTTGGCGGCGGTCTTGGTGTAGTAGACGTCGAGCACCACTTCGCGGCCGACATTGTCGTAGACGACGAGCGAAGACTTCGCGCTGTACTGGGCGGAGCCGAGGTTCAGCGAAGGCAGGTTGCCGCCCGGCACGACGGCGGCGTCGACCGGGACATTGGCGATGAAGGTGCCGTTCTGCGAGGGGGTGGCGGTGAGTTCGGTCTGAGAGATCAGCACCTCTTCGAGGCCGCCGAAGCCGTTGGTGACCGGGCTCGGTGTGCCGTTCTCGAAATTGTAGCCCATCAGGTAATAGCCGGCGGCGTTGACCAGGCGGCCTTCGCCGTCGGGCACGAACGAGCCGGCGCGCGTCAGGGCCGGGCGGCCGCTCGGATCCTGGACGACGAAGAAGCCTTCGCCGTTGATCGCGAGGTCGCTGCCTGACGAGGTGTAGCGCAGGTCGCCCTGCTGGGTGATGGAGTAGCGGATGTCGGAGGTGACGCCGCCGGACGTGTAGTTGCCGGTGGCGTTCGGGATGACCAGCGAGGCGAACTCGATGGAGGAGCGCTTGTAGCCGGTGGTGCTCGAATTGGCGATGTTGTCGGCGACGGTCGACAGACGGTTGGCCTGCGCGTTCATGCCGGACACGCCGGTGCGCATCATTCCATACAGGCTCATCTCAAGCTCTCCTCGGGTACCATGCCACAGGCCTGGAATGCTACGCCGATTGTCTTGTGCGAGGCTGGCGGACGGCCCTTCCGGCGCTGGGTCGGAGAGCTGCCCGGCGCCCGCATCAGACGATCAGGCGGTAGCCGAGGAAGCGCTTGGAATCGATCGGGTCGTGACCCAGCCGCTCCCTGAGCTTCTTGCGCAGCTTGGAGATGTGGCTCTCGACGACGTTCTCCTCGACCTCGTCGTCGAAGATGCCGTAGATCGCGTTGAAGACCTGCGTCTTGGTGACCCTGCGCCCGCAGTTGGCGGCCAGGAATTCAAGGATGCGGCGTTCGCGACGCGGCAGCGGCAGCGGAGTGCCGTCGACCTCGGGATCGCGACCGTCCATGAAGATGCGGAGCGCGCCGACCTGGGTATAGGTCGCCTCATCCTGAACCCGGCGACGGATGGCGGTGATGCGGGCGAGAAGTTCGCGAATATGAACCGGCTTGCGGACGACATCGTCGACGCCGGACTCGAAAAGCCTCAGCGTGTTTTCCAGCGAGTGGTGCTCGCTCAGCGCGATGACCGGCGCGCCGCTGCGATCCCTGATTTTTCGCGGGGAGACCTGGTCGGCCTGGCACTCGCCGATCAGGAAGGCGCGGACGGACTTCATGTCCTCGTCCGCCGCGCTGCCGACCCATTCATCGAACTCGGTGGGACCAAAACTCGCCGCCGCGACCCCTTCGCGGTCGAAAAGCGAATAGTATCCCTCTTTTACGAGCTCGCGCTCATCCACGATCACTATCATCGGCCCGCCCTCCGAATCAGTTGCTTTGTTTTGTGAACAAAGGCGTAGAGGCAGCCCCTGAAGCTGACTAACCGTCATTTCTTGTGGATAGTTTCTAGGGGTGGACAGAAGAGCGGCGTTCAGAAGCGCCAGACGATCCATCGAGACGCGTGCGCCGGTTCGGCGGGATGGAACCTGCGGGAGAGGGCGCCGGGGCGGTCTCCCCACCTGGCACCGGAATGGTTAACAAAACACTTACTGGTTGCAGAAGGCCCTGGCCTCCGGCGTCCACTTTCCGAACCCGGTCGCCACCATGTTCGCGACAACCCGGCAGATGTAACGCTTCTGGGCCGGATCGTTGTCCGGGCCGGCGTGATAGCGCGCCACCGCCATGGACCAGGTCTCGTGGCGGCCATGCAACTGAGCCAGGAAGCGCGCCGCATAGTCGACGTTGCGGCGCGGGTCGAACATCTCGTCGATGCTGGCGAAATGCTCGCCGTGATAGTGGACGTTGATCTGCATGCAGCCGAGATCGATGAGTTTCTTGCCGTCGCGCCTGGCCTCCTCGAAGGTGCGGATCGCCTCGGCGCGCGACTTCGGAAACACCGCCTTGCCCTCGATATTCAAGGCGTTGGGCTGCAGCGTACCCCTGCGTCCGGTCTCGGTCAGGCCGACTGCATAGAGGATGCCGGCCGGCACGCCGTAGCGATCGGCGGCCCGCAGGATTTCCGGTTCGCAAGGATTGGCGGCAAGCGCCGCCGACGTCCAGAGGACGCTAGATGTAAAGACCGCGACCGTTGCCTTCCGCAGCCGATTGAGCGCCGGCATAACCCTGCCTTCCGTCCCGTCCCTGGTCCCGGGAAGCCGCCTGGCCACCGGCGCGATTTCTGTCGGAGCCATCGCCGCCCGACGCGGCGAAGGCATTGCCGCCCGTCGAGCCCCGGTCAGTTCCGGCTCCCGCATCCGGGCGACCTCCGGTGGAATTTGCAACCGAAGATTGTGCAACGGTAACCTGGTCGATGTCGTATCCGAGGGCCTTCAGCGAGGCGACGATGCTGTCGCTGTCGCTTGAAAGGCGGTGGTATGCCTCGGCATTTTCGACCTTCAACTCGACCGCCAGCTGGTCGCCGGAGAAGCGCAGGTCGGCCGTCACCATGCCCAGCTCGGCCGGATGCAGCTGAAGCTTCATGGAATGGACCGGCGCGCCGTTCATTTGTCCCGACACGCGTTGCATCGCTGCAACACTTCTGAGGGCCGAATGCCAGCCGGAATCGCCTGTGAGGCCGGCGACGAGAGCGGTTGACGTTGCGGAAACATGGGCGGCGGGCGCCGGGATCGACTGTTCGGCGACCACCGTGACGCGCGCGGCAAGGCCGTCGCCACGACGATTCTGCTGACCCGACCGCCCGTCCGACCGGTCGTCGGAGCGCGACTGGGAACCGGCGGCCAAGGCTGCGTTGAACGAGGCGACTGGTCCCGTGACCGGATCGGCGATCCGCGGCGCGACAGTGGCGGGGTCCGGCTGCGCCGTCGCGACGGCCGCGCGAACGGCCGTGGTTTCGGCCGCGGCGCGAGGCGGCGCCGGCTGGACTTCGACGAGCGGTTTCGCCGGCGCGTCGACCAGGGCTGCCGTGTCGGATGTAGCAAGGACAGCGGCCTTGTCAGCGTTTGGCCCCGCCTCGTGCGCGGCCGGCGCGGAAATGCCCGCGTCCGCCTCGATTGCGGGCCGGGTATCCTGGCCATCCCCTTCGTTCCGCACGACGCTGGCGGTGATGGCGGTGAAAGCGACGAGCAGCGGATTGATGACGGGAGGCGCATCCTCCGTCTCGTCCGTTTCCGGGGTCGCGAGGAGCGGCAGGTCCTCATCTTCCGGGCTCGCCTTAGCGTCGTCGGCGACGGCGATCGCGAGAGGCAGGGCAGGGCGTTCGACCTCGAGCCTGGCATCGAAGCGCAGCTGCGGCGGGACGACGATGTTGATGCCGGCGCGACCGCGCTCGTCGGCCTTGCCGGCCTCTGCCTTGCCGGTTTCCGACCTGTCGGTCTCCGTCCTGGCCGCCCCTGGCTTGCCTTCCCTTGCCGACTTGAGCGCCGCGGCGAAGCCCAGCGCATCGCCGCCGGCCTTGCGTTTCGCCCCGCGCGCGTCGGCGCGCGGGGCCGGCATCATGATCGGATCGGAGGCGGGCGCGGCGGTGGTCATTGCGGACTCTCTTCCAGAAGCTTGTCGATCGACTTCAACGCATCACGGGCCGTGCTGGCGGTGAGCGTGGCGGCCTGCGTCGCCTCGTCCGCCGGCAGTTCGGCATCAGCAGCCGGCGGGGTCGCCACCGTGGCGGCATCGGCGACCTTCGCGGCGTCGGCCGCAGGCGCCGGTTCCTCGATGTCGGGAACGAATTCGTCGCCGGCGTTCGCCGCCTCGGACGTGGCGGCGACGTCCGCAGGCTTCTCCGTCTCGACCGGTTTCGCCGGCTCGACGGCCGTCGGCTTCTCGACCGGAGCGGTGATCTCGGTGCTGACGCGGCGCACCGCGTCGTAGAGTTCGCGGTCGCGTTTGGACAGGCGCGTCGCGTCGATCTCGCCCAGGCGCTGCGCGACATCGCCGACGTTCTCCGACGTCACGCCAGCCAGCGCCGCGTAGAGCTTGGCGCGCGGGTCGCTTTCCTCGACAGTCGCCTCGCCGGCGCGGGGCGCGGCGAAAGCCGTCACGGCGGCGGCACCGTCGATGGCGCCGCGGCGCGCCAGCCGCAGGTAGATGACCTGGCGCTGCTCGGGTGCCATGCGGGCGATGACCTCGTCGACGGCGGCGAAGTCGATCGTGCCGGCGAGTTCGAGCACGCCGTTGACGAAGCTGTCGGCGAACTGGCTGGCGTAAGGCGAGCGCAGGAAGCGGCGGACATACTGGTGCGACCACTGCACGAAACGCGCCGCGTCGTGCTGGCCGGTAGCGAGCGTGATCGAGCGCCGGAGCGCGGCCTCCTCCACCAGCGTGCCGGGACCCAGCAGCCGTGCCTTGTCGAACATGGCGATGGCTTGCACAGGCTGGTCGGTCGCGAGGAGCGAGCCGCGGACCAGCGCGATGAAGGCGCCGAGGTCGTCGTTCTGAACCATCGGGTCGACGCGCGAAAGCGTATTGGCGGCCCGCTTCGGGCGCCCGGTCAGATAGTCGACGATGCCGTTCAGCATGGCCTGGTCCGGCGGGGCCAGCGAGAGCCGTGAACGGACGACATCGACGGTGACCGGGTTGCCGCCGCTCATGGCGTAGATCAGCAGAGAGCGAAAATTGCGCGGATCGTCGAAGGTCTGGGGCGGCGCGTCGCGGAAGCGCGCGTCGATCATTTCCAGGAGCTTGCGCTGCATCGGCAGAGCGGCGTGATCGCCGTCCGCGATGCGGTCCTGAACGAGCTGAAGCGAGCGGACCATCTGGAACGGCTGAAGCACGTCGCCCTCGGCGCCCCGCGCCAGCGGCGTCCCGAATGCCAAGCAGGCCGCGGCCAGCCAGAGCCGCGATGCCGCGCGCCGCAGCGTCATCCCGTCACCTGCAGCAGGATCTCGATGCGCCGGTTCGCGGCGGCCATCGGGTCGGCCGCGATCTTGGGCTTGCGGTCGGCCATGCCGCCGACCTCGGTGATGCGGCGTTCGTCGATCCCGGCGCGCGTCAGCATGTAGTAGGCAGCGTGCGCGCGGGCGGTCGACAGCCGCCAGTTGTCATAGGCGTCGCTCCTGAACGGCCGGGCGTCGGTGTGCCCATCGATCCTCAGCGTGCCCTTGCGGTCGCGCAGGGTCGAGGCGATCTTCTCCATCGCCAGGATGGTCTCGCGCCGCGGCACGGCCGAGCCGATCTCGAACATGCCGAAGTCGATCTGGTCGGTGACGGAGATCACGACGCCCTGTTCCGTCGTCACGACCGAGATGCCTTCCAGCATCTTCTGGTCGGCGTTGAACGCCTTGGCCAGCGCTTCGCGGATTTCGGCTGCGGCGCGGATCGTCTCCTCGCTCGGACCCTTAGGGGCTGGCGGGACTGGCTTCTCGGGTGTCTCGCCCTCGGCCACCTCCTGTTCCGCAGGCTCTTCAGCCGCCGGCTTCGACGGAGCGCCGACGAGTTCCTGAAGCTCATCGCCCGCAGGCGGCCTGTCGCCGCTGTCCTTGCGGGGCGCGGGCGTTGGAACCGGCGGCTCGGTGGCGGCGACTTCCTTGCCGGGCTCGCCCTCGACGGGCCTCTCCGCCGCGGTTTCGGCAGGCTTCGATGCATCGGCGGGTTTCGCCTCCGCACGCTCTGCAGTCTCGCCCCCGGTCTTCAGCACCGCATTCTGCGCTTCGACCTGAACCTTGTCCGTGCCTTCAGTTCCCCGGCGGCCGCCGGCCGGGTCGGTGCCTTCCGACTCGATCTCGCCCTTGCCCTCGCCCTTGAAACCCTCGGCGGTGTCGGTGCCGGCGACCTGCTGGGTCCAGAAGTCAGGGGCGAACGGATCGCGGTAGGATTCGCCGCCCGAAGCGCCGGTAGCCGGGCCCGATGTCTGGACGCCGCCGTCGCCCTTGGCGCTTATGTTGGCCTGCGCGCCCGTTTCGGCGACGATCTCCGCCAGCACGGCGTAAGGATCGGCGAAAAGGTGCTCGTCGGAAAAGGTCCTGGTGTCGGCGGTGTCGGCCGAGTGGGTCTCGTCGCTCGGGCCGGCCTTGGCCTGTCCGTCCGTGCCCGCCTTGCCGTCGGTGTTCTGCGGGTTCTCGTCGCTCGAGCCGACCGCGTTGGGGCCGTCGCCGATGTCTTCCAGGCCCTTGCGGCTGGAGTTGCGGTCGATCAGGCGGACGGGGTTGAAGTAGCTCGCTACCGACGCCTTGGTCTGCTCGTTGGCGGCGTTGATCAGCCACATGACGAGAAAGAAGCACATCATGGCGGTCATGAAGTCGGCGAAGGCGATCTTCCACGCGCCGCCGTGATGGCCGTCCTCGTGATCGCCGCCGCCATGCTTGACGATGATGATCTCGTGTTTCTCTTCGCCGGTCGGAAAACTCACGACACGATCTCCGCCATCGCCGCCGACCACTCGCCGAGGCGTGTCTCGAACAGGCTGCCATCGACGGCAACGCTCAAGTCAAAGCCGGCGGTCTCGACGAAATGCAGCGCGTCGGCCTTGTCGCCCATCGCCGCGGCCAGCGGCTCGAACAGAGACTGCGGCCCGCGAACCTCGATCCGGAAGGATTCGCGCTCGCCGATCGCGCCGCGGATCGCGTCGACCAGACGTTCGATCGACCGGCGCTGCAACGCGTCGCCGACGACGGCCCCCAGAATGCGGGCAACGGCGTCGCTGGCGAAGGCAACGAGGTTCGTCTCCAGCTCTCCGAGGCGCGCGGCGATGAGTGCGCCGGCCTGGTCGCCGAGCGCGGCGCGGAGCGCTTCGGTCTCTGCCGCGTGCTGCGCGCGCTCGGCTTCGAGCGTGTCCTCATAGATGCGCGTCAGGCGCTGGGTGATCTCCTCGGCGGCGCGTTCGGTCGCCGCCTCGATGCGCCCGGCGATCTCGGCTTCCGACGGTCCTGAAGGCGCAAGCACGATGGGGCGCTCGACCGGACGCAACTCGGCCGCCGAGGAACGGCGGCCGAAGTCGGGCAGGACGTCCGTGAGCGCCAGCGCGGGCATCAGGCGGCGACTTCCTGGGCAGCCCATTTGCGCAGGATCTGCGCGGTCCGCTCCTCATTGAGGTCGACCATGCGGGCCAGCCGCTCCTGCGGGTTCGGCTTGATCTTCTGGCGAAGGTCCTCGATCGGATTCGAACCGGGGCGACCGTCCTGAAGCACGCCGGGATCGATCGAGCCCGTGCCGATCTCGCCGGCGGCGACGTCCGCGGCAGCGCCGGGCTGGGGCAGCGAGCGCTGCACCTCGTCGAAGGTCGGGCTGGCGAGCGCCGGCTGCTGCTGCCGGACGACGGCCGCGGCCATCGGCTTCAGCCCGAACCAGACGAGCAGGAAGACGACGACGACGAAGGCGCCCGCGTTGATCAGGGTGCCGGCGTGGGTGCCGAGCGAATCCATGAAGCCGGGCTGTTCCACCGGAACGCCGTCAAGGCCATCGATGAATTCGACGGAGGCGACGTTGATCATGTCGCCGCGCTTCTCGTCGAAGCCGGTCGCCGAGGCGACCATGGCGCGGATCTCCTCGATACGTTGCTTGACCTGATCTTCCGTGGCGTTCTGCCCGAGGATGGTGGCGAGCCTGGCGCGGTTGACGACGACGGCCACCGACATGCGCGTGACGCTGTAGCCGTTGGAGACGGTCGCGATGCGCTTGGAGTTCATCTCGTAGTTGGTGGTTTCTTCCTTGCGTTCGCTCTGTTCGGACGATTCCGGTCCGGTGCCGCCCTGGCCCTCGGCCTCGGGCAGCGCCTGGTCGACGGATACCGGTGCGGCAGCCGAACGCTGGTTGTTGTTCTCGTTGGCGCGCACGACCTGCACCGAGCGCTCGACGCGCGACTCGGGATCGAAGATGGTCTCCTCGGTCTGGCGGCTGTCGGTGTTGACGTCTGCCTTGACCGAGGCGCGGAAATTGTCAGGCCCGAGATAGGGGGTCAGCGCGCGGCGTATGTTCTCCTCGATCTGGGTCTCGACCGTGCGCTCGACGCCGAGCGAGCGGCTGGCGCTGGTGTTGGCCGGATCGTCGCCGGTCGCCAGCAGCGTGCCGGTGGCGTCCATGACGGTGACCCGGTCGGCGTTGAGGCCGGGCACGGCGGCGGCGACGATGTAGCGGATCGACATCGCGCTCTTCGCGCCATCGATGCCCGACGCGCGGATGACCACGGAAGCGGAGGGCTGCTGCTGGTCCTGCCGGAAGCTGGCGCGCTCGGCCATGACGATGTGGACGCGCGCGGCCTTGATGCCCTGGATCGACTGGATGGTGCGGGCGATCTCGCCTTCGAGAGCGCGCACGCGCGTGATCTGCTGCATGAAGGACGTGAGGCCGAGCGACCCGACATTGTCGAAGAGCTCGTAGCCGGCGTTGGCGCTGGTCGGCAGGCCCTTTTCGGCGAGCAGCATGCGGGCCTGCGCCGTGCGACCGGCCGAGACGAGGACCGACGTTCCGTCCGAGCCGACGTCGAACGAGATGCCGGACTCTCCCAGCACCATGCCGATCTGGTTCACGTCGGAACGCTCGAGCCCGACGTAGAGCGTCTCGTAGGCTGGCCTGTTCAGGTAGACCGATGCGACGATGACGACGGTGAGCACCGTCGCGATGATCCCGGCCAGCATCGCAAGGCGGCGCGGTCCGAAACTCTGGAGGTTGGCGAGGATCGCCTGAAGCTGGGCCGGCAAGGGATACGCTCTCCGAAGGGATGGTCCGTTCGGAGACTAGAAGCCGAAGCTTGTGCGAGAATTGAAAAGGCCGCGCTCCCTGCGGAACGCGGCCTTCCTGTGTGCCGTGGCCGGCGCGTCAGTTCTGGAACAGCGCCATGATGGACTGGGCGTTCGAGTTGGCGATCGACAGCGCCTGGATGCCGAGCTGCTGCTGCACCTGCAGAGCCTGGAGGCGGGTCGATTCCTTGTTCATGTCGGCGTCGACGAGCTGGCCAACGCCGCGGTCGATGGAGTCCATCAGCGACTGGGTGGCGCTCTTCTGGATGTCGATGCGCTTCTTGGCGGCGCCGAGCGTGGTGGCGGCATCGGCGAGTTCGCGCGAAGCGACGTCGACAACCGTGATCATCTTGGCGATCTGGGCGTCGTTGAAGCCGACGACTGTCAGCGTCGCGACCGAGTAGCCTGCCAGCGCCGCGTCGGTGCCGGCGACGGCGGCGATCGCGGTGTTGTCACGGGCGCCCGAGGTGCCGAGGCGGAGGCCGTCGAGGATGCCCTTCTGCACCGCGGTCGCGGTGGCGTAGGCCTCGTAGAGCTTCACGTTCTGGACGTCGATGTCGATCGTCTTCAGAGAGATGGTGCCGGCGGCGCTGCGGGTGAAGGCCGAGACGATCTTGGTCGTGTCGTGCACGCCGGCCGTCGCGTGGCCGGTGGTGGTGTCGACCGAGAGCCAGTTCGAGCCGGAGAAGGTCGCGCCGTCGGCGCCCATCTTCAGCTGCGCCTGGAGCGCGGTGATTTCGGTCTGCAGCTTGGCCTTGTCGGAGGCGGCGGCGCCGGTAGAGGCGACCAGCTTGTCCTTGATGAGGTTGACGGTCTCGATGGTCTTCTCGAGCGCGGAGTAGGCGGTGTCCACCTTGCCGGCGCCGAGGCCGAGAGCGTCCTGCACGACCGACAGCGAGCTGCGGTCGGAGCGCATCGTCGTGGCGATCGACCAGTATGCGGCGTTGTCCGAAGCCGTCGAGACACGGTAGCCCGTCGAAATGCGGGACTGGGTAGTTTCCAGGTTCTTGTTGGTCACGCTGAGGCTCTGAAGAGCGGTCAACGCGGACGCGTTGGTCATGATGCTGGCCACGAAACTCACTCCTTCTCGATGCGCGGCATGCCCCTCGACATGCCCTGTCGTCGCCTGCCGCACCGGGCCCTGCGCGGACAACGCACGGGTCACCGATATCAGCGGTTAACCATAGATACGCGATCGTGGTTAATGGCGCGTTAAACACGGCCGGGGCCAGTTTACCAATGCGAAAGACGCGCCGAAACGCATGAGAAGATTGCCGGAAACGCGAAGGGGCCGCGCCATCGCTGGCGCGGCCCTCCGGAAGAAAAGCTGAACTGGAGTGGTCTTGGCGCTTTCCGCTTAGCGGAAGAGCGACAGGATCGACTGCGAGTTCGAGTTGGCGATCGACAGCGCCTGGATGCCGAGCTGCTGCTGAACCTGCAGAGCCTGGAGGCGGGTCGATTCCTTGTTCATGTCGGCGTCGACGAGCTGGCCCACGCCGCGGTCGATGGAGTCCATCAGCGACTGGGTGGCGCTCTTCTGGAGGTCGATGCGCTTCTTCGCGGCGCCGAGCGTGGAGGCGGCGTCGGTCAGTTCCTTCGTCGCGGTGTCGATGACGGTCAGCATTTCACCGATCTGACGATCGTTGTAGCCGACGACCGTCAGCGTGGAGACGGCGTAACCGTCGGTCGCAGCCGAGGCAGCGTTGGCCGCGGCCTGGACCGCGGTGTTGTTGCGGGCGCCGGTGGTGGCGAGACGCAGGCCGTCGAGGATGCCCTTCTGGACGTTCGTCGCCGTGGCGAAGGCTTCGTAGAGCTTCACCGAGTTGACGTCGATGTCGATCGTCTTGACCGACACTGCGCCGGCCGACGAACGGGTGAAAGCCGAGACGACCTTGGCGGCGTCGTGCGTGCCGGCCGCGGTGTGACCCGTGGTCGTGTCGACCGACAGCCAGTTCGAGCCGGAGAAGGAAGCGCCGTCGGCGCCCATCTTCAGCTGCGCCTGGAGCGCGGTGATTTCGGTCTGCAGCTTGGCCTTGTCGGACGCGGCGGCGCCGGTGGCGGCGACGACCTTGTCCTTGATCTGGCCGATCGTCTCGATGGCCTTCTCGATCGCGCCATAGGCCGTGTCGACCTTGCCGGCGCCGAGGCCGAGCGTGTCCTGCACGACGGCAAGCGAGCTCTTGTCCGAACGCATGGTGGTAGCGATCGACCAGTATGCGGCGTTGTCCGAAGCGGTCGCGACGCGGTAGCCCGTCGAAATGCGGGACTGCGTCGTCTCGAGGTTCTTGTTGGTGGAGTTCAGGCTCTGCAGCGCGGTCAGCGCCGAGGCATTGGTCATGATACTGGACATGGCTACTCGTACCCTTTGTCACACTTCTTTTTTTACATACCGGCTCGACCGGTATGACGGATCGGCATCATGCCAATGATCATGAGAAGAGATCAGCCCGCCATCGCTTGCGCATCATGCACGGGAGTTCCTACCAAACGCCTAAGTGCGTCGGTTAATGCTTCTTAATTGAGCAAATTCTTTGAATGCCAGTTAGGCAAAAGACCTGACAAGACTGCCGACGAGCAGGTTCCAGCCGTCGATCAGCACGAAAAACAGGATCTTGAAAGGCAGCGACACGACGGTCGGCGGCAGCATCATCATGCCCATGGCCATGACGATCGTGGCGACGATCAGGTCGATGACCAGGAAGGGCAGGACGATCAGGAAGCCGATCTCGAACCCTCGCCGTATCTCCGAGATCATGAAGGCCGGGACGAGGACGCGCAGGTCCACCGTCTCGCGGGCGAGGTCGGTCTGGCCGCGCTCGCGGGCGAGGTCGGCGAACAGCTGGTAATCGCGGTCGCGAACGTTCTTCGCCATGAAGTCGCGGAACGGCGCGGCGATGCGCTCGGCGGCGACCGTCTCGGTGATCTCGTTGTTCATCAGCGGACGCACGCCGTTCGTCCAGGCCTGATCGAATACCGGCGTCATGACATAGAAGGTCATGAACAGCGACAGGCTGATCAGGATCAGGTTGGCAGGCGTCGTCTGGAGTCCGATGCCGGCCCGCAGGATCGAGAAGGCGATGATGAAGCGGGTGAAGCTGGTGACGCAGATCATCAGGCCCGGCGCCACCGACAGCACGGTGAGCAGGCCGAACATCTGGATGATGTAGCCGACGGTCGTGCCGTCCGCCGGCCCGATGATGGGCAGGTTCAGCTGCTGCGCGTGGGCGGCGGTGACGCTCGCGAACAGGGCGGCAAGGGCGAGGCGGGCTACTTTCATTCGAACAGCAGGGTGCGGATGTAGACGTTCTTGACCTTGCCGTCGGTGCGGATCGACGCCCGCTCCTGCAGGTCGGTCTTCAGATGCTGGATGCCGCTCGCGCCTTCGATCTGGTGGAACTTGATGGTGCGCAGGTACGCGATCAGGTCCTGGTGAACCGCTTCAACGATGTCCATCGAGGTCGGCGGCTCGGTGAACTCGAGCGACACCTCCATGCGCGCCCAGACGTCGCTCGGCGCGGCCAGGTTGGTGGTCATCGGCGGCAGGTTGAACAGCGTCTGCGTCGGCCCGGCCGGTCCGGCGCCGCCGTGATCGCCGGCGGCTTCCTCGCCATGGCCGCCGCCGCCACTGTCGCCGCCATGGCCTCCCTCGGCGGCCGCGGGTTCGCCGTGGCCCGCTGCCGCGGCCGGTTCAGCCGCAGCCTCGGCGGGGGCTCCGGCCGGGACCATGCCGCGCAGGTAGCCGCCGGCGAACCAGCCGGCGCCAAGCGCGGCGCCGGTCAGCACCAGAAGCATCGCGATCTGGATGATGATCGACGGCCCCTTCTTCGTCGGAGGAGGGCCTTCTATCGCCTGGACCGCCGCTGCCATCTCAATCAAAGCCCCATCAGAACGGCAGGACGACGTCGAGGAACTGCTGGCCGTAAGGCGGCTGCTGGACTTCCGTCAGCCGACCCTTGCCGCCGTAGGAGATGCGCGCCTCGGCGATGCGCTCGTAGGAAATGGTGTTCTCCGCGCCGATATCGGACGGCCTGACGATGCCGCCGATCGTCAGGATGCGAAGCTCGGCGTTGACGCGCACTTCCTGCGAGCCCTGGATGATCAGGTTGCCGTTCGGCATGACGTCGGTGACCACGGCCGCGATGCGCAGGTCGATCGATTCCGACCGGGTCGTGGCGCCGGTGCCGGTCGACTTCGAGCCGGAGTTGATGCCGCCCGAGCCAGAGCCCGATGTCGACGCGCCATCCCAGCCGATATCGGCGTCGAAGCCGAGGCTGCGGTCGGAGGTGCGGTTGCGCTCGGACTCGTTCTTGAACCTGGCGCGGTCGTTGATCGAGATTTCGACGGTCAGGATGTCGCCGACGGAGAGCGCGCGCGGATCGGTGAAGAGCCGGCTCTGGCGGTCGTTCCACAGCGAGAAGCGGGTCACGGGCTTGGCGGGCTCGTTCGGATAGGTCTCCATGGCGCCGCTGGTGTAGCCGGTGCCGACGGCCGAGAGCTCCGGCTCCTTGTTGATCTCCTTGACGGCGGCTGTCGAGCAGCCGGCCAGTGCCATCGCGAAGACGACGACGAACACATGTCTCACGATGGATCCTCCCGGCGCGCCGCGGCGGCCATGATTCCGGTCAGCGTCGCGGCGGCCTTGCTGTCCATCTCGTTCAGGATGGTACCCGCCTTGCGCGAATCGAGCTTCATCAGGATGCCGGCGGCGAGTTCGACCCTGAGCTCGGCGAGACGCTCGGCAGCGGCGTCCGGCTTCATGGTCGAGTAGATCTTCACGACATTGTCCTGGGCCTTCGCGAGGAATTCCTCGCGGCGCTTCATCCAGGCCTCGTACTCGACGCGCTTCTCCTCGAGGGTCTTGATGCGCTTGTCGACTTCTTCCTGGAGGGTGCGAAGCTCGGCCGCCTGCATGGCGTAGCGCCGGTCGCGGGCGGCGTCGGCGATGTTGGTGCAGAAGCGCTCGATCTCGCTGGCGTCGGCCTTGGCGAGGACCGGCGCATCCTCTGTCGCGGCAGGCCCGCCCGAGAAGACGGCGGCGCCGAGCGCGGCGGCCAGCAGCGAGCGACGGAAGATCGCGGGTGTGGTGCCCGGCATCGTCATTGCAGCACCAGATCGCCCTGGAGGGCGCCCGCCGACTTGATGCCCTGGAGGATCGCGATGATGCCGTCCGGCTTGACGCCCAGGCGGTTCAGGCCGGCGACCAGCGTCTCCAGATCGGAGCCCTCGATCACCGCGATCTTGGCGTCGGGCTGGCCGGCCTCGATCGCGGTCATCGGCTCGACCGCGGTCTCGCCCTTGGAGAAGGGTTCGGGCTGCACGATCTTCGGCTGTTCGGTGATGCGGACGGTCAGCGTGCCGTGGCTGATCGCGACCTTGGAGATGCGGACGTCCTGCCCGATGACAATGGTGCCCGTGCGCTCGTCGACGACGACGCGGGCAGGGGTGTCGGACTCGACGATCAGGTTTTCCAGCTCGGATACGAAGCGGGCCGGCGAGACGCCGTCCGGCTTGTGGATGGCGATGGTGCGCGCGTCCTTCTCGACTGCCAGCGGCTTGCCGAAGCGCGAGCGGCCGTACTCGTTGATGACGTCGGTGATCATCACGGCGGTCGAGAAGTCGGGGTTGCGCAGCTGCAACGACATCTTGCCGAGCTCGGAAAAGTCGACCGGCACCTGACGCTCGACGATCGCGCCGTTGGGGACGCGGCCGGCGGTCGGCACGCCCTGGGTCAGCGTCTCGGCCTCGCCCTGCGCGGAGAAGCCGGAAACGAAGACCGGTCCCTGGGCGACCGCGTAGATCTCGCCATCGGCGGCGCGCAGCGGCGTCATCACCAGCGTGCCGCCGGCGAGCGAGGTCGCGTCGCCGAGCGACGACACGCCGATGTCGATCCGGGAGCCGGACTCGACGAAGGCAGGCAGGTTGGCGGTCACGATCACGGCGGCGACGTTCTTTGCGCGCGCGCGGCCGCCTTCGGTGGCGATGCCGAGATTCTCCAGCATGGCGCGGATCGACTGTTCGGTGAACGGCGCGTTGCGCAGACTGTCGCCCGAACCCTGGAGGCCGATCACGAGGCCGTAGCCGACCAGCTGATTGTCGCGCTGCGCCTGGAGCGTGGCGATGTCCTTGATGCGCGAAGCGGCATCGGCGGGCCCGATCAGGCCCGCCGCCACCGCCATGAATCCCGCGATGACCCGTTTCACGATGCGCCGATCCTCACCGTTCCGTCGGACATGACGGTTCCGGTCAGCACCTTGCCGCTGTCGGCGTTGCGGACCTTGACCAGATCGCCCTCGGAGCCCGGTTCGATGACGACGCCCTGGGCGGTGATGACCAGGCCGCCTGCGACAAAGACGATTTCGACGGGAGCGCCCTGGTTCAGAAGGTAGGCGTCTCGGATGGACGCCATCGGGATGTAGCGGCCGGGCAGGAGCGTGCGCTTCGCGACGCGCCCCTCGATCGTCGCGGCGTTGACCACCATGGCGGGCGGCACGATGCGGCCGGTCTTGAGCCTGACCTCGCGAAGCGCCTCGCCGCTGATCGTCTCGCCCGGATAGATCACCCGCTTGGTGACGATGGCGATCTCCTGCGCCGAAACGGGCGACAGGTGTGCGATCACCGCGAGGGCGGCGATGGCGATCGTCATGCGCAGGGCGGCGGACATCAGGCGCTACCGGATGTTCTTGGAGACCACGGCCGCCATCTCGTCGGCAGCCTGGATGACCTTGGAGTTCATCTCGTAGGCGCGCTGCGCCGAGATCAGCTCGGTGATTTCCTTGACGGGATCGACGTTGGAGGCCTCAAGATAACCCTGCTGGACGGTCGCGAAGCCCGGGTCGCCCGGCGCGCCGACATTGGCCGGACCGGATGCCTCCGTCTCGCGGAACAGATTGTCGCCGAGCGGCGCGAGCCCCGCCTCGTTGGCGAAGTTCGCAAGAGAAAGCTGGCCGAGCTGCGAAAGCTCGAGCTGGCCGTCGATGCGGGCGAAGACCTGGCCGGTGGCGTTGACGATGACCTCGACCGTATCCTCCGGAACGACAACCCCGGGAACCACGGTGAAGCCGTCGACCGTGACAAGCTGGCCGGTCGCATTGGTGTTGAACGCGCCGGCGCGCGTGTAGAGCGTCTGGCCGTCGGCGCCCTCGATCTGGAACCAGCCATTGCCCATCAGCGCGAGGTCGAACTTGTTGCCGGTGCTGGTCAGCGCGCCCTGCACATGCAGGTTGCGGACCGCCGTCGTCTTGACGCCGAGGCCGATGTTGGCGCCCTCGGGCACGACGCTCGAATTGGCGCGGTTTGGCACGCCCTGGAGACGTTCGGTCTGATAGAGCAGGTCCGAGAATTCGGCCCGTGCGCGCTTGAATCCGGTGGTGTTGATGTTCGCGATGTTGTTCGCGATCACCTCCAGGTTGGTCTGCTGGGCGTTCATGCCCGTCGCAGCGATGGCAAGTGCCTTCATGGTCAGTCTCCGTCAGATCGCCATGCGGCTGATTTCGAGATAGGCGGTGACGATCTTGTCGCGGATGGCGATCGCCGACTGCAGCGACTGCTCCGCGCTCATCACCGCGTCGACAACGTCACGCGTTTCGGCCTCGCCGCGCAGCGCCTTGAGCGACACCTGCTCGGCCTGCTGCATCGTCTCGATGGTCCGGCTCGCGCCTTCCGAGAGGAGCGCGCCGAACGAGGCCCCGACGCCGCCGCCGACGACCTGACCCGCGGACGACTTGCCGAGGTCGCCGACGATGTTGCCGAGCAGACTGCCGTCGAGCTTGCCGATCGCGCCGATCATCACTGCGACCTCATCAGGTCGATGGTCATGGAGATAAGGTCACGCGCCTGCCGGATGACCTGCAGGTTGGCCTCGTAGCCGCGGTTGGCCTCGCGCATGTCTGCCATCTCGACCAGCATGTTGACGTTGGGCATCTTGACGTAGCCCGCGTCATTGGCGGCCTCGTGGCCCGGCACGAACTCCAGCGGAAACGCAGTCTGGTCGCGGCCGATCGCAGCAATTTCGACGGATGCCGCACCTTCCGACCGGTCCAGCGCGGCAGCGAAGGAAATGGTCTTGCGGCGATATGGCTCGGCGCCCGGCGCGTCGCCGGTCGACTGGGCGTTGGCGATGTTTTCGGAGACGACACGCAGGCGTTCGGACTGCGCGGCGAGGCCGGAGGAGGCGACCTTGAGGGCGGAGGACAGCGGATCCATCAGGGCCTCGTCGTCATCATCATCATGCGATGGAAGGATTTCACGATCGCGGTGTTGAGCTCGTAGGCGCGGCGGATCTCGCCCGACTTCATCAGCTCGTTCTCGACGACGACGCTGTTGCCGGTCGACAGCACGCGGTTGTCCTCGACGGGGCGGACGGCGAAGGACGCCCTGGTGGCGCCGCCGAGCAGATGCGAGGACTCCGTCGCACGCAGCGCGACGCGGGTCCCGTCGAGCACCTTTTCAAAGGGCTCGACGTCGACCGCGAGGTAGCCGGGCGTATTGGCGTTGGCGATGTTGCCGGCCACGGCCGTCTGGCGCACGGAGAGCCAGCGCGCCTGGTGCGCGGCAAGATCGAAAAGGCTGACAGGCTGCATCACGCTTCCTCGGGCAGACTGCCGAAGAGTAGGAAGCCAGTCTTGCGCGGGCCTTGCGAGGACCCGCGCAGCGATGCGTCAGGGGGTGACTTCCAGCGTCCGCTCGTCGGATGTGACGAGCACCCAGCCGCCGTCGCGCTGCTCGATCGACGCGACCCTCGTGCTGTCCGGCAGGGTCGACCCGCGCTGCACGACGAACAGGCCGGACTCGTCCTCGATCATGGCACGGCCATTGGCGATGTGGACGACCTTGAAGAACGGGATCACAGCCGGGAACGGCTGCTCGGCCAGCGAGGCGACGTTGGCGTCCTGGTCGCCGTCCTTCGGCAGCGTTCCGGTGGCGAACAGGTCGAGTTCCAGTTCGGGCATCTCCTCCAGCGTCATGGGAGCGCCGACGCGCTCGGGCTGCGGGCCGAGCATGGTGATGCCGGAGACCTGCTGGTCGCCATTGCCGCCGAACTCCATCGCGCGGATGCCGAACTGTTCCTGGTTGAAGAAGATGTACCAGGGGAACAGCGCGCATGTCAGGCCGAGCGCGACGCCGAGGCCGGCGATCATCAGGTCGCCACGCCGCTGACTCGGCTTCAACGGCTGGTTCAGCCGTGCCGAGCGCTTCATGAGGAGCTTGATCAGATCCTTGGCGAGCGGCTCTTCCTTATCCCATTTGATCGCCATTGGGCTTCTCCCTGGCCTTCAGGTGACGGGCGATGTCGGCAAACGGATCGGCGGCGGGCGGGTCTCCGGGCGACTGCTTCAGCGCGTCGTAGATGACGGGCACCTGCCGTACCGCCATGTCGAGTTCGGGATCGGCGCCCGCTTGGTACGCGCCGAGCAGGCGGATGTCGCGCGTGTCCTCGAAGCGCGCGATCATGGCACGCAGGCGGAGCACCAGCGTCTTCTGGTCCTCGCCCCATGCCTTGGTGGCGAGGCGCGAGATGGAGGACAGCGGGTTGACGGGCGGGTAGCGGCCCTGCTCGGCGATCGAGCGGTCCAGCACGATGTGGCCGTCGAGGATGCCGCGAGCCGAATCCGCGACCGGGTCGTTGTGGTCGTCGCCGTCGACCAGCACCGAGATGATCGCGGTGATCGATCCGGCACCCTCGATGCCCGGACCGGCGCGCTCCAGCAGCTTCGGCAGTTCGGTAAAGGCAGAGGCGGGATAGCCGCGCGCAACCGGCGGTTCGCCGGCACCCGCTGCGACCTCGCGCAGCGCGTGGGCGAAGCGGGTGATGGAATCGACGATGAGCAGGACGCGGTCGCCGAGGTCGCGGAAATGCTCGGCGACGCGCATCGCGGTATCCGGCGCGCGCCTGCGCATCATCGCGGTCTCGTCGGAGGTCGCAACCACCGCGACGGTCTTGGCCAGACCGGTGTGGCCGAGCGTGTCTTCCAGGAATTCGCGCACCTCGCGGCCGCGCTCGCCGACCAGAGCGACGACGACGGTGTCGAACGCGTCGGCGCGGGCCAGCATGGCGAGCAATGTGGACTTGCCGACGCCCGAGCCCGCGAAGATGCCGAGGCGCTGGCCGTAGCAGATGGGCGTGAACACATCGATCGCCCGGACACCGGTGCGCAGCGGCGTACCGACGCGTTGCCGGGCAAGCGCCGCCGGCGCGCCGGAAGACCCCGACTTCTCGCCGTGCTCCAGCGCGGGCCCGCCGTCGACGACGCGGCCGAGCGCATCGATGACGCGTCCCTTCCAGCGGTGGTCGGGGGTCACCTCGAAGGTGCCGATGTCGAAGACGGGATCGCCGGCGCCCGCGTCGAAGGTCGATTCAAAGGGAGAGACGACGACCTCGCCGGCGCCGATGCGGATCACCTCGCCACGTCTGGCGCCGCCGCGGCCGCGATGCTCGACGATGTCGCCGAGGCGCGCGCTGGCCGCGAGGCCGGACACCTTGTAGGCGTTGGAAGAGACTTCTGAAATGCGGCCGCCGCAGCGGACCAGCAGGCGGTCGTCGGCGAAGCGCGACACCAGCCGCTGCATCCGCTCCAGCGGGCCCTCCGCGGGCTCCTCCAGGCGAACGATCTGACCGGCGGCGCTCATATCCTAATGCCGCTACTGGCCGGAGCCGAGCGTCTTGATGGCGCCGTCGAAGGTGTTCTCGGTCTGGCTGACCATGGCGGCCGCCGCTTCGAAGGCGCGCTGCACCATGATCAGGCGCGTCATCTCCAGCACCGGATTGACGTTAGACTCCTCCAGGAAACCCTGCGCGACGCCGGCGTCGATCCGGTCGACAACCGGTTCGGGTGCGCGGCTCGGCACGATGCCGGAGTTCTCGTAGCGCACGAAGTTCTGGCCGGGCTCGAACTCGAACAGGCCGATCGAGCTGACGAGGTTGCCGTCCTGGCGGATGACGCCGTCGCGGCTGACCTCGGGCGGGCCGGCCCGCGGGTCCAGCTGGATCGGCGCGCCGCCGGCATCGAGGACCGAATAGCCGTTGAGGGTCGTCAACTGGCCGTTGAGCGTCATGGTGAAGCGGCCGTCGCGCGTCATCACCATGCCGGCCGGCGTGTCGATCCCGAACCAGGCGTCGCCCTGGATGGCAAAGTCGAACGGGTTCTCGGTCTCGCGCATCGGCCCCTTCTGGTCGGCGATGAAGGTGTTGCCGATCGAGGCGAAGGCGACTTCGTCCTGGCCGAGCCCCTTGACGACGTTCTCGAACTTCACGCCGGTCGCGCGGAAGCCGACCGTGCCGGCATTGGCGACGTTGTCGGCGATGGTGTTCATGCGCTTCTCAAGGGCGACCTGCGACGAGAGCGCGACGTAGAGGCTTTCCTGCATGATCTAGAACTTCAAGCCTTGCATCGTGAGGAGCAGGTTGGGCGATACGCCGAACTCGGCCGGCTGACTGAACAGCGCTGCGGTCATGTTCTGCGGGGTCGCCGTGGGGTTCTGGATTTCCCAGAGGCTGGTGAAGCGCGTCATCAGCTTGCCGAGCGCTTCCGGGTCGGAGAAGTCCTCGATCTTCAAACGGCTCTCGAACAGCTTCACCTGCTTGTCCACGTCGGCGGTCGCGAAGGAATCGGGGAGCGAGAGAAGGGTGCGCACGACCTTGCCCAGGGCGGGATCGGCGAGCACAGAATAGAAGGAGGTGATCTCGGGTGCCTTGCGCTCGAAATAGAGGGCGAGGCGGACGCCTTCGTTGTCGGCGCCGGCGTTCTGCTCCAGCGTCTGGCGCATGTACTTGTCGACCGGCGGCTTCAGCGCGGCCGTGTAGGTCGTCGCGTCCTCGCCGTATTCCATGAAATTGAAGGCGGTGACGAAGGCCGCGTAGCGCTTGTCGGTGAGGCTGTTGGCCGGGCTCTTGGGGTCGCTGATGCCGCCCTCCAGCATCTTGCGCACCGTCTCCGGCTTCTCGGAGGCCGGATCGAGCGCATAGGCCGACAGCGCGAAGCTGAGCAGACGCTTGTCGGCCATCAGGTCGTCGATGGATGTCAGCTTCGAGACATTGGCCATGTAGTAGTCGGTCTCGGCCTTGATGTAGGCCGCGCTCGGCTTGACCCAGCCGAGCGTCGCCTTGGCGGTCCAGAGGTCCGTGGTGAGCTTCATGGACGCGGCCTGCGAAGTCGCCTGGTCGCCATGCTGCTCGAAGTCGAAGGCCGAGATGAAGTTGATGTAGCGCTCGTCGCCCAGAATGTTGGCGGGGCTGCCAGGATCGGTCACACCGCCCTCGATCAATGCGCGGATGACGCGCGGCGATTCCGCGTCCGGGTCGAGGCCGAAGGCGGACATGGCGAAGGACAGGAGACGGCTGTCAGCCAGGAAGGCAGTGACGGTCTTCACCTTGGATATATTGGCGTTGAAGTAGTCTGCCTCGGCCTTGACGTAGTCCGCGGTCGGCCGGATCAGGTTCATGCCGGTGCCGGCCGTGTAGAGCTTGGGCACATCCTTCATGACCGCGTCGCGGGACGTCGTCGCGGCGCCAAGCTCGGCGAAGTTGAAGGCGGTCACGAACTTCGCATAGCTCTTGTCGGCCAGCTGGTTGGCGGGGCTCGCCGGGTCGGCCACGCCACCTTCCAGCATCTGGCGGATCACGACGGGATCCTCGGTCAGCGCATCGAGCCCGAACGAGGCCATGGCGTAGGTCAGCAGGCGGTCGTCCGCCATCAGGTCGTCGACACTGGTGACGCTGCCGATGTTCTGAAGATAGTAGCCGGTCTCGTTGCCGAAATGCTCGAAGCCGTCGTCGAGGATGGCGAGCTGGACCTGCATGGCGAAGTTCTTGGGCGCGTCGTGCTGGGCGCGATTGAAGGACGTCGCCTGCGCGCCGTACTTCTCGAAATTGTAGGACTTCGCGAAATCGGCGTAGCGCTTGTCGGTCAGACGGTTGGCAAAACTGTCGGAGTCCGAGATGCCTTCCTTCAGGACCTTGACCATGAACGCCTTGGCGTAGGTCATGTCCTCCAGGCCGTGCGCCTTCATGGCATAGCGGAAGAGTCGGTCGTTGTTCACGAACTCCTCGATCGTCTTCACCTTGCCGATGTTGGCTTCGTAGTACTTCGTGTCGCGATCGACGGTCGGTTCCTTCTCGACGCGGCCAAGGGCCTGCGTGATGTCGCGCGCGATCAGCTGATAACTCAGATACGTATTCACGAAGCGCTTCTCCGGCCGGAGTATGGGCTAGAGAATAGCCCCCACTCCTTGCGCGAAGCTGAATCGGTTCCGCCGCCTTTCCTGAAAGGAGGCTTTCAAGCCCCACGCAAGGCACGCGCCTTAGCCATGGTGGATCGGTCTCTCTGCGCAGGTGCGAAAGTGGGCATTCTCATCGGACTCGTCGTGACGCTGGGCTGCGTGCTCGGCGGCTTCATGGCGATGGGCGGCCACGTGGAGGTGCTGATCCAGCCGTGGGAAGTCGTGATCATCTGCGGCGCGGCGCTGGGCACCTATCTGGTGGCCAACCCGATGTCGACCGTGAAGGACACGATGAAGGCGCTCGGCGAAGCCTTCAAGCAGGCGGTTCCGAAGGAAAAGGACTATCTCGAGACGCTGGGCGTGCTGCACAGCCTGATGCGTGAACTGCGCACCAAGTCGCGCTCCGAGGTCGAGGCTCACATCGACAATCCCGAGGAATCGGCCATCTTCCAGGCCTTCCCGACGGTGCTGAAGAACCACGACCTGACGCACTTCATCTGCGACTACTGCCGCATCATCATCATCGGCAATGCGCGCCCGCACGAGATCGAGGCGCTGATGGACGAGGAAATCCAGACGATCCGCGCCGACA
>VFQP010001698.1_pt1 | contig 27809 bp, 32 predicted proteins | sample 3512351 | NCBI WGS metagenome assembly VFQP01 (sample SAMN10412372, study PRJNA504923) | tailings metagenome | isolation source: Relicate 1 Philex TSF1 revegetated site | place: Philippines: Tuba, Benguet | collected 2017-08-29
ACGTTGGCCAGGAAGGGCAGGCCCGGGATGTCGGTGGTGAGCCCGGGCAGGTTGATCAGGCCACCGATCAGGCCCACCGCCACGTAGCTCGTGACCCGGGGCACGTGCCAGCGCTCGAGCAGCCACTCGCCCGCGACCCAGGCGATCAGCAGCGCCAGCGGCCAGGCGATGGCCTGCAACAGAAAAGCGAAATCGGTATGAACCAAGGATGCGTCTCCGGCAACACGCCCATGCGCACCGGCTGGTGCCGGCGCAATGGGCAGCGGCCCTCGGGAGGGCCGGCGTTCATCGGATGGCGGCCGCGCGGGCCACCGCGAATCAGACCGCGAAGCGGGTCTGGAGGTCTTGCAAGCCGAACGTGTCGAGCATTTGCAGCAGCCGCTGTCGCGCGTGCTCGCGCTGTCCGTGGCGGTCGTGGGGCATTCTACGTGCCAGGATCAATTCGTTCTTCATCGAGTGCTCCCAGCCCACGAGCTCGGTCACCGTCACGTCGTAACCGTGGGCCTGCAGGCGCAGGCAGCGCAGCACGTTGGTGATCTGGCTGCCGAACTCGCGCGTGTGCAGCGGGTGGCGCCAGATTTCGGCCAGCGGCGTGCGCGACAGCGACAGCGCCTTGTTGCGCCGCAGCACGCCCGCCACCTCGGCCTGGCAGCAGGGCACCAGCACCAGGTGGCTCGCGCCCTTGGCCAGCCCAAAGGCGATGGCGTCGTCGGTGGCGGTGTCACAGGCGTGCAGCGCGGTCACCACGTCCACGCGCTCGGGCAGTTCGGTGGTGGTGGTGGCCTCCTGCACCGTGGTGGCCAGGAACTTCATGCGTTCGAACCCGAGCCGCTGCGCCAGCGCACGGGAACGCTCCACCAGTTCGGCGCGTGTCTCCACGCCGTACACCACACCGGCGCCGCGCGGACGCAGCACCAGGTCGTACAACATGAACCCCAGGTAGGACTTGCCGGCACCGTGGTCGGCCAGCGCCACGTCGCCACGCGTCTGCAGCACGTCGTCGATCAACGGTGCGATGAACTGCACCAGGTGCTGCACCTGCTTGAGCTTGCGGCGCGTGTCCTGGTTGAGCCGACCCTCGCGTGTGAGGATGTGCAACTCCTGCAACAGCGCGATGGACTGCCCGGGCAGCAGCTCGGGCAGCGCCGTGGCGGCATCGGTGGGCGCGGCGGATTTCTTGACCATGCCGCGATGATATTCGCCGATTTATATTGCACACAATTTAATTTGACGCTACATTAACACCATGTCTTCGCGCCAACCCGCCCCCAACCCCGCCCAGCTGCTGGACAACCAGCTGTGTTTTGCGCTGTATTCGGCGTCACTGGCCATGACCAAGCTCTACAAACCGCTGCTTGACCCGCTGGGCCTGACCTACCCGCAGTACCTGGTGCTGCTCTGCCTTTGGGAGAGCGACGGCCCGTCGGTGTCCGAACTGGGCGCACGGCTGCAACTCGACTCGGGCACGCTCACGCCACTGCTCAAGCGCATGGAGACCGCCGGTTGGGTGGTGCGTGAGCGCTCGGCCGCAGACGAACGGCGCGTGCACGTGTCGCTGACGCCCGCCGGCCACACACTCAAGACCCGTGCCGCCGCCATACCGGGCTGCGTGCTTGAAGCCGCGCAGTGCAGCGTCGGCGAGATCATCGACCTGACCCGCCGCGTGCAGACGCTGCGCGACCGCCTGCAGGCGAACTGAACCCTTCACTTTCAACCACCGCCCGATCGGGCACAACCCCAGGAGTCATCACCATGGCCAACAAGATCGAAAAAGTCGTTTACCGCGCCAACGCCACCGCCACCGGCGGCCGTGACGGCAGCGCCCGTTCCTCCGACGGCCTGCTGGACGTGAAACTGGCGGTGCCCAAGGAAATGGGCGGCGCCGGCGGCGGCGTGAACCCCGAGCAGCTGTTCGCAGCCGGCTACAGCGCCTGCTTCCTGGGCGCGCTGCGTTTTGTGGCCGGCACCCAGAAAATCGCCGTGCCTGCCGACGCCAAGATCGACGCCACCGTGGGCATCGGCCAGATCCCGCAGGGTTTCGGCATCGAGGTGCAGATGACCGTCCACCTGCCCGGCATCGATCGCGCCGTGGCCCAGGCCCTGGTCGACAAGGCCCACCAGGTCTGCCCCTACTCCAACGCCACGCGCGGCAACATCGAAGTCACGCTGACGCTCGCGTAACCAGCAGCGGCACAATGCCGCCATGCCGGATTCGCAGCACCCCTTCGACACACTGACGCCCGACACCGTGCTCGATGCCCTCGCCGGCATCGGGCTCTACGGTGACGGGCGTCTGCTCGCGCTCAACTCGTTCGAGAACCGCGTTTACCAGGCTCATCTGGAAAGCGGTGAGGCGGTGGTGCTCAAGTTCTACCGCCCCGGCCGCTGGAGCGACGCGCAGATCGGGGAAGAACACCGGTTCGCGCAGGAGCTGGCCGACGCCGAGGTGCCGGCCGTGCCACCCCTGCGGGTGCAAGGTGCCACGCTGCACCACCACGCCGGCTTCGCGTTTTCGGTTTCACCCCGGCGGGGTGGACGCCGCCCCGAGCTCGACGACCCCGAGGTCCTGGAATGGGTGGGCCGTTTCCTCGCGCGCATACACACCGTGGGTGCGACACACCCCTTCGAACACCGCCCGGCGCTCGACCCGGTCACCCTGGGCTACGAGCCTCGCGACTGGCTGCTCGCGCATGGCAACCTGCCGCTGGAGGTGGCACGCCCATGGCGCGAGGCCGTGGATGCCGCCCTGGGTGCGGTGGCGAGGGCCTTCGATAACGCCGCTGGCGTGACCACGTTGCGCCTGCACGGCGATTGCCACCCCGGCAACATACTCTGGACACCCGAAGGCCCCCACTTCGTGGACCTGGACGACGCCCGCACCGGCCCTGCGGTGCAGGACCTCTGGATGCTGCTCGGCGGCGACCGCCTGCAGCAACAGCGCCAGCTGGGCGCCCTGCTCGACGGCTACGAGCAGTTCCGCGATTTCGACCGCAGGGAACTCGCCCTGATCGAGCCCCTGCGCACGCTGCGCCTCATCCACTACAGCGCCTGGCTGGCACGGCGGTGGGACGACCCCATCTTCCCGATCAACTTCCCCTGGTTCGGCACGCCCGCCTACTGGACCGAGCAGACGCAGTGGCTGGTGCAACAATGCGAGGCCATGGAACACCCTCCGCTGGTGGCCTGAAACGCCCATGCCCCTGCAGACCCTGCAACAGCTTGCAGCCCGCGAACGCACACAGCGCCGCAACCGGCAGCTGGGTGGTCTGCTGGCTTTCGTTGCAGGTGCCGTCAACGCGGGCGGGTTCCTGGCGGTGCAGCGCTACACCTCGCACATGACGGGCGTGGTCTCCGCCATCGCCGACGATCTGGTGATCGGCCAGGGCACGCTCGTGGTGGTGGGCCTGGGGTCGCTGATCGCCTTCCTGGCCGGTGCAGCGGTCACCGCCATCCTCATCAACTGGGCACGGCGCCAACACCTGCACGGCGAATACGCCCTGTCGCTGATGCTGGAGGCCGCACTGCTGCTGCTGTTCGGCCTGCTAGGCGCCAACCTGGACCTGCTGATCGAGGTCACTGTGCCCACCACGGTGCTGCTGCTGTGTTTCATCATGGGGCTGCAGAACGCCATCACCACCAAGATCTCGCGCGCCGAGATCCGCACCACCCATGTGACCGGCGTCGTGACGGACCTCGGCATCGAACTGGGCCGGTTGCTCTACTGGAACCGCGTGCAGGACCCCACGGTGGGCGATCCGGTGCGCGCCAACCACGACCGCCTGCAGCTGCTGCTCACCCTGCTGGGGCTGTTCTTCGCGGGTGGCCTCACCGGCGCCTGGGCCTTCAAGCACCTGGGCTACAGCGCGGTGCTGCCCGTGGCGGCGGTGCTGGCCGTGGTGGCGCTGCCCCCGCTGTGGCCCGACATCCGCAGCCGGCTGCTGCGCATCTGACCCCGGCCGGGTTGTGGCCAGATAGCTGGCCGCCTGTATACTGCCACCCAGTATCCCAGGAGGCCCGCCATGCCCCATACCCCCGAGGAAAAGAAACGTGTGATCGCCCGGGTGCGCCGCGTGCGCGGCCAGCTGGATGCGCTGGAACGCGCACTGGAAGCCGGCGCCGACTGCGGCCCCGTGCTGCAGCAGATCGCCGCCGTGCGCGGCGCGGTCAACGGGTTGATGGCGGGCGTGCTGGAAAGCCACCTGCGCGAAACCCTGGCCCAGCCCGAGCCACCATCCGAAGCGGTGGACGAGGTGCTGACACTGGTGCGCTCCTACCTACGCTGACCTTCGCTGACTTTTTCTTTTGACAGGAGACCCCACATGAAATCCCGTGCCGCCGTGGCCTTCAAGGCCGGAGAACCGCTGCAAATCGTCGAGATCGACGTCGCCCCGCCAAAAAAGGGCGAGGTGCTGGTCAAGATCACCCACACCGGCGTCTGCCACACCGACGCCTTCACCCTGAGCGGTGACGACCCCGAAGGCCTGTTCCCCGCCGTGCTGGGCCACGAAGGCGCCGGCATCGTGGTGGAGGTGGGCGAAGGCGTCACCAGCGTCAAGCCCGGCGACCACGTGATCCCGCTCTACACCGCCGAATGCGGCGAGTGCCTGTTCTGCAAGAGCGGCAAGACCAACCTGTGCGTGAGCGTGCGCGCCACGCAGGGCAAGGGCGTGATGCCCGATGGCACCACCCGGTTCAGCTACAACGGCCAGCCCATCTACCACTACATGGGCTGCTCCACCTTCAGCGAGTACACGGTCGTCGCCGAGGTCTCGCTGGCCAAGATCAGCCCCGACGCCAACCCCGAGCAGGTCTGCCTGCTGGGCTGCGGCGTGACCACCGGGCTGGGCGCCGTGAAGAACACCGCCAAGGTGCAGGAGGGTGACACGGTCGCCGTGTTCGGCCTGGGCGGCATCGGCCTCGCGGTCATCCAGGGCGCGCAGCTGGCCAAGGCCGGCCGCATCATCGCCATCGACACCAACCCGTCCAAGTTCGACCTGGCCCGCACCTTCGGCGCCACCGACTGCGTGAACCCCAAGGACCACGACAAACCCATCCAGCAGGTGATCGTGGAGATGACGGGCTGGGGCGTGGACCATTCGTTTGAATGCATCGGCAACGTCAACGTGATGCGTGCCGCGCTGGAATGCGCGCACCGCGGCTGGGGCCAGAGCGTCATCATCGGCGTGGCCGGCGCGGGGCAAGAGATCAGCACCCGCCCGTTCCAGCTCGTCACCGGCCGCAAGTGGCTGGGTACGGCCTTCGGCGGCGTCAAGGGCCGCAGCCAGTTGCCCGGGATGGTGGAAGACGCCATGGCCGGCAAGATCCAGCTCGCGCCCTTCGTCACCCACACCATGCCGCTCACCGGCATCAACGAGGCCTTCGACCTGATGCACGAAGGCAAGTCCATCCGCTCCGTGGTGCACTACGCCTGAGGTGGGCATGGAACGCGTTGAACAGCACGCCAGCTTCGGCGGCCGGCAAGAGGTGTGGAAACACGCCTCGTCCACGCTGGGCTGCGAAATGAAATTCGCGGTCTACCTGCCGCCAGCGGCCCTGCAGGGTGACCACTGCCCGGTGCTGTACTGGCTCTCGGGCCTGACCTGCACCGAGCAGAACTTCATCACCAAGGCCGGCGCGCAGGCCTATGCCGCCGAGCATGGCATCGTGATCGTCGCGCCCGACACCAGCCCGCGCGGCGAAGCCGTGGCCAACGACCCGGCCTACGACCTGGGCCAGGGCGCGGGTTTCTACGTGAATGCCACGCAGGCGCCGTGGGCGCCGCACTTTCGCATGTACGACTACGTGGTGGACGAGCTGCCCGCGCTGGTGGAGGCCCACTTCCCGGTGACGGCGGCACGCGCCATCAGCGGTCACTCCATGGGCGGGCACGGCGCGCTCACCGTCGCGCTCAAGAACCCGGGCCGCTACCGCAGCGTGTCGGCGTTCTCGCCCATCGTGGCGCCCACCCAGGTGCCATGGGGCCAGAAAGCCTTTGCTGCCTATCTGGGCAACGACCGCGAAAGCTGGAGGGCCCACGACGCGGTGGAGCTGGTGAAGACCGCCACCGAACGGCTGCCACTGCTGGTGGACCAGGGCGAGGCCGACGAATTCCTGTCCGGTCAGCTCAAGCCCGAGTTGCTGGAAGCCGCCTGCCAGGCGGCCGGCCACCCGCTGCAGTTCAACCGCCGCGCGGGGTACGACCACAGCTACTACTTCATCGCGAGCTTCATGGGCGAGCACATCGCCCACCACGCCCGCGCGCTGAAAGCCTGATCTATCAGGCCTGCAGCGCCGCCCACATCTCCTTGTCGCGCTCGGCGGTCCAGATGCGGGGGTTCTTGATGCCCTTGGCCTCGTCGTAGGCGCGGCTCACGTCGAACGGCAGGCAGTGTTCGTAGATGAACACGTGGCCGAACACCGGGTCCATGCTCTTGCGGGTGTGGGCCATGGCGGCCTTGAGGTCCATGCCGGCGGCGGCGGCTTCCTTGCCGGCCTGGAACAGCGTGGTCACCCAGCGTTTCGTGTAATCCAGCGCCTTGTTGACGTCGGCGTTGCCCTTCATGGCCTCGCCCCGGCCGGGCACGATGTACTCGGCCTTGAGCGCGCGCAGCGCCTCCAGCGTGGCAGGCCACTCCTCCAGCTGGGCGTCGCCGGTGTAGACGCCGGCTTCGTACTCCACGAGGTCGCCGCTGAACAGCACCTTCTCTTCCTCGACCCAGGCGATGGTGTCGCCGCGCGTGTGACCCGGGCCCGGGTGCCAGATCTGCACCGTGACGCCGCCCAGATCGATACTGAGCTTGCCCGGCACCTCGCCCTTGACCGGGTTGCCACCGCCAACGACCAGGGTGGGCCAGGTCAGGCCGGGCACGGTGTCGGCGCCGCGGAACAGGCGCGGGAAACGGTCCATCTCGCTCTGCATGTCCTCGGCACCGCGCTCGCGGATCAGATCCAGCGTGCCCTGGCTGGCGATGACCTCGGTGGCGCCTTCGGCGAAGTAGGCGCTGGCGCCCAGCACGCGCACCGCGTGGTAGTGGGTCAGCAGCACGTATTTGATGGGCTTGTCGCTGACCTGGCGGATGCGCGCGATCAGGTCCTGCGCCATGGCGGGCGTGGCCGTGGTGTCGGCCACCATGATGTACTTGTCACCGATGATGACGCCCGAGTTGGGGTCGCCCTCGGCGGTGTAGGCCCAGCAGTGGGCGCTCAGTTGTTCGAAGGTGATCTTCTTGTCGCTCAGGTCGGCCTGGCTGGCGAATGCTTTGCTCATCGCGCGGTCTCCGTGGGTCTTGGCTCAGAAAAGCCGAATTTTACCTAAACGAAATCAGTTTCGCATCGTTTAATCTTTACCCCCACCCGACAAACCACTTTCCAGCATGCGGACCACCTCTTCGGCGAACTGGGGATAGCTCATGGCGCCACCCGGGCGCAACCAGGTGAAAGTCCAGTTGATCATGCCGAACAGCATCATGGTGACTGCGGTCTGGTTGGCGGGCGTCACGCGCGCGGGGTAGGCACGGCGCAGGAAACGGGTGAAGGCGGCCACCACGTCTCGCTGGCGGTTCAGGATCAGGTCGCGCTGCACCTCGCCCAGGAACTTGGTGTCGCTGAGCAGCGACACATGGCGGGTGGCGGAGGTCTCGTATTCGGTCAGGAAGGCGCGCACCAGCTCGTGCAGCGCGTCGCGCTCGCTCAGGTTGCGGCGCTGCGCGTGGGCCTCGGTCTCGCCGATCAGCGCCAGCAGGCGCTGGGTGTAGCGGTCCAGCAGGTCGAACAGGATGGCTTCCTTGCTCTCGTAGTAGTGGTAGAGCCGGGCCTTGCTGGCGCCACATGCGGCCGCGATGTCGTTCATGCTCGCGGCCGGAAAGCTCTGGTGCGCGAAACACTGGGCGGCGACATCAAGGATCTGGTCGCGTTTGAGTTCGTGTGAAGCGGATTTCGGTCGGGCCATGAAAACATTGTCCCACCCCCGCGCCGGCCGTGCGGGCGCTACGATGGCGGCATGGCCGCTCCCGACCGCGCATTTGCCGACCACTGCTGCGAACTGCTCAGCGGCGTGGGGCCGTGTGTGGCCCGGCGCATGTTCGGTGGCTGGGGCATTTCCACCGAAGGGCTGAACATCGCCATCATCGCGTGGGAGACGCTGTACCTGAAGGCCAGCCCCGAGACCGAAGCCCATTGGCGCGCCGCCGGCTGCGAGCCGTTCGTGTACGAAGCCAAGGGCAAGGCCATGCAGCTGCGCTACTACACCGCCCCGGCCGAGGCCATGGACTCGCCCGCACTCATGCTGCCCTGGGCCCGGCTGGCCCTGCAGGCGGCGCTGGCCGCCCGCAAGGACAAACCCCGCACGGCTCAGGGCGGGTTGGACTCGAAACGCGACAAGACCCGCCCGCGCCCCGCCACCAAGAACTCGCCGTAGGCCAGCAGGCCACCCAGCAGCCGGGCAAAGGCCGTACCGGCGGCACCCAATGCGCGCCCCAGGTCACCCAGGGGTTGGCGCACCTCGCGCTGCCAGCGGGTGAGTGCGGGCGTGGGTTGCGGCACCCAGTCGAAGCGCACCGCACCATCTCCCGGGCGGCTCCAGGCCTCCACCACCACCTGCGCGCCCGGTGGCAGGCGCAGCGTGTCGCCCGCCACCAGCACGTGGTCGCCCCAGAGGTTCAGGCGCTCGCGCGCGGCGCCCCCCACGGTGAGCCACACCCGGCCTTCGGCGATGCTGATCGTGCCCCACTCGCGGGGGCTCAGGGTCATGGCGCGGCCGGCGCCGAGCTTCCAGAAACCGGAGGTGGCCTGGGTTTGCAGTTCAGCGTGTGACATGGGAGGACTCCAACAATAACGATTCGGGAATGAATGGTCTCGCCGAATGCCCCTTGGGTCCAATGAAATCGGGTTAAGCTATTGATTCCGAATCCACATCAATGGCCATGTCGCTCCCGCCCAGCCACACCCGCACACGCCCCATCGGCGTGGGGCACCTGCGGGCCTTCGAGGCGGTGGCCCGCCACCTCAACTTCCGCGCCGCGGCCGACGAACTCTCGCTGACCCAGAGCGCGGTCAGCCGGCAGATCCAGTCGCTGGAAGACGAGGTGGGCACGCCACTGTTCCTGCGCCACACACGTGCGGTGGACATCACCGGCGCGGGCGCCCAGCTGTTGCGCGCCGTGGCCGGCGGACTGGAGCAGATCGACGCCGCCGTGCGCCACATCCGCCAGAGTGCGGGCCGGCGCACCGTGGCCATCACCACCTGGGCCTCGTTCGCCTCCATGTGGCTGATTCCGCGCATGGAGGCCTTCCAGGCCGACAACCCCGACATCGACATCCGCATCGACGCCACCGACAGCCGCGTGGACCTGCTGACCGCCGACGTGGACGTGGCGCTGCGCTACGCGCCGCCGCAGTCCATGCCGCCCGAGGCGATACGGCTGTTCGGCGAGCAGCTCACCCCCGTGGTCAGCCCCTGGCTGCTCAAGAGCCAGAGCCTGCAGAAGGTGGAAGACCTGTCGCGCTTCGCACTCATCGAGGCTGGCGACGCCCACCGCAGCCGCTACCTGGAGTACCTGAGCTGGCAACGCTGGCTGGACACCCACCTGGGCGGCGGCAAGAAGGCCGCACGGTTCGCCCCCAAACGCTGGCTGTATTTCAACTACGCGCAGCAGATCGTGCAGGCCTCGCTCAGCGGCCAGGGCGTGGCGCTGGCCCGCCTGCCGCTGGTGGCCGAACACCTGGCCAGCGGCGATCTGGTGGAGCCCCTGCCCCACACCCGCATCGACTCGCCCCTGGCCTACTGGCTGCTGGTGTCGCCGCGCAGCGCGCAGCGGCCCGAAATCAAGGCCTTCTGTGACTGGCTGCTGGGCCAGGCCACACAGACCCGTGCCGCCGTGGGCGACGAACCCGATCCCGAAACCCTGGTCAACGCCGACTGAACCGGCCCACACACCCATGATCGAACTGCACTACCACCCCGGCAACGCCAGCATGGCACCCCACCTCCTGCTCGAGGAGATCGGCCAGCCGTTTGCGCTGAAAAAGGTCGACCGTGCCAACCTGGCCCACAAGTCGCCCAACTACCTGCGGCTCAACCCCAACGGCCTGATCCCGGCGATGACGGACGGGGACCTGGTGCTGTTCGAGACCGCCGCCATCCTGCTGCACCTGGCCGACACCCACCCGGCCGCGCAGCTCATGCCCGCCCTCGGCACCGCCGAGCGGGCCCATGCCTACAAGTGGCTGATGTGGCTCACCAACACGGTGCAGCCGGCGCTGATCGCCTACTTCTACCCCGAACGCTGGGTAGCCGAAGGCAACACCGCCGGCGCGGCAGAGGTCAAGGGCCGCGCAGAGGCCCGGGTGGGTGAGCTGCTGGACATCCTGGCCGCCGAGTTCACCCGCCACGGCGGCCCCTGGACGCTGGGCGGGCGCTACAGCGCACTGGACCCCATGACCTTCATGTTGTGCCGCTGGACCCGGGGCTTTGGCCGCCCGGCGCGCGAACGGCCAGTGCTCGCCGCCTATCTGGCGCGCATGGCCGAACGCCCGGCACTGCAGCGCGTCATGGCCACCGAAGGCCTGGCCGACGCGCCCTGGTATTGAGGCCGCCGGTGCGGCAGCCGGTCAGGCTATCGGCCAGACCACACCGTTGTCGTTCAGGATGGCGTCCAGCGGCACGTCGTGCGGCTCAGGCTCCAGGTCGGGCAGGAAACCTTCGGTGAAACCCAGCCCCACGGTGAACGGTTTCGGTCGCAGCGAAGCCAGCGTGCGGTCGTAAAAGCCGCCGCCATAGCCCAGGCGGTAGCCGCCCGGGCCGTAACCCACGCAGGGCACGAACAGCAGCGTGGGCTGAATCACCTCGGTGTCCTTGGGCTTGGGAATGCCGTAGGCGTCCTCTTCCATGGGGCAACCGGGATACCAGGTGTAAAAAGTGAGTGTCTTGTCTACCTTGTTCACCACCGGCAAGCCGATGCGGCGGTGGCGCGCGGCACTCTGCGCGTCCTCTTCCCGCCCGGCCTCCTGCCAGCGGAACAGCGCCGGCAGCGGGTCGAACTCGCCCTTGATGGGCCAATAGGCGCCGATCACCGTGTCCGGCCGGTTGATCAGCCACACCCGCATCACCCGCTGCAGCTGCTCGCTGCGCCACAGGCGGTCCTCCATGCGCTCACGCTGCTGCACCAGTTGCTGACGCCAAAGGGCCTTCTGGGCGTTGGGCGATGGCTGGGCGGATGCGTTGTTGTTGTCCATAATTCCCTTATGAAGACTCGAGCAAGACGTTACCAGGGATTGTTGTCCATTTTTCTGGCGCTCGGCGTGGCCGGTGCCGCGCTGGCGCAAGGGGCCGGCGGCAGCGGCGACACCACGCTGCTGGAACTGCGCGATGCGTTCCGCAAGGGCGACAGCCGCACGCTGACGCAGAAACTGCCCCAGGTGCGCAACCACCCGCTGGCGCCGCTGGCCGGCTACTGGGACATGAAACTGCGGCTGGAAACCGCCTCGGCCGACGAGATACGCGGCTTCATGGAGCGCAACGCGGGCACCTACTACGAAGACCGGCTGCGCAACGACTGGCTGCTGCTGCTGGCGCGCCAAGGCGACTGGGCCAACTTCAGCGCCGAGCTGCCGCGCTACCGCATGAACGACGACCGCGAGGTGCAGTGTTACGACCTCATGCTGCGCCACCGCGCGGGCGAGGCCGACGTGGCCCCGCGTGTACGCGAACGCTGGCTGGCCCAGCGCGAGGCCGACGAAGGCTGCGCCGCCGCAGCAGGCGCCTTGCTGGGCAGCGGCAAGCTCGACCCCCAGGCCGCCTGGCAACGCGCCCGGCTGGGCATGGAAAACAACCGGGTGCGCGTGGCCACCCAGGCCGTAGGCCTGCTCAACCCCGAGTGGGTCGCCACCGTCAGCGCCATACACGGCAACCCCGTGCGCTACCTGGACGACAAGATCACCGCCATACGCACCCGCACCAAGGAGTTGGTGACCCTGGCCCTGGTGCGCCTGGCCGCGACCGACCCCGACGCGGCGGTGGCGGAGATGAACCACACCCGCTGGAAGCTGCAGCTCACCCAGGAGGAGCGCAGCTGGGTCTGGGGCGTGATCGGCAAACGCTACGCCATGCGCCTGTCGGATCTGGCACTGGCGCAGTTTGCCCAGGGTGAAGACCACCACATGACCGACGACCACCTGGCCTGGAAAACCCGCGCCGCGCTGCGTGCCGGCGACTGGACCGCCGTGCGCCAGGCCATCACCGCCATGGGTGAACGCACCCGCAGCGACCCGACCTGGACCTACTGGCACGCCCGCGCGCTGCTGGCCCAGCGCACACCCGCTGCCACCGACGAAGCCCAGGCCCTGCTGCGCCGCATCGCCGGCACCACCGGCTTCTACGAGCAGCTCGCGCTGGAAGAACTGGGCCAGAAGGTCACGCTGCCGAGCGCCCCGGCACCGCTCACGGCCGAAGAAAAGGCCGTGGCACGTGACAACGCCGGCCTGCAGCGCGCCCTGCGCGCCATCCAGATCGGCCTGCGCGCCGAGGGCGTGCGCGAGTGGAACTACACCACCAACCTGCATACACCCGGCGGCATGACCGAACGCGACCTGCTGGCCGCCGCCGATCTGGCCTGCCAGCGCGAGGTCTGGGACCGCTGCATCAACACCAGCGAGCGCACCCGCGAGGCACTGGACTACGTGCAGCGTTTTCCCATGCCCTTCCGCGAGGCGGTGGTCAAGCGCGCCGGCGAGATCGGCCTGGACCCGGCCTACGTCTATGGCCTGATCCGCCAGGAAAGCCGCTTCATCATGGACGCCCGCTCCAGCGTGGGCGCCTCGGGCCTGATGCAGGTGATGCCGGCCACGGCGCGCTGGACCGCCCGCAAGATCGGGCTGGACAACTTCCAGCCCGGGCAGATCACCGACCGCGACACCAACATCGCCATCGGCACCGCCTACCTCAAGTTCGCGCTGGACGACTTTGAAGGCTCCATGCCCATGGCCGCCGCCGCCTACAACGCCGGCCCCGGCCGGCCCCGCAACTGGCGCAACGGGCCGGTGCTCGAAGCCGCCATCTGGGCCGAGAACATCCCATTCGACGAAACCCGCGACTACGTGAAGAAGGTACTGGCCAACACCACCAACTACGCGGCCATCCTGAGCAGCCAGCCGCAGTCGCTCAAGGCCCGGCTGGGCACCGTGGGGCCACGCGCCGCCGCAGCCAAGGCGGTCAACACCGACCTGCCATGAACCGCTCGGTGCTGGTGCTGGGCGGCAGCGGCTTCATCGGCCGCAGCCTGTGCGAGCGCCTGGTGCGTGCCGGCTGGCAGGTGACTGTGCCCACGCGCCGGCGCCTCAACGCCAGCGCCATCCAGCACCTGCCCGGCCTCACCGTGGTGGAGGCCGACGTGCACGACCCGGCCGCGCTCGCAGGCCTGTTGCCTGGGCACGGCGCCGTGGTCAACCTGATCGCGGTGCTGCACGGCGACGCCGCCCGCTTCGAACGCGTGCACGTGGAACTGCCGCGCCGCCTGGCGCTGGCCTGCGAAGCCGCCGGTGCGCGCCGCCTGGTGCACGTGAGCGCCCTGGGTGCCGCTGCCGACGCCCCGTCGATGTACCAGCGCAGCAAGGCCGCCGGTGAGGCGGTGCTGCGCGCCGCGCCGCTCGATCTGAGGGTGCTGCGGCCCAGCGTGGTCTTTGGTGCCAACGACCAGCTGCTCAACCTGTTTGCCCGGCTGCAGGCGGTCTTTCCCGTGGTGCCGCTGGCCGGCGCCCACACCCGTTTCCAACCGGTGTGGGTGGAAGACGTGGCAACCGCCCTGGTGGCCTGCCTGCAGGACCACCGCACCGCGGGCCAGACCTTCGAGTGCGCCGGCCCCGAGGTGCTGACGCTGGCCGACCTGGTGCGCGCCGCAGGCGAGCTCAGCGGCCACCCGCGCCCGGTGCTGCCACTGCCCATGGCCCTGGGCCGGCTGCAGGCCCGGCTGATGGAGCTCGCGCCGGGTGAACCGCTGATGAGCCGGGACAACCTGGATTCGATGGCGGTGGACAACGTGGCCACCGGCCGGCTGCCCGGTCTGGCTGCCCTGGGCATCACGCCGGCGCCGCTGCGCGCCACCGCCGCCACCTGGCTGGGCGACCGCGGGCCACGCAGCCGGCTGATCGACCTGCGTCAGCGCGCCGGTCGCCGCATCAATCGCTGAGGCCGAAAGCATCAATGGGCGGCCGCTCGCCGCTACCATGGGGTGTTTTCCACGGAGCCCCCCATGCTGAAACTCATCGTCGGCAACAAGAACTACTCGTCCTGGTCCATGCGCCCCTGGGTGCTGCTCAAGCAGGCTGGCATCCCGTTCGAGGAACAGGTGGTCCGCTTCGACTCGTTTGACTCGGGCTCGGCCTTCAAGAACACCCTGGCCGGGCTCACACCGGTGGGCAAGGTGCCGCTGCTGGTCGACGGCGACCTGGTGATCTGGGATTCGCTGGCCATCGCCGAATACCTGGCCGAGCAACACCCCGACAAGCAACTCTGGCCCGCCGACCCCAAGGCCCGCGCCCGCGCCCGCAGCGTCTGCGCCGAGATGCACGCCGGCTTCATGCCGCTGCGCAGCGCCTGCGGCATGAACATCGAGGCCCGACTGCCCGAGGCCGGCGCACTGATCTGGCGCGACAAACCCGATGTACGCGCCAACGTGGCCCGCATCGAGGCCATGTGGACCGAACTGCTGCAGGCCCACGGTGGCCCGATGCTGTTCGGCCACTTCACCATTGCCGACGCCTACTTCGCCCCGGTCTGCACCCGCCTGCGCACCTTCAACCTGCCGGTGAGCGACACCGTGCGCGCCTACATGGACCGCGTGTTCGCGCTGCCCGGTGTGGCAGCGTGGATCAGCGACGCACTGGCTGAAAAGGACTTCCTGGCCTTCGAGGAACCCTACCGCCTGAGCCGATGAAGACCTATCTTGTCGGCGGCGCCGTCCGCGATGCCCTGCTGAGCCGTCCCGGCAGCGACCGCGACTGGGTCGTGGTGGGCAGCTCGCCCGAGGCCATGGCGGCAAAAGGTTTCCTGCCCGTGGGGCGCGATTTCCCGGTGTTCCTGCACCCGCAGACGCGTGAGGAACACGCCCTGGCCCGCACCGAACGCAAGACCGCCCGCGGCTACCACGGCTTTGCCTTCCAGGCCGACGAGGGTGTGACGCTGGAGCAGGACCTGGCGCGGCGCGACCTCACCCTCAACGCCCTGGCCGTGCCGGCCGAGTGCCTGCGCCCCGATGGCAGCTTCGACCCGGCCGATGTGATCGACCCGTTCAACGGCCGTGCCGATCTGCAGACAGGCGTGCTGCGCCACGTGACGAGCGCGTTTGCCGAAGACCCGGTGCGCATCCTGCGGCTGGCGCGTTTTGCGGCACGGTTCCCCACCTTCACCGTGGCGCCCGAAACGCTGGCATTGATGCAGACCATGGTGGCCGATGGCGAGGCCGACCATCTGGTGGCCGAGCGCGTGTGGCAGGAGCTCTCGCGCGGCCTGATGGAAACCCGGCCCAGCCGCCTGCTGGAGGTGCTGCGCGAGAGCGGTGCGCTGCGCGTGCTGCTGCCCGAGGCGGACCGGCTCTGGGGCGTGCCCCAGCGCCCCGAGTACCACCCGGAAGTGGACACCGGCGTGCACCTGAACATGGTGCTGGACATGAGCGCCCGGCTGCAGGCGCCCTTGCCGGTGCGCTTCGCCTGCCTGTGCCACGACCTGGGCAAAGGCACCACGCCCGCCGACGTGCTGCCGCGCCACATCGGCCACGAGCAGCGCAGCGTGGGCCTGCTGCGCGCCGTCTGCGAGCGCTTGCGGGTGCCACGGGACTGCAAGGAACTGGCCGAGGTGGTGGCGCGCGAACACGGCAACATCCACCGCAGCGGCGAGTTCGGCGCGGCCGCCGTGCTGCGCCTGCTGGAGCGATGCGACGCCCCGCGCCGACCCGAGCGGTTTGACGCCGTGCTGCTCGCCTGCGAATGCGACGCGCGCGGCCGCCTGGGCCTGGAAGACCAGCCCTACCCCCAGGCGGCGCGCCTGCGCACCGCGCTGCAGGCCGCGCTGGGTGTGGATACGGCCGCCATCGCGGCGGCCAGCGCGCCCGGCCCGCAGATCGCCACCGCCATTGCACAGGCCCGTGAGGCCGCCATCGCCGCCGCGCTCTGACGCGGCGCTCTGATTCAGGATCACCATGCCCGTCAAGGACCTGTCGCTCGCGCTGCTGACCATCGTGGTCTGGGGCGCCAACTTTGCGGTCATCAAGCTGGGCGTGGCGGGGGTACCGCCGCTGCTGCTGGGCGCGCTGCGTTTCGTGGCGGCCGCCTTCCCGGCCATACTGCTGTTCAGGCCGCCGAAGGTGCCGCTGCGGCTGTACCTGGCCTACGGTCTGCTGATTTCTGTGGGGCAGTTCTCGCTGCTGTTCACGGCCATCCACGTGGGCATGCCCTCGGGCCTGGCCTCGCTGGTGCTGCAGTCGCAGGCCTTTTTCACGCTGGTGTTCGCGGCCTGGTTCCTGGGTGAACGTTGGCAGGCCAGCCAGCTCGCCGGCCTGCTGCTGGCCGGCACCGGGCTGGTGCTCATCGGCAGCAGCCACGGCCAGGCCATGCCGCTGCTGGGTTTTGCGCTCACGGTGGCGGCCGCCGCTACCTGGGCGGGTGGCAACATCGTCTCGCGCGCCATCTCGCGCCACGGCCCCATCAACCAGCTGGCTTTTGTGGTCTGGTCGTCGCTGATACCCATCGTGCCGTTCTTCGCGCTGTCGTTCGCCTTCGAAGGGCCGCAGGCCATGGGTACCGCGTTACGCGGGCTTGATGCCGTCTCGCTGGGTGCCGTGGCCTACCTGGCCTGGGCGGCCACGCTGTTCGGCTACGGCGTCTGGACCTGGCTGCTGTCGCGCCACCCGGCCAACCGCGTGGCGCCGTTTTCGCTGCTGGTACCGCTGGTGGGCCTGACGGTGGGCTGGCTGGTATTCGGCGAGGCGCTGCTGCCGGTGCACTGGCTGGGTGGCGCGCTGCTGATGGGCGGCCTGCTGGTCAACCTGTTCGGTAGCCGGCTGATCGGTCGACTGATGGGCTGGCTGCGCCCGGCCACCGGCAAAGCCTGACTGCCGTCCACAGCTATTGTGGGCACCGCTGGACGGCGCCCGGGCGGCAGCGGAACATGGCGGTCATGAACAACCCGTTCAACCCCCCGCTGGCCGAAGGCATACGCCGTTTCGGGTTCCGCAAGTGGTACGAGCGCGAGCTGCTCAGCAGCCACGCGCACATGCTGCTGGCGCTCTTGTCCACCATTGCGCTGCTGGCCAGTTTCGAGGGCTTTCAGCTGAGCGGGCGCGACGGCAAGCTCATGGACACCCTGTTCGTCATCGTCTGCGCCGTCATCACCTTCTGGGCGCTGCGCCGCTATGTCTACCTGCTGATGCACGCCGAGGAAATGGCCAACCAGGCCAACTGCCCCCAGTGCCAGAGTTACGGCCTGCTGCAGGTGGCCGACACCCAGGACGAGCGCCCTCGGCTGCGGGTGTGCTGCAAGCGCTGCCGCACCGAATGGGGCATGGGGCCCTGACGCCCGGGTTCAGACCACGTACGCGATGACGCTGGCCACGAAGCTCAGGATGACGGTGGATGCAAACGGCAGGAACCACTCCCGCCCGAAGGCGCGGAAGCGGAAATCCCCCGGCAGGCGGCCAAAACCCAGTTTCTGCAGCAGCGGGGTGAACCAGCTGATCAGCAGCAGGGCCAGGAAGATGACGATCATCCAGCGGATCATGGTCGGCCTTACAGCGTGTGGCTGCGGTCGCCCGAGGCGAAGCCCAGCGGCTCCCAGCCGTCGGCACTGGCTGCGGGGGCAAAGGCCAGCACCTTGAACAGTTCGCCCATCTCGTGTTCGTGGATGAGCTTCATGGCGTTGGCGCGCTCGGCCAGTGAGGCGGCGGCGGCCAGATCCACCAGCCCGCAGTTGATGAGAAAACGCGCCTGCGAGGTGTAGCCCAGCACCTCGTGGCCGGCATCCTGCGCGGCCAGGGCGATACCGGTGAAGTTGACGTGGGCGGTGATGTCCTTCTCGCCCACCCGGGTCAGGGGGTCGTGGTCCACCCGGTGCTGGTGGTGGCACACCAGCGTGCCCATGTGGCGTTGCGGGTGGTAGTACTCACTCTCACCAAAACCGTAGTCCAACAGCAGCGCCATGCCGCGCGTCAGGCGCTCGCACAGGCTGCGCACAAAAGCCTCGGCCTGGGCGTGGGTTTCGGTCAGGTAGTCGTGCGGGCCGGCCGGGTCCAGCGGCGGACGGGCGTCGGTGGGGCGGTCAGCCCAGGCAAACCCTTCCCCGTCGGCCACCACGCCGCGCTCGTGCCAGGCGCCGCCCACACGGTGCAGCAGCTGCACCGGCATGGCATCCAGCACCTCGTTGCCCAGCACCACGCCTTGCAGCCGTTCGGGCCAGCGGTCTTCCCACACCACGCGGTCGGCCCAGGTGTCCAGGGTGGCTCGCTGGCGCTCGCGCAGCGTGCCGGAAACCTCGACGATGTGGTAGCGCACGTCGCCGTGCCCGCCATCGGCCGCCAGGGCTTCCAGCACCTGGGCCGCCAGCGCCCCGCTGCCGGCGCCAAACTCCCACACGTCGCGGGTGCCGGTGGCCGAGAGCGCCTGCGCCACCTGCACCGCCAGCGCGCGGCCAAAAAGCGGGGTGAGCACAGGGGCGGTGACAAAGTCGCTGCCACCCGCCGGCGAGTGGCCGAACGTGGGCCGGCCGCTGGCGTAGTAACCCAGGCCGGGCTGGTACAGCGCCAGCGCCATGAAGCGGTCGAACGGCAGCCAGCCCCCAGCCGCCGCCACGGCCTGCCGGATAATCGGGGGCAAGCCTGCAGGCGTCGGTTCGTGGTCACTGGACTTCATGTGCCGGCCATTATCCGCCCCTTGCCTACCCCTCAGCCCCTTTCGCCCCCGTTGACCCCACCATGACCCAGCGAGTCCTCATCACCGGCGGCGCCGTGCGCCTGGGCGCGGCTTTCTGCCAGGCCTTTGCCGACGCCGGCTGGGAGGTGATCTGCCACCACAACCGCTCGGCCGAGGCCGCACAGGCGCTGCAGCAGGCCATAGGGCCGCGGCTGCACCTGATACAGGCCGAGCTGGGCGACGAACCCCAGCGCCAGCGCCTGATGGCCGAGGTGCACGAGCGTTTCGGCCCGCTGCAGGCGCTGGTGAACAACGCCTCGCTGTTCGAGCCCGACAGCGGCACCGACTTCAACCCCGAGGTGGCGCGCCGCCAGCTGGAGGTGAACCTGCTGGCACCGCTGTCGCTGTCGCGCTGGCTGGTGCGCCACTGGCGCGACGCCGGCACCGACGGCCAGCCGCCCTGCATCGTGCACGTGCTGGACCAGAAGGTGTTCAACCTCAACCCGGACTATTTTTCGTACACCGTCTCCAAGCTCGCGCTCGAGCGCGCGGTGGCGCTGCAGGCCCAGGCGCTGGCGCCACACGCCCGGGTGTGTGGCATTGCGCCAGGCCTGATGTTCGAGAGCGGGCCGCAGAGCAGCGAGAACTTCCAGTCGGCCGGGCGCGTGAACCTGCTGCGCCGGCCCATAGACCCCATGGACGTGGCCCGCACCGCCGTCTTCCTGGCCGGCAACCCGGCCATCACCGGCGCCACCGTGGCGGTGGACAACGGCCAGCACCTGGTGCCGCTGGAGCGCGACGTGATGTTCGTGGTGGACGACCTGATGAAACGCCAGGAATTGCCATGAGCCACCGCACCACCGACCTCGACTGGCTGCGCGACTGCCGCAAGCTGTTCCTGCGCCGCCACGAGGTGATGGTGCGCATAGGCGCACACGACTTCGAGCAGCACGGCCCGCAGCGGCTGTGGATAGACGTGGAGCTGTACGTGCCCTATGCACATTCAACGCCCACCGCCGACCGGCTGAGCGAGGTGGTGGACTACGACTACGTGCGCGAGGTGGTGGCCGAACGCATCGCCAGCGGCCACATCACGCTGCAGGAAACCCTGGCCGACGACCTGGCGGCCACGCTGCTGGCACACCCGCAGGTGCGCGCGGTGCGCCTGTCCACCGCCAAACCCGACGTCTACCCCGACTGCGAAGCGGTGGGGGTGGAAGTGTTCCGTGCCAAACCGGGCCCCTGACATGACGACCGCCCCCCGCCAAGGCCAGCAGATACTCACGCTCACCGGCCTGCGCTTCAACGCCGACCTGGGCATCCTGGCCCAGGAAATCGGCCGCCCCCAGCCCATACAGGTGGACGCCGAGCTGAACCAGGGCACCCAGCCCCTGCTGCCCCACGACGACGACATCACCCACGTGCTGGACTACCGCAAGGTGCGCCAGATCATCATCGACGAGTGCACCGCCGAACACGTGAACCTGCTGGAAAGCCTGATCGGCAAGCTCACCCAGCGCCTGATGTCGCTGCCGGGCGTGATCGGCGTGCGCGTGAAGATCGCCAAGCTGGAGATCTTCGAGGACTGCGAGGTCGCCATCCGCATGGAAAGCGGCACCTGGTGAGAAAGGAAACGACATGAACACCCTGAAGATCGAGCGCGAAGACCACAAGCTCGAAAAACGCCTGTGCCGCGAGGTGGGTCGCGCCATCACCGACTACAACATGATCGAGGACGGCGACAAGGTCATGGTCTGCGTGTCGGGCGGCAAGGACAGCTACGCCATGCTCGACATCCTGCTCAAGCTGCAGGCGCGCGCGCCCATCCGCTTCGAGCTGATCGCGGTCAACCTGGACCAGAAGCAGCCCGGTTTTCCCGAACACGTGCTGCCCGAATACCTCTCGAAGCTGGGTGTGCCCTTCCACATCGAGAACCAGGACACCTATTCCATCGTGAAGAAGGTGATTCCCGAGGGCAAGACGCTGTGCAGCCTGTGCAGTCGGCTGCGCCGGGGCATCCTCTACCGCGTGGCAGGCGAACTGGGCGCCACCAAGATCGCGCTGGGCCACCACCGCGACGACATCCTGCAGACGCTGCTGCTCAACATGTTCTTCGGCGCCAAGCTCAAGGGCATGCCGCCCAAGCTGGTGAGCGACAACGGCGAACACGTGGTGATACGCCCCATGGCCTACGTGGCCGAGAACGACCTGACCCGCTGGGCCCAGGTGCGCGAATTTCCCATCATCCCCTGCACCCTGTGTGGCAGCCAGGAAAACCTGCAACGCAAGCAGGTGGGCGCCATGCTCAAGGAATGGGAACGCAAATTCCCCGGCCGGGTCGAAAACATGTTCACCGCACTGCAAAACGTGGTGCCCAGCCACCTGATGGACCGCCAGCTGCATGCCTTCGAGACCCTGCGCGCCACCGGCGTACCCGATGCCGACGGCGACAAGGCCTTTGACGAAGACCCGCTGCCAGCCGTGCCCCACCTGCCCGCGGTACAGGTGGTGTCGCTGAGCACCTGAAACCGGAGACGCCCATGCGTCCGATTCGCCTGACAGCCTTGACCGGCCTGCTGGCGGCTGCCCTGCTGAGTGGCTGCGCCAGCGTCTACCTGGTGGACAACCAGGTGCGCAGCTACGCCACCTGGGACGCCTCCGCAGCCCCCGCACCCGGCCAGACCTTCCGCTTCGAGCGGCTGCCCTCGCAGAACGAAGGGCCACGCGCCGCCACCCAGGAAACGCTGGAGACCCCCGTGCGCCAGGCGCTGGAGCAATGGGGCCTGAAAACATTGGCGCCCGGCGATACCTCGGCCCGCTGGACGGTACAGGTGACGGCCCAGGCCGCCCGGCACCCGCGCGCGCCCTGGGACGATCCCTGGCCCATGAGCCCCTTCGGCTTCGGCGGTTACGGCCACGTGGTCACGGGCGACGGCCGGGTGGTGTTCGTGCCCGCGCTGTCCATGCGCATGGAATCCCCCTACTTCGAACGCGAGATCGCCATCGTGATGCGGGATGCGTCCAGCGGGCGGGTGGTGTACGAGACCCGCGCCGCACACGACGGCCGCTGGAACGGCACGCCCGCCCTGTGGGCCGCCATGGCACAGGCGGCGCTGCGCGACTTCCCGCGGCCGCCCGCAGGCGTGCGTCAGGTCAATGTGGAGGTGCCGCGCTGAGGCGTGGCGACCTTCAGGCCGCCGGGGCGGTCGACCCGTACTGCTGCAACACCTGGCGCAGCGTGCCGGCCAGGTCTTCGGCGGCGAACTTGGCCACATAGGCATCGGCACCGGCGCCGCGCACGTGGCTTTCGTTGGTGGCGCCCGACAGCGAGGAATGGATCACCACCGGCAGCGCGCGCAGCTGCGGGCTCTGCTTGATCTGGCGGGTGAGCGAGAAGCCGTCCATCTCGGGCATTTCCAGGTCGGTCAGCACCAGCGCCACCTTGTCGGTGATCTCGCGCCCGCTGGCCTGGCATTCAGCCAGCAGCGCCCCCAGCCGGTCCCAGGCCTCCTTGCCACTTTTGGTCATGATGAAGGGCAGGCCCATGGCCTGCAGGCCCTGTTCGATCATGGTGCGGGCCACGAAGGAGTCGTCGGCGGCGAGGATGACGGTGCCGGGCTTGAGCTCCACCCTGGGGCCGACCTCGTCGGCGCTGACCTCGGTGTCACCCGAAGGCATGACCTGGCGCAGGATGGATTCCACATCGAGCACCTGCACCAGGCGCTGGCTGTTCAGGTCATCGTCCAGGCGGGCGATGCTGGTGACCATGCCGTTGGCGGCGCTGTTCTCGGCGCTCAGCACCTGCCGCCAGTCCAGCCGCACGATTTCCTCGACCGACTCGACCGCGAACGCCTGCGTGGTGCGCGCGTACTCGGTCACCAGCATGATGTTGTGGCCAGTGCGCGGGGTGTTGCCGGTCACGGCCGGCAGATCGATCACCGGGATGATCTGGCCACGCAGATCGATGACACCCATGACGTGGCGCGGCGCCCCGGCCATGGCCGTGACCTTGGGCATGGCCACGATCTCGCGGATCTTGAAGACGTTGATGCCATAGAGCTCGGCATGGCGGCCCTCGGCATCACCCCCCAGACGGAACAGCAGCATCTCGAACTTGTTGGTGCCGGTCAGGTTGGTGCGTTCGTCGACATCGCGCTGTATCGCGTCCATGGCGGATCCTTCTGTGGGTGTTCGTTACATTCTAGGGCTGGAACCTTTGCAACGGACTCCCCTTGGACCCTACCCGCATCCTCGCCATCCGCCACGGTGAAACCGCCTGGAACCGCGACACCCGCATCCAGGGCCACATCGACATCCCGCTGAACGAACGCGGGCAGTGGCAGGCCGCCCGCGTGGCGCAGGTGCTGCGCGACGAACCGCTGGCCGCCATCTACAGCAGCGACCTGACCCGCGCGCGCCAGACCGCCACGCCACTGGCCGAGGCACTGGGCCTGAGCGTCATCACCCACGTTGGCCTGCGCGAACGCCACTTCGGCGATTTCGAAGGCAAGACCTGGGAGGAGATAGAGACCGGCTGGCCCGAGCAGGCGCAGGCCTGGCGCCAGCGCGTGCCGGAATTTGCCCCGGCTGGTGGCGAAAACCTGCTGCAGCTGCAGGAGCGGGTGGTGGGCACGGTGCTGGAACTGGCACGCCGCCACCCGGGCGAACAGGTGGTGATGGTGGCGCACGGTGGCGTGATGGACGTGTTGTACCGCGCCGCCACCGGCCAGCACCTGCAGGCACCCCGCACCTGGACGCTGGACAACGCCGCCATCAACCGCCTGCTCTGCACCGAAGCCGGCCTGGGCCTGGTGGGCTGGGCCGATACCGGCCACCTGCAGGATGGGGCCGACCAGCCGCTGGACGAATCCACCACCTGAGCCGGCACATGGACGTGAAAGACATCGACACCCCCGCGCTGGTGGTGGACCTGGACGCCATGGAACGCAACCTGGCGGGCATGGCCCGCTTCGCGCGCGAGCGCGGCCTGCGCCTGCGGCCCCACGCCAAGATGCACAAGAGCGCCGAGATCGCGCGCCTGCAGATCGCCGCCGGCGCGGTGGGCGTTTGTGTGCAGAAAACCGCCGAGGCCGAAACCCTGGCCGCTGGCGGTGTGGACGACATCCTCGTCACCAACGAGGTGGTGGCACCCCTCAAGCTGGCGCGCCTGGCCACACTCGCGCAGCAACTGGCCGGGCGCGGCGGCCGCCTGGGTGTGGCGGTGGACAGCGCCCACGGCGTGGCCGCGCTGGCCGCGGCCATGGCCGGCGTGGCGGCCAGCATCGACGTCTACGTGGAAATCGATGTGGGCCACGGCCGCTGCGGCGCGGCACCCGGCGAAGCCGCGCTGGCACTGGCACGGCAGGTGGGGGCGCACGCCCCGCTGCACCTGGCCGGGCTGCAGGCCTACCACGGCCGCGCCCAGCACCAGCGCACCCCGGCCGAACGCGCCGCCTCCATCGCCGCCGCCGCGCAGGCCGCCGCCCACACCCGCGACCTGATCGAAGCCGCCGGTTTCGGGCCGCTGTGCATCACCGGAGCCGGCTCCGGCACCTTCACGCTGGAAGCCGCCAGCGGCGTGTGGCACGAGTTGCAGGTCGGCTCCTACCTGTTCATGGACGCCGACTACGCCGCCAACGAGGCCGACCCGCAGGCGCCCGTGTTCGAGCATGCGCTGTTCGTCAAGGCCCAGGTCATCAGCCGCCAGGCCGACCGCGCGATCTGCGACGCCGGCCACAAGAGCCACGCCATCGACACCGGACTGCCCCGCGTGGCGTGGCCCGAAGGCCTGGCGTTTGCCAACGGCGGTGACGAACACGGCGTACTGCGCGCGGCACAGCCTGGTGTCCGCCTGCCGGCGATCGGCGACACGGTCTGGCTGATTCCCGGCCATTGCGACCCCACGGTCAACCTGCACGACGAACTGCTGGGCGTGCGCGGCGGGTTGCACGCGGGGCGGGTGGAACGCCGCATCCGGGTAGATGCGAGGGGCGCGCTGACCTGATCGCCGCGACAATCGCGCGCATGAACCTCAGCCCCAGCCAGGTCATCGTACTGGCCACCCCGGTCTTCCTGCTGCTGATCGCGGTCGAATTCGCCTACGGGCTCGCGCGCGGGCGCAACACCTACCGGCTCAACGACGCCATCAACAGCATCTCGCTGGGCATGCTCAGCGAAGTCACCAAGGTGCTCACGGTGTTGCTGCGCGTCGGCATCTACACCGCCATCTACCACGCAGTCTCGATCGGCCCCGGCCCCGAGTTCTGGGCCACCTGGTACGGCTGGCTGCTGGCCCTGGTGTTCTACGATTTCTGCTACTACTGGCTGCACCGTGGCGGCCACGAGGTGGCGGTGCTGTGGGCCGCGCACGTGGTGCACCACCAGAGCCAGGACTACAACCTGTCCACCGCGCTGCGCCAGACCAGCACCGGCGCCCTGCTGGGCTGGGTGTTCTACATCCCCATGGCGGTGGCCGGCGTGCCACCCATCGTGTTCGCGGTGGTGGGCCTCATCGACCTGCTCTACCAGTACTGGATACACACCGAACACGTGCCCAGGCTCGGCTGGTTCGACCGCGTGTTCGCCTCACCGTCCAACCACCGCGTGCACCACGCGGTGAACGACCGCTACCTGGACCGGAACTACGGCGGCATCCTCATCGTCTGGGACCGCCTGTTCGGCAGCTTCAAGGAAGAGGACGAGAAGTGTGTCTACGGCACCCGCAGCCCGCTGAACAGCTGGGATCCGCTGTGGGCCAACGGCGAGGTGTACTGGGCCTTGCTCAAGGACTCGTGGCACGCTCAGAACTGGGCCGACAAGCTGCGTGTGTGGATCAAGCCGCCGGGCTGGCGACCGGCCGACGTGGCCGCGCGTTTCCCCAAGCCGGCGTTCGACGTGGATGCCGTGCCGCGGTTCCACCCACCGGTCCCGTCTGGCGTGGCGTGGTTCGCCGGCGTGCAGTTCGTGCTGCTGCTGGGCGGCGTGGCCGCCTTCCTGTGGCAGACGGATGCTTGGCCGCTGAGCACGTCGGTGGTCTGGCTGCTGGTGCTGACCGTGAGCCTGTGGGCCGTGGGTGCGGTGCTGCAGGGCCGGCTGTCCGTGACCGAGGTGCTGCTGGTGCAGGCCTGCGCAGTGTCCACCGCCAGCGCCGCGCTGGGCCTGCGCGAATGGCACCTGGTGTTCAAACCCCTGGCCATGGTCATCGCATTGGCCGCCACCTGGCGGCTGCCACGCGCGCTCTGGCTGCGCCTGGCCTTGCTGGGCTCGTTGGCTGGTGACGTGTTCCTGATGCTGTCCGGCTACTTCATACCCGGCCTGGTGGCCTTTTTGCTGGCACACCTCGCCTACATCGTGCGTTTGCGCCAAGACGCCCCCTGGTTCGCCAGCCGCCGCGCGCTGCTGGCCACGCTGGGCGTGGGCGCTGCCATGTACATCTTCCTGTGGTGGGGCGGGCTGCCCGCTGCCCTGCGCCTGCCGGTGGCGGCCTACGTGGCGGTCATCGCGCTGATGGCCGCGCAGGCCCTGGGCCGGGCCACGGTGTGGCGCGACCAGGCCTCGGTGCTGGTGGCGGCGGGTGCGGTGTTTTTCATGCTCAGCGATTCGCTGCTGGCGGTGAACCGCTTCGTCACGCCGCTGCCGCTGGCGCAGCTCGGGGTGTTGGCCACCTACTACCTGGCGCAGTGCCTGATCTTGGGCGGGTTGCGCCGGCAGACCCACCGCAACCTGCGCCACCGGTACGAAGCCGCCGTGGAAGCGCTGCGCGGCGCGGTGTCAGACAAACGGAGCGCCGGCCTGGATGAGGAAACCGTGGCGCACTGGGTGGTGAACGAACGCAATGCCCTCAAGGACAGGTACCGCGCACTCACACCGCAGCCGGTACGTGAGCGCATCGTCGCCCAGTCGGCACAGAAACACGGCTCGGCGGCGGGTCCCACGGTCGAACAGCTCAGGGGCCAGGGCAAGTCCTGGTCAGAGATCATCGACTCGGCAACGCGCCCGGGGAACCACGACGACGCCTTCTTCTTCGGGGGCGCCCCGCGCTGAAACTCACCCCGCGAACAGTTCCCCGTCCGCCTTCGGCGGCGCCACGCCCAGGTGCCGGAAAGCCGCCAGCGTGGCCACGCGTCCGCGCGGCGTGCGCTGCAGGTAGCCCTGCTGGATGAGGTAGGGCTCGATCACGTCCTCGATGGTGTCGCGCTCCTCGCCGATGCTGGCGGCGATGTTGTCCAGGCCCACGGGCCCGCCGTCGAAGCGGTGGATCACGGCCTCCAGCAGCTTGCGGTCCATCAGGTCGAAGCCCTGCGGGTCCACATCCAGCATGGCGAGTGCGCGGTTGGCCATGTCCTGGGTGATGGTGCCGGAGCCCTTGACCTCGGCGTAGTCGCGCACGCGGCGCAGCAGCCGGTTGGCGATGCGGGGCGTGCCACGCGAGCGGCGGGCGATCTCGAACGCGCCGTCGGCCTCGATGGGCGCATTCAGCAGGCCGGCGCTGCGGGTGACGATGCGCGTGAGCTCTTCGGCGCTGTAGAACTCCAGCCGCGCGACGATGCCGAAGCGGTCGCGCAACGGGTTGGTCAGCATGCCGGCGCGGGTGGTGGCGCCCACCAGGGTGAATGGCTGCAGGTCCAGCTTGATGCTGCGCGCGGCCGGTCCTTCGCCGATCATGATGTCGATCTGGTAGTCCTCCAGCGCGGGGTAGAGGATTTCCTCCACCACCGGCGAGAGGCGGTGGATCTCGTCGATGAACAGGACGTCGTTGGGTTCCAGGTTGGTCAGCAGCGCCGCCAGGTCCTTGGGCTTTTCCAGCACCGGGCCGCTGGTCTGGCGCAGGTTCACGCCCAGCTCCTGCGCGATGATGTGGGACAGCGTGGTCTTGCCCAGCCCCGGCGGGCCGAACAGCAGCACGTGGTCCAGCGCCT
>VFQP010001699.1_pt1 | contig 27799 bp, 41 predicted proteins | sample 3512351 | NCBI WGS metagenome assembly VFQP01 (sample SAMN10412372, study PRJNA504923) | tailings metagenome | isolation source: Relicate 1 Philex TSF1 revegetated site | place: Philippines: Tuba, Benguet | collected 2017-08-29
AAGGGTGGGTGGGGTGGAAGGTGGGGGTACATGTTCATGAGGTGGTTTGTGCATGCAGGTATGTGTGCATATGCCTGCATCTGTGCATTAACCCAAAACACAACCAATCCATACCTTCCACCCGTTGATTTGCAAGGATGGGTAGTCACGCTTGATCTTGCGCTGTGTAAAGCCCCAAGAACGCCCCTCAATAGCCATTGAAATGTACGACATCATGATGACGTTGCTGATGGGGCCAAATACAAGCTGGTCAAGGGCAACCTGTTGTTGGTGAGAGTGTGTGTGGGTGTGCTCATGGACAGTGTTGATATATAGAGCGATGACGAACAACTGGTCAAGAAGCACGTACAAACCCACCTTGCGCAAGATAGTGCCTGCCTCCTTGTGCTGCCGGAAGACACGAGCCACAAACTGGTGCCAAAAGTGATTAGCAGGGCCGGTGTAGATCAACCCAAAAATCTGTGGTCAGAGTGTGTGTGGATGTGCACCAAGGAAAACACACGATGGAAAGCCAATGCCGACCCTTACCGCCATAGCAATGGTTCTTCTCCAGTTCCAGGGCGCTTTGGAGGCCAGTCGTTGTGCAATGTAGTCAGAAAGTGCGGAAATACAAGCGGATGTTCCTGCCTGTGTTTGAACGACACGTGTAACACGTGTACACGGGACAGCGACAGCTTATTGTGCAATGAAAATGTGCATCGCGTGCCTTGGTGATCAAGGGTCGTTCTTTGAGCTGGTCCAGGTATCGCTGCCACGCAAGATGCAGCACACTAGACATCCTGTCTGGCTGTTGTTTGTATGTATGGGTTATTGTTGTAGTTGTTGCAATGTTATTGGTGCACTAGATGTTTCAATCAAATACATAAAACACAACACAAAACACACTCCTCAGCTGATGATCACAACCGTGTATCCCGCAACAACAAAGTGCGCCCTGCCCCCTCAATGCCATCCAGGCAATGCCCTCTGTAATGTGCCTGATTGCTACTCTCCTCCTTTTCCACCACAAACCCATGCTTTTCGTAAAACCGCAAAGCACGCTCGTTGACAGCCATGATGTGCACATACAGCGCGTCCACACCCCACGCTCGTGCTGTGGTACGTGCAGTGTCCAACAAATGACGTCCCACTGCACGCCGCCGCACTGCAGGAGACACACACACATTGGCTAGATATGCTGCATTGCTGCTATTACCTGATATTGTAAAGGGGGGGGGGGAGAGGTGTGATCGTATGGGGATGTCAACGTACACAACCACCACGATGCATACCTATCAACACCTCACCAGGAAGCGCACGTACTGCATACACATCACATGTCCCCACCACATGCTTCCCATGCTGCTGTAGTGCAAAACGCTCGTCTGCAGATCCCTCATCCAATGTTGCTGCATCACATGTTGCTACAAGCGTCGCGGTACGCTCATTGCTGTCTACTGGTGCATTCTTTCTTGTCCATACTTGTTCTTGTAGTGCTTTGTACTCTTCCTCTTCAATCATGAGCTGATGACGCTGTGTTGTGATGGGAGATGTGTTTTTTGCCCTGTGTAAAGGCTCGGGCTGTCACCCCACACTGTTGTTCATGCATGCTGCTCATGTTGGACAGCATAGCAAAGTGTCACCATGAAACATGTACAACCAGCAATAATATACATCAACAAACAATGCCACCTACCCTTCCTGCAAACTCCCTCTCAGGTGGGTAGGCATAAAAGCTAACTGCCCGCAATGCTGCTGCAGCACGTAGCTGATCATCTTCTTCAGCAAGCCTATATGAATGTTGTGTTACAGTTGAACTGTTGAGCAGACACACACGTACAATACACCAAACGCTCCTCCACATACATGACGTGCACGGTTTCGAGTGGCGTGGCGGGTTGCTGTGCTTCTGTTGCTGATAGGCGTTGCTGATGGAACCCAACTGCTGCTTGGGTTTCTGCAGTTGATGTTTGATGACTATGCAGTGCAATGGAGCGGTTGCGTTGTGTGTGTGGTCGGTTGTACGGGATGCAACATGGTCGTCCGTTGACTGTGGGTATTGGGAGACTACAAACAATGCCAGTGCTGTGCGAGTGCATTTTGAGGGTATGATAGCACACTATGACAGTGTTGATCGTGCGTTGGGGTGTATTCAATACACAAAAACAGCTGGTCAAAGCAGCTTGAATACAGGTAATACATTGTGAGCATATATTCAGTGTGTTTGCTACACTCTTGCGTCATCAGCAGGCATCGCACAGCAAACACACCAACATGCACACCAACATGCAGTCTGCAGCGTGCAGTGCCACGGCTGGGACGATGCCAGTCCGATGCTCAGCCAAACCAACGCCCTCTGCGCAGCAAGCTTGTGCAGCACAACCAACACGTAGAACTCTACTTGCTACTGCATCTAGCTGCACAGGGTATGCTGTAGCAAGCAACATACTATCTTGACTCCATCTTAAGGAGCGCCCCCTCTTGTACAGGCTCGTGGCCTTGCTGCCCACACTCCCAGTCATTGCTGCTGTTGAGCAGCTACCCACAACACCGGCAACAGCGCCATCCATAGACCTGCCACAACCATCATCACCTGCTGTTGTGCGTTTTAGTGCAGATGATTTTGTATTCAACGTTCCCCCTGGGTTTACAGCACTCGATGAAACATATGACCCCTCTGCTGCACGCCCACGATCTACATTGGATGGGGAGGTTCAAAAGCCCATTAGGGCACGCTTTGTGTCACCAGATGGACGCAGCGTCATTACGGTGTTGGCGCGGGATGCAGCCATGGTGCGCCCCACCTTTGTGCAGGTGTGTGTAGTACAAGTGTGTTGACGCAAATGGCCATTGTCTACCAGTGCATCATTACCCTCACCCACAACAACAGCTCAATGACATTTCACAATATGGTGATCTGCAAGAAGTGGCCAACCTGCTGCTCCCCCGTGGCAGTCGTGTGGTGGGTGCAGAACGCAAAACAGTCCAACGCCCCCCTCGGGACACAGGCACCATCCGCGGTGTTGTAACACCACCCCCAGATACGGTGTATCGCTACGAGGTGTTGTTGAACAATGGGCTTCATGTGTCGGTGGCCGTGGCTGCAGTCAAGGGTAAGGTGTATTTGATGGGGGCGTCGGCGCCCAACGACCAGTGGCGGGAGGCAGGGCCATTGCTGGTGGCAGCAGCTGATTCCTTTCAACTTGATCCCAAGTATAATGTGATTTATTGATGATGATATTGGAGTGGTAACGATGTGTGTGGTACCAAATGATATGGTGGGTGGGTGTACATTAATCCCTGGCTAGTATTTGCTGTGTGTGTCGCAAGATCCGTGGCTTATTCGCAACACATCCGTGTGCAACATCGCTCGTCAACACAACAAAGAAAGCACATCCTCAGTGAGCATTCCCCCACGAACTACGGCCATTCTTGCAATCACCAGCAATGATTGCACGGCAATAAATACGCAACGACATTGTCATACAAGCATCACAGCCTCGAAAGCAATACACAAGCAATACACAAGCATGACCCACCAACACTTGCTTTCCCATTGCAAAGCTCACTGCACGCCCTGCCTGCAGCATCACGTGATGCCCACATTACCAACACGACCACCCACGCGGATACGCCGTAAAACATTGCATATTTGCAATGCAGCAGGGCCCTCGGAGATAATCTCTACATGGCTCCCGTTGGTCAACCCCGATGGCGCTTTGGCACTTGTGGAACACCTGCGTGGCATGCTCACACTTGCATATGAACCCATAGTCTTACCATGCTCGTCCATGAACTGTGGCGACATGATTTACCGCAGGTATGTGTGTATATGTGTACATGCACTTGTGTATGCAGTACATGGTTTTGTACAATCAATCCCACCCCCCCAAAACACACACAGCACACTCGACCCAGTCCTCCGCATGGAACAACGCATTGGCCTTACCCCCCAAGGCGTCGCCATCCTCATCCTCATCGCAACCTACCTCTCCGCCACCCCGGGCGTTGCTGCGGGTTTTGTCGACTACTACATCTCCGGCCCGTTGCAGCGCCTGAGTGAGCGTGCAGCATATGGCAAGGATGACATCAAGGTGGGCCGCAAGCTGGCAACGGGTGGCTTTGGCACGGTGTACCGGGGTGAGCTTCTAGACACTGGGGAACAGGTGATTGTGAAAAACGCCAAGGAGTTTGGAGAGGCTGAGGTGTGGATGAATGAACGCATGATGCGCATCGCGCCCAATGCAGTGGCGCAGTTTATCAACGCCTTTGAAGACGACACCCCCCCGGGCAAGGGTGCGGTGACGGACGCAGGCAACCCACTGTGGCTCGTGTGGAAATACGAGGGGGATAATAATCTGTTTGATTTGATGTCGAAAAAGGAGTTTCCATACAACATGGAGGATGTGCTGTTTGGGAGGGAGTTGCGGTTGCCCAAGGGGCCCCAGAGGAGGGCGTTGACACTGCAGGTCATCATGAAGCAATTGCTCGAGGCACTGGCTGCAGCACACAGCACAGGTGTGGTGGGGGTGGAGGGGGAGCATCACCTGTGTGTTCGTATGGAATTGTATGTGTTTTGTATGCACATGATTTGTATGCACATGATTTGTATGCACATGATTTGTATGCGTATGATTTGTATGCACATGACACGTACACAAGCATGCTCATCCCTTTGTGTACACACGCTTGGTGCACACCTGATCACAACACATCAATCAAAACACATCAACCCCTCTCCCCACCTACAGGCATTGTACACAGAGACATCAAACCCCAAAACTGCATCGTCAGCCTAGAGGACCAGCGAATCAAACTCATCGACTGGGGTGCTGCAGCTGATCTACGCATAGGCATCAACTATGTACCCAATGAGTACCTGCTCGATCCCCGATACGCACCCCCCCAGCAGTACATCATGTCCACACAGACCCCACGTGCCCCACCGTTGCCCATTGCTGCGGGTTTGTCTCCTATTTTGTGGCGTTTGAATAGCCCTGATAGGTTTGATATGTGGAGTGCAGGGGTGGTGATGCTGCAGCTGGTGTTTGCGCCACTGAGGACTGATAATACGATTATCGCATTCAACAAGTATGCGTGTGTGTGGGGGGGGGCTGTGAGGGTGTGTTACCAATTGTGGGTATTTGTGGGTTTGTTCATGATCATATGTATGTACAAAGTACCATGCAAGCCTTCCTCCTTCCCACACACACAAAACAATACCACAACAATAATACAGCCCCCCCCCCCACCCCCCCCCCCCCAGAAAATTAGCCGCTGACTTCAACTATGACCTCCGTGCATGGCGCCGTTCCCTCGAATCAGGCAAGGCCCCCCTCCGCAAAGAATACGCAGAGGGGTTTGAGGTGCTGGATGCCAATGGAGGGGCCGGCTGGGACCTGCTGTGTTCACTCATGCAGTTTCAACCAGAAGCACGTCTCTCAGCAGCAAAAGCCTTGCAGCACCCATGGCTGGACGACAAATCCCCCACTGCCCTGGCGGTGATCAAGAGCGTGGCGGCGCAGGTGGGGAGTGCGGCGGACAAGATGATTGTGGATGGGATGAGTCGGGATTGGATCGTGGATGGCATGGCGAGGAGTGGGACGGAAAAGGTGGGGGGGTTTACAGAGGCACAGCTGTCAGAGGAGTTGGGATTTGCAAAACAAGCAGCAGCCAAGCCGGTATGGGTGTTTTTGAAGGGGGGGGAGGGGAGTGTGTGTGTGTGTGGGGGGCGTGTCCCTGTATAGTGTGTAGATTGTGTGTGCAGTTTGTATGTGTTTATGGCATGGCATTGATGGCATAATAAGTGTGTTTCCATGTCCGGCTGGCACACCATCACCACTGCCCCCTCCCAAGTAGTGTGCACATCAAATTCCCCCTCAACATCATCATCATCATCAGGTGTACACATCAAATTCCCCCTCAGGTGTACACATCCAATACAATTGCATGGTGGAAGAACAGGCAAGCAGAGGTGTCTGCCAAAATTGCACGTAAACAAGCACAAAAGCCGTTGCGTGATTTGTCTGCATCCATTGCTCGACAGAGGTGTGTGCTTGTTTGTTGGTTTGTGTGTGTGTGTGTATGTGTGTTTTGTATGTGTGTGTTTTGGCATGTGTTTCTTTTGTTTTGGTGTGTTTGTATGAGTGTGTTTGCATGTGTTGTCATATACACATACACACCCACACATACAAACACACCCACCACACACAGGAGGAAGAAAAGCCGGCAAACACCAACACCAAAGAATGTTGACAGCGAAACACCATCAGCAGGGGTCAATGGTGGTTCTCCCAATGGACGACCAGTCAACAACAATGGGAAACAGCTAGCAAATAAACTTTCGGAGCTTGCCAACAATTTCATCAGTGCAAACAGACGATGATTATTATGGTGGTGATGATGATGACAGGAGGAGGAGAGGAGGAGGAGGTTGATGAGCATGACGACAGTCATCATGATGGTGCTTTGTGAGAACATCGTGTGTTTTCATTCCAGTGGTTGCTTTGCTGTGTGTTTTGTGAAATGTGTATGAGATTGTGCGCGAGTGCGTGCGTTTTTGGATACTAGTTTTTGGATACTAGTGCAGCTGTGTTTCATAGTGGATAATACATATCGTGTTGTTTTTGTTTCATTGGAGGTGTGTGTTTGTGCTTGTTTTCCGTGTGCTTGTTACTGGTGGGCATGGTGGGCACAATGAAGGTTGTGTGGGTAGCATCAGGCTGTACACATGTGCCACTGTACACATGTACAAGATGCCAATGATGTGTTTTTGCTATACAAAGCACAGGGTTGTGATGTCATGGTGTTGTGCGAGGGGGGGCTGGTGAGGGTTGCAGGGGTGAGAGGTGCCGATGCAGCAGTGCTTCGAATTTGCCTGTTGTACATGTGGTTTGTGAATGTCTTGGTGCTCATGTTGGTGATGTAACAACGTTGATGGTTGCTGTGTGGGCAGTGCGGAGAAAAAGTGAACACCCGTCAACACATCCACCTCCTGCACCCCTCCCCCAACACCGCTGCGCACCAAGCAAGTCAACATGTTGTGCCCCCAGCACCCCTCCTGCTTGGCACAGCGCCTCCTGACGGCTACATTGACCACTGTTGAATCGTTTGACCACCGCTAGAAACTCACCAAATGCTTCGTACGACAGCCGCTGACGACACTCACTGAAAAACGCCTTGCCATCAGGGCAGCACTTTTGTTGACTGTGGTGTCCCGAGTGCAGGGGAAGTGGGCAGGGGGAGCCACCCCCCATGGTGTAGGAAAAGGTGGGACTGCAGGGGGTGCCTCGGGGGGGGGCACCACCGGCAGTCGTTGGTGATACAGCTGCTGCTGCACTTGCGAGGGCTGCTTGAATGAGTTGTTGACTGCACAGGTCGGCAGTTGGATCACCAAGAGCATCACTTGTGTTAGTATTCGTGTTGTTGGTTGTGTCGCATGCATTGGTCGCGGCATTAAGGGATTGCATGAGTGTGTCACGAAAACCTTGCAGGCGTGCAATGGTGCGCTGCTGATCCTTGATTGTTTGAATCAAGGCCGTGTTTTGGTGTTCCAGAGTGGTGTGCTGTTGTGTGATGGGTTGTGTGTGGTGAGGGAGGGACGTGTAATGGTTTGTGTGTGGTGGGGGTACCACCGCACCTCATACCTGTTGCTGCTGAGCTTGTACCTGCTGCTGTGCCTGATGCAGCTTGCTTTCCAGGGCAGCAACATGGGCACGCAAGCTGGTGGTCTGTTGCTCGGCATGGGTCACATGTGCCTCGAGTGACGTTACTCGGGTACGGAAAGCATGCAGCACGACTTTATGTGCGATTTCCAATTGTTTTTCAGCTGGAAATGCGAGCAACTGTGGCGTATGATGATAAATGGACGAAACAGTACATCGTGATGACGGTCATATGGTGATCACATCCTCGATATGCACTGCACAACCAACATGTTGGGGAATCTCCATGTTGAGCTGGGTTCAGAGCTGGTTACAAGAATATAATGCGAGAAAAGAATGAAATATGAAATACTACATGAAATAATAGCAACACAATGCGTGCCGCGTGCACCGCTGTCCAACACCACAACCATCATCACAACCCGGCAACAAATGGACTCACAGGTGCTGACTGAGACGAAGAATGCTCCACCTGCTCCCCACTTTTTGTCCCCCCCTGTTCCCCATCCTGTGTCTTGTTGGATCGACCCTTGGATGTGGATGACCGACTCAGCCTCCTCGCCAACTTGAGCCAATCAGGCTCCTGAATGGGAGGTGGCACAACCCCACCACCTGCCAACGCAGCAGTACTGATCCGCCGCAACAATATTTCCCTGACAGAATGCGTTCGTCGTGCTGGTGGTGGAGGGGCATCCCCGCCATTGGTGGTTGATGATGATGATGTCTTGGTGACAACTGTTCTTGACGCAAATGGGCTGTCCAGTGTGGATGCACGTGCAAGCATCTCTTCTCCATTTGTAGTGCTACTCCATCGAGGTACAGGTGTGGACTCGGTGCGCTTGACTGCGACCTGAGCAACCAACAGAGATGGCACCAGCAGCTCACCCCCATCACGTCGACGATGTGCGCCATCCTCTTGGTTGTCCTCTTCCTCTTCAAGAGGCAGTTTGCTTGGCAGGGCACTCTCCAACTCACGACTCGGCATCTCTTCCTCCAAGTGGCTGGCGAGCGTGGTTGCATCATCATCATTTTCATGGGATCCCTTGGTGTGCACGCTCCCCACTGGTTGTGATTTGCTCGTCACAAAGAATGGGCTGACACTTGCATTGACCGGATTATTGTCGACACTGGTTTGTAATGAAGCTTCCGGTGGTGCATCCCCCATGGGCCCAGGTGCATTGTGTGATGCGCTTGATCCTGGAGTTGGTGCGGACAATGCTGGTTGTACAGCAACTGCTGCTGATGATGATACATTGGTCCCTGATGCTGTTGCGCTGTGTGATTTAGTCGCATTGTGTGTTTTATGGCCTGTCCCCTTGATAGCAGCGACCAGCAGCTCATAGGTGTCACGAGCAGTGGGGCGATCATCTGGATCTGCTGCGGTACAGCTGTGAAACAGTGTTTGTATTGCTGCTGGGCATTCATCAGGCACCCTGATGGGGGGGTGTGGGGGGTGATGATGAGGCGAAAGATGGATGGGCAGCTGTTCTAGAAAGGCATTATTGGTTCTCTATTGGAAATATACACATATACACACACACACATATATACACACATGTATGACACCATGTACCCACACATACCCACACATATACACACACAAATGTACACACCAAGTGCAAACCAACCACTCACACGACACCACCCACATACTCAAATTTGCGCAGGTTGCCCCTCAATGGCATTTCCCCCGTCACCACTTCATACAGTATAATACCAAAACTGAATATGTCCACTTTTTCGGTGACAGTGTGACTAGTGAGGAGTTCAGGTGCTGCCCAGTTCCAGGTGCCCAGCATGGCATTTTCACTTTTGGTCACATGATCAGTCAACATGACCCTGGGGGGGGGATGCGTATCATGTCTATCATAATGCCACCACCTGGTGGCAATACACAGCCCCCCCACCACACAGCCCCCCACCACGCAACTGACCCCCACCCAAAAACACACACACACATCAACGCACCGTGACATCCCAAGGTCACTTATCTTGGCATTCCCCTTGGCTGACAGCAATATATTAGGTGTCTTGATATCACAGTGAATAATGGGCTGTGCACGACCATGCAGGTAACTCAACCCCCGAATAATGTCCAGCAACACAAACTTGCCACGATTACGCCAAAGGTATTTCACACCATCAGGGCTCCCATGCAGGGCCCGGAAGAGGTCCCCCCCCGGCATGAGTTCAGTGACGAGCATGATTTTGTCACGAGCAAGGCTTGCACCATAGAATTGTACAATGTGCTGGTTTCTGCAGTTTTTCAAGAGCTGTGGGGTGGGGTGTGGGGGGTGTGGGGTGGGGGTCATGTGTGGGTGGGTGGATATGTGTGTGGTACATGACTACAATACACGTACATCAAATACATACACACATCAAATACACGCATACACACTACTCTACTACAAGAAACCACCACCACCACCACCACCACACCTGTATCTCCTTGATGAGTTGTCTTCGTGTTTGTTCCTGATTAGCACAATGCAACATGTACTTGACAGCCACTGGTGTTGTACCATACAGCACCCCCCTATACACCTCTCCAAACCCACCCCGCCCCAGCACAATGGGGTTGCCCTGACTGTCTTGTATCACCTCCACTTGAAGGGGGTTGAGCACACATGATGCATCAAGATCCTCTGTTGTAGTGCCTGTGCGTCAGGGTGGGTGGGTGTGATGTGGGAGCATAATAGGTAGGGAGGGTGGTACGTATGTGTGGGTGTGTTTTGGGTGGTATATATGTGTGGGTGTTGCCTGGCACGATGATTCAATGGTGTACAAGAGATGCTACACCATGCAAACATCATACCAACGATGACCATACACCCCCCAACACCCCCCCCCCTTTCACACCCCAACACGACCATACCATCTCCACTGGACCCCCCATCAGGTGCCTGTATACTCTCCAAGTATTGCGCACCATACCCACCCTTGTCATCACCACCACTCTCCAACGACCCCCCACCCTTGACGCCCTTTTTGCGTTTCCACACCCCCACCCCCACCACTGCTGCGGCCAGCAGCACCACCCCCACCACCACTGGCACCACTATTGCAGCCACCGGTACCCCACTGCTGCCACTGTCAGCCGTTGGTGCGGGGGCAGGGGTGAGGGGTACGAGGGGTGGTGTGAGGGGTGTGAGGGCGAGACCTTGGCCTTCTTGGGCGTTGAGAACACCGGGGATGGGGAACTGCAGGCTCTGTGTGTGTATAATGGAGTGTGTTGTTGTTGTGAGTGATACACACTACATCCACACAAACAACCACCTGAAATCACCTCCCCTTGGATAAACAACCCCCCCCCGCCCCTCAACACACCCACCTGCAGGTATGCAGATGCAGCATCCACATCTTCATCACTTGGCATCACTGTATTCTCCGCAAACACCATCGACCCACTCAACACATACACAGGACCATTGCACGTGTATATAGTCGACACCACCCGTGCAGGAAAGGGAATGTATCCATCAGGTCCCACCACCATGTCATTCACCACAGCAGGGGTCCGCCCCACCACCGGCTCCCCCAATGAGGTGGCGTTGCTGATCCACACCATGTCCCCCGAGGCAGGCACCGTGGTGTTTTTTATTGTGGTGATGTTGCGGGTGGGGAGGTTGGGTACCAATGAGAGGAGGGTGGTGAGGTAGCCGTTGGTGTTACTGGCATTGGCGAGCAGACCCCCCATGGAGGTGCCACCCATGACGGTGAGTGACAACATGGACATCTGGGGGAAAAGGGATTGTGGTGGTGGGGTGTGTTTGGGGTGTGGGTGATGGTGTGCTACAATGGATCACATGATGGGTGGATCACGTGTATGTATCACACAGTCCATCACTATATCATGTGTGTATGTACATTGCACAACACTAACAAGCACATACAACCAGACATCCAATATACCACGACGACCACTCCTACACCCCCCCCCACCTCCCCCCACCTCCCTACAAACACACCATGATTTGCTCTTGCTCCAATCCCATTGGCCAGGCCATCCCTGTTTTCAATGCCATATCCAGCCCACCCATCACCAATGCATCAGGATACGCCATGTTGATGGTTGCACTGCTAAACACAAAGGTGCCATCAATGGGGAGAAACAGCGACAGGCTTGCTTGGGTATTGCGGTACATGTTGTACAGGTCTGGTATTGATTGCACTGCAGCACCGAGCATTGAAAAGCGTGTGTCTACCAGCAACAGGTCCATGATGGTGTACGGACAGGGGGCCTGTTTTTGTGTGTTGGGGGAAAGAGGGTGAGTGCTTGTTTGTGTGTGGAGGGCGGATAGGGATGATGTTGTTGCGATGGTGTGACATGCAGGCCTTGCGTTGTGTATTGTATGTGTATATTCATCAGCCATCATACATGCTGCGTCCACACACCAGTGCGCACACCCACACCACACCACTCACACCACACCACCACCACACACACCACTGCTGGAGGTATGTAGGTATTCTGCAGCATGCTCGCATTCCAGTGTTGCAATGTCACATTCACCACTGCTGGAGATGATGGCACTGTGTAAAACATGCTCGCATTGTATCGCTCCATAGGCAGCAGGATACCAGTCATGGTGTGTAGTACTCCATTGCATGCCTCTTGTGTGCTGATTATTTCATCTTGGCTGCTGACTGGTGCCTTTACCTGCACCTATGGGGAGGCAGTGGTGCGTGGGGGTGGTGCATGGGTGTTGTTAATGTTCATGCACACAAATACCATCATGGAAAACACACACAAATGCCCTCCCACGCACAAAATCCCTCCCACACACGTACCGTGCGTGCAAAGGTCACATTGCCAGGCAAAAACACAACATCTTGAGTGAAATTCAGTGGCATGGCTGTATTCAAAAATAGCCCCAATAACGTTTGTACACTGTACCGTGCAACCAGTTCAGCTTGGCTCATCTTGCCCAGTGTGGTGGTGTAGTACAACGCCACTCCAAGTGCTGTTACATTGCCGGGTGGGTAGGCAACAATGGGAGACCCGATATTTGATACTGTACAAGGAAAAGAATGATGTGGTGTGTAAGACTATGACTTTTATTGGATGCAATGATTGCTTTCATCTGACTGTCTGCTTGATGCTGTGCAGCTGATTGCTCCAAACTGTTGACACAAACAAACACCATCATCCATACCATCGCTGAAAAAGTTGCGGATGATGGCTGGTATATTTTCAAAGCGGGTTGAGGTGACGTTGAAGGAGTTGACCAGTGCTTGTATGCTGGCGCGAAATGCAGTGAGGGTGCTGTTGGGTTGGTTGGTAATGCCGTCTGTATCGAAAGGGGCATCGCTGACATTGAGAACACTGTTGACCGCCACGTTGGCAGTGCCTCTGTAAAGCTGATATATTGTGCTTGGTGCATTATAAGGACACTGTGTGCTACTGTTGATTGTGGTGGTTTGCTGCAGGGTGGTGCGGGCAACCACCAGGAAGTAGCATGAACAGATGACCAACCACCATCTGCAGTCACGGTGGTTTATGTTGAAATGATCTGGTGGTCTCATGCTGATCTGTTGTACTTTACATGCTAGCTAGCACGGCTTCTTTGTGTGCTGTATCGTCTGTTGAGAGAGCATTGGCTGTTTCGTTCCAACTGGTTTGCCGAGTGTAATGGTGTTTGTGTAATGATGTTACGTGTAATGTTCACAATGTACGTTGTAAACTGAATAAAAAAGTTTACGGAACTTTAGTTGAGCCCCGGTTCAAAAAGGGCTTGTACTGCCTGCACTCAGGTCAAAAAATGTAGATGACGCAGTGGCGGGAGATCCCTACACATTTGGGCAATGTAGATGAGGTGTGTGGTGCGATGCGGATCCTATGTACGTTGGCAACCACCACATGGTCAACAACAATCAACAGGCATGCTTTGTTGTGCACAGCTCAGCCAGAGCAGCAGCACAACAGCAATTGCTGCAAAATATAACCCACGATCCTAACAACATTTTGCAAATAAAAGATGCAGACGCACTCTCACCAGATGCATTTGCATCCCAGTACATGGCAACCAACACCCCCGTGGTGCTGCGTGGTGCTGCCGCAGCATGGCCTGCATGTGCATCATGGTGCACAGGGCATGGTGCTGTGGATCTAGATGCCATTGTTGCTCTGTTTGGTGCACCCACACCAGTCCCCGTGACTGATGCAGCAACTGGGCAATGTGTTGACATGTCCCTTGGAGAGTATGTCAAGTGGTGGCGAGGGTACACAGCTGGAGGGACAACACGCTGTTTGTATGCCAAGGACTGGCACGTGCACCGTGCACTGGGTGGCACTCAGGCAGTGCAAGCATCAGTGTACACCACCCCTGTGCATTTTGATGACGACTGGCTGAATGACAAGTGTGATAGAGATGGAACAGACGACTACAGGTTTGTCTACATGGGTCCCAAGGTATTGATTGTGGGGATGATTGTGGGGATGATGTGATCACCAACGTGAATATGATATGTATTCACCTCCACCCAATAACACCACCAGGGCACGTGGACGCCCTTGCATGCCGATGTACTCAGGTCATATAGCTGGAGTGCCAATGTCGCAGGTGTTAAGCGGTGGCTGTTGATACCTCCATGGGCAACTCCATTGCTGTACGATCCCAGTGGTCGAACCATGGCACGTGCACTGCCAGACCCATACATATTGCAGCAGGGCAGCCACACAGCAGTGCATGCAAGCATGAGACAGGCTGCATGTGAGGCACAGCAATGGCCGGGCCCCTGTGCACTCATCAACAAGGGCGTGGTACTGAGTGTCATGCAAGGTCCTGGGGATGCAATCTTCGTCCCATCTGGTTGGCATCATGTGGTGTGCAATGTGACGGATGTGGTGTCGGTCAATCACAACTGGATCAACAAGTACAATATTTTTTGGGTGGTGCGGCACGTTCAGACAGAGGTGACCGAGGCTGCCATGGCCATTGCAGACATCAAGGAGTTGTGCAACAGCGAAGAGGAGTTTCGAGAGCTGGTGTATCGCAACGCTGGGATCAATGCAGGGTATAGCATAGAGCAACTGGTTGGTTTGCTGGCGGAGTATGGGGTGTGTGAAGGGACACAGGCGCGGGCGCTGGTGTGTGATGTACCATAGTGGTTGCCTTGCTGGTGGAGCATGGGGTGTGTGATTGTGAGGCCACATGTGTGTTTGAGTCACACTGGTTTATTTCATTATGATGTTACACAGATGTGTAACAATCCCTATATGATGCAATTGCAACGTGCGTACAATGCACTGGTTTCTAAGCATCGAGTATTGCAATATGATGCAGCACAGGCAAAGGTTGTCGAGAAGCTCGATGCTCTGATTGACCACCTCCACACGTACCAAACGCAGCTTGCAGAATACCAACGTGCCAAGGATGAATTTCAATTGCGAAAGCAGCGCGCATTGGAGCAGCAAGCACAACGAGAAGCAGCAGCACGACAGGGATGGACAGGGTGGGCAACAGCGTGGTGGGATGGGAGGCGTGGAGACAAGCAGCCAAATGCACCAACCCCAAACTCATTTGTGGATGTAGGGCAGCCTCCATCACCACCATCACCGGTCAAGGGCTTGTACATCTGGGGTTCTGTCGGGAGTGGAAAGAGGTTTGTGGCAGTTGATCACATCCGTGTGTGCACATGGCATACCCACGATACACAATGTTACAACACACAGCTTGCTCATGGATATGTTTTACCAGCACATACCCATACCAATACACCGCCGCCTGCACTTCAACACCGCCATGCTCCACATCAACACATCCCTGGCAGCATTGGAAAAAGAGCGCGCCACACAAGACCATCACCAATCCGTTGCATATGCACAGCGTGTTGCACAAGCTGCTATGCACAATGCAGAAGAGACAGTAACACCAACCACAGATGACCAGGTGTCATCATGGGCAACCCTGAGAAATCATGATCCCGAATACGCGCGACAAAAGAGGGCCCGGTTGGCGAGGATGGCAGTGCGACGTGAGCAACGAGACAGGCTTACCCGGTCTGCTGCTGAACACACTGCACGATTAGCAGGTGTGTGGGAGTGAACGTGTGCACACATGTCTGTGCAATATACATGTCGTGCACACAACACCACAACACCATGTACAATACAAAACCACACCCCACACAGCGTCCAACTCGCGGTTGTTTCAATTGGCAGCAGCAGCACTGGTGTACGACATAACCCCCCCCACCAGTCAGACACTGGCACCCCTGTTGCGCACCCATGCTGCATCCTGTTTGTGTTTTGATGAGATGCAAGTCGGCGACCCATTCAGTGCCTTGGCCCTGAAAGGCACGTGTGTTTGGGGGGGGGGGACGGGGGAGTGTGTATGTGTGTGTGCAAGGTGCACAGATAATTTGCATCCTCAAACAAAACTCCAAGACAAGTTGTATAATACAATGACAGCAGCAGCACAGTGCAGTACACACACACCAGCGTCCCACACATACCCCACCACTTACACAACCCACAGGTACACTCGAGTGGTTGTTTTCCAGTGGTGGTGTCCTCGCCAGCACCAGCAATAGACCACCATGGGACCTCAACAGACATGGTGTACAGGAGGACTTGTTTGACCATTTCGTACATCAACTTGTACAGCATTGTGAGGTGGTGGAGCTGTCAGCGGGACATGACTACAGGAGGAGACACCATGTAGTGGACTACATAGTGGATAAAGTAGCTGGGATGAATGCCATGGGGGAACAAGGAAAAGTACCCGCCACAACAGGACAACCTGCTGATAACCCTTCCAGCAACACAAACAGCAACACAATCAACCATGCACCGCCTGTATCTTACCTCACCCCTGACGATGATGCAGCACGCACAACACTAGAACACCAATGGACAGCGCTGTCACACACCCTCAATACCCCCTCAATCACCAATACCACCATCCCCGTTGCGTTTAACAGACAGTTGACAATCCCTCGTGCGCTTGGTCAATATGCAGCATGGTTTGACTTTGACCAACTGTGCAATAGACCACTGGGCAGTGCAGATTACGCTGCGCTTGCACATGTGTTTGCATGTGTGTTTATACAGGGCATTCCTGTGATGTCCATGGCAACACGAGACCAGGCACGCAGGTTTATTGTACTGGTGGATGAATTGTACAATGCCAAGCGGCGATTGGTTTGTAGTGCTGCGGTGGAGCCAGATTTGTTGTTCAGTGGAGAGGGGGAGGTAATGGTGGATTTGGAGGGGCTGCAGTTTGAGACTGCTGTGGAAGGTGCGTTGTTGGGGTTGTGGTGTTTGAGTGGTTGTCATGACAAGGGGTTGTGTGGACACTGTATGTTGGGGTGCCTTGTCACATGCAGCCCATTACAACACATACCATCCCTTCACACACATACACCATCCCTTCACACATACCCACACACCCTCCACAACAGGCAGTAGGTTGAGGCGTGACCTGAGAAAGGGGGGTGGGGTGGCGCCAGTTGTAGCAGCAGCACAGCTGGGTGGTGCAGAGGAGCGCTTTATGTTTGCGCGTGCTGTATCACGGCTGTACGAGATGCAAACACCTCGATATGGTGTACAAGTGCTTGCCCTCGCACAGCAAGCATAGGGGGTGGGCGCGCATGTATGTATCCTGTGCGAATGAGAATACACCAACCTGGGTTGGTGTATTGCTGGGTACTGGGAGAATGGTTGGATGAAAATGCAGGGGAAAATGCGTTTACACACAGATGAATGATGTATTATTTTCATGACAAGAAAGTGAGCATTTAAGACACAGTAACACAGATGAACACATTGTGGTGAATATGTTGCACCCAAACACGCCTCATGCCGATGTGCGTGCTGTCCTTGACAACACACCATCATCACCCCTCTCATACGTGCATCACTTGGTTCACAGCTGCAGTGGACTGGCTGCTGCCCTCATCCCCATGAACAATGCGCACAAGACAACTATATCGCCCCCCCAATCACAAATCTATATTCTTCAACGAGCGCAGTTTATACACATTTTAGTTGTGCTCCCCATGCTCACCTTGCGCGCATTGTGTCTCAAAGTATTGCTACGATACAAACAGTATTTAGGTATGCATCAGAAGGTGGGTAGGGTGACTTTTGGACAACATCTGTTACAATCAACATCTAATCCAGGTGACCTTGGGGACGTGCCAGTCGGCTTGCTATGGCATGTTCTAAAGCAATGTTCTGCAGAGCAATTGGCTGCCATTGAGGATGCTACTGCGTATGTTGTTGTTGGTGCCACGAACACACTTCAATCGCCCCTGACTGTACACTCCCTACACTCCCAGGTGTGGTGGGCGCAGCCTTCGCAATGACACATGGTACCTATGGCAGTGTCTATACCACAACACCTACCGTCACCAGCGCATAGGAGCAGCTGACGTCCCAATCTTGGCTTGCCCCCCACAACACGCCCTCCCTGATGGCAACACCCTTCCCCCTGATGCTGTGCAGGGTGATTGGCGTTGGTTGTACTTTGCACGCCAGCAGGAAGAGGAATGCAAGATGGCCGCTGCGCAAGCAGCTGCACGTGTGACGTTGCAACAGGAGCGTGACAAACATCGCAAGGTTGTGGGGGAAACATGTCGGCAATGTGCATGCAAAACGCACTTGATGTCTCCATGGTCAACACAGGCTGTGCAGCTTGACAGGCCACTACCACAAAACCACTTGCGAAGGCGTAACAGCACAGGCAGCAGCAGTAGTGGTGCATCGCGATATAGCGGGGGTGGGGGTGCAGGGGGTACATCAGTGCGGTCACGCATACTGAAAAAACTGGGTGCCATGAAGAAATAAAAGGGGAATTGCAACTAGGAATTTATAACAGCTATGCAATGTATCATTTCATAGCATGATTGTATGATATATGCATTATATGTTTCCCACATGTATTATATACCATGTTAAACAAATAAAACACAACCAACTAGAGACAACATCGCAACTACCCGCTGCTTGACCTCACACGCACACGACTGCTGCGCCGTCGGGGTGGTGTGTGGTGACGTGATGATGCCAAGGAAGACACTGAACCACGTTGCTGTACTGCTGCAGGCATATAATGTGTTTTTGTAGTGCCCTGTGGCTGCTCTTGTCGTAGTCGTTGACGCCGGTGACGTAGGACAAGCATCACAAGCAGCAATACAAGCAAACCAACTGTGAGAAATGTTTCACAATGAGAGAGTGCATACACAGTGCATACACATACCACACACTCACACAACACCTACCTACGAGTATCCCCAGCGCCACAACAAGCATGCCATACAACACCAGTGGTCCTGTACACCGATGCACCATATTGCATCCAACATCCCCCAACCCCTTGCACTCTGCTGCACATGCATTGACTGTGGTCGTATTGCTACCACCAGTCCCATTACCCACGGTCCCATTCCCTCCCACCCCACCCCTCGCAGCACTGCTCCCATCCACCCTCCGCCGCAGCACCTCCTGCACCTTGTCATTGCTCGCATCAATAGGACGTGCTGTAAACCCATCCCCACCACCACCATCTGCAGTCGCCAAAAAGGGATCATAGAAGGGGTTGCTGGTGCTGCTGTTGGGACCCCCACTGCCAGGCACGGCCCCCACAAGATCGAGGGGTTTGGGGTCGTATGCAGTTGCAGTGACGCTGAATGTCACCAGCCGGCGATCAAGGACAGCTGCACGAGTGTCTGTGATGGTGGCAATGCACCCGTATTGTGCTACTTGGTCACTGGTGATGCGTATGTCAAACGTGATTTGGGTGCTTGCAGAGGGGGCGATGGAGACCAACCGTTGTGACTGTGGTGTTGGGTATGATATTGTGTGTTTGTTGTTGGTTGTATTGGTGACATGATGTGATACGACTGATGCTGTATGATGATGGCATGATGATGGTGGGCATGGTTGTAACACCATCACTGCATACACCTACCGGTGGCACTACATGTTCACTGGTGCAGTTGACAAGCCCCACATAATAATCAGACGGCTGTGTTCCCGTGTTTTGCACAGTCAATGTGAGGTATCGTGTTTCCCTCAGTGCCTCAAATGGTGCACCACAATTGCGACCATTAAAGTCACACAATCCCTGTAGGTGGTGGCGTCGGGTTTGTAGTGAAGTGCCAATTGTGTATTGATAATTGTACATACATGTCACCAGGGTACGCGTAGTGTGTGAGGCACACCATGGAGCATGCACCCACAAACACAAACACAATGTGTCACCCCCCATACCACTGCATCCACAACACGCGCGGGGCTTGTCACCGTCACAAATCGCAAACTATCCGCCGCCACCTCTATCACAACCCCACTATTCCCAGGCTCCAACACAGGCAGCTGCAACGCAAACATCCCCCCCACAGTCCGCGTCATGCGCTCACTGCCAGACATCACAGGCCCCTGCACCCCTGACAGCATGTACAGCGGCACCTGCCCCCGTGCCTGCCGCCCCCGATCATCATCCACAAACCTCCCCAGCTGGTATTGGTACGCCAGGCAATCACGATCACGCAAGCATGCTGGGTGGAGTCGCTGGGCACCACCCCGGGGCGCTTGGTTGCGAAATGCTGCCAAGGTGGTGCCTATTTTGCCACATTCACCCGTGCCCACGAGGGTGTCTGGAAGCAGCATCCATTCCCCTTGCAGTTTCGGTCGAAAGGTTGCCTCTTGTGCAATCGAAATGTCCTCTGGTGTAGGGGAGGGTTCTGTGATACACCACGTGCAAGAAGTGATACACTCCAAAACACACCAATGTCTTTGCTGGGGATGAACAAGACACGTCCTGCCAGGCTCTGCAGCTCCTGATAGCCAGCAAAGTCACCCACCAGCGTCAACAACACGCTGCGTGTCCCCCCACCCACCGCCACACGACGGTCTGGCCCCACCGTCACCTCTGCATCAACCCGCCCCACACGCTGCTGCGACGTCATCAACGATGCAGTTACAGTAAACCGCTGCTGATAGGTGCCCACACGAAACCCCTCATACCACTCGTTTTCATCAAATCGCATGCAATGGGCGGTCCCGGGTGGGACGCGGTTGCGTCCCTGATCAGCACGACATGTGGCATGCAAGTTGTTCCAGAGCTTGACGGGTGTCTGGCAGTCGAGGCCATCTGCACGCACAATCTTGGCATTGTTGTGATAATCAGTCATGGTGCACTGGCAGCAAAATCCAGTCGATTGGTTGAGCCATGTGTCGGTGATGGGGTTGTGGTAAGTGTAGATGCCACAGGTCGGTTGCTGATCGTCGTCGCGGCAGTCACGGGGGCCATTGCGCCTGTTTTCTGCCCAACATCCAGTCATGATGTACTCTTCATAGGGGCGTGCATTGTACGAGGTGATGTACGTCAGGGGGTAGTGCAAGATGGCGGGGGTTTTGCGCAGCCGGATGAGGAGGCCATTATCGGCAAGCTCGCGACAACGGCAGCCTTGGTCACGTGCATAGTTGCATGTGCACTTGCCATTGCTGCATTGTGTGGGGTCGGGACTGTGTGTGGTTTTGTGTATGTGGGGGGGGTGTATATAATGGCATGTTGATGCTGTGTGAGGAGGACATTGAATCTGCATCATTGGCATATACAGCACCCATGAACACTCAATACACCTTGCACAGGTGATGCGAAAGTCCAACACATTGCTGCCAAGGGAATTTGATGGCACAGCCAAAAACGCAACAACCTTGTTGCTGCACTGCAAATTGACAATCGAGGATGCATTGGCGGTACATTGCTGTAGAATACTCGATGCAAGCAGCGTTTGTGCACGAGTAAATGATGTGCAGTACGCAATGATGGTAATCACAAACGTTGCAAACCACCATTGTGTAAAGATCATTGTGTGACATATGTTACAACATTGTGGTGCAGATCATTGTATAAAGGAGATCATGGTGTACCATCATCATCAAGCAAACAAAAATGTATCGCCCCCGTCCCCCCCCCCCCTCACCATCCGCCGTGCCCTGCGTGTCCCTACCACCCGTTCAAGCACCAACGCATCCCGTGTATCAAACAATACCGTCACCGTCCCATGCTCCTCCCCCGCAGACCGTAGCGCCATCATATTCAACAACTCTGCATAATACTCGGCATGCACCGGCAGCTGGTAAAACACAATATCATGCACCCCATGCAGCGTGTAGCGATGGTAGAAATGTGCCCGCTCTGTATACACCAAGATGCGCCGCCGCTTGGATGAAAAGTATGCCCGCAGCTGTGCCGCCTCCTTGGGTGGGGTGTACTCAGTGATGGCATCCCAGGGGGCGTCTTGGGCATCAAAAAAGCGGCGTATGCGGATGAAATCCAAATAGGATGGTACAATGATCAGCTGTCCATACAAACCAGATTCCTTGATGCGTGGGTAGATTTGGGTGGTAAATGTCACAAAGCGTGGGCTGTTGGCAGGGTCGGACGCATCCTGAATCCTTCGAAACAGCTGTCGCAACTGTGGCACCACTGCACGCAACACCCGGTCGTCATATTTGGGCACGATACGTACACCCCCAGCATGGCTATGGGCATGGGCATGAAACAGGGAATTGGTCTCTGCTGTGGCAAAGGGGGCCATGAGCACCAGCTGCCTCACGGTGGCACCCTGCTCTGTTAAATAGACGTCGCGTACACGCATAATGTCCACCGAATCATGCAGCGCGGTGGGCTTGCGGTTGACATGGTCCATTACTGTACGCACATGCTGCCAGTTTTGCATGAGCAACACGTCTGCAGAGGGCATGGCAATGATTTCTATGCTCGAGGCCCAGTCAAAGGATGCAGGGCCCTGTTCCTCAAACATGGTGACCAGTGCAATTGGGGAGGCCACGATGATGTCTGAATCGTAAAAGTCTGTGTAGAGTCGTACAGCGCCACGTGTAATCTTGATACCCAGGCGAAGATGGTCGTCTGTGTTGCCGTGGAAGAGTGCACGGTGGTCTGCTGGCTTGCTGCGGAGGGCACGGGTGGTTGGATTGTGTCCCTCCTCCTCCTCGTCGTCATCACCACCATACTCGTCCAAAAAGCGCTGTTTGTTTTGTATGGAATCTGCGCGGGTCTCTCGCTGTGCAAGGCTGCACAATCTTAACACGGTGGCTGCTGCTGCATTTCGCATGGGCAGCAAGAGCAGCGCCTTGGTCCGTGAAAAGCCCTGGTCACGTGGGCGGGGCTCGGGGGCGTCGTTGTTGCGTTTGATCACATCGGCTGCACGTGCACAGTGGTTGACAATGTGTAACAGTAATGCGTCTTGGATGTGTTGTGTGTTGTGTGGATTGTCTATCACCATGTGCACATCAAGGTAGCGGTTGAACAGGGCAAAGGCAGCAGCCTGATGGTCGGGGTGGAGTGCATCGTGGCCAGTGGTGTCGGTCCAGCGTGCCTGCAATCGAGGTGGGATGCTGTATGCTGACAGGCTGGTAGCAGTGGTGTCTGGCAGTGTGGCTGTGTTGGCGAGCATGGTGCAACTGGCAAACCACGGTTGTTTGATGGTGGTGATGGGATTGCTGTCATCATTGGATGGTGTGTACGCAAAATGCGACTCGTAAAATGATTTAGGAGGTATTGTGTTGGTGGTTTTCGTAAGTTCTTTGCTTTGTTGGGGCTTGGATTTGCGTTTTTTGGCTGGTGGTGGCGCATGCGTTGACCGTTGCTGCTGTAGTGTCCCCAGCAGCGTATTGTACGGCTGTTGATCGTCAATCATATTTAGTAGTTGTGCAATACACACACGGCGTTGCGTTTGTGTGCTTGCGACAACACTGCAGCATAAATATAACTATCCCTGAAACAATAAGAACACTCACACCACGTTTATTCACCATGCTGCTTCGCCGTGTGGTGCGTGGTGCACCACAAGTAGCATCACAAGCAGCATCTTGGTTGGAAAGCCAAGCTGTCATCGATGTGCCCAATTGTAGGGCAGTAGCAGCATGGTTGCAGCCAGTGCTGTGCCAGCCAATACCCCATCAACGTGGCTTTGCTGCAATGCCCGAGACAGTGTCAGAGGATGATGTCAAGGCCCTGTACAACGTGAGAAACATTGGCATCTCTGCCCACATTGACTCTGGCAAAACCACCCTCACTGAGCGTATTTTATTCTACACTGGGCGTATTCATGCCATTCATGAGGTAGGGGGATGCATGTCATCAACCGCATGCACCTACCTTGACCATGCACCTACCTTGACGACCATCATACCCATTCCACAGGTTCGTGGCAAGGATGGTGTGGGTGCCAAGATGGACTCAATGGAGCTGGAACGTGAAAAAGGCATCACCATCCAGAGTGCAGCAACATATTGCCGATGGAAGGACACACAGATCAACATCATCGACACGCCCGGCCACGTGGATTTCACCATTGAAGTGGAGCGTGCCCTTCGTGTGCTCGACGGTGCCATCCTGGTGCTGTGTTCAGTGGGTGGTGTGCAATCTCAGAGCATCACAGTGGATCGGCAGATGCGAAGATACAATGTCCCCCGCTTGACGTTTATCAATAAGCTCGATCGTGCGGGTGCTGACCCCTGGAAGGTGCTTGGGCAGCTGCGTGACAAGCTCCGACACAACGCCGCCGCCGTGCAGGTGCCCATTGGCTTGGAAACAGAACACAAGGGGTTGGTGGACTTGATTGAGATGCGTGCCCATGAGTTTCAGGGTCCCGCAGGGACCGATGTGGTGGAGGTCCCCATTCCAGCAGCAGTGCAGGGGCTGGCAGAGCGCAAGCGTGTGGAGCTGGTGGAACGTGTGGCAGAGGTGGATGAGGAGCTGGGTGAGGCGTTTTTGATGAGCGAAAACGGTGGTATGGATATTGATGCAGAGGTGCTCAGAGGGGCCATTCGCAGAGCCACAGTGGCACGTACGTTTGTGCCGGTGTTTATGGGCAGTGCGTTTAAGAACAAAGGGGTGCAGCTGTTGTTGGATGGGGTGTCGGATTACTTGCCGTGTCCATATGAGGTTGAGAACACAGCACTGGATGTGTCTGCGGATGAAAAGCCAGTGGTGTTGCAGTGCAGCCGTGGTGGGCCGATGGTATGTTTACTTGGGTGGTGGTGGTGGTGTGTGTGCATAGAAATGTAGATGTTATGGTTGTTGTAATTGTTGTTGATGCATCCATCGTACATCGCATTATTGTTGTTGTTGTTGTTGTTGTTGCGCCTATCACATGGTTGTTGTTGCTGTTGCACCATCATACATCACATGGACTAACAAACATCCCCCCCACACACACACCCAGGTGGCCCTTGCATTCAAACTTGAGGAGGGTCGTTTTGGTCAGCTCACCTACCTACGCCTGTACAGCGGCACCCTACGCAAGGGCGACAACATCATCAACATGTCTTCTGGCAAGAAACTCAAGGTCCCCCGCCTGGTGCGCATGCACTCTGATGAACTTGAAGACATCCCTGAGGCAGGTGCAGGTGATATTGTTGCCATGTTTGGTGCAGAATGTGCAAGCGGCGACACCTTTACAGATGGCAACAGCCAGCTCGCCATGACATCCATCATGGTGCCAGAGCCCGTCATGTCACTCGCCATCACACCCAAGTCACGTGAGGCCAGTGCTGCATTCAGCAAAGCACTGAACCGTTTCACCAGAGAAGACCCTACATTCAAGGTATCAGTGGACAAGGATTCGGGGCAGACCATCATCAGTGGTATGGGTGAGTTGCATTTGGACATTTACGTGGAGCGCATGAAGCGGGAATACAATGTGGATTGTGAGGTGGGCAAGCCACGGGTAAACTTTCGTGAGGCACTCACTGCCCGGGGTGCATTTGACTATTTACACAAGAAGCAGAGTGGTGGGCAGGGGCAGTATGGTCGTGTGGTGGGGTATTTGGAGCCCATTGATGAGGAGGAGTGCCCTGGGGAGACGTTTCAGTTTGAGAATGCCATAATTGGAAATGCCATCCCACCTTCATTTGTGCCTGCATGCGAAAAGGGATTCAAGGAGGCTGCCAATGCTGGGCTGCTGATTGGGCATCCTGTGGAGAACATGAGGTGTGGTGTAGTGGGGGTGGGTGGGGGGGGAATGTGCATGGTAGTTTGTTGTGTGAGGTGCATGGTGTGTTGTGGGGTGTGCGCATATGGTGTTGTTATGAGGTGCATGGTGTTGTTGTATACAAAGTGTTGTTGTTGTATACATGGCGTTGCCACTGTACACCACCGCCAACCACCAACCCCGCACAAAAACAACAGGGCTGTCATCACGGATGGTGCCACCCACCCTGTTGACTCGAGTGAACTGGCGTTCAAGATTGCCTGCCTCAATGCATTCCGTCAGGCATATGAAAAGTGTCGCCCAGTCATACTGGAGCCCATCATGGAGGTGGAGGTGCGAGCACCCACAGAGTTTCAGGGCACGGTGGTGGGTGATTTGAACCGACGCAAGGGGATCATTGTCAACTCGGAGCAGGAGATGGATGATGTGGTGATCGTGGCAGAGGTGCCACTGAATGACATGTTTGGGTACAGCACGATACTGCGCAGCATGACGCAGGGCAAGGGGGAGTTCAGTATGGAGTACAAGCGACATGCACCAGTGTCACCCGACGTGCAGCGGGAACTGGTGGCTGCTGCATCACGTAGCGGTAAAACTTAATATGTACACGCAATAGTGTTTCATACAATTTCATGTTGTGGTAAATAATGGAAATCATTTTGGTGGTGGTGTACATGGTGGGGTGGTGCCATTGAGCAAATCCAAAAGCGTTGACTTGGCGGCAGCAGCGTCAGTGGTGCATACGTCGCGGTATCGACAAACGTTGCGGGAATTCGTGTCTGTGACAGTGCAGGCTATGCGTTGTATGCGGCAGCCTTCTAGAATGACCCCCCATGCCCCGTCGGGTACAGCGTAAGGAAGGGTCCCTATAACACGCGTTGCATTGGTGACCAAGGTGTCACCTGCTGATTGCAGTTGCGTGGTGCGGATGATGATGCGCGTGTTGGTGGGACTGCGTCCGGGTGCACCCCTGTGTGTCGGAAGGGTAGCTATGTGTTTGGCGTTGGGGTGTCAACCTCAGTTGCACATCGTTGCACCAACCATCGTTGCACCAACCATGATGTCATGTTCTTTAGGTCAATGACACGCGGCATGTAGGCTGTATTCAGAACAAGCTCAATTGATCGGTTGCCCATCAATGTAACTCTGTGTGTGTGTGTGTGTGTGTGTGTGTGTCTCATCTGACATGGTCAAGAGACATCAGCAACCTATACCGTTGTGTTTTTGGGTACCAGCTCTGCACACAGCTGGCCCCACGGTTGCGGATGATGTGGTCATTGCTCAGCGAACATGCGATGTACAAGACTGCCAGCGCCTGTTTGAAGGGTTGACACCTGATTTGCCACACAACACCGTCGCATACACTCCCCCCACACCCCATGCCTGTTTGAAATCAACGGTCAATGGTAACTCAGGAACACCATTAAAGTTGAATGAGTAGCACTCAAGACTTTGCGTGTCTATGCCACTGGTGATGCGTGCAACACTTGGCGTGCACGGCTGTATGGGGATGGGGTTGCCGCTGGTGATGTAGCGCAGGTTGCGTAATCTTAGTGTGGCTGATGCTGGTTGGGGTGTGTTGTATACATCAATGGCAAGATTTTGAGGGTCTGGAATGATGCTAGGGTCCTGTGTGTGTGAAGTGGTGTGTTTGCGATGGGCGATGTGAAAGCCCCCCCTTTTGCGAGGCGCATACCGCTGTTTGTTGTGCTAAAGTGGGTGAGTTTGTAAGTATAATGGAAGCGTTGAATATTCGTATCTTTTCAATCCGGTAGGGTGTGGAGACTATGTGTGGAGATTGGATTGGGCATGCCGTGACCATGGGTTGCAAACATGGCTGTTCATGGAACCACACAAAAAAGCTTGCCTGGTGATGAGGCTACAGCAAGCTGGAGAACACATGCGAAAAGGGTCAGTAGCGCGATTCGCATTGGAAACGACGCCAACGGAGACACAAAATTTGCCAATCTTAAGCCCATGTATGCCTTTGTAAATATGCCTTTGTTAACAAAAAATTTCCCGGAGTAGAGGAGTAGAGCAGTTGGTTAGCTTGTTAGGTTCATGCCCTAAAGGTCGTCTATTCGAGTCGAACCCTTGTTTGTGTGCACCGTATTACTCAAACCCACGTAAAATCAGCCCTCAACGAGCTGCAGACGTGAATGTTGTGTAAGGCGTGATTGCCA
>VFQP010001700.1_pt1 | contig 27790 bp, 45 predicted proteins | sample 3512351 | NCBI WGS metagenome assembly VFQP01 (sample SAMN10412372, study PRJNA504923) | tailings metagenome | isolation source: Relicate 1 Philex TSF1 revegetated site | place: Philippines: Tuba, Benguet | collected 2017-08-29
GTGTGTGTGTGTGTGTGTGTGTGTGTGTGTGTGTGTGTGTGTGTGTGTGTGTGGTTGATGATGTGTATGACAGTGAACACAATGATGATGGGGTGATCACGAGGGTGTATCCATAGTCACCCTATGCTTGATGGTCAACCAATGTTGGGCAACATGCAACCACACAACACACCACACACACCTACACATTCGCCTGCTGCGTTAAAAACAGGCCCCCCACTGTTGCCTGATGAAGAAAAAAGAGGGGGGGAATTGGGGTGTTGACTTGTACGTAGCTTGCGAATGATGTTGCTCATGATCATGTGTACAAGCGACACACATCTATGCACTACTATGCACACTCTTTCACCCACAACCTCACACCTACCCACACCCTCACACCCACCCACACCCTCACACCCACCCACACCCTCACACCCACACCTGAATTGATGGCAGCATCAATCTGTATACCCAGCAGCTCAGTGGATCCATGCACATAGGAGGTCACCTCTATACGACTCACCACACCTGATGTCACGCTCATGGTGTCACCACCAATGGGGAAGCCAATGACAGTAACTGTGTTTGTGTGAGGGGCGAGGGGTGTTGATGTGGTGGGGGTGTTGAATGTTGGTGCCCATATACTTGTGGTGGTGGTACATTTGTGGTGGTGGTGGGGTACACGGTGGTGACAGTGCCAGCATTGTGTGTTTGAGAGGGGAAGTGCATGCTTTGGGGTGTGTGTGTCAGGGGTGTGTGTCGCCAAGATTGCAACAACATCACGCATGTGTGTATATCCAAACACCCCAACACACACCAACACCAACACCCCCCACACCCCTAGCAAACACACACCAGAGTCTTGTAATCGTGGTAGGCTCCCAAAATTGACATGCTGCACACCCTGCCAGAATGCATCATCATGCACAGTCAACATTGCTGTGTGATTTGTTTTGGGTGTGTGTGTGTGTGTTGTGTGTTGTGAGTAGTTGTGTGGCGTGTGTATACATCAGTGGTGCGATTGTGTACAACATGCACACAAACAACAGACACACACACACACACACACATCACAGTTGATGATGAGATACACACCAACACAAATCCCCCTCCTCTTACACACCAATATCACACTCTGTTCCCACTGCCAACACATGAGCCAGAAACTTTTCATCACTCCCCCTTCGTTTGACTTTGACTTGCGTGTGATGGTCAACACTATGTGCGTTGGTCAATATGCGGCGGCCACTGATGATAAAGCCTGAAGAGGTGCTCGAATACTGACGTTTGCGTTGCCAGGGGAGGGACCAGTTGGGTTCAGAGTGCACTGCAAACACCTGGCATGGGGTGGTAGGGGATGATGTTGTGGTGATGTGGTGATGTGGTGAAGTGGTCATATTGTTGTTTGCACATACACGTACACATTTGTATTTATTATTTGTATATACACAAACACGTTCCCATCACAACCCACCAACAAACACGCACCTTGACCACTGCATCCATCAGCACATTGTTGTCTCGGATGCGTGCATCATACCCCTCATCAGGCATAGCAGACAGAGGGGAACCCAACTCTGGTGGAGGTGCAGCTGAGGTGCCTGTGGGACATATGGTTGTGTTTGAGGTTGTGTATGATGTGCCCCGTTGCCCAACCCCCCACACCCACCAAACACACGCACCATTGGGCATGCGTGCACTGCGGCGCTTTTTTGTTTGCTCAATGCTGTCCTCGGGCTTGGTAGCAGCGTCACGCCCCCTTCGCCGTGGCTTGGTGGTTGGTTCGGGGGGCTGTTCGCTGATGGATGTGGAGGGTGCTTGTTCCTTGGAAACCTAAAGTAGCATGATTATGGTGTATGTGTATTGCATTTATTACTATGCATATGCACACAAACAAGGCGTGCCTTATGAGCTTTTGTCTTCGCCGTTTTGCCCATGGTGACGGAGATGTGGGGTTGTTTCGTAATACACCTGTACTGCAATACCGATGGCAATGCAAAACAATCTGTACAGTTGTCTTCAAGTGCAATGGAATGGGATTGGGGCAGTGAGTATGCTGCACTAAATATGCTGCTTCTCTAGAAAACTATGAGGCCGATTTGTTCTCTCACACAGTTGTCTATAGATGATCATAGGTGATCATATTGGATTCAAGCCCAATCAGTTCCTCCCAAAACACCATCAACGTGGATCACCTAGATCTGTGTGATGTATTAACCACACCCGATATCACGATTCATCCAATCCATTTTCCCCAGCGTGCTGGTGTCGTAGTTGCACCATGACATTCAGCGTTTGGCTTTTGCTTTTGCTTGTTGCCTACCCAAATGCAGCAGTACTGGTGTGTACATCCAACAACACATCGCTCTTTCATTCTCATATATCAGCATATTCTATGCCACAATCACAGGCATTGGGAACCAACGAGCAAGCCAGCCTCACAAAGTGGATCACTACCACCATCAATGCAAAACTCCAAGGGTATGCAATTGTACTTCGTTCCTCTCTCAATCAAACACCCACATTATTACCCTCCACAAACCAACAGTTCAAGCAATGCAGAAGACCTGTACTATGGGGTGAAAGCACTCGCAGCGCTCGGCACGGATCCCACAAAAGCCATCACCAAAACATCCATCTGCACTGCAGTTGACACCGCTCCCCACAGCACCATCCAGCAAGCGCTGCACGCAGCATCCATTGCAACGACATTCAGCTGCAGTGCTACCGCTTTTTACAAAGAGGCAGAAGCACTTGCCCATGCTGCCCTTGCTGATGCAGCATCCATCCCCAACATACATGCGGCAGTGTCTGTGCTAGCAGCCCTGAAAAGCGCTGGCGTGAAAATAAAAGCACCCACACTCACAGCACTCCCTGCATTGTTCAAGGAGCTCACACACAGCACGGGTTTGTTGCGCCCATCAAAGGATGACAAGCTCCCCACCTTTGCCGCCACGGGTCAGGCATATGCAACCGTTGCATTGGCGAAAAGCGTGTTTGGTGGGGTGGCTGCTGGGGATCTGGAGAAGAACATTCCTCAGGTGGGTGGTTATCGTTGGTGTGTGTGTGTGACATCTTCAACCGTGCCATGTCATCTGCGTGTCCATCTGTACACACACATGTATATACTCACACACCTATACCCTTGTGTTTAATCATAGGTTTTTGCAGCAGCCAAGCCTGATGGTGGTTTATGGGCAAAAGCAGACGGTGATCATGTGGCATCCACTGCGTTGGTGTTGTCAGGTGCAGCTGCACTCAAAGCCACTGGTGTGGATGCTGCCAAGGTGTGTTTCTATGTGTGTGTGTGTGTGTGGATTACAACCAGACATGAATTTCTATAAGAATGTCATCCATGCAATAAAGTACATGTTGGACCCGGCATCCACTCTCCTACCCACACCACTCCCTCTCTCAGGTTGGTGCTGCTGCGGGCTTTCTCTCTCGTTTCACAGACATTGGCGCCCTCCCTGATGCCTACTACCTCATCACTGGTCTGCAAGCACTGCAGGGAACCACCCTCCCCCAGGGCCTTGTTCTTGAAGCAGGGAAAACATCAGGGGGGCCCCCTGGTGAGGTGGTGGTTCGTGTGGTGCTGCACCCTGCCTATGGGAGTGGTGGTGTGCCTGACTGCACTGTGACTGGTGTTGCTGTGTTGGGGAAGGATGTGTCGGTGCTGCTGACGTTCAATGGTGGGCATAATGACAACACGTATCGTGCTGGGTTTACACCAAGCGTGTTGGGCGAGTATAGGTATTGTAGGGGGGTATTTGGGGGGGGTGCATGAGGGGTTGTGTGGTGTGCAGAGTATATTGCATGTGTTTTTTAGGTGTCTTTTGTGCATATCGTGTTGTCATCAACAATCAACACTCCACCCACTCCAACCTTTTTACCCCACCCCCCCACACAGCATTCAAGTCACAGCCAAGGACTGCAGTGATGGTGCTGCAGGTGTACGTGCCAGTCTGACATACAGCGTTGAGGCAGCAGCAGTGGGTACAGTCACTGATGTGTCAGTCAACACTGGCACTGGTGCTGCTACTGCATTGAACTACCCCAGTAAGCTGCCTAGCACTGTCACACTGACACATACTGCCAGTATCAAGGTGTGTGTGTGAGTGGGGGGGGGGGGGGGTCTATTCATGGGGGTTTGGTGGGGTATCATGGATGTAATGTGCATTATGTGGTATGCATGCATTGTTTTGTGTTTTGTTGGTGTGTATGTGCATGTTTCTCTGCTCTACACGTCAACATGACAATGGTCAACATGACAATGGTCATCAATTCAATATGAAAGGCGACATTGTGTTTTTGCATGCACCCCATTGGTATTGTGTACTGTGGGGTGTCTACACAACCAGTCGTAGAGCAACCAACGTTGTGCCAAAGGGACGGTGTGCTGCTAGTCAGTGCATCGTGTGACATGGCCCATACATTGTGTGTTGTATTTGTGTGTTACAATAGCAGCATTATACACCGTGGTCACATGGACACGCATGCTCATCCTTATATACACACAAGCTCCTCATCATGTGCTCAGGTATCATTCAAGGTGCAGGCAGCGGGCAAAGATATCTCACCAGAACAGGTGTGTGTGTATGTAATGTATATATGTGTAACCTCCATTGTGTTTGATACCATATCCCACAGCCCACGCATGCCATTACACATCCTACCATACAATCCCCCCTCACCCCCCCCACAAACACCTACCCACCCACCCACCCACCCACTCAGGCATATGTTGTATTGACACATGGCAAGAATGGACAGGCTGCAGTATTCCCTGCAAAGTCAGGCAAGGCAGGTTCCCTAGAAGCTACCATCACTAGCGCTGGTGTGAGCAGGCAATTGGGTACCCTGGTATGTGTGATTTGGTGTGTGTATATACGATGTGTGTGTATTGTTGTTGTATTACGTGTGTTGTATAAAGTGTATTGTTATGTGTGTGTAGTACACAAGTAGTGATGTACAGCCATGCCTGTACACAAACAGTGCTGCTGTGCAGTTGTACAAACCACGTTCCACACCCTCCCATTCCCCCGACACCCACACATCAAAACAGGGTGGTGCGTACACACTGTCACTGTTCATTGGTGATAGTAGCATTGCAGAGGACGTGCAGTGGAACATGGGCACTGTCACTGTGCTGTACAAACCACTGGAGGATGGGAGCCAACCACCACTACCAGCAGGGTTGGCCACAGATGTCGTGTTTACCCCGAAAAAGCAAATCCTACACATGCACCGGTACGGTGGTGTGGAATTTGGTGGACGGTGATGATATGTGATAATATAACCGAATGCACGTGTCGTACAACATGTGTTGTACTACATGTTGCATACAACATGTGTACAAACATACATATTCACACACTCCACCGCATGCTCAATCCCCCACTCCATCACAGGCTCCCAGACAAGCGCCCTCCTGCAGTGGTGTCCCTTGCGTTTTCTGCCCTTGCACTATTCCCTGCTCTAATTGCAGCTGTGTTGTTGAGTGTCATAGGTGCAAACATCAAGGTACTTGTTGGTGACTGTTAATCATCAGCAACACAGTAGACCTTGTCATCATCGCACACCCACTTCCCACAGGGTTTCACCGGTTCGCTTCCTCAGCTGCTATTTCATGGTGGCATTGCTGCTATACTGTTGCTGCTGTATGTGTTTTGGACGCGTATCAACTTGTTGCAGACGCTGCCTCTGTTGGCGGGGCTTGGGTTGTTTACGAGTGTGGCTGGGTATTATGCATTGTCTGCCCATGCGCAAGTGCGCCTGAAATCAGAGTAATGCTCGGATTTATATCATAAAGTGTGTGTTGTTGTAAGTCGTAAATCACTGGTTGTCTCCCCTGTGGTTGTTCATGCCAGCACGGTCAACAGATGAAAGCGTATGCAGCGTAATCTAGCATAGTTTTGTTCTCCTGACTTCGTGATGATGGGGATCAAGTGTTTGTTATACGTAGCACTTGTTTTATGCTGGACGTGTGGCTGCTCTTGTCAACGGTGCGCATGCGATTACCAGCGTGATTGTACACCTTGCAGCTTGCAATCAGTGCTTACATTGTACACAACACCACCAACATGCTTGTATGTACATAAACCAGGCGAAAAGGACGTTCAGTAGTCACAAGAGAGGACTTGCTCATCTCACTGCACACGAGCAATGACCGGTATGTGCATATGATTGATGTGCATGCTGTGTGCATGTCAAACACAAATATCCTTGCCACAGGCTAGCATTGATTGAGGCCAGTCGTGCCTGGCGGAGGGGTGTGCGCACAGTCATCACATCAGATCAGGCGCTCACCGCAGACAACACCCCCCCGGGGTTGTTGGCAGATGTGCACAAGTTTAAGGAATCATGGCGTGTCTTTCACAACATCAAAAACTCTGAGTTGACAGTGGGACCCCGACCTGGGGACTTGCGGTGCGTGTGACAGTACGCATGCATCATTGGTGTGCATAAAGTATACACTGCAACAAATGGATCATTGTTGTGCTGTGAAAACACATACATCATTATTGTACATAGAGTACATATGCATCATGCACACAATTCTACCAATCATGTCCACAATCATGCTATGTGTATATACAGCAAGTATGCAACGTCCCCTAACCATCGTCACAATCGTTCCCCCTATACACACAGTGCTGCACTGGCCCCCTTTATCGCCAACATGACAGTTGGTGTTGACAAGTACAAGTGGATATTGTACGGTGATGATGACACAGTGTTCAACATAGACAATGTGCTGCGGTTGGTCAATGGGCTCAATGCAAGCAACCCTTACTTGTTGACTGACGCCTTGTGGTTTCCACAGGGCATTACTGGTGTGTGGGTGGTGGTGGTGGTGTACATGGTGTGTACATAGTGTGTACATGTGTATGACCATGTGTGTGTACATGGGACCATGATGCTGCTTGTCTATACAACACACAGTACGCCACTAACACAACCACCACCACCCACTCAGGTGACATCAAGATGCACCCCAACAGAGAGGCCCCCCGGTGTCTCCCCTGCGATTTCGTAGACCCCTTGTTAGAACAGCCCAATGGTCGAGATGCATGTGCAGCACCCACTGCAAGCACCCCTGCACAGTTTCTGGCACCAAGAGTGTGTCCATGTACACCAGAAGCCTTGTGTAAGGCTGATACAGGGCAGGTGTTTAACAAGAGCACATGCAATGATCCGACACCTGCATTTTTGTATGAGGGACAAAACCCACAGTATGTGTGATGTTGGTGGGGTATGAGGGTGTTGACATTTCTGGATAAACACACAACAAAACAAGTATGCAACCCACCAATTTTCAACATCTATTCCACCTCACCCCCACACCCGCACACCCCCACGCAGGTATCCACACATGGGGTGGTGGTATATGCTGCATGGTGGTGCTGGTGCATTGATGAGTGTGGGGTTGATGCAGCGCGCCTCGTTTATGGAGATGCATGATTTTTTTGTCAATCATCCACCACAATCTGGAGGTATGGGAATGGTGGGGGATGATGCAGTTGTGCTGACAGGTTGTACATGTTGCCACACACATATCAAACCATGTGTTGCACACCCATCACGTTGCACACCCTTTTATGTGTCACCCATGTTTCACCCCCTCCACCCCACCCTAGATGCCCTTATATCACGTGGCATATGGCACAAGATGGGCATTGCCCCCACAGACCCAGGGTATGGGTATTGCCGACCACACATTCAAATGTTTGACCCAGGCTGGAGGGGCTATCGCACCAGGGGCCCAGAAGATGCAGGCACAGCAGATGCCGGTGCAGATTCCACTGGGCTGATTTCAAGGATGGAGTTGTACCTGGCAGACATGTGTGATGAGGTGTGCAAGGAACAGATTTTGCATACTATTTCGGTGCATGTGCGGGGCAAGTATGCTGCTGCGGATTTCCTGGGTGGGAGCATTCAGGAGCAGGCAGCAATTGATGGGCAGCCACACTTTCGGTCTGCTGTGTTTTTGATACGCAAGCTGGGGCAGATGTTTGCCAGGGTGTCACGCAAACATGCTTGGCTACGACGAGCGGGGGCCTCGGGGCAGGCATGAAGATGCTAGGGTTGAAAAAAAACGTGCAGGTGGCTGTGTTTCATTATAAATGCATGCGTTGATTGATTACTTGAACGATACAGATATTGTTGACGAGCAATATTCATCCAAGGCTCCTGGGTCTTAGATCTTGTGATGAATGTCCACCAGCTAGGATACACTTTGTGGTTTGGGCTATAATGACGTAAACATACACTAGTAGTATACATCCATCGATCCATGACATCATCATCAACAACAACAGCACATTGCTGACACATCCCTGATTACTTTTACATTGCAATGTCATGAAAAAGCCCCCAAGGCCCATCTCGACAGTGCCCCTGTCGCCCTTGGACGTGGAGGCTGCAGGGGCAACGACTCCCAAAAAGGAGCAACGAGGTTTGACACAAGATGGTGAGCGTTCATTGCCAGGACGGTCGCTGATGTTGTACATACACACACAGGCATGCCAGCTGGTATTGCAAGCATTGCAGCCGCTGTAAAGCCATGGCATTGTCAGGTTGCCCTTGCCGTCACACAAACCCTGTTTGTGGTTGGCTCGGTATGTGTGCCACCTGCCAGTCACGGTTGTGCATCGTACACTCGACATCACTTGACCCCCCCCCCCCCAAGGTATACCTCAAGCGGTGTTTGCAGGTGGTGGACGCAACCAAGGCTGGTGCGTTTCATCCCATTATATATGCATTCCTGCGAGAGGCGGTAGCAGGCCCCATCTTGTGGGTGTTGTCGTACACACTCACCGGCAAATGGCTACCAGCACCTCCGGATTACACTCGTGTTGCATTGCTGGGTGCTTGTTTGTATCTCAACCAACTGTTTTACATCTTGGGCATTGCATTGTCGGGTGTGGTGGTGGCGACGTGTATACAACCGGTGATACCTGTGCTCACGGCGGGCATGGCTGTATTTATGGGACTGGAAAAGGGCTCTATGCAAAAGTTTTGTGGGATTGGACTTGCTGTGGGAGGATCAGTGTCCATGGTGTGCATGGTGTGCATGGTGTGCATGGTGTGCAACTCTGTCCTCCACGCAACCACCACCACTATAGGTACTGGGTGGCATTAGTACAGCCTCACATCATTCTGCTGCAGAGAGTCGCAACATGCTGACAGGCAACATGTGTCTCATGGCCAACACAGTTTCCATGTCGTTATATTATCTCAACGCCAAAAGGCTCGTGCAGCGCTACTCACCAGCGGCAGTCACAGCATGGGCATACATCATTGCTGCAATATTGATGGGTGTTACTGCAGCAGCCACTATAGATGTGGAGCAGTGGACTATTCCCCGACCATTGTTTGGGCCCCTGTTGTATTGGATATTCGTGTGTTCAGTTGCTGGATATTTTATAGTGACTGCAGCCACGCAGTATTTGCCAGCATCCCAGGTAGGTGTTTTAGAGAGGGATGGGTTTTGATCATGCCAACCAGTGTGATTATACACCACCACCACCACCACCAGGTGGCTGCGTTTCAGTGCTTGCAGCCTTTTGTGGGTACTGCGTTGGCAATTGTTATTCTGGGGGAGGAGCCAACGTGGTGGGACCTGGGGGCTGTGGGTGTGATTATAGGGCTTGGGTTGGTGACGAGTGACACGACAGACATGCAGCTGTATTTGCAGCCCATGGTGTCCAAGGTTCGCCGCATTCTGAGTACTGGGAGCTTTGCCAGCCTCACAGCTGATGCACACACCAAGTAGTGATGATGACGTTGGGTTCCCAACAAATGTTTTTTTTGTTCTACTGTTTTTGATATTGTGTATTCATTTCCGCAGTGTATGCTGCACTCCAATCCACGGAGGGTAACATCAGTGTGTTGTTGTTGTTGCATCATACACAGCAGCCTCCGTGGCAACCCCCCACATCCCTTCGCCTGACTTCGCCCAAGACGTAGCCATGACCTGCTTTGGATACATGGATCTTCCCAAGGTTTGAGTGGCTGCCAGCAAGCCGTTTGTATAGAAACAACAAGCACACGTGGGCATCATCCGCGCACACACACTGGTTATTCACCCTCACACAGGAGGACACCTCCGCCTTTGAGGATGAGGAATTGATGTCGTACGGAGCAGACATGCTTGGTGGTTGTTTCGGGGGCGACCTGCTTGGCGTCGAAGGTGTGTTTGTTGGTGCATTGCCTTGTCGACCCGCGCAAACTCGTCACTTTTTCCCTCCGACACCCCAAACTAGATGGCTTGTTTGGTGAATTCGGTTGTGAGATCGATGATGTACAACAAGTACAACCCGCACCTGCTCTGTCGTCTGCCATGCTGCCTTCCGAGCCCCTCACCCTTGTTCCCTATGGCCCCCACACCCTTGCCATCCCCACTTCCATGGTCACTCCTGAATTGCTTGCATCCCTGGCTGGTGGAACCATGCGAAAACAGCAGGCAACACCCACCACCACCGACATGTCAAACGCCACTGCGCAGACTGTGCACTCGCACAACCCCCACCAACACCGCGAGTCTCGCCTCAGGGAACTTGGTAAGGAGCTCAACATGTATCTACGGGACGATCAGCGTGTGCTGCTGGGGCAGTTGCACAGGGAGGCCTCTGATGCCGATGATGCGTTGCATGCTTCATCAGCAAAGCAGCGGTTTTGGGACGTGTGGTATGCTGCAGCACCTCGCAACATGGTCGATGAGCTGCGCATGCTTATGCAGGAGCCCCCCGCAATTGCTGCAACCCCCATTAGCGCCACCCCTGCTGCCTCGGTGGAATGTACTTCTGCTGGTGCTGCTACACCATTGAAGATGGTTGGCGGTGTGTCCAAACCTGCCAGCGTGTCTGGTGCAAGCTGCTCTTCATGTGAAGATGGGGATGACGACGAGGCTGAGCATCTTGGCAAGCGAAAACGTTTGGATGATGATGACAAGCGTGTGGTGATGCCACGACTGGGTGCTTCCTCTGTTACGTCCAGCGTGGTGTAGCATTTTTTTTGTGCGTGTAGGTTTTTAGAATTTTTCATGCATTGGTGGTCCAATGTGTGCTTCTCCTACATGTGTGTGTATGTGTGTGTGTCATCAATTTTGGTGTACCATGACAATTGAGTGTTGACAGCATTGTTTAGGAACCTGTGTGTGTGTATACATATCATTTTTGTGTTGGTGCTGCTTGGACGTGGTGTACCACGTTCTCGTAAAGCCCACCAGCCTACCCATAGGAGTGTATGTGTGTGTGTGTTTTGTATTGCATGTACCCACAGGAGACAACACCTATTAGTGGGGTGTGTTTTCATGCACCCCACTGTGTTTTATGTGTTTGATGGCATCAATGACCAGAGAAGACTTGTGGCCCCCCTGTCCACCTTTGCTGCACAGTGGTGTTGGTTGTGTTATGATACACACTTTGTAGGAACTCTTAGGAGTCACTGTGCAGCGAGTTTTGTACATGACATGGACTGTGCAACTGCATTAGAGAACACTGTTCGGTTTTGGAGAAGCACTTGTGTGATTATCCATATGATTTTATTAGAGCACGTGTGTGCATTGATATGGTTTTTGTGCACAGCAGCATTTTGTGAAAAGGCAATGCTGCTGTTTTTTGGAGTCCTGCTGCATTGCGTAGGATGTGTGTGTTGTTTACATAAATACGGGTGTGCATACACATCGGTGTAAGCATGTGTGTAGGAAAACAAAGGGGGGGATGAAAATGGACAGGAGGAAAACACAGCAGCTCAATTCTTCCTTTACACACATAAGACCATATCGTCATTATCATCATCATCCGCGCATCATCATCATACAAAAGCATACACTCGAAAGAATTATTCTTCCCCCAGGGTTACGATTGCCCCTGCAATGCCGCACGTGTGGCCTGTTGCTTGAGCATCTCCACCCTCAACTGTGATGGCTTTGCAGCAGCAGCAGGTTGACAGGCATTCGCATTCCCCGCCTCCCTTGTCCTTTTCCGTATTTGCACATTTCCATGGGCATCCACGAGCAGCCGGATACCCGCCTGATGTTGTGTGTGACACACATGTAGGTACATAATACTGATAATTTTCCATACCCTTCAACATACACACCACTCAACACCACCTGATTTGCAGTTTTTTGCAGTTCTACCCATTGTTCCCGAGGCGCCCATTTGTGTACGAGCGCAAAAAACGCGTCCAGTGGGGCATGCAGCCCCGCTCGATCCTTCTTTGCCTTGAGCTTGGCTATGGTTTGCTTGAGTTCATGCAGCTTGTGTTGTTGTGCTGCCGGCAAGTGTGCCTCAATGAGCTTGACCAGCGTGTTGAACAGGTCCCGGATTGCCGCTTGTCTGTTGGGCGCGACGGGGCTTGCCAGAACACGGGGTGGGGCCATTGCATCGGCCAAGGCCAACAGATTGTTGCTGCTTCGTGGTCGTGGGGGCTTGCCCGTGCGGCGTGTGTCGGGTGGTGACGCACCAAGGTTGCCAGCAGAGCGCACCCTTGGGAAGGATGGGTTTAACGACGCTGATGCCAAGTCTATTGCCGGGGTTGGCGGTATTGGAAGCTGTTGTGGTGGCGACATTGGTGCTGCTGAGGCCATGGTTGATGCAAGGAGCTCAAACAGTGTTGCTGCGGTGGTCGGTGGCCGTTCTGTAGGATGGGGGAGGATGCCAAAGGTGGGCAAAGGTGGGCAAAGGTGTTGTGGGCGACACAAACAACACGAGGGCTGTATCGTGACACATTCCACCTCATCAATCCACATGCATCCGTCAACAATTCACCCAAACTCGACAGGTTCCGACACGATGTCAACCACACATGCCCTTCGTTGAGAGCTTTGCTGTGGATTACGCATTGTGCATTGGTACAACCATGATGTAGATCAGTACCGGACCAGGTACCTGTTGGTGGTGGGGGCTGCACCGAGGCATCTGGTACATCCAGCAAACTCTGTAAAACCGTGTCGACCAAATCTGCGTCCACCAATTCCTGTGTGGTGTATCAATGCAACCACGTCGGCAATGTCACTATGGTGGTGACGGCTGTGGTAGTTATTGATCAGCACTCCCCATGTCGGTGTTGCCGTCTCGTTTCGTACCTCCTGTTGCTCTCCTCCAGGCATTTCGCAACAGTTACAGGGAATGAATTATGACTTGAGGCATACACAGCATGGCGTATTCAAAACACAGGAAAAGAAAAGTTGGTGGAGCAGGCCCGCCGTGGCACCTACAAATGAAAGCTGGCCTGCACAGACCGGTCCAAATGAACCACATCCCAACGCGCCAGCATGCTCCTCGCCAGCACGCCCCCATCGGGTGGACGCCGCACAGCCAATTCATCCAAGCCAAAGTCCATCTGGGGTACGTCCAGGTCAAGTTGCAGCACCACCAGCCGCCGTGACAACCGTGCTGCTGCCTCTGCTCCTGTTGCTTGCAGTGCTGTTCTGGCACGCTTGGGTATTGTGTCATCCATGCATGCGTTGGAAAATATACCGTCAATTGAATGGTGGGTTTGCAAGAGCTGCAAGGCGGACTTGTCACCGATACCCTAGGGGTGTTTTTGTTGGGGGGGGGGTGTTTTTCATGTGTGGGGGGTCAGTGATGGACACCATGCTCACACAGACACATGACACAACATGCATACACATATGACAACGACGCCCCCCTGAGCCACCACCCACATACCCTCACACCGGGTACATTATCCACAACATCCCCCTTGAGTGCAAGATAATCAACCCACTGTGATGGCACCAACCCAGGGTATTGCTTCATAAAATCCAAATCACTATATGCCTGATATCGGGGGCCCTCCACAGTGGGCTGGGTGGCTGTGCGACGACGGGCACGCAGCAGGCGAATGTTGGGGCGAAGGATTTGGAAGAAATCCTGTAGTGGTGTGTGTAGTAGTGTATGCACTTGAGGGTGTTGTACAACAAAAGTGATGTTTCCTTATGCAGCATACACATAGGTTTTCACTGCAGCCACACTGTATGTGACCATCATCCCTCGTACCCTCCCATACCAACACCAACACACACCTTGTCCCCCGACACAATGTCCACCAGCAGCCCCTGTGCAGCAGCCCGGCACGCTAATGATGCAATGACATCATCAGCCTCCACACCAGGGATGCGCAACACTCGCACATTGAGTGCTTGCAGGACATTGGTAGCATACTCCAATCCCTGACTGACACTCTCAGGGGGCTCCTCTCTGTGACCCTTGTAGCCCTGATACAACTCATGCCTGTATACATGTGTGTGTGTATTATCATGTGTTTGAACAATGCCGTATATGCACTTGCAACAGTGATGACTACACACAGCTGTATGTTGTACTGCACAGGCATAGACAGCCCATACCGAAATGTTTTGCCTGGTGCGTCTTGTACAAGGGCGACATGAGTCGGTTTTGGATCAGCCAACAGTAGCATGCACAGGTTGTTAACAATGCCATACAAGACAGTGGTGTCCTCCCCATGACTGCTCATCAAGCGATTGTCACCAAAGCCATGGTGGATGCGAAACGCTTCTGCAAACAAATCAACCAGCAGTAATCTGCGCAACATGGTGGGCAGCATGGGATGACATGCGTTGGATGTTCACCAACAGTACCAATTGATTGACTGTGTTGACCATCATACCGCTGCTGCTTGACAGAAGTGCCCTCTGGCGTATTCTGTTGCATTGCTGCCACTGCACGTGGTGCGTATGTATGTCGTGCATTGTTACTATGGAAAGATCGATGCACCAGTGCGTCAACTTGGTGATGCCAACACGATTGCAAGGAGCATCTTGCTACCATCAGTCTCCATGCCCATTGCCGTTGCACGGCAAGTCCAACCATTTGGGAATTGAAACAACAAGAATGGTTACAATAAAAATGATTACAGAGGTGTGAAAAAAAAAACACCGTCATGGTTACCTAGCTTGTCATTGACAGCACCGACTCTTCACAGGCTTGGCATCTGGTACAATCTTGATTGCATTATCAGTATTGACATAGACCTTTTCCCCTTCCGCCACACCAGCAAGTGACTTGGTGCTGCTCTTGTACAATTCGCCCAACAGTGTGGTGAATGCCTGAGTCACATTGTCTGCTGTTTTCGCACTGGTTTCCAGAAAGAATAAGCCCTCTTTGGTAGAAAACGCCTTGCCCTCTGCTTCTGAGATGGCTCGTATGTGTGCAAGGTCTGACTTGTTGCCACAGACTGCGTAGGTGTGTGCTGGTGTGTGTATGCTACAGGTATGTGCATGATATGTATACACCATATATGTGATATATAACCACACACTTGCTCACAATGCATACCACCACTCATCACCTTACCACCTCTACCTACCGATAACAACTGCTTGTGGTGCATGTTCCCTAGCCTCTGCGAGCCACTTGGGCAGTGCCTGAAATGTTTCAGGGCGGGTGACATCATACACCAAGATGACACCATGGGCACCCTTGTAGTAGGCTGGTGTCACTGCACGGAAACGTTCCTGTGTGAATGTATGCGTGGGGGGGAGGGTATATGGGCGAATTAATGTGTGTGTTGGTCTGCACGCACCTGTCCTGCTGTGTCCCATATTTGCGATTTGATTACTTTGCCATCAATCTGCAATGTGAGGATGCCCATGTCCACACCTGGGGTGTGCACATAGAGGATATGCTTGTTGTGTGCTGGCACAATCACAGTCACCACACACTGCAAAAACACATACCAATTGTCATTTTGGTGTCCTCGGAAAACTTGTTGTGCACCATCCGGGCGAGCAGACAAGATTTGCCTGGAGGTGGGGTGATGGAGAGTATGACACCGCTCTGATGATGTTGTGATGAGGGTGTGGCAATAACATACCTGTACCAGAGTCCCCAATGAGAAGGGTCTTGAAGTATGCCTGGGTGGCGGATGTATGATGGTGAACACACACTCACACAACGTGGATTTGATATGACAACTCGTACATCAAAATCCACGCTGCCTAGTTCAGCGTTAGCCATGGTTGCTCGGCTTTACTTGTACGATGACAGCGATGGGTTTGTTATTGATGTGTGTCAATGCAGGTGTGTAGTTTTAGAGCCATTGGCTTATCATCAATGGTACATCTTGTACTTGTTTGGTGAAATACTTTTGCATTAGGTTGGAATGTGATTGTTACTATAATGTAAAAAGGCAAGTACTTCTGACTGGGCGTCATGACGCATGATCATGCAAGGTGCAAGGCAAGGTGCTCCCTCTCTGTTGACCCTGTGCTACCCAGCAATCACACATCAAGATACATGACACAGAAACATGCACAAGCCTGCGACCCCAACCCAACCCAGTCTCTCACTGCGCCCTCACCAACTCGGCGCCATCAACTTCATGACACAAGAAAAAAAGGCTGCGTGGCCTACAAACACATCCAGATTAAACACAACATCTGCGTGCATCACCAATCACATATACACATCTACACTTCCACAAAACCACCATCCGTTGCAATACAATTGCAGGCTGTCACCAGTGAAGTCCCACCGAAACACGCACCACGCACCCCAAAAGTACCATAGTCACATCTGCAAGTTGGTATTGGCTACAAGTACTACATTACTAACGCTCTTGCTACAAACAATATGACTATAGAGGACGACTCGATGATCCTTCCCCCCGTGCCCAACGACACAGATTATGATCACGATCCAGACGTACGCAATGATGACATGAGGTATAAGGAATCCTGTGTGTAACACATGTTGAGCCCCAACACAGGTGTGGGACTTGATTGTCGTAGGCGCAGGTGTTGCTGGCAGTGCACTTGCAGCCACACAGGGCAAGGTATGTCCTCATCAAGAACGTGACACACGCGATCGATTGCACGTGCACATTCCACCCCTACTTCCAGGCTGGTCGTCGTGTGTTGCTGCTTGAGCGTGACCTCACACAGCCAGACCGCATTGTGGGTGAACTGCTCCAGCCAGGGGGGTATTTGATGTTGAAAAAACTGGGTTTGGAAGCATGTGTGGATGGCATTGATGCACAGCAGGTGTATGGGTACTGCATGTTCAAGGGAGGAAAACAGGCCAAGGTGGCATACCCTGTGGAGGGGTACAGTGAGGATGTAGCAGGTCGCAGTTTCCACAACGGGCGCTTTGTGCAGCGATTGCGACAGGCAGCATCTGCACAAGCAAGTGTGACAGTGCGACAGGGCACTGCACGACGGCTGATCAACGGTGTGTGTTTGTGGAGGGGGGTGTCGTGTGCACTTGATAATAACGATGCACAAGAAACCTGGCCATCCCAAAAACAGAACATGAACAAGAATGGCAGGATGGGGATGTGGTTCGTGGTGTTTCATATCGCACTCCCGATGGTGTGGATCGTCTTGCCCATGGCTACCTGACAGTGGTGTGTGATGGCATGTACTCCTCTCTCCGTACCAAACTCTCCCAGCCAGACATCAAAGCACCCTCCTATTTTGTGGGACTGGTGTTGCGCGACTGCTCATTGCCGTACGATAACTATGGGCATGTGGTGCTTGCTCGCCCATCCCCCATTTTGTTTTATCCCATCAGCAGCAGTGAAGTACGCTGTCTGGTTGACTACCCAGGTGTGTTTAATCGGGTGGGTGTTTTTTGGGTGATTGTTGGGTGTGATGCAATATGCACTATGGGAGGTCGCCATCACATGTGTCTATACCAGCGCTTTACACCCACACCAAAAGGCACCAAGCTTCCAAGTGCAACCAATGGGGAACTCCAAGCATACCTCAAGAATGAAGTGGCACCACAAATACCAGCACAACTACAACAAGCATTCATGGCAGCAGTCGATACAGGGCGTATACGTGCCATGCAGAACAAATGCATGCCAGCCAAACCACTGCAGCAGCCTGGTGCATTGCTGTTGGGGGATGCATTCAACATGCGACACCCATTGACAGGTTTGGTGTGTACAATTGTGTGTGTGTGTATGGCTACATACCGGGGTTTGGTCGCATGGCTGTACATGCTTCTCTACCCCACCACCCCACTCACAACACCCCCCCCCACAGGTGGTGGCATGACTGTTGCATTGTCAGACACAAAGCTCCTCGCAGACATGCTCAGCCCCCTCCCAGACCTCCGTGACTCACTCGCTACTGCACAGCAAACCACTGCATTCTACACCAAACGCAAACCCCTGTCTGCCACCATCAACACCCTGGCCAATGCCCTGTATTCTGTATTTTGCTACACAGGCAGCCCTGCACATGAAACTATGCAGCAGGCGTGTTTTGACTATTTGGCACTGGGTGGCATGTACTCTTCGGGCCCAGTGTCATTGTTGTCAGGCCTCAACCCCCGCCCCTCGGTCTTGGTGATGCATTTCTTCATGGTGGCACTGTATGGAGTGGGGCGATTGCTGCTGCCACGGCCGACTGTGGGGGGGCTCGTGCGGGGGATGATGTTGTTGTGGTGTGCAGCTTGTATTATTGCACCCATTATTGCTGCGGAGGGCATTCGTGCGGTGTTTTTTCCAGTGATTGCGGGGCGTCCACCTGCAGGGGCGGGGCTCAAGCAGCAGCGACGAACGAATCGACAACCTGTAGTGCGCCTTGTCGATGGTTGAGCGAGGTGTTGTGGAGGTGCACAGATTCTTTCATTGTGGTGGTGTGGTGTTTTTTACCTGCAGTGTGCCAAGTTGTGTAATATACATGTTCAATGAAACAGTGTGCCGACGCAAAACATCATGCAGCAACAACCCCCTCACCCTCCCTTTTCTTTTTCAATGCACTCTGATCAGTGTTCCTAGGACTCTGCTCCTCCAACTCCCTCAACGCACGACCTATGCACTCGGTCAACTCCTTCCACACCCCCTGCTGCTCATATTTAGCATCATTGCACCGACACAGCAGGTGATCAAGGTGCAACGGCTCCCCCACTGTGACTGTCACTGTGTGCCCCACTCGCGGCACCCTGCTCCCCTTGGGCATGACGTCCCCCATACCACTGTGATACCATGGCAACACCAGAGGAGCAGGTTGACCATTGGCCACTGTATCACAGAGGAGCTTCCCCACGCCCCATCGCAGGGGGCCCAGGGTGCCTGTGTAGTTGACACGCCCCTCTGGAAAGACATGGACCCAGTCGCCACGACGGAGCAGTGCAGCGGTGGTGAGCATGATGGGTTGTGCAAGGCCCTCTCCTCTATCAATGGCAAGGGTTTTGCCAGAGCGGAAAAAAGCACTAGTGTTTTTTTTTGGGGGGGGGGCAACCATGACAATGTATGTACCATGCAACACATGTGGTAGTCATGACAGCACCCATACCTGAACAGTGCATTGGTGTGGCATATCTCACGCGCACACAAGCTCCATCGCATGCCGTGGTGCCGGTGTTCGCTGGCAAAGTATGACAGTGGGACTATGGAGGAAATGACCATGGGATCATCCAGGGTACTTGTGTGATTGGCAACTGTGAGCAAGCCCCTGGTTGGTTGTCGGTTGTACACAGCTGCATCCCACGCATCTTGGTTGACGACATGCGTAGTGTTTAGTATACGAAGCACAAACTGTTGTGTTGTTTGTTTGTTTGTGTGTGTGTGGTGTGCTTATTGCCACTTTGTGCACGGCCAAGTACCTTGCTCAGGCTGGCAACAGCAACAAACGTGGCAGTACGCCCCCATGCACCCCATGGCGCCCTGATCAAATCCTCATCTGGACCAACAATCGCTGGTTCTAGTGAATCCATTGATGTTGATTTTATTGCAGAATAATTGGTAAACGTCTCACAGCGCTGCTCGCTGCAATAAAACAACAATGTGACTGCTTGTTGACAACATAGAAAACCAACAGATTTTCTACGTCCAAATCATCATCGCCATGTTGTTGCTAATCCCATTGCAGGTGCATCCATGCTCACATCGTTGCCAGTATAGAGCAGCACGATGGCCAGCTGCCGTGTACCAATACAACCGATCAATTTGTCGTGCACACACGTTGCTGCATGCCAAACGCCGTGGGAGCAGCGAGGATGACTTGTATGATGTGAAACTAGACGGGGAAGACGACTGGCAGGTGGTGAGGGTGTGTGGGTGTGGTTGATGGAAGCATCATTATCGACACAACCGATGTGTACCATCCACACAATAGAATGATGAGCCAAGGGATGCCCTGTCCCGTGTCAAATCTTTATTTGGGGTAGTGAATGGGCTTGCAGAAGGTCTTGCCGAAGTGGTCTACCAGTTTGTACCAGAGGGCACGTCCAGGACGGTGGTATGTTGGTGTACGAACAGTGTGTTGCTTTCGCATGATACACAGAGTGTGTATCTAAAACATACAGGTCAATACGGGTGTCAAGGCAGGGCTCGTGCTTTTGGTGTTGTCGCTTGTGCAGTCGGTGCTGTCGGTAGGGCTGGAAAATTATATAGTACACACAACAAAACCACACCACCACATCCACCATCATCATCACAGCTTGTCATCACAGTGGGTGCAGTCCTATTGGTGGGCTATGTGGCCGTACGGGTGTGGGGTAATGAAGACAGTCCACCATCATCAAAGGGAGGGCCACCAACAAGACGCAGGGGTCGTGACAGTGATGTGGTGGATGTGTGGTTTGAGGAACTTGACCGCAAAAACAAGCCACGGTGATATGAGCATTATGTGATTTTTTCCCTGTGCCTGTATGACCACAATATGATGGTATCACAATAATATTTTGTACGAGTTACATGATGATGTACGATGGTAAAAACACGTAAAACACACCTCCTGGAAAACATATCTTCCCACACCACACACACACAGCACAGCTTACTTCCACAGCTTTTTCAGCGACACATTCTTGTCACCATCCTTTTTCATCACCTTGGCCACCGCCATCTCAAAGTCCTCTTGGGTCACATGCACACGACGTTCCCTCAGTGCAAACATACCCGCCTCTGTACAACACGCCTTGAGCTCTGCACCAGAAGCACCCGGCAGCAGGTCTGCAATCTTCTTCAGGTCAATGCCACGCATGAGGTTCATTTTGCGAGAGTGGATTTTCAAAATGTCGAATCGTGACTTATCATTGGGGTTGGGGAACTCGATCTTACGATCTATGCGGCCTGGGCGCAGCAAGGCTGGGTCGAGGATGTCAATGCGGTTGGTAGCCATGAGCACCTAATGGGTGGTGTTGTTTGGTGGGTGTGGGAAGAGAGAGAATGATGGTATCACAGAGCACCCACATATGCCATACATCACAGCCATCCACCACCCCCACCACCTCCAGCACACACCCCATACCTTGATTTTGTTGGTAGCCTCAAACCCATCCAACTGGTTGAGCAACTCCAACATTGTACGCTGCACCTCACTATCACCACCACCACCACTGTTGTCTGTACGCGCACTGCCAATGCTATCCACCTCATCCATAAAGATGATTGAGGGGGCATGCTCTCGTGCCATGACAAATAGCTCACGTACCATGCGACTCCCTTCACCAATGTACTTTTGCACCAGTTCTGAACCAGATACACGGATGAATGTGCAATCTGTGTGATGCGCAACAGCACGCGCAAGCAACGTTTTGCCTGGGGGGGGAGGTGGGGGTATGTGGGTGTGTATGTGGGTGCGTATGATGGGGAGCAATGCATACATGATACCAACCTCTTCCAACACAAAAAACACCACACCTGTGCCTGGTGGCCCATACAACAAAACACCCTTGGGCTGTGCAACACCCAAACTCTCAAACAGCTCTGGATGCTTGATTGGCAGCTCAATCACCTCTTTAATCTCCTTGATCTGTTGATCCAACCCACCAATCATGTCATAGGTGGAGTCGGGTACCTTTTCCACCTTCATCAGGCTGACTAAGGGATCCACTTTGGTGGGGAGCAGGAGATGCAACGTGTAGCTGTCGTTTTTCAATGCCACTCGAGCACCCGTCACCACCTGTTGAGGTGAAGGGGAGATGTGTGATATTGTGTTATCAACAACAATACCTACACAAACAAGAACAACCTACCTTGGCGATGTCAATATCCTTGTCCAAGTCCACCACAAACTTGCCCTCTGGATGCACCTTGACGAGCACCTTGTTCTTGCCCATCACCTTTATGACCTCACCCACATAGGATCCTGGTTCCTGCAGCAGCTGCAGCTCGTCACGTAGCATGCGTACTGTGTGTGTTTATGATGGGTTGGTGTGTGTGTGTGGGTTGGGCGTGATATAACACTGGATATCCCCCTTTCAGTACCTTTCATGTTGAGTTCATTACGCTGTGCTTCTAGACGACGGAGGTTGTGCTGCTTGTCTTTGCATTGGATCTCCAATTCTTCAATCTTGCCACGGTAATACTGGCGCAACCCATCACCCACCACGGCGCCTGCTGCACCCATGATGTATGATCAAAAACGATGTGATGTGATGGGGCACAAAGTTGTTTGTGTGGTGGTGGAGAGGATGATGTGGTTATTGATGGTGGTTTCTAGGGTATTTTGTATATAGTCTGTCCGTAGAATGGCCGGATGGACAAGTGGGACAACTGGGCAAGTGAGAAAACAACAAGTGCAGACAACAAGTCAACACAGAGTTTTGCTCCACTATTATTGCTTGCAGATTTGTTGCTCACATACAGCGTACCCAACGCTTGTGTACATTATTGCAATAACGTGCAAATGCCTGTCACGGAATCCAGCAGGGCGTAACGTGGGTGGTGCAGCGCAATCCAAGGATGCAGCATCACCAGCACACCCCGTTGCTGTTGTACCATCACAACAGACCATATGTGGACGAGAATGCAGAGCCACTGCTCTCCAACCATCACAATGAAGCACTGGCCAGGTAAAGTTTGCTGCTGATCATGGTGGATGGATGGTTGTGTGGTGATCATACACACATGATACGATCACACCCCTCAGTTTGCCGGAAGAGGATGCAGTGTCCCCTGCTCTTATTGGATCTGAATCATATGAATGGAGTGTCATACCAGACCTTGACAAATTTTTCCGCAACCTGTACATGTATGTGCGGTGGTTGGGGCGCAAGATGTCCTCCATGCAGGCCACCACCACTGGAACCACCCACACAGGTACCATAAGGACAAGGGCTTGATGACCATTCTCACAGCACGCTTGCTCAATCAAATTTGTACACTTGGCTTTCTCATTGTATTTTCATTTGTACTACTGCTCTGTATCAATTGGCATGCCATACGGGAAGAGTGTCTTGCCAAGGATACATGCGACATATCCCAGGTGTGTTGTTGGTGTATTTAATGTGTATATATACATGCACCCATGCATACCCCCACCCTCTACTATAGGTGATGTTGTACAAGCATCCGCTCCATGACAACTCTGCATGGTGGAGTGTGTTTGCCATTACACTCCTCTCCATATTCACCCTGTATTGGGCACTCAATGTATACGACGTTATCTCACGGCTCCCCGACCTGTTAGATGTGGCTGCATTTTGCCACACCAAGCTAGGTGTGTCTGAGCGCCAAGTGCGCACCATCACATGGCCAGAGTTTGTCGCCCGCATTGTGCGCCTGCAACACACCACACGGCTGTGTATCCAGCGCGACCTGAGTGAGTTTGACATTGTGGCCCGCATCATGCGTCGGGACAATTACATGATTGGTATGCTCAACAAGGGGGTGCTGCCGCTCCACGTGCCCCTGGCTGGCTTGCGTCATCATTTTATGCTCACAAAAACCCTCGAGTGGTCGTTGGACCGGTGCATCTTTGACCATATGTTTGACCAGTCAACGTTTCGGGTGCGTGCAGACTTTGTGGACAACCCAGAGGCATTGCAGTGCAGGTTTCGTCGAGAGGCATTGCTGATGGTGGTGCTGTCCCCGTTTGTGCTTTGCTTCTTGTTCATCTACTTTTTCATGCGCAATGCAGAGAAATTCTACAATCATCCTGCTTCGATTGGGGCACGTCGATGGAGCTTGCTGGCACGGTGGCGTATGCGTGAGTTTAACGAGCTGGACCATTACGTGTCACACAGGCTCAATGCCAGTCAGACTGCCAGCGAGAAATACATGGCACAGGTGTGGGGGTTGTGTGTTGTGTGTGTTTGGCAAAGACCATGTTTGTTTGTTTGCACCTTGTTGCACCATCACCCCCCCCACAAACACACAGTTTCCATCGCTGCATATGAGTCATGTGGCACGCTTTGTTGCATTTGTCACTGGCAGCATGGTTGCCCTGCTTCTCTTTGTCACACTCGTCGATGAAAAGCTCCTGGAACGACCATTGTACGGTCGCCACTTGGTGTGGTGGATTGCCACGCTGGGGATACTGCTTGCCATTAGTCGCAGCATGATTGTGGAGCCTGGTGCTGCATTTGACCCAGAACTGGCCATGATGGAGGTCGTGGCACATACACATTACTTACCTAGGCACTGGAGGGGGCGGGCACATACACGTGAGGTGCAGCAGCAGTTTCAGGGACTGTTTCAATACAAGGCGATGCTGTTCCTGGAAGAGGTGGCGAGTGTGGTGTTGACGCCGTTTGTGTTGGCATTTAGTATGCCAGCCAGTGCGGGTGTGTTTGGGGTGGTTGCCCATATTGTACGCATCATGACTGCCTTTGTCATTATTGCTTTCCCAACACACACTCCCCCCCCCCCCCCCCCCCTCAAATAGGTGCTATTACACGGTTTGTCAAGGATTTCACTGCACATGTGGACGGTGTGGGCGATGTGTGCAGCTTGTCAGTATTTGATCTGCAGCGACACGGCAACAGCAACTATGGTGCACCCAGCAGCGCACCCAAGGAACAGAGATCAAGGCAGGGCAAGATGGAGAAATCATTACTGTCATTTGTAGCTACCTACCCGACATGGGAGCCCAGTGCAGCAGCCAAGCAGATGCTGCAGGTGTTACGGGACGGGGGGGGTGGGCGATGGTGGGGGAATGGGGGGGGGCATGTGCCACCAGGCTTGTCGCCATCAGCAAGTGTCTTTGCGAGTGCCGAATGTGTTGGTGGGGCGGGTATGAATGTGGCGGCGAGTCAGGCTGCACTGCAAATGGTGTACGCAGAGCGCACAGGTGGTGTTGGGGGTGGTGTGGGTGGTGGTGCTGGAAGGGTTGGAGGCGGGGTGTATGACGGGGCGGGGTGGGGCGGAGGGTGGGACGGTGAGCGGCGACGAGAGGCAGAGATGAGTGTGATGTGATGGTTGGTTTTTGTAATGATTGTTACCTATGATGTAACATTATTAGTGCAGTATCCAAAATTCACACAAAACGGCAAGTTCATTTAGTTCAGGGCAAATGCACTACTTGGGTTGTTTAGGCGGAGGGGTGCATGGGCTGTTGATGAAATACATCCAATTGTCCAGGGCGTCCTGTTGTGTTGGCACACAATTCTCCGTGCGACGACATACGCTGTGTGGGTTGGTGTGTTTGTTGTGCACATGTGTTTGTTGTGCGCACGTGTGTTGCATCTGCTACCCCGCGTACTTTCTGCCAGTGGCATCTGTCACAGCGCATTGAATCTTTTTTGCTGTGGGGAAAGCAGGAAGAGGTTGGTTACGCAGGGTAGGTGAGTCCAATGCACGCACACGCACACGCATATGCACCCACCCACCCACACCCACCCAAAAACATACCGCCGCACCCATACACAACCACCCCAAATGAATAATCTGGTACTGTGTATGGCAGCTGGCCCTGCACACGTGTCCTGTTGGCCACCATTGCGTTTCCATCTGTTTGCCATTGGGAAATGGCAATCAGAACCCTTGTGTTGTATTGAGATCGACCAGGCGGTCCCCTGGGGTTGGTGGGTAGGTGGGACACCTTTCATTGTCCACTGTTTGCAGCAATGCACACCTACCATGACGTCATGCCGTTGACGTCAATGACACGCGGTAGGTTGTTGGGGTCGAGAAGCACTTCAATGGTGGCATTGCCGCGCGCTGTTATACTGTGTGATTGTTGTGTACAACCGTGTACAGCAGAAAAACGTGCATGCCTGAACACCCATACCGTTGTGCTTGTGGAAACTTTACTTGCATACACGTCATGTTGCCGGTGTTGTTGAGCTGTGTATTGCTGGATGCGTGTGAACGGTTCAGGGACAATGTACCCCCATATGGGTGCAACAACCATACCATGAGATTGTTGGCAGCAACACACTCAGTAAAGATGTATGCATATGGATTTGCATTGATCAAGGTGATGTCAAACGGACGTGACGATATGCCAAAGTACCCATCACATTCATAAGTGGTACTGTTGAGCAAACCAGTGACGGTCTGACTGCCATCCATTATGCCAGGCATTGTTTGGATGCGGTTGATGGAGGCCTGTGGGGTGGGTTGTGATGAAAATAGTGTGGTGCATATTTTCCTGGTGGCGTCCATAAACACAACCCACCAGATCCAGCAGGCCAACTGTTTGAATATTCTCGAATGAAATCCTACTGTTTGCCTGATCAAGGGCAATGCCGGCGACATCAGTGGCAATAAACTGTTTGGAAGAGGAGATGAGCATGTGTGATGTGCATGTGTACATATGTGGTATGTGGATAACAGCAAATTCACTGGTGGGACGTACCACTTGGTTTGCAATATCGTCTACTTGATTAAGGATGACGTATGCATCCCTTCCAAGTCGTATGCGTTGGACAGCATATGGAACATTCAACGAGGTTGACGCTTTGTGTGTGAATATGTAAGTGTGTGTATATTGATGGTCACACGGGCATCACATATTCCCCCCCCCCCCCCCCCCCCCCCCCCCCCCCCCCACCTAACCCAACCACCCAACCACACCACCTTGCACTGTGGCAATATCTGGGCGGCGTAATGGCACCCCATACACGTGCGTCGTGCTCTTTGTATCATTGAAAGAGCAGTCCCGGTATGCATGACAAACAGTGCTGTTGATCAGCCCATAACAATCACATGCAGGGGTGTTGGCACAATAGGAGCAGCAAGTGTCCACTGTACAATGTGTGTACGATGTGGTGGAGCATGTCGCATACCATATGTCGTGCCTAGTACGTACCATTCGCCACGACATTGCTGCTTATCAGTGTTCGTGATGTGGGTTGACCACTCAATTGAGTGCAAGCCGTCGTTGTCGTACATCGGATGCTACATGCGAACATATAAAACAACAAAAACACGTGCTTCACATTGCACATCATGACGATCTTTGGTAAAAAATACTTCCAAGTTATATTATAGCACTTGTGCTAGCACTTGTGCAAATGCGAAAAGTATTTACTTCTCTTCCACCGTTCTGGTAATAACAAGAACTTTTGCCGGTTCAAAATTGGTTGGATACTTTTTGATCTTGCACAGGAGGAACGAAATTTTCGTTTGGACCGAATAAAATTCACATGTTAAAAGGTGGGGCTGGTTGCGCCAACTGGAAACTGGTGCCACCAACCGGGCATCAACCGGGAAAAACGAGTGTGATTTTTGACTGGGGACGAGTGCAGTTGGTCCCAACTGGGCGCCAACTGGGTCCGCGCCCGTACACCCCCATTTGGCGGGCCCTGCGCTTGTGCTGGCCCTGCGCTGCCCTGCGCCACGTATTCCACATGGTTTGTTACCAGTAAAGTAAGCACCACTGCTGGAATCATCCACATGTTAACACCTTTATATGTAAAAACACACACACCTATGCTTGTACAGCCAGCAAAAACACCATTTACATGTTAAAAAAAGCACCTAGGCTGATACGCACACCTATGTGCGCAACCCCAAGGTTTTTTTTAGGTTTTAGGTTTTAGTTTTTAGGGTTTAGGGTTTAGGTTTTAGGGTTTAGGTTTTAGGGTTTAGGGTTTTAGGGTTTAGGGTTTAGGGTTTAGGGTTTAGGGTTTAGGGTTTAGGGTTTAGG
>VFQP010001701.1_pt1 | contig 27784 bp, 25 predicted proteins | sample 3512351 | NCBI WGS metagenome assembly VFQP01 (sample SAMN10412372, study PRJNA504923) | tailings metagenome | isolation source: Relicate 1 Philex TSF1 revegetated site | place: Philippines: Tuba, Benguet | collected 2017-08-29
GCGACAGCGGGGCAACGGTTGGACGGACGCGTGGTCCGGTGCCGTGATCATGTCATGACCAGAGGTCTGCGTTGGAGCAGCGCCCCAAAAGCTTGAGCTTCTTGAGACGAAAGGGGTCGTGATGGGCGGTGGCGTGCTCGCAGGAGCTGCGCCTGATCGACTCCCTCATGTACGATCTGCACGCGCTGCCGGTGGGCCACATCCAGCGCCTGGTGCTCAAGAACGGCATCGCCCCGCCGGGCCCGTACGGGCAGCCTGGGGACACCGAGGCGAGAGACGCCGGCACCGCTCGAATGCATACGCACTCTGCCACCCTCGCTGGCTTGTGGGAAGGGAACCGCGGAGCATGCCATGATGTGGCACGGCCACGCCGTCGTGTTCACGCCGTCACGTGCCTTGGGGTGCATGCCGCGGCGTGCAGAGGCTGGAGAGGGCGGCTCTCGAGGGCGGCTGCGCCATTGTGTGCGAGCCGCGGGTCGACGGCACCTTCCTGCTGGACTGCCGCCTGAGCGTGGACCTGAATCAGGCCTTGCAGTACGCCCACGAGTGGGACGAGGTGTACCCGGGTAGGTTGTGCTGCCCCCACGCCGCTCCCCGCGCTCGTGAACGCCGTCGCGCGCGCTGCGGGGCGCCCAGCTGAGAGCGCTGAGCACGCCTGGGCGTGCGTGCAGGCGACGACGGGCTCGACTACGACTGCAATGGCGAGGTGATTGACCCCGCCGAGGAAGAAGAGCGGGACATGGAGATGCTCCGAGACGTGGCGGAGCACAGCGCCACCAGCCAGGCCGAGGCGCTGGCCTTTGTGGTGCGCCACCTGCCCCGGGGCGAGCAGACGCCGTACCGCCTGGTGCTGGACGACTGCGCGCACGACCTCCCTGGTGTGTGCCCTTGCCCCGCCCTGGGCGGGGCAACTTGCATGACGCAGCGCGGCAGCAGGGTGGTGTGCAAAACCACGTGGTCTGCGTGGACGGCATTCGCAGCTCGAGGCGCTTGTGCGCACGCTTGCTCCGTGCGCAGTGCTCAAGAAGGCCATCGCAGAGGTGCCGCCGGGCCTGGCTACGGTGCACACGACGGGGCGGGGCTGCCGGGGCTTTTGGTGGTGACGACGCCCTTGCAGCACCATTGGCCAGGGCCACGGAGGGAGCTGCTGGGCCGCAGGGTCGCTTGAGACGACGACGGGTGCTTGTGCAACTCTGTGGCTCTACTGTCGCTTGTTGCTTGTCCTGCTGGGGCTCCACGCACGGTTGCAAGAGCTTCTCACACCATGATGCTCGGGCCCGTCCACGACGGCATCGCACCACCCGGAGGCACCGTTGTCACCAGGCGCGTCACCAGGTCGTGAGGTTGAAGAAGGGCGTGGCGTGCACCACCTCGAGCCGCTTGAGGTACCTGCCGCACGCACAGCACGCGCAGCACGCGTCGCCAGCACGCCTGCCTCGCCAGGTGCGCCAGCGCGTGAGGCACCAGCCACCGCCTGTGGCCCGCCGCGCCCACCCGCCTCACCCCAGCGCGTGGTGCGTGAAGACGAGCTCCCTCTCCCGGTCAATGATGAAGTCGCGCGGGTAGGCGCGCGTGTACTTGATGGCCGCCTCCAGCGGGCCGTTGGCGGAGAAACGGCTCAGCTGCGCGGCCGCACGCCGGGGGCAATCGCCGGCAAACGCCGCGTCCCCTGCCCGCCTGGCGGCGGCGTTGTCGCATCCCGGGGCCCTGTGCCTTGCGGCGCAAAGCGAACCAGGGCTGGCCCCGGCGGCGCCACAGCATGATCCTGCTCACCTTGGTGTCCTCCAGCACGCAGTAGCTGCCGGGCGTGACGAAGGCGCAGTAGAGCTTGGCCTCGGCCTGCGGCGGGGGGCAGCGGCGCAGGGAGGGAGCGTTCGGTGGCGGGTGCGGCCGAGTGCACCACACGGGTCACGTGCCGAGCTCCTCCGACGAAGAAGCGTCAATGAAGATGCCCGACCTCACGTCGCTGCTCTCCCTGTGCGAGCGCACCGCTGCTCCCACTCACCCACACGTGCGCGTCCCGCTGCGGTGACAGCAGCATCACCCACGACGCCCACCCAGCAGGCGCCCCCAGTCCACTCCCTCAGAGAGAGGGGCGCGCTCACCAGCACGTGCTCCTCGCTGTGGTGGCTGTCCAGCAGCACCAGCACGCGCTGCGCCCCGATGGCGTGCTCCTTCACCTTGGTCCACACCTCTTGCGCCGTGCTCGAGCCCTGCATGAGCGCACAGGGCCAGGGCCACAACCAACAGGACGAAGCTTCGCCCTCTCACCACCAGGCTTGCTGGCGCCAGTTGCGCTAGGCGCTGCAGGAGGGGCCTGGCGTGAGAGCGCAGAGGGACGGGGAGTGGCCGACGGCAGCCCCGGCGTGCCAACGTCAACTGGAATGAGGAGCAGGTGTGCGCGCGTGCCCCCGCACCTGCACAAAGGTGACGTGCTTGGCCCACAGCGGGTGCTTGGTGGCGTCTGCCTTGGGCACGCCTCCCCTGCGGTGGGTGCACCACACCACCCAGCAGCAACAAGGGCAGGGACTCAGGCTCTTCCCTCCCCTCGCCTCCCCTCCGCAGTGTGCGCGGCGCTCTCTTAAGCTGCGACCCGAGCCTGCGGTGGACTGCGAGGGGCGCGCAACCCTAGCGTGAGCCCTAGCGCGCGCACCAGTGCATGGCGCCTGGCTCCCATGCGGGCGCCGTCACGTCCACCGTCAGCACGCGCCCGTCGTGCACGCCGTTGAGGTGCAGCATGCTGGCCCACAGCAGCGCGCTGCCGCCGTTGGCCGTGCCTGCAGGCACAGGCCGCGCCCCGCCACGGGCACGCGCAGCACAGTCCTTTGGTGTGCAGCACTGCGAAACAGTTCTGTGCACGCCGGTGACGGAGGTGATGACAGCAGCGCGCTGCCGCACCTGTCTCAATGATGAGGTCGGGCTTGACAGTCCAAATGATGTCCGAGATGCTCAGCAAGTCGAACCTGCTCAGCAGCAGGTGTGAGCACACACAGGAGAGTCGGCGTGTGCCTGGGCAGCGAGGGTGCCGCAGGGCGCCGCACCGCGGGTTGCGTCACCCGGCGCAGCAGCGAAGGCTGGTGGGCTCCGCAGAGGAGGCGGCGGCAGCGGTGCGCCTGTGCTGGCCCACTCACGGGTGCTGCATGACGACCGAGCCCAGGAAGTACTGGCGCTTGAACACGGCGAGGTGCTCGTACCTGCGGACCAGCGCACCCCACCACGCGCCATGCCGTGCGCCAACAGACGCGCTGGCGCCGCGCAATGGCAGAGCAGGCCTGCCTGTGCGCGGATTCGGAGTTCGTCACGGCTGGCGCTGGGGCTAGGATCCTTGTGGTTCAGCACGCACAGGATGTCGTAGAGGAAAACCACGGCGTCCTGGTCCAGGTTGGCTGTGTTGAACGTCATCCAGCTCACGTTGTGCATGCGCCTCTGCACGCACCCACAGGGCCACGACGCCATCACGCGCACCACCGTCCCACGCGCAGCGCACCTCTGCGCGTGCTCGCTAGGCATGCAGCGTGCAGGCCATGCTTTGCAGGCCATGGTGCACGCGCCACGCCACGCACGCAGCGCCTCTTTGCGTGCATGCTCTTTGCAGGCCACGCTGAGTGCGTCGCGTCCCGTCGAGTCCCCTCTGCTCTGCTCTCACCTGGATGAGCCACTGGCCAAAGGACCCCACCATGTCGGGGCTCTTGGTGCACAGCCCCGCCTGCACGGCGTCCCGCGCGATGCCCTCGGTGTCGTGCTGAGGCACCGGGTGGTACCCCAGCTGCGCCACCACCTCGTCCTCGCTCAGCTGGGGGCAAAAGTCGAGCCCGGCGTCCGCCAGCGTCGCGCCTGGGCACGCACGCACGCGTCACGCGGGGCCTGAGCGCCAGCCAGCGCATGCGGCGCGGCGCCGCCTGCTTCATGAGAGGCCATGCAGCCCCTGGCTTCAGCATCCCCCCCCCCTTAGTGGCAAGCAGTGTGGCCCGAGCTGGTGCCTGATTCGGCTCGTGGTGCGGTGCGGCTGCAGCTGCACCCGCCACGCAAGCGGCGCGCTGCGCGCATGCACACACCGCCTGGTCACCACGAAGGAGGCCCGGCGCGCACTCAACTGGTTGGTGCCGTGGCGCAGCGCAGCACGCTGCGCACGCCCCGCCCCTGTGGCTGCAGCTCAAACAGGTAGCGCGACGCGACGCGCGTGAGGCGCCGCCGCCAGCGCTCGGTGCGCGCGTCGCCGGCCATGCGCTCGGTGGCCTGCTCCAGCGGCTGGCCGGGCTGCCGGCTCTCCCACGGGTAGCTGGTGGGCAGGCCCAGAGGCTGCGGGCGCATGGGCGCGAGCGCGGGCGCACGGCAACCTGCTTGGCTCGCTTGCCTTCTCGCAGCCCAAACACTTGTCCTGGTCCTTTCTGGCTCTGCAGCACCACCAGCTCTGCCACTACACGCCAGCGGCGTGGCGAGCGGTTTGTGCGCCAGGGGAGGCGCGTTGGCTGCGCGCCATGTCTCCTGGCCAGGCAGTGTGCTCCAGCAACAGCCCAGGGCACCCCGCACCTTGCCCAGCACGTCGGCCATGGCGTCGAGCAGGTCCTTGGCGAACCTGCAGCAAGGAGCGCAAGGCAGGGCGCACTTGGACCCCAAGAGGCTGCGCCCTGCTCCGTTGTCGCGGCGCTTGCCGCGGTGCCCCGGGCACGCGCCGCCAGGGCGCACGCACCTGTCTTGCACCTCCTGCAGCTGCTGCGCCGTGGCGTCGGGGAAGAGCACCTTGTAGGGCAGCCCGCACTTGTGCGCATCAAAGGAGATGCCGCCGTAGTAAGAAATGGGGCCCACGAGGTTGAACAGGTTGATGGCCACCTCGTCGGCCTGCGGGAACGTGGAGGCGGGCCTCGTCCGTTGCCGGGGGATGCTCGGGGCGCAGGAGGCGGGCACAGGGACGGCGATGGAGTGTGGCGGGTGAAGGTGTGTGGGGCGCAAGGTTAGGAGGGAAAGGGAGGCACCTTGAGGACGCGCTGGTTGGTGGCGGCAGAGGCGGCGGGCTGGCCGCCCCCGGCGCCCATGGCGATGGCGTTGCGCAGCGTGGCCACGGTGGCCCTGAGGCGCGCGTTCTCCGCCTGCAGGTCCGCGAGGGTCGCCGCTTGCGCGGGGCTGCGGCTGATGCTTCTTGAAGGCCAGGGTGCCTGCGCAAGTGCACGCGGCGTGCGCGGGCGGGCAAAGCGTGCGCCGCTGCTGCATTCCCACTGGTCGTGGGGAGCACGCTGGCGAAGTGTTGCTGCTGGTGCTGGTGGTGGTGCTGCTGCTCTTTCAGCTGGCCTGGGCTCGACTTGCCGATCCGAGGTGGGGCAGCAGCAGTGTCGCGAGCACGGCCAGGGAGAGCGCGACGGCCGCCAACAGGAGCACGCGGACGGCCCGCTGCGCATTGGATCCTCGCTGCGCCCCGCCCGCGGACGACCCGGCGCGCCCATGCATCCGCGAGCTGCTCCGACAGCTCGCTCGAAATCGTCTGTTTGTGCTCCCGAGGTTGGTGTGCAGAGGCTGAGGAGAGAGGAGTGCGTGTGTGTGTGAGTTGCTGCTGTGGTGGTGGTGGTGCCGCTGCTCTGGCTGCTGTCCCACCTGCTCACACGAGCAGTCAGGGTTCAGGTGGACCTCGCTCTTGGCAGTCGCCAGCCACGGCAACGCAGCAGAGTGCGCAGCCACAGACACGCAGATATTCAGGTGCCCTGCCAGCACCTGTGATCAATTCAGGAGGAGGAGCCGGCACCTGACGGCACGCCTCGAGCAACACAGCCGTGATGGTGCGCAAGCACTGCATGCACGTGCGGCGCGGCCAGTCGTAAGCACCCAGGCTCACGGCAGGCCACGCCTTTTGCTCTCGCTGCGCGCCCGCAGGCTTCGCACAAGCTCGTGTTCGTGTTCCTGGCCCCGGGCCAGAGCGGCAAGCCCAGGCGGTGCGGGGTCCCCTGCAGCCACCACCGCAGCACCCCGCAGCAGCTGCGCACACGCTCCCCGTGACGGGCAGTGCAGCACGGGGCGCCCGCCGCGCAGGAAGGTGGCAGTGCCCATCCCCGGCGACGCGTCATACTCATGGGAGGAGTTCCTGGCGCACGTGCGGCAGAAGCTCAAGATTGCAGGCGTGCGCGACGTGCGCCTGGCCTCGGTGAGCCGCCGCCCTTGACGCAGCGCTGTCCCGGGGCTGACACACCCTCCGTCCTGCACACGCGTGCTGCTCATTGTCGCCGGCAATGGTGCTTCTTCCCAGACCGGTCAGCGGGTCACCGCCCTGGACGAGCTCCAAGACATCGACGAACTGGCCATCAGCGAGGTGCGCCCCTTTCTCCGCCACCTGTGCTCCGACTCTTATCACCAACAGATCGCCGCGGCTGACCCGCTGCGCGTGCGCAATCCGCGCACCACTGCAGGGCGTGGACGTCGCCGCTTCTTCGTTCCCCACCCAAGGCACGGCAGGTGCGCGCTGCGGCCCTGCCTCGCCAACGCCCCCGGCGCCCGGCGCACGCGTCTCCAAACAGCCCGTGGCGCCGCACGCGTCGCCGCAGGGAGCAGCGAGATCACGCCAGACGCCGGGTCCCTCCGGGACCAAGGCGCCGGCGCCGCAGGCAGCGGGCCGGGGTTCGCCGTGGGAGGCGGAGGAGGCAGCGCGGGAAGGCACCAGAGCCTGCAGCTGCAGGGCGATGCGGGAAGCCGAGGTGCCGACGAGGGGACGGACAAGTACACCAAGCGGAACAACCCGCTGCGGCGGGCGATGCAGCGGTGGCTGCCGGCGCTCTTTGCGCCCTCGCTGCCCGTCTCCACCCGGTGAGAGCTCGTTTCAAGCACCTGGCGACCGCTGGCTCTTGTACTTGAGCCTCGAGCACTTGGGGCACGTATTGCCGTGCGTGGGCAACTGTGCTGTGGCTGCAGGGACGCGGGTGGGGCGGCGGCGGGCGGGAAGCGCAAGGCCAGGGGCGTGCGCCGCAGCCTGCTCTCCCCGCACAATGCGCTGGCGCTGCTCGCCGCGACGGTCCTGGTGTTGACCGTGCTTTGGTTTGTGCTGCGCGCGCCGACGGCGGGCATCCGGTGACCCGCCCTGCTGCGGGAAGGGCGGGACGGGGACGGGCGCGACGATGGTGTTGCATCGCTTGGCAATACTGCGGGCACAGAGTTAAGCCTGGATGCATTCTGCGGGCGGCCTGGAGGAGGAGCAAGAGAGGTGGGCCGCAAAGGCCTGAGGGGGAAAGAAATGGCTTTTTGCCGCGCGCCCGACTCGTGCAACACGCCCACTTGGGCCAGAGTCGTGGTCAGTGAGAAGTTGTCGTTTTCAGCCCTTGTGCTTGCACTTGATGGTATTTCCACATGGCAACGGCGAGGTACCACAGAGCAGCCTGACCCCGCTCAGCGCTTGTGCAGGAATGTCGTCCAAGGCGGGAGTGGTGGTCCTGACGGCACTGCGTGCGTTTGAATTGCGAGCAGGGATCAGCAACTGCAGCACGCCAACACTGTCGCACGTCAGGGACCACAGCGGCGGGGAGCGCAGGCCAAACGATGCGGCGTGGGGGCGAGCACTGCATCTGGAGAGGAGACGAGATGTCAAAGGAACGCTGCGGGGGTCGACCTCGACTCAGGACTAAGGAGCGACGAGTCTGTGGCGTGTGGCACGTGCAGTACAACAACAGCAGCTGCGGGGCAAAGCGACAGCGCTTCCCTCACCAGGCTCTCTGGTCAGCCGCCTCCCAACACAAAAGGCAAAGCGACGAAGCGGGTTCGGGCCGAAACTGCGAGCAAACGAGCGGAGCTTGCGGACATTGGGCAGCGCGCAGCGCCTCTTGGGCTGCCTGTCTTTTCTCCCGCACCCCCTCCCCCTTTGGCCTCAGCATGATGCCTCACAGGTGCGCGTGGCTGCGCACAGGACCTTCTGCAATCCGCGCAGGCAGCCGGAAACCGGCCGCCGCTACTAAGGAGGGGGAAGCGCAGGGCCACCGACGTGCGATGCTGGCACGCCACTGAGAGAAGACGTCCTCGACATCAAGTGCAGCACCCACGCACAAATCATGCAGCCAGAGCCAGCAGGCCCCCTCCCTGCACGGCACTCGCAACTCATCTCGCACCGCCCGCCGAGCCAGCAGCTCCCACCCGCCATATCTCGCCCTCCCCGCTCCCCCTCCAGGCCAAGGTGAGAGAGAGCGCACAGCAGAGGGGCATCGCAGAGCAGAGAGAAAGTGAGAGACGGGTGCGGCCTGGGCGCAGCGGCCAAGTGCGTGTGGGAGGGCTCACACTATCGGGGTGCTGTAGCGCCATGCCTCCCATGGCGCTCGCTGCCGCCCGGCCAGTCCTCCTCCCTCTCTCATTCAGGAGGGCATTCCGAAGGGCAATGCATGTGTTAATCGTGGGTGGCGCGCGCACTCAAGAAGAGGGGGCGTGATGCGCTTTCCCCTCGCGCGCCGCGCCGCGCAGGCCGCGGCCAAGCTCCGGCGCTCCAGCCCTCGCAGCAACAAAAGTCCGTCGGCCGAAGAAGGGCCCGAGGCGTTGAGAGGTCGGGCATCGCAGCTTTGAGAAGCAGGATTTCGGATTGGAGCCGCGTCTGTGCGGGCGGGCGGTGCTGACGCGGGCGCCCCGCGCTCCGCCTCCCGTCGCCTTGCTGCTTCTAGAGGCGGGGAGCGGGCGGGGACGGCAGGCCCTCTAACCAAACACACAAGGGAAGCAAACGCAGCGCGAAAGGAGTGGGGAGAGAGGGAGGGTGGGAGGCGCAGAGCTCTCTGCTCGGCCATGAGCAACGTCAGCGGCGGCGGCGGCGGCGGCAGGCGAAGCGAGCTCGCACGCCCAGAGTTCACGCAACGCCCTGGGCGCAGCGGCGCGTCGAGCGCATCCAGAGCTGCGCGGGGAGGGGAGAGAAGGGCGCGCGCGCACAGACAGGACGCTCTTCAGGCGCGGCACAAAGGTTTGGGCGCGGGAGGACTCGTTGCCGTTGTTGTTGTTGTTGTTGTTGTTGTGGTCGTGGTTGTGGTTGTTCGGATCAGCAAGACCGACGGGGCGCACGCGCGCGCGCGTGGTGGGATCTGTTGGCGCCATCGTCTCTGGCTGACGCCCACGCTTCAAAGACTGCACGCCACGCCCACGCGCACACGCGCGCACAGGACGCGCACGCACGAAACGGCACACAGACTGCGACGGCCGCCGTGGAGCGGCGGGGTTCCAAGCGTAAGCGCCGGGAGGTCGTCCTCGCTGCTTCGCGGCGCAAAGCCAAAAGCCGGGATTCCTCTTGGCCGGGGGCCGCTCGCCCCGCGCCGCTCTTCCACGAGCGGACACGACAGGGGAGGCCTATGTGGGAACGCGACGGCAACAGCAACTCGCTTCACAACCACAACAGGAGGCCGTGCGGGCACGCCGTATGCGTCCGCCGACGAACAGCTGCGGCGGCGCAGCGCAGGCCGGGAGTGGGCCGGGGCACGCCACTGCAGCAGCCGCAGCTGCGCAAACCGACAGGCTCGCCACCCAACCGACCGCCACACAGGCGGGCGAAAAGAAAGAGGGAGCGCCAGCTCCGTGTGGGGCACACATCACAGGATCGACCGCTGATGGCATCAAGATCAGACGTTGACAAACGCTCTCGGCCAGGGAATCGATTTAAGCGGCGGTACGCGCCACGCACGTACTTATGGGGTGAAGACAAACAGCACACGCAGCACACGCCTGGACAGCCACACTCGCAGCTTGCGCCGCCCGCAGCGCGATTCGACGGGCAAAGCGCGCACAGCTCAGCGCACGACGGTGCGCCGGCCGCGTCCGCCCCAAGGCTCCGGCGCGCGTCACAGGCAGCGGCACACGTGAGCCGCCGCGCGGGGGGGGCGACGGCGGGGTGGAGAGTCAGCAGAATCAGCATGAGCGGTGGAGGCAGCAGCTACTAGGTAGCGCCGGGCGGCGGCGCGCACCAAGGGAGAGAGAGAGGGACGGACGGTCGCCCCGAGGGCGGCAAGCGTTGCAGACGTGCGCGAGCGTGCGTGCGTGTGCGTGCTCAGACTAATGGGCGGGAAGCGACGGCCGGCGGGTTGCGACTGCAAGCCCCCAAGCAGGTGGGAAAAGCGTGCACCCGGGCGGCTCAGCGCCGCCGCGGCACATATCACGCCACACGCTACGGGTGCCGCCCAGCGGGGACAGCCCCAGGGCCTCCGTTGGCACCGTGGCGGTCCTCCCTTGAAGCGAGCGCATCACGGCAAATGCTGCTGCCCTCCCAAACCCCCAAGCCTCTTGACCGTGCAGTGGCAGTGCCCCGCCGCAACGCAGGGGTCCACAGACGGACTGCTGCTCCTTTGCGCAACCCCCAAACAAACAGCACCCCCACCTGTGGCGAGCCGTGAGGGGCGCCCCTCCCCACCCAGCCCCACGCACGCCCTTGCAGGCCGCCCCTCCCCCAAACGAGGCACAAACGCCCGACCGAGCCAGCTGCAACCTCCCCCCCGCCGCCCGCTCCCGGCGCCGCGCGCACGCCGCGCCTTAGGGCCACGCCGAAATGAGGCGCGGCGCGGTGCAGGCGGCGGCGTAGGCGTGCTGCCGGTGGAGGCGAGAGAGAGGCCCAGCCCAGCTCCTCATCAATCAATCAGTCCATGCAGAGGAACTCCGTCGCCATCATCTCCTCTGCGCTCAGGCCGCCCATAGGGTTGCCCGCCCCGCCCACCAGAGCGAACTCTGGCACCGCCCCAAAGGCGCCCGGCGCCGAACGGCCCACCTGCGCCGCCAGCGCAACCGCCTCCTGGGCGTGGTGGTGCGGCAGCCACAGCCCCGGCGCCGCCGCGTCGCCCGCGCCCGCGCCCATGCCCTCGAGTAGGGTGGCCACCATGTCCATCTGCGGGCTGTCCAGCAGCTCCGACGGCACGGCGCAGCGCGCGCCGCCGCCCGCCGCCAGCAGCCCCTCGCCCTGCTGCTGCATCGCCGCCTCCAGCGCGTACGCGTCCATCGAGTCCAGCATGGACGAGGGCTTGCCGTCAAAGCCCTCGAGGGCCGGCGGCGCCACGCCCCCGCCAGAGGCGCGCACGCCAAGCGGCGACGGCGCCGCCGCAGCGGCGTACGGCTGCGCGGCGGTGCGGCCCGGCGCCCCGCCGCCGCTGCTGCCGCTGTGCGCCGCGGCCATGGCCAGCTGCTGCTGCTGCTGCAGCGCGCGGGCAGACAGCACCTGCTGCAGCACCGACGCCACCGGCGCGGCAAAGCCGCCCGCTGCGCCGTAGTCGCCGCCAAACTGCGAGGCAGCGCCGCCCTGCGAGGCCGCCCCCCCGCCCGCCACGCCAGAGCGCTGCGGCTGCAGCTGCTGCAGCACCGGGTGCAGCGGCACGCCGCCGTGCGCCGGCCACGAGCCCACCAGCGGCCCGGCCGCCGCCGCCGCCGCCGCCGCCGCCGCGTCGCCGCCGAGCAGAAACGCAGAGTCGAGCGTCCGCTTGCCCCTGCCCTGCGCCGCGGCCGCAGCGGCCGGCGGCGACACCACGCCGCTGTCTATAGCGTGCAGCGAGCCGGCCGTTCCGGGCAGCGTCAGCACGCTGCCTGACCGCGCGCTGCCCGAGCGCACGCTGCCAGAGGACTGCGACCCCAGGCCCTCGGCCTCCGACAGAGACGCGCCCTGCCCGGCCAGCAGCACGGCGTGCGCGTCCAGCCGGTGCAGCGGCCCGCTGTGCGAGCCCTGCTGGTGCTGGTGCTGGTGCTGCTGCGGCTGCGGGTGGTGGAAGCTGCCGGGAAGCTGCTGCGGTTGAGGCGGTTGGGGTGGCGGTTGCTGCAGGCCGGCGAGCGCGGCGGCACCGCCGAGGTTGACGGCGTCGTGCAGCTGGCGCAGCAGCTGCTGCTGCTGCGTGCGGTACTGCTCCGAGGGGCTGAGCGCCGGCGGCGCCGCCGCCGCCGCCGCCGACTGCGACGCCGCCGACGCGGCGGCGGCGGGCGGGTGCGGCGGCGCGGAGGAGGGGCTGGGGAGGGACACGACGGGCGTGAGGAACGCCTGCTGCTGTTGTTGCTGCTGCTGCGGCGGCGGCTGGGCGTGGTGGTGGTGCTGGTACGGGGTGGCTGAGGAGGGCGTGGAGCGCGAGGCGCTGGGCGGGGTGAGGTCGGCGGCGGCGGCGGCGGCGCCAGCGTGGTGGTTGCCCGGCTTGCTGTGAAGCAGCTCGCTCAGGCGAAGGTAGTCGGAACCAAACACCTGCGGCCCAAGCGCAAGAGGTTGCCACGTGGACCGAGCTCCAAAGCGATCGCAGTGCCGGCGCGAGAGCGAGGAGGGAGGCGTCGTGCTGCGAGCGCGGGGGGCCGGGGGGCGGTGCCGGGCGCACACCTTGCGCTTGTCGAGCCGCTTGCCGGAGAAAACGTCGAGCAGGTGCGTGGTGAAGGGGTGCTCGCGGAGCAGCACCGGCGCCGACTGTTTCTGCAGGTCCGCCTGCGGGCGGCACGCCGACCACACGCACGTGCGCGCACCACCACACCTCTCGACGGCGGAACACATCACGCAGACGGCGGAACGCAGCGCGCCGGGGCGCACGACGGCGCAGCGCAGAGCGCGAGGCACGCGCATCCGGATGGTGATGGCGGCGCCGCACCTGGGTGAGCAGCAGGTGCATGACGCCCGCAGGCCCCGCGTGCGGGTGGTCGGGCGCCACGCGCACCGCCAGCGCCAGCCCTCCCGTGGAGCTGCTCGCGCTGAGGCGGCAGATGAAGGTGCCGACCGGCTCGCCGGCCAGCCGGCGCGTGGCCACGTCGCGCGTGACGGCGAAGCCGGCCACCACGCAGGGGCTGAGGCGGTTCCAGAGCGCAGCCAGGTGGCTCTGGAGGAACGAGAGGCAGGCGAGGTAGTGGGCGGCGAAGCGGGACACGCAGTCGCGCGCCTGCTGTGCGTCGGGCGCCTGTAGGCCCGAGATGTGCACCAGCGTCTGCGCGGCGGGCAGGGCGCAGGGCGGCACCACACAGGGGCGGTGTTTCAGCGCCGCCACCGCCACCCAGAGGCGGACGGAAACGTCTCGTCTCCTGCCTTGCCTTTCCCGGCTGAACAAGCTCACGAGGAAGAAACACGTGTCCGCGCAGAGGCGCGGTCCCGCCGCGGCGCGGTTGCCCGGATGTTGCAAGGGGCGCGTGCCGGGCAGGGGTCCCCCCCGCGCACCTGAAGGTCGTCCAGGGTGAGCTGCCGGACCAGCCCCGTGGCGTTGAAGGCGTCGGCGCACCACTCCATGAGCTGCCGGGGGTCCCGCGACTGCGCGCATACACACAAGACACGCACACGCGCCTGCTGGCCGCAGCGAAGCGGGCAAGCCGTGGCTCCGCCGCACCGCAGCCCATGCTTTTTTCATGCATTGCGAACAGCAGGAGGGAGCACAGCGCAGCGCAAAGGCGCACCTCAAGCACGGCGGTTGGGAGGCTCCAGTCGCCGCCAGCGCCCCCGCGCGGGCCCCGCACGCGCTGGTGCTCGGCGCTCACGCCCACGCCCGTGCCCGGAAGCGCCGCCGCCATGGCCTGCACCATGGCCGCCGTGCCGCGGTCCACCGACGATGCCGGCGCCGCTCCCCGCACCCGCGCCGGCGCGCCCGCCGTCGCGGCGCCGCCGCTGCTGCCCTCTGCCGCGCCGCGCGCCGCCGCCGCCCGCGCCGAGGACGCGCCCCCGCGCGAGCGCTTCTGCTGCGGCGGCGGCGGCGGAGCCGCCTGCAGCGCCTCCATCGGCCCGCCGCTGCTGTGCTGCTGCTGCGGCGCCGCCGGCGCTGGCGCCGGCGAGCTGAGCGCGGCCGACGCGTCGCCGCTGCCGTTGCTGGGGTGCCGCTGCAGCGCGCGCGGGCGGGAGGCGCCGCCGCTGTCGTCGTCGCCGCTGCCGCCCGCGCCCGCCGCCGAGGCGTCCTGCTGCGCGGCCTGCGCGTCCGCCGCCGTGATGTCGGGCACGCCGAGCTTCTCGCAGGCGGGCGCCCACTGCTCCGCCCGGCAGGTGCACACCGAGGGGTGCATGAACACCACCACGATCACATCTGCGCGGGGGCGCACCGCAAACACACAAAACTGCAGCTGTCGCTCGCGCCTTCGCAGCACGAGGGACAGCACCGTCGCAAGCAGCTTCTAAGGGAGTGGAAGCGGGTCCGAGGAGGCGGGAGGAGAGAGCTGTCCTCACCTCCGGTGGACTCTAGCGTGCACGAAAAGGCGATGTAGACGCGCATCATGCGTGAGGGGCGGGTGAAGCGCAGGTCCAAGAAGCCAAAGTCCTCGCGGCTGCTCACGGCGGCGGCGGCGGGCGGCGGCGGCGGCGCCTGCAGCGGGGAGCTGGGCGCCGACAGCGGCCCGCCCACCGGGCTATGCTCCGCCGCCGCCGTGGGCGTGCACGCCGCGCTGCCGGCGGCGGCGGCCTGCGCGGCGCCCGCGCCCGGGAGCGGCCGGTGGCCCGCCGGGGCTGTGGCGCTGCTGCCGTCGGGCCCTGCTGGGAACGACGGCGGCGCCTTGACTTGGTGGTACTGCACACATGGCGGGCGGGGTATGGCACGTGCATGAGCGCTGCGCGGGTGTTGCTGCGGCGGCCACATTTGAGCCCGCTCAGGCCGCGCCGCACCTTGCCGGCCTCCAGGATGACCTTGCGGCTGGTGGTGCCTGACAGCACGGCTTGCGACGGCTGCGCGCGGCAAGAGCAGCGGTGGCACTGTTGAGCGGCGGCGCCGTAGAAGCGGCACGCGCGCAGCAAAAGGGGGCGCCCCGCAGGCGCGCACCGCAGCGGCCTTGTCCCTGGGCCCCGAGCCCCTGGTTGGGTTCCACTTGTGGATGCGCTCCAGCTCCTGCTCCGAAAGCAGGTGCACGTTGAGCTGCAGGTGCAGGTCCATGGGCGCCGTGTGCGCGACCTCCACCGCCACCCGGAAGCCCGGCCGCAGCGTCCTGCACAGGCGTGTGCACGCCAGGGCGAGGTGCTGAGCGCTCTGCGCTCGTGGCGCTGCACACGGCTGGCAGCACGTTGTAGTGTCCCCCCAGCGCCCCAGCCGCCGCAAGCTGCTCACTTGTCTGTGCGTACGGGCCAGCACCACTCTGCTGGCGCCTCGTCGATCAGGATGCGCATGCTGAGCGGCAGGACGGGGGAGGCCGCTCCCGACCTGCCGCCCGCGCTGGCGCCGGCCTCCCAGACGCCCTGCTCCGTCGCGTCGCGGTGCGCGTAGCGCACGAACTGGGACTGCCGGAGCGTCACGTCTGCGGGCCGAGCGTGCACGCGGCGGAGCGAGGCTTGGCGCGTCCAGACGAGCGGCCAACGGCGACTCACGCACCCAACAGCAGCCCACAGGTGCGTCGGCTGTGCCGCGCATCCATCCGAAGCAGCCCCACCCACAGCACGCTGCAGGTGGCCTCGCTCCTGCTCCCTCCACGAGAGGGAGGGGGGTTTCGTTGGTCGTGCACACCTGCCGCTGGTAGAGGGCCGCGCCGCGTGGCCAGGTGCGCCAGATGCGCCAGTCCCGCCGCTCCATTCGGAGCTGTAGAGCCAGGGGGGCCCGTGCTCTCGGCCGGCCGAGCCGAGGCACTCGCGCTCAGCTCCTCCTCCTTCACCATGTTCAGAAGCGACTGGGCGGCGGCGATCCCAACGCCGGATTTCGCACGGCGCCGCAAAGCATCGCCATCGACTGCTGGGATTGTCCAGGCAGGCACACAGGTCCAAGACCTCGCCATGTGCCCTCACAGCGTCAAGCAGCACCGCGAGTGCGCGTGCTAGTGCGACCACGCAGTCCCCTTGGCCCAACCCCTGTGGCGGTGTCACTCCCTCCTGCAGCAGCAGCAGCACAAGCCACCTGACGCTCCAAGCTTCGGGCGACGCCTCGCACCCAGGAGGCCGCTGCGAGCGCCTGCGGGCACGCCAGCAGCTCAGGTGCGACTGATGCAGCGTCCCGCGCGGAGCCCCGGTCCCTGGAGGCGCGCCGACACGCGGGAAAATTCAAATCTCCACGCGCGCAGAAGCAAAGATGTTCGAGGCCAAGCTCGCCCAGGCGTCCTACTTCAAGCGCCTGGCCGAGGCCTTGAAGGAGCTCGTGAGCCAGGCCAACTTCAACGTGGGCAAGGAGGGGATCAGCATGCACGCCATGGACCAGTCGCACGTGTGCCTCGTGGCGCTCAACATGGACAGCGAGATGTTCCAGCACTACCGCTGCGACAGGCCCATGGTCATGGGCATCAACATGGTCAACCTGCTCAAGATCCTCAAGTGCGCAGGCAAGTCGCCGGCTCGGACGCCGCGGCGCAGGGCGCCCCTCCTCCTCCTCCTTCTCCGCCCTGGGCAACAGCTCATGCTGCACGACTGCTTTCGCTGTTGTCTCTATGGCGTGTTGTTCCTGGCAGGGTCGGAGGACACGCTGACGCTCAAGGCGGACGACGACGGCGACGTGCTCACGCTCATGTTTGAGTCCAGCAAGCAGGAGCGCGCCAGCGACTTTGAGCTCAAGCTGCTGTCCATCGACAGCGAGCAGCTGCTCATCCCCGACCAGGACTACGCTGCGGCCGTGGTGCTGCCCTCGTCAGAGTACCAGCGCATCTGCAGGTGCGCGCACAATGTCAGGGCGAGAGCAAGGTCGCCTCAACCGCCAGCAGCAGCGTGATGCTGAGCGCAGTGGGTGGTAGCGAGGGCAGCCTAGGCCAGGCCTTGACAACGGGGCGCGTGCGCTCCCCTCTTGGCGGGGGGCAACCACGCGGCGCAGCAGACGTCATGTGTGGCCACCACGTTGATGCCTTGGCAGGGACTTGTCCACGATCGGCGACACGGTGGCCATCAGCGCGCTCAAGGACAACGTCAAGCTGGTGACGCACGGGGATGTGGGCTCGGCCAACATCACGCTCCGGTGCGCGCGGAGCACCCGAGGGCTTGAGGCTGCTGCTTCACGCACGGCCTGCGGGCATGAGGGCATGTTGGCGGGGCGCTGGGCCGAGCGCACGGGCGGCGCGCCTGGTCAGGTGGCTGCGTCCGCGCGTGCGTGCGCAGGCAGTTCAACACGGCCGACAAGGACGAGGACAACATCGTCATCGAGGTGCAGGAACCCGTGTCGCTCACCTTTGCGCTGCGCTTCCTCACCAACTTTGCCAAGGTGAGGGAGGAGTGTTGTGTGGCTTTTGTGCAGCGGCTCAGCCGCTGTGCAGGGGTGCTGGCGGTAGCCTCAAGGCGTGTCGTGCTCACGTGTGCGTGCGTGCGCCCGGGATGCGGTCTGCATCGCAGGCCACGCCCTTGTCGTCGGTGGTCAAGCTCGGCCTCACGCGCGACCTGCCCATTGCCATTGAGTACACGCTGCCCGAGGGCGGCTGGCTCAAGTTCTTCCTGGCGCCCAAGATTGACGACGAGGAGGAGATGGCCGCCGAGGAGGCGGAGAGCAAGCCGGCCCTGGACGACTGAGAACAGCACTTGCAGCATGTGGCGCTGCGTGGCGTGGCAGGCATGCACACCCGGAATGGCACGAGCTGTCGCCCTTTTTTAAATGGCGCTGAGGCTCCGGGGATCTCGAACGCGCGATTCTCAACGCACAAGGTTCAAAGCACCTGGTCTCGACGCGAATAGATAGTGCGCGCTGTGCGCCTGCGCTCCCTCCACCGCGTGGAGGAGTACGACATCTTTGACCGCCCGGGAGAGAGCGCCAGAAAGAGGACAGCAGCGCGAGGCGAGGAGAGAGGATGGTGGCTGCACGGCCACCAACCTCGGACGCGAAATGGTGCGGGAGCGGCGCGGCACTGCTCCACAGAATGGGGCGGACCGCGACAACGCGGTCAAAGGTGTCGCCTGGACACGATATCTGCGCACGCAGGTGCTTGGAGCAGCTCTTCCAGCACATGGAGATCAACCTGCGCAACCGGGTGCAGGCCAAGACGGGGCGCTCTACCTCGCTCGAGCTGGTGCGGAGGCACATTATGCGCGCACATCCCTGGCAGCCAGCAGCCCCAGCTCTCTCTCTCTCTGCGTGGAACCAGGGAGCTCTCAGGCATTCCCTTGCACACACCATCAAGGGGGCCCGTGCGTGGTGGCACGTCGCCTGTGCAGAACAAGCTCTCCAACCTCATGTCGCACGCCGGGCTGGCGCACGCCAGCAAGCCCTGCGTGCCCCTGTCACCCACGCGGCTCAAGCGGCTCGAGGGCGCCATCGCCATCTCCCCCGAGCAGCGGCGGGCGCTGCGGGAGGTCTTCATCTTCTACTGCGGCTGGGCCGAAAAGAGCAACTACCTCTACATGTCCAGCTCGCAGTTCCTGCGCTTCTGCAAGGACACGTACCTCATGGTCGGGGACATGGACGCCACGGGCCTGGCGCTCATATTCGAAAAGGTGCGCTGCTGCCAGCGATGAAACCTTTTCTGCCCCCTTCCAAGCCTCGTGTGGGATGCTCATCACAAGGAGGTCCATGCTCACCTCGGGAGAACGCGCGCAGGTCCAGCTCGAGTCGCCGGACCAGGCCCCGGGCGGGCGCATCACGCTGGCGGACTGGCTGCAGCTGCTCATGGTCATCGCGCTGCAGATCTCGCCGGGCATCCCGCCGCAGGAGGCGTGGGACAAGGTGGTGGCCGACCACGTGCTCATGTTTGGGGGCAAGGTGGACGGCAGCCAGGACCCGCTCGCGCAGGTGGGGTCTGGGATCCACGTGTAAATGTCAGAGCGGTTTGGACAGCAATGGGGACGGCACCTGCTCGGGGCCTGCAGGCGGCACGTTTCCAATCGCCTCGACGCCCCGCCACCCTGCTGTGCCGCTCAGGTCATGCTGTGCGCCGAGGTGGTGGAGGGGCTGGGACAGGCCAAGCACAAGCTCCGGCCCATCTTCAAGTTCTACGCCAACGAGCAGAACATCGTCGTGTCGCCCGAGGCGCGCACGCGCCGGCCGCTGCCCACCGTGGCCACCACGCTCAGCGCGCTCAGCAGGCCCATCTCGCCCTCGGCGCAGCGCCTGGACATCGAAGCCACGCCGCAGCTGCCCGCGACGGCGGCGCCCACCACCCACGCCCCCGCCGCCGCCCCCGCCGCCGCCAGCACGCGTCTCACCCTGCCCGGCTCCACCACGCCGTCGCCGCAGCCGTTCGTGCGGTCCAACAGCGCCAACCAGCAGCAGCAGCAGCAGCAGCAGCCCCCGCAGCAGCCGCAGCCGCCGAGCCGCCAGTTCCGCGCGTCGGCGCGCAACTCGTCGGGCCAGGACGCCATGACCATGGAGGGCGCCTTCTCCAGCAGCGGCATGGCGCTGGCGGCGGCCAAGTCGGGCGCGCTGCTGGACAACGCGGCGCGGCAGCTGCAGGGCATGCAGGCGTCGGGCGGCGGCGGCAACAGCACGCGGCCCACCACGGCGGCCAGCCACAAGTCGGCGGCGTCGCAGCAGCAGGTCACGCGCGCGCGCGCGCAGATGCCGCTGCCCACCTTCCTGCGCTTCCTCCAGGACTTTGACGTGCTGCCGAGGCTCGTCAACAAGTCGCAGGCCACGGCGTGCTTCCGCGCCGCGCGCCTGGGCCCCGGGCGCGACGACGACGAGGGCGCCGACGTGGGGCGCATCGACTTTGTCGAGTTTGTCGAGGCCGTGGGGCGCACCGCCCTCATCGCCTTCAACTTCCAGGTGCGAGGAGGCCACACAACCTGGCCGTGCATGCGCAGCTGGCCCCCAAAGGTGCTCTCTGCGCGTGCCGCGCGTGCACGTGCTCAGCGGCACGTCAACGTCAATCACGTGGCCAACTCATCGCACGTCCGCAGGTCAAGAGCGAGCCCGAGAAGCTCCTGAGCTTCGAGAACAGCTACCAACGGGGCGCCAAGGCGCTGTGGAGCACGCAGGCACGGCAGCAGCTGCAGGAGGGCCTGACGGGCCCGAGCGACGTGGCGCTGCCGCCGGCCGAGCGCGACACGAGCCTGGGCAACGAGGACTCGCCGCACTGGGACGAGCGCGTCACCACCACGGCCAGCCAGTGGTTCGCCTCGCCCACCGCCACGGCCGCGCCGCGGCGGGCCGGCGGCGGCGGCGACGACGACGCCCGGTCCGTCGCGCGCAGCACGCGCAGCCGCGCCGGCGGCATCTTCCGCTCGGCGCAGAGCCTGGCCAACTACCGCGTCAAGCGCACCACCGCCAACAGCCAGACGGGCGGCGCGGTCGAGGTGCTGGCGCTGCACGACGAGGCCGAGGCACTCGACACGTCCGACCGGCCCATCCACCTCAAGCCATACTCGCCCGACTGGATCGGCCACCCGCACGCGCCGCTCAGCGAGCTGTCGCTGCAGAAGGCGCGGTGGCCCAACCGGGCGCTCGAGTCGGGCATCTACTCGGGCACCGACATGGGCCTGCCGCCCGTCTTCCGCGAGCGCGCCGAGCGCATGGTGGAGGCGCGCGTGATGCGCGAGCAGGCCATGGAGGCGCTACGGCTCATGTACGTGGCCGAGCGGAGGCAGCAGCAGAGGAGCAAGGTGGTGCAGCAGACAGCAAAGCGGCAGGACCTGCAGCTGGCGTCCGGGCAGCCAACGTTCGGGGGGCCGCCGCTCCCCTGGCCCATGCTGGACGCCGCCGCCTTCGCGCACCCGCACGCGGCGCTGGCCAGCACGCTGGGCGTGGAGGCCTCGCACTTGGCGCACGGCCCGGCGCCGTCCAGCGCCCCGGGGGCCATGGCTGGCGGCGCGCGCGGGATGCAGCGCCAGTCTACGCTGCAGGATCTGGACGCGCTGGCTGCCACGGCGTCGTGGGTCGCGGCCACCTAACCCCATCGCTTGCTTTCCCTTCACAATGTCGGTTGCAAGTGTGCAAGGAAGAGCACAGGAAGGGCCCACGCCGCAGTGCAGGGATGAAAGCTTTTTCTGACGCGAAGCAAAGGTGCAGCCCAACCAAGTCTCGTCTGCCGGCCCGACAACCGGCAACGCCGCCGTGAGCCCCAACGGCGCGGCGCGCATGCACCTCGGTGATGCAGGCGCCACAAGCAGCAGTCCCGCGCTGCCCGCGCGCGACGCACCAGAGCGCACACAAGTGGTGATGGTACAGGATGGCACGGCGCCGCCCCGCCGCCCAAGCCCTCGCCTCCTGCCACAGCGCACATTCACACGTCGCCCGCCGCCACCTACCCACCACCACCAAGCGCTCCAAAGATCCACACATCGACCCCAGCAACACCTCCTCAAACCATCTCCCAGCTCTCCAGGTCCTCCCCGTCAGGGCCCCCTTGCCCCTGGCCGCCCGCTCCGCCGCCGCCGCCGCCGCCCCGCAGCTCAAACGACGCGCAGCCCGCCAGCTGCCACTCCCCCGAGCCGCCCAGCTGCCGGCTGCTCCGCCGGCTGGGCACCTCGAGGAACCCCTCGCCGCCGCTGCCGCCGTGGTGCGACGAGCCGTTGGCGTGGTGGTGGTGGCTGTGGTGGTGGTGGTGGTGCGAGGAGGAGGCGGACGAGGGCGGGCGCTGGCCCTGGCCCGAGAGCGTGACGAGCGGCGCCTGGCGGTGCTGCCTGGCGAGCCGGTCCAGCCGCCCGATCAAGTCCTTGAGCTCGCCTGCAGCCAATCCCGGCACCAGGGGCAACAACATCACGCCACGTACAAGTCGGGACAAGAAGCAACCAGAGCCGCCCAGCTCCGTCGCGCGCAAGGCAAGGCGCGACCAGGCAGGGGAGAGCGAGAGGGAAGAGCGCGGCAACTGCAACTGCGAGGCGAGAGCCGGGGAGGGGGACGCACCGGCTCCTCGGCAGTAGAAGCCGATGGCGAGCGAGGGGTCCATGCTGGTGATGGGCATGAGGCGCACGGCGTCGCAAAAGTACGTGTGCAGCGCGCCGGGCAGCGGCGCCGCCTGCTGCGGCAGATGCGGGTCGAGGTAGAGCAGGTTGGCGTCCTGGTGGCCCACGAAGTAGAGCGAGGCCGAGGGGCGGCCGCCCACGATGCCCACCGACTGGGGAAAGGTGAGCACCTCGAGCAGCTGGGGGTAGTAGAGCGGGTTGGCCTGCGGAGGGGCGGGCGTCGGCGGTCAGGCGCGCCGCCGGAAAGGCGCCCGTGTCGAGGTCTCGTTGTGCGCACATTGGGATGTGTGGACCATGTGCGGGCGGTGGCAGGGCGGAGACAGAGAGGGAGAAAGAGAGAGAAGGTGGGGGGGGGAAAGCGCGCACCTTGCCGACGCCCAGTGTGAGGGGCAGCAGCAGCACCAGCCCGGGCGGCGCCGGCCGCGCCGCCGCGGCACCGCCGCCCTGCTCCTCCTCCTGCTCCGCTGCCGCGCCGCTACTGGGCACGGCTGCGGCAAAGTGCAGCCGCTGCCGCCCGCCGCTGCCGCCGTTGTGGTGGTGGTGGTCGCCGCCGGCCTCGCCCTGCTCATGCGCCATGAGGCTGTTGCCCAGGAGCGGCGTGGTGCTGGGGCTCAGGAACGCCGGCGTGGTGCTGGCCGTGGTGCCGCCGCCACCGCCGCCGCCGCGCCAGCCCGCGCCGGCCGGCGACGTCGGCGAGCCCGCCGCCGTGTGGTGCCGCTCCTCGCTGCCGCCGCTGCTGCTGCGGTGGTGCGCCGCGCCGTTGCCTTGGGGGCCGTCCTCGGGCTGCGGCGCCGCGGCGGCGGCGCTGGCGAAAGGCGCCCCGCCGCCATCGCCTGCTTCCTGCGCGTTGGCAGCGTCCGCCTGGCGAGCGGAGGGCGCGCCAACTGCTAGCTGCCCTGTATCGCCCTCCTCCTCCTGCTCCTCCTCCTCGCCCGCTCGCCGCTCCAGCTGCTGGGCAGGCTGGGCTGGGGAGGCAAGGGAGGCGGCGGCAGGGGCTAGTGCAGGGCTGTGCAGCGACTCCACCGCTTGCTCCTGCTGCAGCACCGGCGGCTGCGGCGGCGGCAACGGCGGCACGAGCGTGAAAGAGGGAACCGGCGACGCCGGGCGCCCCGCCTCGCTGACGCCGCGAGAAAGCGACGACAGCTGCGGCGGCGGCGGTAGAGGAGGGTCGTGCATCGCCGGCGCCGTCACCACCAGCACGTCGCCCGCGCCGCCCGCCGAGCCCGGCTCCCCGCCGTCCTCGTCAGCGCCGCCCGCCAGCTCCACAGCCGCCTCCTCCACGCCAGGGGACACCCACACGCAGGGTTCCTCCGCAACCGGCGAAGAGCCGCCGCCTTCGCCGCCGCTGCCCGCGCTCGCCAGCGCGACCACGTCATCTGAGGGCGTGAGTTGCCGCTCGCTTGCGTCCAGCGCCGCGGCACGTGCGGGCGACTGCGGCGAAGGCGCCGCTCCCGCTTCTGCCGTGAGTGGGTCTGCCTGCCCGCTGCCTGTCGCCGCTGCCGGCGAGTTGGGCGCCAGCGGCGGCACGGCGGCGACCGCCGCTGCTTCCGAGGGCGCGGGCGAGGAGGAGGCCGTGGTGCTGGTGCTGGTGCGCCCGGACGCGCCGTGGACGCCCTCCGCGCTCTCCTCCGGCCCCGCGCCGCCGGCAGGCGCCGCCGACTCCGCACCAAACTGCCGCCGCCGCCGCTGCTGCTGCTGCTGCCCCTCCTCTGGCTGCTCGCCGTGCGACGGCGCGCCTAACGGCGGCGGCGGCGGCGGCGCGCCGTCCGAGGCGTGCGGCTGCGGCGCGGGAGGGCTCGCGCGCACGGCGGCGGGGCGGTGCTGCGGCGCGGGTGCCAGCGGCGGCCGCCCGCACGCCACCGCCAGCCCCGCCTCCGTGGTTCCGTTGGCTACCTGCTGCTGCTGCTGCTGCTGCTGCTCCTCCACTAGCTGCGCCGCCAAGTGCTCCGGCCTCTGCTCTGCTGCCTGCTGCTGTCCGGGAAGGTGCGCTGCGGCCGCAGGCGCGCCGTTGCTGTGCGGCCTGTCTGGCGTCTTGTGGTGCTGGTGGTGGTGCTGGTGGTGGGCGGGCGCGGGCGGCGGCGGCGGCTCCTCCTCCACCATGAGGCTCATGAGGTGCGAGGCGTCCACGGCGGGCGCGCCGCCGCCCGGGTCGCACACCACGTGCACGCGGACCTGCGCGGGCGCCACAGGTCGCAAGTAGGCGCACGCACACCATCTTCCTTCCCTCGTGGGAATGCCCTGTGGGAGAGCGTTGCAGAAGAAGAGAGCACAGGCAGCGCGCAGAAAGGGACGGACCTGCAGGTCGGGTAGGCTGTTGACGAGGGCTGCCAGGCCCCGGCAGAGCACCCACGGCCCCAGCCACTTGCCCGGCACCACCCTGCAGCCACACGCGCACGCGCAACCACCCGCCACAACTGCTGCCACGCGACTCCAAGCGCGCGTGCCGTGCGGCGGACACCAGGAGAGGCGTGAGGAGCAAAGCAGCCGTCGCGTCGCGGCGCGGCGGCGCACCCGTGCGGCCTTCCGGCGTCGCAGATGCGGTGGATGGAGAGGCTGGCGTGCGGCGTGTCGAGGAAGAGGGAGAGCAGCTCGAGCAGCGCCGCGTCGCTGCCGCTGCTCTGGAAGAGCAGGTGCGGCTCTTGGTACTGGATGGGCGGGTGGTCGCGCCGCCGCCAGGCGCGGCCCAGCCGGTGCCGCGACAGCGCCTGCAGGCGCGCACATGCAGCAGAGCGGGATGCGGGTGGGATGCGCACCTCACGGCATGCCCCGTGGTCATGCAGCAGGTGCGAGCGCGCGTTGAGGTGGTGTGGCCTCACCCCCACCCTGTGGGCGCCGCGCACGGCGCAGCGGCAGCGAGGAGGCCCCTCACCTCTGCCATCATCATCTGCCCGCTGCGGATGGTGCAGCCCCACCCCACGTCGCCCAACAGCAGCTCTGGCCCTGCGGCGGCGCACAGCGCACACACGAGCGCTGAGGTGTGCCGTCTGCCCCCCCTGCTTGGCCCACACGCAGTGGCGCGCGCTGCGGCTGCGAGGCGCTGCGCCAGGCCTCCAGCGAAGCACGCGCGCACTGCTGCGCTGCTCACCCAGGGGAGGGAAGTCGCGGCGGTAGGTGCACCAGACGCGCGAGCTGAAGTCGCGCAATAGGTCGTCCTGGGCCTGCGCCGCGGGCGGGAAGGCGGCAGCAACGCTGGGCCGCCTGTGGGCCACCGGGGCGTGTCATGTTGCAGGGGAATGGCGCCCCCACGGCACGAGCCGCGAGCCGCAAGCGCTGCTGCACGCTTTCCGCCGTCGTCAGCGGCGCCTCACCTCGGGCGTGAGCACCTGCCGTGTGCCCAGCAGCGCCTCTCTCTGGTCGGCAGAGCCCGAGTCGAGCGAGGAGGACGCCGCTGCGGCTTGCGGGCTGGTTGCGTCGCTGTCCGCGCGTGGGATGGCGTGCCCGTAGCGCACGCCCATGAGCCACGTGCACGACTGCGACAGGCCGGCGTGGCCCTGCGCACCAGCACACGCCCCTCGGCACTCGCTCTTGAGGAGGAAGGAGCTCAGCGCCTTGCACCCCTGAGGTGGCATCGCGGTCCGGCGCGTCTCACCTGGACAAAGTCACTGATTCGCTTGAGCTGCGCGCTCATGCTCCAGGCGGCGTCCGAGATGCGCCAAGCGATGGACCGCAGCAGCCCCGCGCTCGAGCCCGCGCCGGCTGGCTCCACGAGCAGCTCCGCTCCTCCATGGTTCGCGGGGCGCACCATCGAACGGGGCTGGACAGCAGAGGACCCCAGGGAGAGCTGAGCTGTGCCAGCAGGGCGAGTGCTACAGTGAGCCCTCACATCGCGCGCGAGCGCTGCTCATCCCTCGCGGCGGGTGGGGCTGCAGGAGGTGGACTGGGGTTGTGTGTGGCCTGCTCACGCACGCAGCGAGCGCGGTGCCAAGGTTGATGGGATGCTGAGGAGGCGGTGGTGGCGGTGCTGCTGTAGCCGCTGCTGCTCACGTCCCGCGCCCGCAACCGGCCGCATGCGCAGGGCTGAGAGGGCGTCAGCGTGCGAACAGGAGCAGCAGCAGCAGCAGCAGTAGGAGGAGGAGGAGCAAGAGCAGGTAGCAGGAGCAGTGCCGCTGCGGGGATGCCGCCATTGGTGAGGTACCGGCCGCAGGGGCCGCACGCGGTGGGCCTGGCGGACCTGGCCTGGCTCCATCCTGATGGGGATCTGCACCCCTCGAAGCATCTGGTCGGCCGTGTCTACTGCCCTTCATCCCAGCCCCCTGGATGGTGGCGATGGCCAGCGGCGTGGCTGCCCGGCGCGCGCTGGGCGTGGGGCTTCGTGGTGGCGCTGCTGCCAGCGTCCTCGGCAGCGGCGGCGGGCCTCAGGGGCGCGCTCCTCCGCCTGTCCCTCACGGCGCTCATCCTGGCGCTGGGGAACACCGCCTTCCTCCCCGCCACCTCGTGCGCAGCCCTCCTGCCACCCAGCAGCAGCGCCATCCACGCCGCCACAGGTGCGCAGGGCCTACCTGACCTGCTCACCTTGGCCAACCGCCACCACCGCTGCGGCCGCGCACTGGATCCGTCCCGCTGCCCGGTGATGCAGGAGAGGACGACGAACAGTCCGCCGCCAAGGCCGAGCCTCGGGCAGCAGGTGGCGGCCCCACAAGCGCTTCTCCGGCGCCCTCGCCGGCGCCCGAGCGCATGCCCGTGTGCCTGGTGAGCCACGGCTACTGGGGCAACAGGACGCTGCAGAGCTCCCTGGCCTGCGAGCTCGCGTCACAGGTGAGGCATGCTGTGCATGTGGGACAGCGTTGGGCAGTCACGGAGTGGGCCAAGGCGCCTGGCGCGTCGGCGTGGGCGCTGCCAAAGCGTGCACTGGAACCATACATGGGCACTAGGGGTACCTGGTGCTGGCGGTGGAGCACGCGGACGGCACCAGCAGCATGACGCAGCTGGCGCCCGGCATCCGCGCCGCCACGCTGCCCAGCTACGTGGACGGCGGCCGCTGGATGCGCTGCAGCGACTGCGGCACCACCCGGGTGCGCACATTTGCAGGTAGAGCGCTTCGCAGCGGCACCCGCGCTGCGCCGTGCTCACTGCGGCCGTGGCGCCCCGCCCCCGCCCACCTGCATGCAGGACCAGGCGCCCCGCACCTGGTGGCGGCTCAAGGAGCTGCTCACGGCGCATGCGCTGCTTTCCGCCCTAAACCAGGGTGCGCGACATAAACGCAGCAGCAGCAGGCGCCACCCGCGCGCCTCCCTGGCCCCGCCATCGCCCCGCGTGCCGAAACGCCGCCCGCCTCGCAGGCCTCCACGTCGACGGCCTGCGCATCCAGGGCCTCGCGACCGCCAGCCCCGGCGCACCTGCACCCGCGCCCAGCGGCGCTGCGGCCGAGCACGCCTTCCTCAGCGCCTGCCTCAGCACGCCCGCCGCCGGCGGCACCGGGCGTCGCGCGGGCCGCCCGACGACTGCGTCCTGGCTGGCGGGGCGGCTGGACATGGGCCGGGTCGCCGTGGCGGGCCACTCGTGGGGCGGCGCCACGGCGGCGCTGGCCGCGTCGGAGCACCCGCAGTTCCGCGCCGCCGTCGCGCTCGACCCCGCTTGGTGAGCAAACCTCGGCGCAACGCTCGGGCGCCCTGCCTGCTTGCAAATCGCTGCTAGGCGCCGCGGTGCCTGCTGGTGAAGCGTGGCTGGTGAGCAGCGCGTGCTGGGCGTGCAGGGGCCTCCTGCCGGCTGACTGCTCGGCGCTCGGCGAGGGCCGCTGGCGCACCCGCTCCCCTCTGCTGGTCGTCGGCAGCCACGACTGGAACGCGGTGCCGGACGCCGCGGGCGAGCTGCCGTGCGACCGGGCGCACCGTGACAAGGTCCTGGCGGCGTCGGCGACGGGCGGCGGCGCCTTGCTGCTGGTGCCCTGGGGCACGAGCCACAACAGCTTTGACGACATCCTCCTGTTCTTCGCGGAGCTGGTGCGGCCGGTGCTGCGGGCGTTTGGCTTTGACGCCGACGGCGCCGACCCCAGGCGGACGACGCACCAGGCGCACCAAGCCGCGCTGCGCTTCCTGGAGATCGCCCTTGGTGGCGGCGGCGAGGGGGCGGCGGTGCCGTGGGCGCCAGAGCTGCTGCAGCCCTTCCTCGACCTCTACGGCGCCGACCTCCACTCGCACGTGCTTACCCTGCCTCGGA
>VFQP010001702.1_pt1 | contig 27749 bp, 23 predicted proteins | sample 3512351 | NCBI WGS metagenome assembly VFQP01 (sample SAMN10412372, study PRJNA504923) | tailings metagenome | isolation source: Relicate 1 Philex TSF1 revegetated site | place: Philippines: Tuba, Benguet | collected 2017-08-29
TCAGAAGACAGGTCAGGGAAGCACTCCATTCACTTGGCGCGGCGCCTATGGAGTGGAGCAAGAACGCGACACGGGCCTCTATTACAACCATGGCGAATACTACGATAGCCATTACGTGCGAAACATCCGGCCCAATGTCTTCCAAGAGGGTTTGGGCGTCAGTTACACCAGCCCTTATTACGCCAGGACCTTTGGCAACGACGTAGACGCCAATCCGTTCACTCCGGACTTCGCTCCCAGCGTGTTTCACTCGCTGATGATGCTTTACTTTGGCCCTCGATTCGACGGAGGGTCTCAGCGCAGCGGCTTGCCGACGGAGATTATCCGAGTCCGCGATTTTGGCGGATCGTCTATTCGCCGGATCGTCGAGGATTACTTTGAGCACAAACCGCAAGAACCGGTCGGCTTCGATTGGTTCGGCAAGGACGATAAGCATAAGGGCGAAGCTTGCGGCATCGTTCCCCTGGACGACCCGCGGCTTCGATTTTCGACCGGCTTTCACTACACGCCCGGTCTGCAGCCGGAGGTGGCCATTGCGTTGCATAGCATCAAGCGTCTGCCGGTTCCCGCTACATTCACCGGAAGGCGAAGCTTAATGCTTCAATGATCTTGGGAGGCTCCTTATTGTCGTATCCGTCCGCGGCTGCAGTACTGATTTTCCTCGGCATCATTCTTGTCAATGTCTGCGCCTACCAAGCGGCGAAGCGGCCTTATTGTGATGGCAAACTCGCCCGGCAAACCGAGGTGCTTGACGCAGGAACGCAGTTGGGCAGGGTAATGATGGCGTCATTCCGGTATCGCCCGTGAACCGGCTGGATCCTTTGCCACAAAGTTGGCTATCTGCTTTTGGCGGCTGGCACAGTTTGGTTGGCGTATTGCTTCCGCTCCCGATGATATGATCCGTGTGAATGACCCGTCGGACCCTTTTGGCTAGCTCTAGCCTTGCGGCTATGGCTGCCCAGGCGCAATCGAGCAAAGGCAAAGTCACCCAAGCGCAGTTTTCCACTTCCAAGCTTTTTCCTGGCACGGTACGGGATTATTGGGTTTATGTGCCTGTCACGCCCGCTCCCAGCGGCGGTTATGCGCTCATGGTCATTCAGGATGGCGCCGGATTTATTCGAGAGACAGGCAGCTTCAAATCCGCCGATGTTTTTGACCGCCTCATTGCCAGCGGCGCCATGCCGCCCACCGTCGGCGTCTTTGTCCAACCCGGCGTCTTGCCGCCCTTGAATCCGGAGACGCAGCAAGGCCGTTTCAATCGCTCCTATGAATACGATGGACTCGGTGACCGCTACGTTCGTTTCCTGATCGAAGAACTGCTCCCTGAGGTGGAGAAGCTCGCGCCCATCACGAAAGACCCGAACCTGCGCGGCATCGGCGGCTCTTCTTCGGGCGCCATCTGCGCTTTCACCGCCGCCTGGAATCGCCCCGACGCCTTCCGCCGCGTACTTTCCTATATCGGTTCCTACGTAAACCTGCGCGGCGGCAATTTGTACCCCGACCTAATCCGCCACACGGAACCCAAGCCGCTCAAGGTCTTCCTGCAAGACGGCACCAACGACCTCAATATCTACTCCGGCAACTGGTACCTCGCCAATCGTTCGATGCATAGCGCGCTGGAGTACGCGGGCTACGATCACAAGTGGGTGGAGGGAACGGAAGGGCACAACGCTGTGCACTCTTCCCGCATCTACGCCGAAAGTCTAGAGTGGCTCTGGGCGAATTGGAAGCAGCCCCTTACCGCTTCCAAGGGCAGCGGTAAGGCCGAACGTCATTTCGTGACGGAGATCCTCGATCCTGCGCACGATTGGGAAGAGATGTCCAGCGGCCACGGCTTCACGGAAGGGCCCGCGGTCGACAAGGATGGCAACGTCTTTTTCACGGACGTGCGCAACAACAAGATCCACAAGATCGATCACGCCACGGGCAAAGTAACTCTTTGGAAAGACGATACCGGCGGCGCCAACGGCCTTATGTTCGGACCCGATGGCAAACTCTACGCCTGCCAGGGCCGCAAGCGCAACATCACCGCATTTTTGCCGGATGGCAGCGAGGAAGTTCTCACGAGCGACGTCGCCTCCAACGACCTTGTTGTGGACGCCAAAGGAAACCTTTGGTGGACGGAGCCGCCGACCAAAAAGATTTGGCACCTCGACCTCAAAACGAAGCAGCGCAAAACTGTCGTCGAGGGATTAGAGTTCCCGAACGGAATCATTCTCTCGCCGGACCAATCCCTGTTGATGTCCGTCGACATGCGGTCCAAATGGGTCTGGAGTTGGCAGGTGCAGGCCGACGGCTCGCTCGCCCACGGGCAACCGTTTTATCACTTGGAAACTTGGGATGTGGACGATCAATCCGGCGGCGACGGCATGACGATGGATACGGAAGGTCATCTCTATGTCACAACGCGGCTCGGTGTGCAGATCTGCGACCAGCCTGGCCGGGTTGTCGCCATCCTGAACAATCCGCAAAATCTTCAGCCATCCAATTGCGTCTTCGGCGGCCCGAATTTGGATTATCTATATACGACGAATCGCGAAAAGGTTTTTCGCCGCAAACTTCGCCGCCAGGGCCTCCGCTCTTCCGTTGTCGTCAAACCCCCGCAACCTCGCCTCTAGAAAATCAGTCAACTTATTTAAGGAAGTATTCGTGATTAGCAAAGTTAAGGCCTTCGCCTTCACCAGCCCCCTCCTAGTGTTTGCACTTCTCTTCGCGCAAGACAGCCCGGATTCCGTGCTCAAGCCCACCAAGCGTTTCCAGAAAAAAGTCTTGATCTCCGGCCTCGATGGTCCTTGGGAAGTCACCTGGGGTCCGGACAACATGCTCTGGGTTACCGAACGGAGCGGCAAGCGTATCGTTCGGGTGAATCCCCAAACGGGCGAAAAGAAGGTGGCCGTTACGATCGATGAAGTCAGCGCGCCCGGTGGCCAGGATGGTTTGCAGGGCATGGCGATCGACAAGAAGGCGCAATACGTCTACGTGGCCTATACGTATCAAGACAAACAGCGCCCGGCCGATGCCCGCGTTCTGGTACCCACCAGCCCCTATCGCCATCTTTACGGCAAGATCGTTCGCTTCACTTACGATGCCAAGTCTGAGACCCTCGGGCAGCCGAAGATGCTGGTCGATGGACTGCCCGCCGGCAACGATCACAACGCGAACCGCCTCAAGATCGGCCCTGACAACAAGCTCTATCTGACCATTGGCGACCAAGGCAATAACCAGCTCGGCAACTTCTGCAACCCCATTCAGTCTCAACGTCTGCCCACCAAAGCGGAGATGGCCAAGAAGGACTATGCATCCTATGAAGGCAAGTCGCTACGCTTCAACCTCGACGGTTCCATCCCCACGAACAACCCGAAGCTCGAAGGCGTGGTGAGCCACGTTTGGACCTACGGCCACCGCAACACTCAAGGCATCGACTTTGGACCCGACGGCACTCTCTACGCCGCCGAACACGGCCCCAAGACCGACGACGAAATCGACATCCTCGTGAAAGGCGGCAACTACGGTTGGCCCCACGTGGCCGGCTTCCGCGACAACAAAGCCTTCCAGTACGCCGAATGGTCCAAGGCGAAGACTCCATGTTCGCAACTCCGCTTCAGCGATCTGAAAATCCACGACGACGTGCCGCGCCATGATGAGACGGATTACACCACTCCGTTCATCGAACCCATCGCCACGCTCTTCACCGTTCCAACCGGCTTCAACTTCCAAGACCCTAAATGCAAGGGAGTGGACTACATTTGTTGGCCCACGGTCGGCATCAGCGGCGTCGAGTACTACGGTGGCTACAAGAACGGCATCCCCGGATGGGACAAGGTCCTACTGATTACCACGCTAAAGCGCGGTTCGCTTTACATCCTTCCCTTGACTCCCGACGGCCAGAAGGCCGCAGGCAAAATGAGTCGCTACTTCCAATCCGAGAACCGCTTCCGCGATACTGCCATCAGCCCGGATGGCCGCACCATTTATGTAGCTACGGACCCCAGCGGGTTGGCAGAATCCTCGACAGGCGGCGTCACCACAAACATGGCCGACAAAGGCGCCATTCTTGCCTTCACCTATGAGGGCGAAGGCTCGCCCGATGTTCCCGCACTCAGCAGCAGCGCCGCTAAGCCAAGCGCAACCGCCAAGACCGAAGCCTGGACGGGACCTAAAGTGCCCGTCCAATTTACACAGCAGCAGGTCACCGATGGCAAAAAGCTCTACGACGCTCATTGCGCCGTTTGCCATGGCAGTACGCTGAAGAACGGTACTTTCGGCACGCCGCTCGCCGGCGAATACTTCGATGGCAAGTGGCACGGCCGTCGCCTCTCCGCTTTCTTTGCAAAGTCCAAGACCATGCCGCCCGCCGAGCCCGCTTCTTTGCCAGACGATACCTATGCCAAGATCGTCGCTTACATTCTTGAGGTCAATGGATTCAAGGCTAACGGCGCAGCGCTTCCCACGGCCATGGAGAAGTTGCATGACATGCCGATCGAGACGCAGCGCTAAATAAATCTTCGGCGCTGGTCGATTTCCGGGTTTGCCGCGCGACTAAAGGGTAGCTATGAAGTTTATCTGCATGGGCTGCGTCGTGCCCGGAACTTTCGAGAGCATGAGCGAAAGCGATTTCCTCGCCAACGTCGATGCCTGCTTCGATTACGACGATCAACTCCGCGCCAATGGCCACTTTGTCGCCGGGCATGGCTTGCAGCCTCCGGCTACCGCAAAGACATTGTCTTGGAAGGAAGGCCAGGTCTTCGTTTCCGATGGCCCCTTCGCGGAAACGAAAGAGCACATCGGTGGCCTGATGGTTCTGGAGGCGCGAGATCTGGATCACGCCGTTGAATTGATCTCGCGGCACCCAGGCCTTCGCTTCGGTCCATGGGAGGTCCGCCCCGCCGCGGACCTGAATGAGATGATCCGGCAGAGCGAGATTCGCCGCGGCAAGTGCGCTTAGATGTAAGCGATCACGTCGATTTCGACGAGCGAATTCCCCGGCACGCCGCCCATGGCGGCAATCGTCGTGCGAACGGGCGGCTCCGCCCCGAAGCGTCCCAGGAAGACTTCGTTCATTTGCTTGTAGTCGTTCAAGTCATGGAGATAGACGTTGCACTTCAGCACTTTCTCCATGGAGCTCCCTGCGTTCTTGAGTTCCGCTTCGATTTCCTTCAGCACGTGGTCCGTATGCGCTTTGATATCGCCTTCGAAGTGCGCGCCTTTGCCCGCGATGAAGAGCAGATTGCCATAGCTCACCGCGCCGGAAAACAAGGGCGTCTTCGTGGGCTTGGCGCCTTTATAGTGCACCTTTTTACCGGAAGCCTGCGCCATCAGGCTGGCCGCCGCCGCGAAGAAACCGGCGAGCCATGCCGCCGAGGAACGGAAAAACGAAAATCGAGTCATTTGGATACATCGTACGCGATGCCGAGCTCTTCAGCCAGCGCTTCCAGCCTCACGTCCGCTGTCCAGATTCTTGCCTTTGCGGTCAATGCCGAAGCCAAAAGGTGAATATCGATCCACCCTGCCCCTCGGCCATACAGTTTGCGGCTCCTCACTAAGTCCACAACTTCGTCGTGTGGAACCATGCGGAGAAATTCACGTTGTCGGTATCGCTCCAGCATCTTAGTGCGGCCACCGGGATCCCCAACCAAGAGTTCGCCATACACAAGTTCATGACCGACTATTTCCTCGGTATGAAGCAAGCTGGCAAGCTGATTCATATAGGGTTGTCGTCCCGACAACCCGAAGATCCAAATTGACGTATCAACCAATATGCTCATGCAACCCGGCGCTTCCTCGCCGGCGCTTCACGCCTTCTGGGCACTGGTTTGGCGTTCGGCTCGCTACCCAGCAGGGCGATCAAGCGTAAATTTGCGGCACGCCGAACCAGCGCCTCAAGTCCCTGTCGAATCGCTTCCGTGTCGGTGCTGGCACCACAAGCTTCGCGCGCTTCCCTCAAAAGTGTCGCGTCGATATTGAGCGTCTTCTTCATGGCTCCAATTTAGCATGACGAAATAGCCATACTGATATGGGCGTAAAAGCCATACCAAAGTTACCGCTTCACCCGTACGACTCGGAATCCGACCTCATCGTTCTTCGTCTCAGGCGGCTCCGCGAAACGCCAAGTCGTCGCCAGCACCATGCCCTGCGCGCTATAGCCGCCACCCCGGTAAACACGCGCTTCCCCCGTCGCAGGCCCCTTCGGATCCACCTTCGGCGCTTCCGCGTAGTACTCGTTGCTGTACCAATCGCTCGTCCATTCGCAAACATTGCCGAGCATGTCGTGCAAGCCAAAAGCATTCGGCAACAATTCGCCCACTGGATGCTTTTGCCCGCCCGCGTTGTCGTAGTACCAGGCCACATCTGTCCCGTTCCGGGGCCGGTTCGTCGTCGCCTTTGCCATGGCGGCATACTCCCATTCCGCCTCCGTCGGCAGCCGATACAAGTAGCCATCGTTCTTCGCATTCAACTTCGCCAGGAAGCCTTGAACTTCGTTGAAGGACACGCCAGACTTCGGCAGGTTCGAGCCTTTCGCCGCCCCTGTCATCACTTCGTTCCACTGCTTCTCGGTCGTCTCCGTCTTTGCCATCTCGAAGGGCTTGGAAATGCGCACTTGGTGCCGTGGCCTTTGGTCTTCGGACTCCGTATCGTCGCCCATGAAGAAACCGCCCGACGGGATTGTCACAAACTCAAAGATGGACGGCGCGGTCACGGTCGTCGTCTCCGCCTTCGCTTCAGCTTTTGTGTCCGCGGGCGAATCGGATACCGGCGGAGCTGTGGGTATTCCAACGGGAGCTGGCGCCGGTGAGGCGGCTGTCGGTTCTGTCCTTAGCATTACTTTGCTGCGATCTTGATACCACCAGAACCCCGCCGCGCCAAGCAGCGCCAACGCCAGCGCCCCCACCAACAGCGGACTCTTCTTTCCCGAACCCGGCGCCCGCACCGCCGCCGCTCCGGGCCGCAATGCTGCGATGAAGTCCGTGCAATTCGCAAAGCGGTCCTCCGGCTTTTTAGCCATCGCCTTGCTAATCGCGGCCGCCATATTCTTGTTCACTGCCGGGTTGAATTCCGTCGGCGCGGTGGGCGTGTCGTGAATGATCTTGTAGGAAAGCGCCACCCAGGTGTCCGCTTCAAATGGCACCTTGCCGGTCAATAACTGGTAGGCCACCACGCCAAGCGAAAACTGATCCGCTTTCCCATCTACTGGCTCGCCGCGTACTTGCTCCGGCGCCATGTAACCCAGCGTGCCCACCGTCGTACCCATCCCCTGGCTCATCGTCTGCGTGGCCCCCGCGCCGGTCACGCGCGCAATGCCAAAGTCGGTAATCTTCAGCCGACCGTGCTCATCGAGCAACATGTTGCCCGGCTTGATATCCCGATGCACGATGCCGTTCGCATGCGCAAAATCAAGCGCGCCCGCCGCCTGCGTCAGGATGTCGACGATTCGTTGTACCGGCGCGCGCGTATCCGATAGCGCCATTACCTCAAGCATCGAACCCTTGATGAATTCCATTACGATGTACGCGCGATCCTCCAGTCGGAAGAAGTCGTACACCGCGACGATGTTCGGATGCTGCAGCTTCGCCGCCGCCTTGGCTTCTCGCGAAAGCCGCTCCTCCAATTGGCTAATGGCAGCCTCGTCCACTCCATCGAGGCGCACACTTTTGATCGCTACTTCGCGCTCCAGCGTTGGATCGTAGGCGCGATACACCACGCCCATGCCGCCACGGCCAAGCTCGCCGCGGACTTCATACCTCCCAAGCATCTGCATGGGGTCAGAATATACCGGATTGCTTCGCCGCCAGCTCTGCTCGGTCCATGACCTCCAGCAAAACCTGGTTCACCTTGCCCTGCGCGCGCAATGGTCCCAGGATTTCAAAGGCCTTCCGCAGCGCCGCCACACCTTCCGCGTTCTTGCCTAACGCCATTCCCAACTCCGCGTAGGCCTCACCCATTTCCGCCGTGGCCCCTACATTATCTGGATCGATCGCCGCCAAGTCGCTGCGTTCCCGAAGGGCTTCGCGTAGCTTTTGGATTCCTTGTGTCTTCCGGCCCGCTCCGAACTCCGCCAGCCCCAGGCGCATCAAGCTGGTAGCCGCCAGACTGCGCATACGCCAATCGTTCGGATCCGCGCTCAATCGCCGTGTGCGAATCGCATAGGCTTCCTCAAAGTACCTTGCCGCCTCATCGAACTTATTCTGTACATGAGCGCTGATTCCCGCGAACATCAAGGCATTCGAATGAATATCTGTTGCCCCTGTGGAACTCGGATTCTTATCCACCAGTTGCCGCGATTCCCGCAACACCGTATCGAACTCGCGCGCGGATTCTTCAAAATGACGTTCCCGGCTTAAGACGCTCGCTAGCCGTGTCCGCGCGAAGACTTCGCGGAGCTTATCGTCGTGAGTCGCCTCTGGATGCTCCAAGATCTTCGCATTTACGTCCATCGCCTTCCGCCGCACGTTGACCACATTCGCCCAATCTCCCAATTGCGAATAGGTCCCGCCCAAGTCGTGAAACGCATCGGCCAGCAAGCGCAATCTGTCCAGTGTCGGTTTTCCCTCGCTCTCGTTTTCGAGAATACGCACGGCTTCCAATCCGATTCGCAATGCAGTTTGCGGGTCCCCTTGAGCCTTACTGATGCCGGATAGCCGTAAGATCACGCCGGCGTTTTGCTCCCGAACGAACTCGTTCTTTGGATAGCGAGCCAGCAAATCCCGGCTTAGCTCCAAAGCTCTCTCATAACTCTTTCGGGCCTCGTTGGTTCTACCCAAATTGGAAGCTCCAATCCGTCCCAACACATCCCCCATCTTCAAATATGCCGCCACTACGTCGCGCCCCAAAGTCGCATCCGTCATTCCTTGCGCCGCCAATTGGTCCAGCGCTGCTCGTCCTTTTTCCACCAACAGACGCCGAGCCCCAATCGCGCCTTCTTTCTGCAAGCGCTCATCCATGTCAAAAACGAACGCGTGCGCCAACTGGCGTGAATTCTCAAGCAACGCCCGCGCCGTATCGCGCTCCTTCGTGGCCTGTCCCCATTGCCACATTGCCGCGCTAATGCCCACCACCAAAGCCAGAACCGCAACCAGAACGCTTCCCGCCAATGCCCGGTTGCGCCGCACAAAGCTGGAAACTTGGTAGCGCACCGTCAGCGGCCGCGCCGTGATCGGCTCCCCGTTCAGATAACGCCGCAAGTCCGCCGCGAATTGCTCGGCCGATTCGTAGCGTTCTTCGACGTTATTCCGCATCGCCTTGCCCAGGATCGTTTCCAGGTCGCTGCGGAACTCGCGCGCCTCCGGCCGCACCACTTTACTCAGAGGCTCTGCTGTCCGCGACTCTGGGCTCGTGATTGACGGTCCAAACGGCGCTTTGCCCACCACCAGTTCATAAAGTGTGGCTCCAAGACTAAACACGTCGGTCGCCGTCGTTAGCGCTTCGCCCAGGATCTGCTCCGGGCTCGCGTATCCCGGGGTGATCAGACGTTGTGACTTCGCTGTCATCAGGGCCTGCCCCATGCCAGGGATGAACATCCGACCCACGCCAAAGTCCAGGAGTTTGGGCTTGCCCTCGCTGGTCACTAGAATGTTGTTCGGCTTGATGTCGCAATGAATGATGAGGCGCTGATGCGCGTGGTGCACTGCCTCGGCCACTTCAATCATCAGCCGCAGTTTCGTCTCGAGTGACGCATTTGTCCGCTTGCAATAAGCCAGCAGTCCCTCGCCTTCGATGTACTCGGTAACGAGGAATGGCCGTCCATCGTCCGTGGACCCCCCGTCCAGCAATCGCACGATCGCCGGATGGTTCAGATAGGCGAGCAATTGCCGTTCGTAGCGGAAACGGCTCACAAAGTAATCCGTGTCCATGCCGCGATTCAGAATCTTGATCGAGACTGAATGCAGGAAGGCCCCATCCACGCGCGTAGCGAGATAAACAGTCCCCATTCCCCCGCGGCCCAACTCGCTCTCAATTAAGTAAGGCCCGATCCGCTCCGGCGCCCTCTCGTTTTGTTCCAAGGCGGGCCTTGACAAGAACTCCTCATCGAAACTCGCTGCCAGCAGGCTCTCCAATTCGCGCCTGAGTCCCGCGGCCTCCTCCGGCGCTCTGCCTACGCACACCCTACGAATAAACGCCTCTCGCTCTTCCCGGGGTAGTTCGAGAGCCTGTCCCAGCAAGTCGCGAATCTCGGACCAAAGTTGAGGCGTCATTCTTCCTTCAGAGCCGCGGCCCCCATTTCACGCGCTAGGAAAGCGCGCGCCGTCACCCAGTATCGCTTCACGGTAGCCGGAGAAATCCCCAGCACTTCCGCCGTCTCCTCCACCGTCATACCCGAAAAGAAACGCATTTCCACCACTTGGCACTGCACGGGGTCGAGCTTCGCCAATTGATCGAGCGCGTCGTCGAGCGCAACGAGGTCCTCACGAACATTAGCGGCGGCGGCATGGAATTCGGCCCAATTTTTTTCATCTAAAGAAATCGGCGCCACGCCCGACCCCCTCTTCGCCCTTCCTTTGGACCGCGCATGGTCGCAAAGAATCCGCCGCATCAATTGCGCCGCCACCCCAAAAAAGTGCGAACGTGAGTTCCAAGACACCTTCTGGTCCACTAGGCGCATGTACGCTTCATGCACCAGCGCCGTCGATTGCAGGGTGTGGTTGGCCCGCTCTTTGCGTAAATAACTTGCCGCCAGTTGACGCAACTCCTGATATACGGCGGGCAGTAATGCTTCGCGCGCCGCCGCGTCGCCTGCTTTCCAATTGGCCAACAGAACGGTTACGTTTGACTCCGGGGTCGATGCGGCAGACATCATCTTCATTATATTTCCAAGGTCCTTGCGACCCGCTGTTCCCGCACGCGATTGCAGCATACAATTGGGCTAACCGATTTTCCGGCACCTCTATGGAATTGATTCGTGCCTTCACAATAGCCGTCCTTTTTTCTTTACTCGCCCTTGCCGACGACGCATTGATCTTTCGTGACCGTATCGAGCCAGTCCTGAAGGCGAACTGCGCTGGCTGCCACAATGCAACGCAAGCGCAAGCTTCTCTCTCCGTTGCGTCGCTGGCGGATCTCTTGAAAGGCGGCAAGCGCGGCGCGGCTCTCGTGCCCGGCAAGTCCAGTAGCTCCTTGCTCATTCAATTCCTGCGCGGCGAGCGTAACCCTCGCATGCCTATCGGCGGCCAGCCTCTTCCCGAGAACACGATTTCACAACTTGCCGCAGCCATTGATTCGCTGGCGCCCATCGCTCCAACTGCGCCTACGAGCGACCATGCCGCCTGGGTCTTCCAGAAACCGATTGCTCCCCAAATCCCAACCTCCAAGAACGCCGCTTGGGTAAAGAACCCCATTGACGCCTTCATTCTGGCCAAGTTGGAAGAGAAGCGTTTCTCGCCCGCGCCCGCGGCTTCGCCCCGAGCCCTGCTCCGCCGTGTCTACTTCGATCTGCTCGGCGTCCCCCCGACCGAAGCCGAAGCCAAGGCCTTCCTTGCCGATCCTTCCCCGGCAGCGTACGAAAAACTCCTCGACCGGCTCCTTGCGGACCGCCGCTATGGCGAACGCTGGGCCCGCCATTGGCTTGACCTCGTCCGCTTCGCCGAAAGCGACGGCTTCGCGATCGACGGCGAGCGCCCCACGGCCTGGCGCTACCGCGACTATGTCATTCGCGCTTTCAACGAAGACAAGCCCTACGATCAGTTCATCCTTGAGCAACTGGCCGGCGACGAACTAGATCGCCGAGGTAAGGCGAACCCCAACGAAGCTCTCATCGCTCTCGGCTTCCTGCGCATGGGGCCTTGGGAGCGCGACACAAACTTCGATGCCCAACTTCGCCTGGATTGGCTAAACGAAATGGCGGGCACCACTTCTCAAGTCTTCTTCGGCCTCACAACCGGATGCGCCCGCTGCCATGATCACAAGTACGATCCGATTCCGCAGAAGGACTTCTACCGCCTCCAGGCCTTTTTCGCCGCCACGCGCATCGACGATCGCAATGTTTCTCATTTGGATCAGGAAGGCGGCCGCCTCCCCATGCGGAACCGCATCCGCCGTCTGGAGGACGATCTGGAGTCCGCAAATGAAGCCGTCAAGGCTCTGGAAAAGCCGCTCAAGGCCAAACTCGCCGCCGCCCAGAAGAAGGAAGACCAACTACAGAAGCTCCTGAACGACAAGCAGAGTCCCATCTTCACTGCTGAGGAGCGCGATCAACACAAAGCCGCCACGGAGCGGGCTGCGAAGATCGCCCTCGAACTTGCCCGCTACCAGCCCATCGCCTACAGCGTCAATGAAGTCGCACCGCCCGCTGTTATGGACGTGGAGCCCACCTACGTCCTCGGCGGCGGGGAACGCCTCGCCCGTGGCGAAGTCGTGGAACCCGGCTTTCTTAAAGCCATCACCGGCAATTCCGATCCCGCCAAAATTGCCTTTCCAGGCCGTTATCGCTCCGGCCGCCGCAAGGCCCTGGCCGAATGGATTGCCAGCCCCGCCAATCCGCTCACTGCCCGAGTCATGGTGAATCGCATCTGGCAACACCATTTTGGTGAAGGTATCGTGCGCACTCCTTCGGACTTTGGCTTGAACGGCGATCGGCCCTCCCATCCCGAACTTCTCGACTGGCTGGCCCTTCAATTTGTTGAAAAAAAGTGGAGCATCAAGTCCATGCATAAACTGATGCTCACGTCGAATACCTATCTCCAATCCACTAGCCACCCCGACGCCAAGGCAATTAGCGAAGCGGATCCGAACAACCGCCTTCTGTCCCGCATGAACTGGATTCGCCTGGAATCCGAAGCCCTCCGCGATTCCATGCTCGCCGTCAGCGGCGGCCTGAATCCCGAGTCTGGACGCCCCGGCATGTTCTTCCACGTGAAGGACGAAATCGCGCAAGGCTTCCAGATGTTCAAGTGGTATCCCTCGGACGAAGCTGCGCAGCGCCGCCGCTCTGTCTATGCCTTCCAGCGCCGCTCCATCGCCATGCCGTTGATGGAAGTTTTCGATGCCGCGAACATGAGTGAAAGCTGCGCCCGTCGAGGCACAACGACGGTTTCTCCCCAAGCCCTTACTCTACTTAACGGCGAACTCACCGCTCAGGAAAGCCAACGCTTCGCCGCCCGCGTCTTGGAACTCGCTGGCCCTGGCGAACCAGAACGCCAGATCCGCCAAGCCTTTTTCCTCGCCTTGCAAAGGAACCCTTCCAGCGCCGAACTCAGCCAAGCCAAGCGCCTCTACGAAAGCCGTGACGCGAGAGCCGCCCTCACCCGCCTGGCCACCGTATTGTTCAATCTCAACGAATTCTTGTACCTGGAGTAAGCAACGATGCAAAACGACTGGCGCCGCCGAAATTTCCTCTACAACAGTCTCACCGGGCTTGGCGGCATCGCGCTCATGGATGCGCTCAACGCCGCCACGGCAAGTCCACTGGCTCCTCGTCCGTCGCACCATCCGGCCAAAGCCAAATCCTGCATCTTTCTCACCATGCTTGGCGGCGTCGCGCAGATGGACACCTTCGACCCCAAGCCCGCGCTCGAGAAGTTCGATAACACCACTCTCGATTGGTCCAACGAAAAACGAACGGACCAGCCCGAGCTGTACACCAAACCGCGGCTGATCCTGAAGAGCCCCTGGAAGTTCGCGAAGTACGGCCAATGCGGTATGGATGTTTCAGAACTCTTCCCCCACTTGGCCACCTGTGTTGACGATCTCGCTTTCGTTAAAACCATCACCGGCGAGAACGGCAACCACCCCGCCGCCACTTTTCTGATGAACACGGGCCTCGTGTTACCGGGCCGACCATCCGTCGGTTCCTGGGTCACCTACGGTCTCGGCACCGAAAACCAGAACCTCCCCGGCTTCGTCGTGCTGCCCGACTTTCGCGCCTTGCCCTTCAGTGGTTCCCAGCAATGGGGCGCGGGCTTCCTTCCCGCCGCCTACCAGGGCACCATGATGCAGTGGAAGGGCGAAGCGATTCATGATCTGCAACCACAGTCTGGGGTTAGTGAGCAAGACATGCGCGACCAAATGGATCTGCTCCGCGCTTTCAATCACGATTACCTCAAAGACAACTTCACCAACCCCGACCTCCAAGGCCGCATCGACGCTTACGAACTGGCCTTCCGCATGCAAAGCGAAGTCCCATCCGTCCTCAATTTCAACAAGGAAAACGAGGCCACTCGTCAAATGTACGGACTCGATCGCGAAGAAACCCGCTCCTTCGGCACGCGCTGCCTAATGGCGCGCCAGTTGGTGGAGAAGGGGACTCGCTTTGTACAGCTCTACACGCCGAGCCAGTCCTGGGATAGCCACACAGACCTGCTCAAAGGCCATGCCAAGAACGCGCTCGAAGTTGACCGTCCCATCGCCGGACTCATTCAAGACCTGAAGCAACGCGGGCTCCTGGATTCAACGTTGATCGTCTGGATGGGCGAGTTTGGCCGTACTCCGGATCATCCCGCCGATCTGCGCGACAAAGCCGGCCGCGACCACAACACCAAAGCGATGACGATGTTCTTTGCTGGCGGCGGCATTAAGCCGGGTGTCACTGTCGGTAAGACCGACGAGCTCGGTTGGAAGGCTGTGGAAGACGTCTACCGCATGCGCGACGTACACGCCACTATCCTGCACTTGATGGGCTTGAACGATGTCCGTCTGACGCATTACCACGCCGGCCGTAACATGCGCCTTACCGACACCGGTGGCGATATCATTCGCGGGGTTGTAGCCTAAGGGGCCGGTCCCATGATCAAGAAACTCGCGCTCATCCTCGTTGGCCTCCTTGGCGCATTCGCCGTTGTGGTCGCCATGCAGCCAGACACTTACAAGGTCACCCGATCCATTAGCATCGCCGCCCCTGCCGAGACCATTTTCCCCCTCGTGAACAATTACCATCGCTGGGACGCCTGGTCCCCTTGGGCGAAGCTCGATCCCAATATGACGGTTAGCTTCTCCGGCCCCGAGGCAGGCGGCGTAGGGTCTGCCTATTCCTGGAAAGGCAACAGCGACGTCGGCGCCGGCAAGATGACCACCCTCGAAGCCAATCCCAATCAGACACTGCGCATCCAACTCGACTTCACCGAACCCTTCGCCGACACTAGCAACACCATCTTCACCTTCACGCCCTCCGCCGACTTGAAGAGCACCACAGTCACCTGGGACATGGCCGGCAACGCCAACTTCATCAGCAAAGCCATGTGCCTCTTCGTCAGCATGGATTCCATGATTGGCCCTGACTTCGAAAAAGGCCTTGCCTCCCTAAAGTACTTGGCTGAGTCCAGCCGCCCGATAAACTGAACGAGCCAGGCTCGTTGACCGGTAAGCATACGTTCCATAGGATATGATCGAAACGATTCGCTAAACGTTTTGATAAGGAGTCTAGACTGCAACATGACCAGACGCAGTGCACTGCTCAGCACAACTTTGACCGCCGCCTCCGCCACCAGGGTCCTTGGCGCCAACGACCGCATCAATGTCGGCCTCATTGGCTGTGGAAACCTCGGCATGCGCCATCTGCGCATCTACCAAAAACCGATGCTCGACGAAGGTCTCATTCGCATCGCGGCCATTAGCGACATCTACACCGGTGCCAAACGCCGGGGCAGGGAACAAAGCCAGATCTCCGAGAAAGACGTCCACCATGAATACAAAGAACTGATTGCTCGCAAAGATGTGGATGCCGTCTTCGTCGTGACCCCGGAACACTGGCACCACCGCATGACGCTCGACGCGCTCTCCGCCGGCAAGGATGTCTACCTGGAGAAGCCCATGTCCTTCACCATCGAAGAGGCGCGCGAGATCGACCAAGCGGTGCAGAAGTCTGGCCGCGTCCTTCAGATCGGCGCGCAATGGTGCTCGGACCCCCGCTATCACAAGGCTCGCGAAATCATCCAACAAGGCCTCTTGGGGACGATTCTCTTCGCGCAGTCCACATATTCCATGAACTCCGTCTATGGTCTCTGGGAATACGACGTGGAACCAGAAGCCACCGCGCAGACTGTCGATTGGGCGCGCTTTCTCGGCCCCGCGCCCAAGCGTCCATTCAGTGGCGAGCGCTATTTTCGCTGGCGTAAGTATTGGGACTACTCGAACGGTGTCGTTTCCGATTTCTTCTACCACCGCCTCGCCCCTTTGATGGTCACGCTTGGTGGCCGCTTTCCCACCATGGTCAGCGCGCATGGCGGCATCTACCAGTTCAAGGATCGCGAAGTTCCGGAGACCTTCACGATGACCGCTGAATACGGCGATTTCTTCATCAACATCGCGAGTAGCGCTGCCGGTTCTGGACCGGAGAAGCACCATGGCCCTGCCATCTATGGCCACGAAGCCACCATCGCCTTCGGTGACGGTTGGATCAACGTAACGCCGGAGCGGCAGTTCCGAAAGAAATTCGAAGCCGCCACGGGCAAGTCGGATCTCCGCATCGAATGCATGCCGAAAGACCTCAACGTCATTCGCATCAACCATGCCCGCAATTTCTACGAATGCATGCGCACGCGCAAGAAGCCCATCCTGGACTCTCACCTTGGCTACCAAACCATGACCGCGATCAAGTTGGCGGCGGACTCCTACCGTGAGCGCAAGATGTGCGCCTTCGATCCCAAGACCCAAAAGCAGATCGACAAGGCGCCACCACGGCCCGGCTACGAAGGCACTGGCGAGAACTACAAAGAGCCGGCTTAAGCCCGTCGGATAATCTGTTAGCGATGGCCACCATGCACGATGTTGCGAGGCGCGCGAGGGTTTCAATCGCTACCGTCTCCGCCGTAATGAACCGCTCCTGCTACGTCAGCCCTGAACTGACGGCGCGGGTTGAGAAGGCGGCCAATGCCCTCGACTACCGCGTCAATACGCTGGCTCGTAGCCTGAAGCAAGGTTCCACACGCACCATCGGCATGTTGATTCCATCCTTCGGCTCGCCGGACCCTTTTTTCTCGGACGTTGTGCAAGGCGCGGAAATGGAGTTGCGTGCCGCCGCATACTCATTGCTACTGGGCCAGACGCACAACAAGGTTTCCGAGCAGTCCGAACACATCGCGGCCTTTCGTGCCCGCCTGGTGGATGGACTCCTTCTCTTTCAGGCGGCGGGCGAAGATAGTGAACTGAACAAGATGATGGCCGAGAAGAAGCCTGTGGTCTTCGTTGGCCGCGTACCGCGGGATATCCCGGCTGATGTGGTTGCGACGGACATCGAAAACGGTACCTGGCTTGGTTGCCGCCATCTGCTTGCCAAAGGCAAGCGTCGTGTCGGCTTGGTTTGCCAGAAGGATTCAATGTCCGTCCGCGATTTCCGTCTTGATGGATGGCGGCGCGCCCACAAAGAGGCTGGAGTAGCGCCTATCGCCGCCTTGCAAGTGGACGGTGAACTTTCCTCCGAAGGTGGATATGAAGCGACCATGCGCTTGCTTAACCGCAAGCAACTGCCCGACGCTGTCTTTGTCGATGACTTGGTCTTGACCATCGGCGTTGTGCGAGCGCTCCAGGAGAAGGGCATGGTGGGCGAAATCGAAGTCCTCAGCTCGGATGATGCGGAGTGGCTCGATGTCTTTCATCTGCCCATCACCACGATTGTCCAGCCCAGTCAGGCGGTGGGCCGCGAGGCTGCGCGTCTGCTACTCGCAAGACTGCGGGATCCGCGGCGGTCCGTCGAGAGAATCCTCTTAAAGCCCGAGTTGAAGATCCGTTGAACAAACAAGATGCAGAAGAAACCCAAAGTATTGATTGTGATCGGTGACGCCGCGGAGGCAATGGATACCCTGTATCCGTTCTTTCGCGTGCAAGAGGATGGCTACGAAGTCGTGGTCGCCGGACCCGAAGCGAGGATCTATCACCTCGTCATGCACGAGATCCCGCCCGGTTGGGACATCACACGCGAAGGTCCCAGTTATCATCTGGCCGCCACCGTGGCTTTCCGAGACGTGAAACCCGAAGACTATGTGGGCCTCTTCGTCACCGGTGGCCGCGCCCCCGAGTATTTGCGTTATGACCAGGACTTACTTGCATTGACGCGGCACTTCTTCCAAGAGAACAAACCCGTCGCCAGCGTCTGCCACGGTGTGGAGATCATCGCCGCCGCCGATGTCATCCGCGGCAAACGCGTAGCGACGGTTGCCAAGTGCGCGCTCGATGTCACGACTTTCGGGGGCACATTTGTCAGCGAGGGCTGCGTCCGCGATGGCAACATGGTCTCCGGCCGCACCTGGCACGACAATCACCTCTTCATGCCCGAGTTCATGCGAATGTTGAACGAAGCCACCAGCGGGAAAAGGGACTCCTGATGCTGCGCCGATCGCTACTGGGGGCTCTCTTCTTGCGAGAGCCGCACGTGAAGCTGATGGTTGGGAACTATGGGCTGCAAGACCTGGAAGTAGACAGAGCCCTGGCTGCCATCCGTGAGATCGGCTATGATGGCGCCGAACTTTGCCTGATGCAAGGTTGGCCCTCGGAACCGGCCAAGTTGGATGCCGCCGCCCGCCGCCGTATCCGAGAACAACCCTTGCCCATTCCGACCTTGATCGAGAACTTCACTCTCCTCGGCGATGACTCCATGCAGCGAAGCATTCTGGACCGCATCGCCCGCGCTGCGGACCTTGGACGCGACGTCAGTCCCAAGAAGATTCCTATTCTGCAAACGGTGCTCGGAGGCAAGGTGGGCGAATGGGAGCAAATCAAAGACCGCATGGCTCACCGTCTTATTGAGTGGGGCCAAGCGGCCGCCAAGTCACGTATTCGTGTGGCCGTGAAGGCCCATATTGGTAGCGCCTGTGACACCCCAGACAAGCTCATCTGGCTGTTGCATAAAGTCAAACAGCCGAATATTGGTGGCATCTATGACTTCGGCCACTTCGACCTGCTCGATCTGCCCCTCGAAGCTACACTGCGCCAACTCTTGCCTTACTGCGATTTCATCACCGTCAAGGACGGCCGCATGGTCGACGGCAAGCCTAGATTTATGCTGCCCGGCGAGGGCCGTATCGACTACAAGCGCTACTTCGCGCTCTTGAAAGAGCTGAAGTTCAAAGGCTGGATATTGGCCGAGATCAGCCGCCAACTCCAGACGCAGCCTGCCTACGACGGCATCGCCGCCGCCAAGCGCTCCTTCCAGTTCCTCAACGCCCTCCGGTATTAACCATCTCCCAATAAGCGCCAAGACAGATTGCGGCGATAAACGCGCCTGCCCAAGCCAGCACCTTCACCCCTCGCTTCTTCGCCGCTTCCGGTTCGCGCCAGGCCCATTCGAAGCCAATCTGGAACGGCACGGGGCCTTGATTCAGAGCCGCGATGAACTGCTCGGCCACCTGCTTCGCCTCTTCATACTTCGTGTAGGGGTAGGCTACGTCGATTTGTCCTTGGCTCGACTCGACGCCGACAATGTACGTTGTCACTTCACTCTGCTTCACCCTGGTGCGCACCTCGCGGATGGTGCAGGAGCGAATTTTGTCACGGGGGATGTCGTAGTTCGTGCCCTTCGGGATTGGGACGTTGCGCAGTTGAACGCCTTCGCGCGAGACCGTAATCTGCCGGGCGTTCACCGCTGCGGGAATCACCAGAGCGGCGAGCAGAGTGAAGGGAGGAATGGCAATGCGTACCATCTCATTGCGTTGATCCAAGTCGCGAAACAAGACAACGGCAAAGACGATGTAGCCGATCAACATCGGCGCGGCGAGCCACCAGGGGGTCCAGGGCTGATAAATCTTGAGAGGCTTCAATGCTTAGAGATTATCCCGAAGCCAGCTCACATAGCGGCTCATCACGTCGCGCTGATGCACCGGATCTGTAGGTGAATGGCCACCGACTGGATAGCCGATGAACTTGGTCTTGATGCCTCGGTCGCGCAGCGCGTGATAGAAACGATAGCTCTGCGTGATCGGTACGCGATAGTCACCGGTGGTGGCCATGATGAGCGTTGGGGCTTCCACCTTGCTGGCGTAGTACATCGGCGACTGTGTCCGCATCGCGTCCATCACCTTGGCATCGGCATACGGGGAACCGCCGAAGGCTTCGCCCCTGCGAACATTGGCGTCCCCCAGGTTGTATTGATCCAGCCAGTCGGTGACAGAAGCACCCGCCACCGCCGCCTTCCACATCTTCGGATACACCCCCAAAAGCCAAGTCGTCATGTAGCCGCCATAGCTCCAGCCGCAAGTGGCCATACGATTCTCATCCACGAAACCCTTGGCCTTGAGGTACTCGACGCCGCTAATCACATCCCGCCCCGGCCCTGCCCCCGCATCGTTCCAGATCGCCGCCTGGAATTCGTTGCCCAGATTGTCGCTGCCTCTATAGTTTGGTTCAAACACGACCCAGCCTTGCGCGGCAAACATCTGCGCGTAGTTTGAGAACGCCTGTTTCGATGCGGAACGAGGCCCACCGTGGATGTAGAGCACTAGCGGGTACTTCTTGCCCGCTACAAAATCGGGCGGGTAAGTGACCACGCCATCGTTGGTATGTCCATCAGGGCCTTTCCATTCGACGCGTTCATTCTTGCTCAACTCCAGAGCTTCGATTTCGTCGTTGAAACCCGTTAGCCGGGCGATCTTTGCGTCAGGTCCACCGATGTAATAGACCTCAATCGGGTGATTTGGCTCGCTGCCGGTGAGCGCGATGTTCCCCTTGCCGTTCATGCTGGCGTCGAGCCAGAAGCTAGCCGTGGGGACCACGCGTCCAGTGTCGATCCGTTTAGCCGTTCCCTGCAGAGGTTGGACCCAGAGACCCACACTCGTTGCATCGTTCGCGCTTACCAGCAGGGCATCGGAACTTGGCATCCACATCGCCCTCTGTACGTTGCGATTCAGTCCGCGGGTCGCGCTGGATCCTTCGCCGCCTCCGAATGGTGCGACATAGATCTCATTCACATTGCGGCCCTGTCCTTCCCGCGGGAACCAATAGGCAACCCGGCGTCCGTCGGGCGAGATCATCGGCTGGCCTTCCTGCTTGGTGCGCCCAGTCAGGGGCCGCATCTCGCCCGTCTCGACATTCACGATATGCACTGTCGAGAGATTGAAGTCTCCGGAATAGGGAGAAGCGACTTTCACCACCGAGACGAACTTCGAGTCTGGTGTCCAAGAGAGTGGTGCTGCGGGAGGCGAAGGGGGAAAACTGATCGGCAGCGTCCATTTGCCTGAGGTTAGGCGTTTGGCCTCTCCGCCTGTGGAGGGGATAACCCAGAGATGCGAAGAGACCGGCGCTTTCGTAGTTAGGAAGTCGTTGTGCTCAATCTCAAAGGACTTATTGTGGCGATCAATGCCTTCGCGCTTCGGCTCGTCATCTGCGGCGACGTAAGCGACCTTTGCGCCATCCGGCGAAAAAGCATATTGTTGAATGCCTGTCGCGGACTTCGTCATCTGCTTGGCTTCGCCTCCTTCCATGGGCAGGAAGAACAACTGCGCCTTGCCATTGGCAGCGGCCAGGAAGGCGAGCGTTCCGCCGTCAGGCGACCATCTGGGCTGCCCAAGGCCCGTGCGGCCATGGGTCAAGACTCGCTGGGCCTTGGAGGCGATATCGATCAGCGTGAGCTCCGTGTCGTAGCGATTCTCCTCGAGGTTGGCCCGGCTAACAAGGACGGCGATCGACTTGCCGTCGGGACTGATTTGCGGGTCCGCAACACGGACGATCTTGCTCATGGCATCGAGGTCGAAGCGATTGGCCTCAAGGAAGGAGAGCCCCAGGACAAGGAGGAAGCAGATGCGTGTCATGGGATGTATTGTCGGACTTTTTCCAACAGTTCGCTAGTGGGCTGCTCGAAAGGGCGCAGATAATACTGATCCCTGGGGAAGATCCTGGTGATGTTCTCGTTCCAGTCTGTCGGGTCCACCCAGAGGTAAAGCTTAGGCAGGAGGCCCGGGAAGTCGGTCTTTTCCAGAACTCCCGGGATCACGCCTTCATGCAAGTTGCGGTGTATTGGGGAGCTAAGGGAATGAACCAGCGAGACGGGCGTTCTTTCGAGCCAAAGTCCCGTGAGTCCCGGGATGTGCTTGGCGGCTAGGATGGCGGGGATACCGCCTACGCCCCAGCCGTGTAGAATCACCCGATCGTGCTTGGGGATCTCTTGCTTGACGATCTCAACGAGATCGGCTGCACGCAGCAAAGGCAGGTTGAGCCCCGCCAGCCAAGCCCTCGTGTGTATGATCCAGTCCCCCGATAGGCGGCCGGCGTTGGGCTTGATCGGGTATCCAGGAAGTGTGACAAGCATGACCTTCTTGCCGTGCGTGGCGAGGTCCTTGGCGCGGGCTTCGGCTGCGTTGTCCGCCGCAGGCATGATGAAGATCTCTTTCGCTTCCGGTGGGCCAACGATCTTCGTGGTGCTGATGTTGAGGGGCTTCGGCAAAGGAAGTGGCTCTCCCGCAGGTGCGGGTACTTGCTCGGCCAACAGCGACGTCAAGTCGAGCCCTGTCACCTGGCAGTTCTGGAAGACGCAGAGGTCGGCTTCGAGCAACTCAGCGAAGGGTTGTTCCTTCGGGTCGCCTTGGCCCCCCTTTAAGTGACGAATCATCCACTCGTAGATGGCCTCTCGCACGACAAGCGGCGTGCCGTGGCCACCGGGGCCCACTACCCACTTGATGTTTTGCGGCTTGCCAAATACCTCGTAGAAGTTGCGAGCTTGGTTCACGACGATCTCGGCGGCGGCGGGCGTGAAGAAGTCCTCTTGCGTAGAAGACACGAGCCATGGCTTGGGGGCGAAGAGGTAGACGTAGTCCGCCTGGTCGAGTCCACTGGATAGGAAGCCCGGGAAGGACTGTTCGCTATCGCCCGTGGGTCCGGTGATCAGGAACTCGAAGGAGTTCATGTAGCAGGCGGGAGCGGCCACCTGGACGCGCGGATCGAGCGCGGAGATGTACGTGGTCTGCGTGCCTCCGCCGGAGCAGCCCGAGGCGCCGATCTTCGTGGCGTCGACTTCAGGCCGGGAGACCAGATAGTCGATGCCGCGCCGCGAGTCATTGATGAAGTAGCGAGCAACGGTCTGGCCCAGGAGGATCGATTGCGCGCCGAGCATGAAGTGTTGTTCGGTGGAGCCCCCGATCAGTGAGCGGCCCAAGCGCTTGTCAAAGGCTTGCTGGCGCTCTCCTTGACCCACGGGGTCATAAGCAAGACAAACGAAGCCCTTCAGTGCAAGCTGTGTGCAGATCTTCTGGCCGGCGATCTTGCCGCCATCCCAGTGCCCGGCGGAATAGAGGATCGCCGGGTGCTTGCCTGGGCTCTTGGGCACATAGAGGTTCGCCGAGACGATGTAGTTCGGCAGCGCATCGAAGTGGACCAGTTCGATGCGGAAGGGGCCGCGATCAATGCTCTTAACGGTCTTTACGTTCAACGGGCCGTTGTAGTCCAAAATGCCGCCAAGCAGCTTTTCAATCTTGGCGCGAGACTCGCGCTGGCGCGCCGCGGCCTGAGCAGGTGTCTTGATCGCTGCGATGGCTTCCTTGCGAGCCGCGAGATGGACTTGGGCGGTCTTGGCGATGTGGTCCAGTAGCTTGTCTTCCTGAACAAGCAAGGCCATGAAGAGCAGGGCGTGCACTACGCGCCAGCATAGCGAATTCGGCTATTGCTCGTGAAGCACCTGAGTCGGATCGATGCGCGCCGCCCGCAGCGCGGGTAGCAGGATTGCAAGGAATGCGACCGTTGCCAACGTCGCTGCGACGGCGCCAATGACCCATGGCTCGACCGGGCTGACGGCATATAGCTGGCTTTCGAGCCATGGCTTTGCGAGCCAAGCGAGACCAAGTCCAGCAATGAGGCCAAGCCCCGTCAAGGCCAAGCCATCCCTAAGGAACAGACCCGCCACGCCCGCCGGTTGACAGCCAAGAGCCATTCGGATGCCGACTTCGCGGCGGCGTTGCGAAAGCAAGAATGCGAGCAAGCCATAAAGCCCAATGCCGGAGAGCAGCAGGGCTACGGCGGCGAAAATGCCCACGATCCCTTGCGCCGCACGGCGTGAAGCCAGCGTAAGCTCTTGCCTATCTGTCATGGTCTGCACATCGAAAAGCGCGGCGTTCGGCACGACCTGTTGGAAGGCTTGCCGCACGCCGGCCACACTATCCGCGTTGCCACGCCAACAGAGGTGAAAGATCCGGCGCGTGTTCTGCGCCAAAGCGATATAGTAAATGCCGTTAGGATTGCCTTCGCCGGACAGATTCTGGTGTCTGATGTTCCTCACCACGCCGATGACAGTGTGACGCTGATCGGGCGTTGCGGTGGGATAAACCATGGCTCGCCCCAGTGGGCTTTGATTCGGCCAGTAGCGTTTCGCCAGGCTCTCGTCAAGGATCACGCCACGCGGCGTTCCAGCGTTGTCTCTTTGGTCAAAGGCGCGGCCTTCGATAAGCGGGATGCCTAGAGTCTCAAAGAAGCCGGGCGAGACCTCAAGCCTAGTAGGCGAGATTGCGGATTCGCCGGGCTGCAACGAGTGGCCTTCCGGCATGATGACGCTATCGCTGAATTCCGAGTCATAGGGCAGATTGCCGGCCAAAGCCGCGCTCTGAACACCGGGGACTTGGCGCAAAGAGACTAGCAGACGGTCGTAGGTCTTTCGCAAGTCCTCCCCCTTTGAGAAGGCTTGACCGGGTAGATAGGTGGTAGCCGACCAAGCGTCCGCGACTTGGAAGCCGGGGTCGACTTTCATCAACTCGCGCAAGCTGGCGGTGAGCACTCCAGCGCCATTCAAGAGCAGGAAAGCCAAGCCGACTTGCCCGGCGACTAAGAGGCGGCGCAGCTTGTTGCCTCGCGTGGTGCCGGCGCGGCCACCGTCATGCATCGCCCGGGCAAGGATCAGCTTGCGCAAAGGGATCAATGCAGCAAGGCCGGCCAACGCTCCGGCAAGACAGCCTCCCGCCAAGGCGTAAGCGGCCACGAGAAGATCCGGCCGAATCTCGGCGGCGCCGGGCAGCATGCTTGTCGGCGCAAAGCGTAAACCGTACACGCCGATGGCGGCACCTAGTACAGCGCCGATGCAGGCCGGCAGGATGTTCTCGATCAGGCAGAGCCGCGCGAGGTCCTGCCAGGAGCCGCCTAGCGCCAAGCGCGTGGCGGACTCGCGGAGCTTGGAGTTCGCCCGGGCCAACGCCAGACCCGCCAGATTCACCGCGCCGATCAGAAGAACCAGTAGCGCGCCCAGCCAGAGCAACTGCAGACTCGGCTGCACTTGCCGCATGAGCCAAGGCTGAAAGTAGGCGACCTTGACGTAGTAGCCGGCCCGGACGATCAAGTCCCGCAACTCCGGCTGCTGTTCCAAGAGCCGGATATTCAAGGCATCGACCTGCGCCTTCACCTGCTCGATGCTGGCTCCTTCGGCTAGCCGGGCGATGTATTTGTAGCTGTTGTTATGACGGCCTCGCGCCGCCTCGGGGCTGAGGGCGATGGGAACCAGGAAGCGGATTTCCGGGGAGACGAAGCGGAAGTCCTTGGGCAGCACGCCGACCACTCGATAGGGCGCGTCATTGACCCGAAGCTCTAGGCCGATGGGTGAGGCGTTCGGGCTCAACTCGCGGGCAAAGCTGTCTGTGAGAATCAGCACGCGATGCTGGCCGGGCTGTGCCTCCGCGCCAGTGAAGTTACGGCCTCGCGCCACCTGTGCCCGGAGCAGCGGCAGGAACGACGGGGTGACTTGAAGTCCGGGCACCTGTTGGGGCGAGCCGCCCAACTGGAAGGTGTTTGCGGTGAAGTCGTAGAGGGCATGCTCGGCGAGGGCGGGGACGGCGGGCGGCCTGTCCAAGTAGTCGCCGGGAGCGCTATTGTCCTGATCGCTGACGCCCGCCTTCGGGTACTGGTTGCTCATGATGATGAGGCGGTCGGGCTGATCGAAAGGCAAGGGGCGGAGCAGCAGTGAGTCGACAACCGTGAAGACCGCTGTGTTGAGGGCGACACAGATGGCGACGGTGAAGACGATAGCGAGCGTGGCGGCTGGTTGCTTGGTCAGGCTGCGGAGGCCAAAGCGGAAGTCGGACTGTAAGCGCGCCAGCCATTGAAATGGGCGCTCATCACGGCATTCTTCCGTGACCAGACTGGCATGACCAATCTCGAGTTGCGCCCGCCTTCTGGCTTCGACCTCAGACAAGCCTTGCGCCCGGAAGTCTTCCGCCAAACGGCTCAGATGATCCCGGATCTCCTTGTCCAGCTCGTCGTCGCGCTTGCTCATTGGGAGACCGCCTTGTCCAGCGCGAGAATCACCTGTACGGCTTCGGCAAGCCGGTTCCAGGACTCCGTTTCTTTCTGCAACTGCGACTTGCCTTGGCGGGTCAGCGTGTAGAGTTTCGACTCGCGGCCGCCTTCGGTGGCCGTCCAGTCCGCCTTCAGGAAACCCTTGTACTCCAAGCGGTGCAGGGCAGGGTAGAGGCTCCCTTGCGGCACGTCGACCACAGCCTGGCTTACCTGCCGCAGGCGCTGGGCGATGCCATAGCCGTGGATCGGTCCCAGAGCGACGACTTTCAAGATGAGCAGATCGAGGGTGCCTTGCGGCAAATCGGCCTTGGCAAGTGGCAAGCGCTAGATACCTCCGACTTCTACCTATAGCATGGCTTATGTAGAAGCCGGAGGTATATCGAAACCTTTATGTGCCGAGAAGGCGCTCGAAGATTTCCGGTATTTCGAAGACCGCGCGGTTGTTAAGGCGGCGGGCGTTGGCCTGGTAGCGAGCGAGGACGCCGGGGGCGAGCAGGCGACCCACGGCGTTATCGATCTTGCCGAAGTGCGGTTCGACAAAGCCGACTTCGTTTTCCAGAACCCAGTCGGCGTTGTAGCGCTCTTGGGGCAGTGTCAAGATGTTCTTGGTAACAATTACCGGGAGGCCGAGGTGCAAGGCCTCCGAGATCGAGCCGGGGCCGGGTTTGCCGATGAAGAAGTCCGAGAGGCGCATGTAGTGCGGAACTTCCTTGGTAAAGCCCTCGATGAAGACCGGGAAGCGGAACTTCTTCGCTTCGAGGCTCGCTTTGAGCTTGGTGTTCTTGCCGCAGATAAAGATCAACTGGAGGTCCAGAGCGCTGGCTTCTAGCTTGGCGGCGATGTTCTCCATGACGGGAGAACCGTAGCCGCCGAACATGATGAGACCGGTTGGCTTCGAGGGGTCGAGGCCGATCTTGCTGCGTTCCGCCGAGCGATCCATTTCCACCTGATTGTAGAAGCGAGGGTTCAGGATCATCCCGGAGGTCCGGAAGACGGATTCGCGGGGGTAGCCCGCGGCCAAGGCCTGTTGTTCGGCTTTGGCGGAGCCACAGATAAAGCTCTGGGTCTGTTTTCTCTCGATCCAGAAGTGAGGCGGATAGTCTGCAATGTCTGTCAAGACGGTGACCATATGTGGTCTCTTTTCAAGGCTATCCAGTGCTTCATGAATGGAACGGTTGAAGTTGGGGATTAACGAGACCACCAAGTCGGGTTTGGGCTCCTGCTGCCAGAACTCGCGCAGATACTTCACCTGTAACGAATGGTACATGCGGATCAAAAACTGAAGGCCACGCAACATTGCACCGGAACCGAGCGTCCAACCTTTGCGTAGGACCAAGTTGTACATGTCCTCCGTCTTGATCCCGAGGAGGCGGCGAAAGATATCGAAGTCGCTTAGAACTTCCTGAACGTGGACGAGCCGAATATTCCACTCGGGATGTTTTTCGGCGCAAACTTCACGCAGAGCAGTCGCGGCGGCGCGGTGGCCGCCACCGGCGTCGAAAAAGAGGAAGTCCAGGTTTGGCATTCGGAAACCTCATCGTAAGCAATTGGCGGCGACAGCGACAAGTGAAGTACTAAAAAACAAAGAACTTCATGAATGTTTTTTGTAATTGTCACCGCTCTGCAACAGT
>VFQP010001703.1_pt1 | contig 27720 bp, 26 predicted proteins | sample 3512351 | NCBI WGS metagenome assembly VFQP01 (sample SAMN10412372, study PRJNA504923) | tailings metagenome | isolation source: Relicate 1 Philex TSF1 revegetated site | place: Philippines: Tuba, Benguet | collected 2017-08-29
AGCGTCTTTATTTTATTGGTGCGGACGGTGGGACTCGAACCCACACGACGTTGCCATCTCAGGATTTTAAGGCGATCAAAGCCATTTCGCAGGTGCACGCACAAATTCGTAAGTCTTTGATTTTTCTTAGTCCGATTACTCAGCATTCGTCTTGATTTCGCCCTCGTTCGCTCCAAAGTGGTTGCTAGTTGGTTGCTAGTTTTCGACCGCTGGAGTGTCCTGTGACGAAATCAGTTCGCCTCTCGAAACGCCTCGTCGACGCTCTCAAGCCCGGCGAGATTCTCTTCGATACGACCGTAAAGGGCTTCCTCGTGCGACGCCAGCAGAGGTATGCGGTGTATGGACTCAAGGCGCGCATCAACGGTCGTCAGCGCTGGCTTTCGATCGGACAGCACGGCGCGCCGTGGACAGTCGAAACGGCCCGCGAAGAAGCCCAGCGCCTATGGGGACAGATCCGTGCCGGCGTGAACATCGTCGCGATCCGCGAGTCGAAGCGCAACCAGCCCACGATCACAGATCTCTGCGAGCGTTTTCTCGATGAGCATTCGCGCCAGCACAACAAGCCGCTCACTGTTCTAGGCTATGAGCGAAACAATCGAAATCACATCCTTCCGCTTATCGGAGATCGAACAGTCGCGGAGATCACGCGCGCGGACATTGAAGATCTGAAGCGCACAATTCGCGATGGGATCACGTCAAAGAGAACCAAACGTAGGCGCGAAGGTGGAACGGGCGGCCTGGACGTCACAGGCGGTCCGGGTGCCGCCAATCGCGTCCTTGGACAACTCTCAAAGATGTTCAGCCTCGCAGAGGTATGGGGCTGGCGTCCGGAAAACAGCAATCCGGTTCGCAAGGTCATTCGCTACAAGGAGAGAAAACTCGAGCGTTTCCTTTCGACAGAAGAGCTCATGCGCGTCGGTCAAACATTGATCGAGTTCGAAACCAAGAACGAAATCATGCCGTCCGCGATCGCGGGCATCCGCTTGCTCATATTCACGGGCGCCCGCCTAGGAGAGATCCTGACGCTGCAATGGTCGTTCGTTGATTTCGAGCGACGGATGCTTCTTCTGCCCGACAGCAAGACTGGGCAGAAGCCAATCATGCTCAACTTGCAGTCGATCGAAGTGCTGAGAGCCATTCCTCGTGTCCAGAACTGCCCTTGGGTCATCATGGGGCATCTGGAGGGAGAGCATCTCAAGGCGTTGCAGCCTGCTTGGGAGAAGGTCCGGCGCGCTGCGGGCATTCCGGATGTCCGCATCCACGACCTGCGCCATTCGTTTGCGAGCTTCGCCGTCATGAGCGGCGGCACCCTCCCCGTGATCGGCAAGCTGCTTGGCCACAACACGCCGATCACGACGGCGAGATACGCTCACCTCTCCAATGACCCGGTGAGCCATCTCGCCGAAATCACCGGAGCGGCGCTCGCTGACGCGATGGCGTCTGGCAAATTGCCCGGAGCGACCGAGGTTGAGCAAAAGAAGGCAGCGGACGACTTCAACAACCTCAAGGGCAAGCTCGCGGAGATCATGGCCGAGATGGACAAGATGTCAGCGTCTGCAAAAGGGACGCCGAGTACCCCGTAGGGTTCTGCGTACTTCTTCTGTTCGTTCGGAACCCACCGCGCACAAATTTTTCGTCAGTAGTATCAATGCCGACAGTGTCATATTCGCTGTAGAAGGCATATTCGCTTTACAGCGAATATCGGCTCCAGAGCGAATATGGCGCGAAACTGGGCACCTGCTCCGGCGCGAACAGCGAACAATGTCGGAGATGCCGAGTTTGCGGAAGTCTCGCACGCTCTGTGTGCTCTCGCGATTTAGCGAGCTGATGAAGTCTGCTTGACACTCATCACCGGTCGACCAGGAAAATACAAGGTGGCGCGGGGAGGCCCGGACCTGGTAGGTTCGCTATACACAATACAAGCCGGTGGCCGAGGCGGTAGCGCCCTCGGCCACCGAGTTCATTTTCGCCTACCCTCGACGCCAATCGAGTTCTCGAAGGCAATTACTTTGTCGAGCATACGTTCGAAGTCCCACGGGAAATGGCCGAGCACATCGGCCCACAGTTCACCGGCGACGATGGTGTAAAACTTTGCGTCAGCTTCACTAACCCGGTCCTCGGGTAATACGATACGCCCGTCCACCATATCGACATACAGACACGATTGCCGGAACGCTTCGATATTGCCACTATCAGCATCCTGCAGCAGCGCCATAATGCGTCTTTCGCCTACTACACGATTCAGCCGCTCATTGATGACGGCGCCAGAAATCACGCCCATGAAGTGCTTTTTACGGTGATCCCGTCCGAGCTTGCCAAGGTCCTTTCTGGGCGATGGCATCGGACGATCCCACGCCAACAAATCATGCCACAGTCTCCCGAGCTTCCCGATCTCCTCAATGGTTAGGATTGCCAGGAAAGCGGCGAACGGATAGTTATTTTCAGTGTAGTGACGGCAAGCGTCGTCCCAAATCCTCTCAACATGGGCGATCAGCTTTTGGTACTGTGCCAAGCATTCTGCAAAGGTGCCCGGCGTCAGTAGCGGCGGGCTGCCTCCGTAAAGCTCTTTGTTTAATTGCTCCAATTTATCGAACAATCGATGACCATCACGGGATGTGACCCGCTGATTGAAATCAACCATTGGCCGCTTTCCGTCGGCGTGTTTTGAGATCTCCAATGTCAGTTCTGCGTGCAGGCGCTTAGCAATGTCCACATCTTCCATCAGCATGTGGAATACGCGTGTATAAGTGACAAACCCTTCATAGTCGCCGTCAGCACAGAACACTGTTTGTGCAGCCTTGATCGTGTTTAGTACGGACTTTCTGCCTTCCTTGAGGTTCGCGACTAGGTCTTCCCAGCTTTCCTCACTTGGCGTGGCGTCCATGGCAGTATTGTTTGAAATCATTCAGGTCCCCGAAGGCTTAGCCGTCAATCAGCTTTTACGGCGAGGAATGAAGCCATACCGCCCATGCTGCTCATTGCGGGTAAACACAGTAGTCGTCGACCTTTGGGTGACCCATTCGGGCATAGGTACGTTCTCGACGATCAGAACCTGCGTATCGTTCGGCCAGTCCCGCAGGCACTCCAGGAAACGATCGCTCAGGTTCGATAATGCGACAGCTTCGTCATCAGCCGATTTTTTTTCATTCTTTTCTGGAGGCGCGTAAGTGAGCAGGGGAGAGTCCAGCACCACGAAACCCGGATGAGATAGGGCATTCGTTCTTACATAATTCAGAAGGCCAAGGGTAAACGCGGAGTGCAAAAGCGCCCTCACGCCCTTGCCGCTCGAAGAGCGGGGTTTACCCCCGACAATCAATTCAAGGTCCTTCTCACGGACACTCACGGTCCGCGGCTCGGGGTAGGTCCAGTCCTTGAGAATGCTCTCGACCGTCCCTGAAAACGCAAAGAGCGTTTGTTCAGATAGGCCTGGATCAATCAGGTTCGTAGGGTTGCCTTCCTGATCGTCATCTTCTGGCGCCAAGCCTTCCTTGCGTTCATTCAGCTTTGCGACTTGATTGAACCGCTCTAAGGCGAAGTGGATCGACGAGCGCAGCTCAAGCAACTCCGCATACTTCCTCTGCTCCTCTTGGTGCTGTGGCATTTGCTCTTTGTATTGGATCTCAATGTCAGCAAGCTCGTTGCTGATCAAAGGCAGTTCGCCTTGAAGCTGCGTAAGCTCGCCGCCAAGCGCCTGCACGGTTAGCTTAAGTTCAGTTCGAAGAATGTTGATTTTTTCAATCTCTGCATCAGCGGCATTGGCCGCGGACTCGGCCGCCTTTTCTCCCTGCGCGTGGTGCTTTTGATGCTCCGCGTCTGCGCCACAGATCGGACACTGGGTAGCTTCTGACGCATGATAGATGACACCGGCTTCGGCAATGGCTTCCAAGCGCTGCAGATCGGAGAGGTAGTGCTCATCGAGAAACTCCAATCTGGCGAGCAAAGAGGTGATTTCTCCTTGACGAACGTCATTGGCCTCTGACTTCCTCCTGAGATCAAAGCGTCGCTGCCGCATGCGGCTGAATGCTTCCTCGGTTACGCCAATGGCAGCCCGCAACTTGTTGATAGCGGGTTCCAGCTTGTCCGCCTGGTCCTTCAAATCTTCCTGACTGCGCCCATCTTGCGAAATGGCTTGTTGGAACTCCGCGATGAGCTCGTCGATCAGTTCAATTTGAGCGTTTGATTTAGCCTTAGACGCCTTAGAGTCCTTCTTTGAGACGATCCCGGAGTCATCTATCCCGGTCAGAAGAAGCTTGAACACCTGCTTACTTTTGGTTTGAAGCACCACCTGCTCGGAAAGAGCTGGTGGTGTTTCACTCTGGATCTGCGTTTCATTGACGACACACAGCGGGGTCAGGTTGCGAAAACCTAGCTTATCCGTATCACCATCCTTGTTTTTCATGACCCACTGACCGGACAATCCCACCAAGTCCAGCAGGAACGCCGAAACATTAGGCGTCGCATTTGTAGCAACTTTCAAGACTTGGGATGGTTCGCCGGTAGGTCGTTCGAGGTGGTTGCCGAAGAAGACCTCAAAATTGCCGCCCTGCGTTCCCCTCACGAGCGTGTAATGCTCCTTCTTTGCCGCCGAATACAAAGAAAGCACGACACGATTGTAGCCCTCACTCTCAGTGATCTTTTTAAGGGGATCGCGTGCGCCTAGCATGTAGTCAATGGCTGCAACGATAAATGACTTGCCGGTATCCGAGGCGCCCCGGATTACATTCAGCCCCGGACCAAACTTAACGAACGCCGGTTCCTTATCGGGTCCGATGAGGCATATGCTGTTGAGTCGGATGGGGGTGAAGCTCATTGTGCCTCCCCCGCATCCGTTGGCCGTGACTGAAACTCGACAGACCACCGCTCGAATTGTTTGCGCGCAAGATCTCGAAGTTGAATTCGATCCAGCGAGCTTACGAAATGCGCCAACCAATCTGCAGCGGTCGCAAGGCGCTTTGCGTAGTCGGTCTGCATATGATCTACGAAGGTGGCGGCCTCGTCACCGGCCGAGTAGTAGTGTCCCTTTTCAATCACATGATAGCGGACCAGCCCTTTGAGCATCATGAGAGCGATCCCGTCCTGAACGAGCTTTCTCCTAACAACCAGTTCAGCCCATCTCGCTTGAACCGGGGGATGAAGGCTCTCAGGGCCGCCCAAATCCCCAGTGTGCACGACGAAGTGGTCCAGTGTGGTAAGTTGCTCAAGATCGAGCCGTTTGGGCGCGGCAGCCTGAAGTATAACTACGGTCCGAATCCCTGTCTCGAAAGGTGAGTTGAACGGACTCGTTTGCGGGGCGGGCATGGCGTTTACTTCTTCCACTTGAGTCTGTCGCCGTTCGCTAGATGGTGACAAGCGCCCTGCTTCACTCGCGGCTTCGCTGTTGTGTCCAATATGCTGGTAGTCTTGACGACCGCCGCCTGCGCCATAGCCTCATGCAATCGTTGCGACGACTTTGAGTGATCCTTCGCACACACCGGTTCAACCGCGTCGTAGATTTCATCGACGAAATCTTCAATGGTGTTTGCTGGCGTCTGGTCGCGATAGTGGTGAGCGAAGTGCTCCATCTCGAAGAACCGCTCTCGTTGCCGCTTGAAATCGGCTTCCTCGTCACCGTCCTTCGGCAAATCATCGTGGCTGCTAAGGGGCAGTCCCAAATCTTCCGAATACACATCGAGGAGGTGTCGGACGTATTTGCTTTCCTCCGACTGTAGCACCGGGGGGACTGACGCCTTCGGCGGGGGTGTAAGTTGTCCCCCAAACCGCGCAACATAGTGTCCCGTTCCCTTGAGGTCGTTTAGCACTTCATCGAGGTGAACCCACCCGAAGATCCTGTAGTCATACTTCTCTGCGTATGCTCTCAACTCCGGTGTCAGAGGCGCACCACTTTTGGTGATTTTGGGAGCACAAACCTCGTCCCAGCCCTCCAACACGGCGTCCCGCAGCTTCGACGGGTTGTCCAACAAAAGCCGCAAGGGACCGCACGGCCCCTTCGGAGCTAGAAACCGGCTACGGCGCGGGGGTTTGAACACCTCCCGATGCGACCAATAGATTATCTTGGCGACGTCAATTAGGCCGGCGTGAGTCGGGATTGCGCTCCGGTAATGCTTGCACTGGCTGTTGTCCCAGACGCCCTCCTGCTTCGAGGAGTCGACATAGCCGACTACGTCGAGGCCATGGTCATTAGCGCCGCCTAAGCGTTTGATCTCTGCGTACTTCCCCTTTTGGGAAGCCATCCATTCGCCAATGAACACCTCCCACTCGCCACTGTCGTAGCCCAAAAGGAGCAGATCTGGTCGATGGATAAAAGGCATGGGCGCTCGGCGAATCAGGTCGTTTCTGAAATATTATCAGCACCAGGATAAGTCGGTAGCCTGCCCGCGAGCACACTTGGAAATTATGTCTTTAGGGCCCGGTGGAAGCCACCGGTGCACAGCGTGCGGAATACGTCTGTGATCGCAGTGCCGACACACCGACTAGCTGCTAGCTGCTAATCGGGTCACGTATGTGAAGGAGTCCTCTTTAATCTTCGAGGTCAGCAAATGCTTCGCAACGTTGCTGGATGGACGAGCGACATGACGTGCGTTCCGACCGCCCTCTGTGCCGTCACAGGTCTATCTATTGATCGGGTCGCGGCCGCCCTATCCAAGCATGCTGGACAGCCGCCGCGCGGACAAAAATTTCTGCACAGCTACAATATCATCGCGTGGCTAAAGGCGCTTGCGGAACTCGGCGCGACCTGGACTGACGTCCTCGACCACAGCGATGAGCTATATAAAAATCGTGCGACAATCGAACTTTTCATGACACAACATCAGCGCACCGGAACCATGCTCGTCTTCGGCGAAAATGAGGACATTTCGTGCACGCATTTGTTCGCCGCCGAGGGCCGGTATCTCGTCGACACTTATACAGGCGGAAAAGCTGTCAAGTTCACGCAGGTGCCAACTGACTACAACGCGTTCCGTATCAAGCGGATCTTCGCCATCACCTGACGTCCACTCTTCATCCGGATGCGGACCTAGCCCCAATGTTGCGTCGCGAGTTCACACGGAATATCCGCGGAGTCTGCTTCTGGGACTTTGCGGTCTAAACATCACGACGGCTTTGCCGAGGAAGCGGACGTCGACGTGCCGCAGAGCCGAGACCGGCTAACGGGAAGCTCTACGTCTGCTGCTCAACCGGGAGCGGAGATCGGCCAGCGGTCGGTCAGCTCGTCTTGGATTTCAGCCTCAATCTCGCGTATTGCGGAGTTGGTATGCTCGGCTGCCTTACTGACCTGGTCAACGATCTCGATGGCTGCAGGCTCCGCATCCTCGCTTGACGGGGTCCGATTGCCGAGGAGGCGTGGAACTCGGCGTACGGCTGTCGATCCATATAGGGTTCGTCCCCAGAAGCTCACGCTCGCGAGCTGTCGTTTTGAATACCCCGCGCCACATCTGTTCGATTTGTAGGTTTCGACCAGTGAGCGCGGTTGTTGATCAGCTGGATGCAGCCACTCGGAATGCGCTCGGCTAGTTGTTCCGGCGTGAGCTGGAACCAGACGGTCGGGCATCGCTGGCACTCAATTGATCGATGCGAGGAAACGGCGAACTACTCTATAGGCGGGCTCGTAGCACGCTGTAGCTTCGCGGGTCGGAACCAGCTCACCATGAAAGAGCGCGCATCGCATCTGATAAACATTCTCAATGACACCCGAGAAAAGGTCTTCCGGCGAACAGTTCATGTTCACCGCACCGACGGCAATTTGCCTAACCCCATTGCCCGGGCGGTTCGTCAGATCGCCATAGACCCTCGGAGAATAGGCAATGTAGAGTGCGCGCAATCGACCTTGTTGGTTGGCATTTAAACGTCGAGCGAAATCTTGTTGGGCATCGAGTTCCGCAAGGTCGTGCCGCTGCTGCTGCAAAAAGAAGACTTGTTGGCCGCGCCTATTCGTCACCTCACTAACGACACTGCTACCTTGCGCGCCGGGCCTGACCTCATAGTTCAGACCACCAAAATGATCCTGGCGCGCGGCGGCGAGTTGCACCTTCAGGAAGACGTTTCGGAAACTGATCGGTGCTCGATCGGGCGCTTTGCCGACTTCCAGACGATGACCTTCAAGGCGCTCGTGCAACAAGCCAACGTTGGCTCTGAAATCTGCGCCATCAGCGTCTTGCCGGGTCAGCAATGGAAGGACCCCATTTCGAACCGCATTGGGCTGCCATTTTATCTCGTCAATGATTTGCCGATCCTGCGTGTGTGCGTACGCGCCGCGGTACCATGCGTTGAATGCCAGCCAAGCTCTCACGAAGTGGCCGAGGTAATCGATGTCCGAGAGGTCCAGCCAACGGTCGCGGGCGTCGAGGTAAGCGTTTGGCATGTCTCACACCCCAACATCTTTGAGATAAAGCAATGCCGCTTTTTCACTGTCCTCGATGGCGATCTCAACCGCGAGCTTCGCAGCATCAAGCAGCGATTTGGCCCTGTGCTCCTCGGCGAAGGCGGCAAGGACTTGGTCGCGCACTTTTTGCTGCGTCTTCTTTGGAGCATCCCACACGATGATCGTCGCGATATCATCGGGATAGAGTTCGATCTGACCGGACGATCCTTTGATGAGCTGCTCGATTTGCAGCTGACCAGGAAGGCTATTCAGGAATACAGAAAGGTAGACGGGATCTATTCCCGTGGCCCGAAGGACAGTCACATGGTTGTCGGGGAGAGCCGGCTGCTCCCTGAGATACGGTGCGGTCCGGCCAATTGTTCCGACGCCCGTCCCGTTCAGAAGAACGTCTCCTTGCTGGATAACGACAGAGCTAGGCTCGACCACGGCGTACCGATTATCATCGTCCAGCTCAACACGGTTCACTCGGACGTGCTTGGAATTGATCACGGGAAGCCCGTCGTCGGCGTAGCTCGGCTGGCGACCTCGGGAATTTATCAGCAGCGCCTTGCCCAGCTCGATGGTGCGTCCTGCTGACCGAATTTTCACGAGGATATCATCATACTTTGGCCGGTAGAATTGCGAATCCAGTCTGCCAGACGCGAAGGCGATCGTCGAGTTGGCCGTGTAGGACAGCGGCTCGGGTGGCGACCAATTGGCAAGTCCTAAATTTAAGAGGAGATCCTGTTCGGCCCTTTCCGTGTGCCGCAAAGAGTTTTCTCGCAGGATATAGGCTGCTTTAATGATCTCTCCAATTTTGCCCTCAATGGAACCGGACAACCGCGTCACCAACATATCCTCAATCATCCATATGAAGATGTGTTGCTGCACACTTCCCACGGGCATTCGTTCCATTTGCAGTTGCCCAAATCGACTCCGAAGGAACGCTGCGAGGTAGTAGGGATCCACTGATGCGGGAGTGATTTTTGCAATGTCTTGGTTTGAATTCATCGGATAAGACCATTCCGGCAAAGCCACTGCAGCATTGCCGACGCTACCGGACATCGTCAGCAACACCATGCCCGGCGTAACTGCCGATCTATGGAGGAGCGCGTGTGCCTGCTCATCGATGAAGAGACAGTCAGCAACGGAGACGAATCCATCCTTGATATTGAGGCATCTCAGAAACGGGATGCCCTCATCTCGATACTCAAAGTTATTAGTCAAAGCGTATGCCCCAAAGCTAGCGACGGAGCTTGCAACATCCGACACTTTCATGTGCCGACCGGCCTTAATAATGCGGTCAACCTCCAGGAACGGCTTCCTAAAATAGGTACTGTCGATTCTCGATACTTTGTTATCAAGAAGAACCGCTGCCATGGGGAGTATTGATATTTCGAGCCCCTCCGTGAGCGCCTCAAGCTTGGCGCTATCGAAGGGGCCTAGAGAAAAAAACTTAGGCGCTCCTTCTTGGCGAATTCGATGAAGGCTTCGGCGACACCATCCTTGGTCAGGCCCTCATGGTTGAACAGATCATGGGACACAATGAAATGGCCATGTGAGTCTCGCACGACGTTGCCGCTGCCGTCGCGCACGTAGACTTTCTCGCCACGATTATTGACCGACTCGACCTGCTGTGTAGCAAAGAAGATCTCGTAATCATCGACCTTAGGGCAGAGCGGTCCGGCATTTGCGTCATCGTTCCACTTCTGAACCAACAGCACGCTGGTCTTCGTACCGGTGTGCGGCTTGAACGTGTTCGGATGGAGCCCGACCACTGCCAAAATACGGCACTGTTCCATGATGAAACGGCGCACACGCGCATCGCCGGAATTGTTAAAGCGCCCCTGCGGAAGCACGATCGCCATGCGTCCGCCAGGCTTCAGAAAATCAAGGTTGCGCTCAATGAAAAGGAGGTCCCGCCCGACTGCGCTTTCATACTTGCCGTTCGGCTTCTGCGCCAGAACGTAAGGCGCCAGCATGTCGGTCTGCTTGATATCGCCGGCGAATGGCGGATTGGCCATCAACACATCGAACTTAAAGTTTCGATAGTCGGCTTGCTTCTTAGTCGCGCGTTGTTTTCGCAGGCGGGTCCAACCGGCGCTGTAGGTGTCTAACCAGTCCTTATCGTCGACCGTCTCGTCCCACTTTGGCCAATCGAGAGAATTGAGATGCAGGACGTTGGTTTCGCCGTCGCCCGCGATTAGGTTGAGGCACCTCGACACGCGCACGCTTTTCTCGTCAAAGTCGATCGCAAACACCTTCTCCTGCACGTAGTTGATGCAGCGCTTGGGCTTCTCCTCCATCGTGAAGAGGTTTGAACGCGGTAGACGCATATCATCAAATATCTGGCCCCACACATGGAACATGGCGTGCACAGTAAACCCGGCGGAGCCGCAGGCGGGATCGATGACCGTTTCGTCCTCTTTGGGGTTCAGCATCTTCACGCACATGTCGATGACCCAGCGGGGCGTGAAGTATTGACCTTTTTCACCTTTTGCGGACTTCGAGACGAGATACTCGAAGGCGTCATCAATGACATCGAGGTTCGAGTTGAAGAGCTTCCACTCTTCGAGGGAGCCGACGCAGACCTGAAGGTGGTCGGCTGACAGTCGGATCTTCTCGTCGTCCAAGAAAACGCCGGGCCATTTCTCCTTCGCGTCATCAAACAACGCCTGAATCTGCTTTTTCAGCTCGGCGGCCGTGTTCGTGTTCCGAAACCGGAGGTACTTGTACTTGCCCTGGTAGCAGGCCATTTCGTCGTAGAGCTTCGTAAAGACGAGCTTGAACACTTCCTCGAATACGTCGACCCCGGCGTTGGCGAGCACCTCGTCTTCTAGGTCGACGATCAGGTCACGCAGCGAACGAGCTTTGAAGCCTTCCTTCTCACGCTCGTTCTCTTTTTCGATGAGCGTCTGGATCGTCCATGGCTGATCGACGATATCCTCGATGCGCTGCGAGGCGCGCGGGATATCGGGCAGCTCGACGAAGTAGTTCGGGTTCTTGCGGTGCCACTGGATGGTCTGACCGCCATTGCTCCACAGCGCCAACGGGGCGCCGGTCGCGTGGGTGTAGGACTTCAGTTGCTCCTTGCCGTCCTTGAGCTTGGTCTGCTTCACCTCGACAATGAGGTAGGGAACCGTCGGGCGATCCTTGTCAAACACGACGATGTCCGCTCGCTTGGACGTATCGCGGCCGAACGTGACGGGGTATTCGACCGTCAACCGCTCAAGCGGGTACTTGTACTTGGTGACCAGCCGGTGGACCCACAGCTGACGAACGACCTCCTCGGGCTTCGCGAGGATGTCCTTCTTCCGCACGGGGCACTGAAGGTAGGGACGCCCGTTCTTCTCGACCAAAATGTGCTCGACTGCCGCGATCTCGGCATCCGAAGCTCCCAGTAACGAGTGATCGTCGCTAGAACCGCCCAGCAGTTCTCGAATGTGCATGCCGCCCCGCCCCTCAAGGTCTTGATTCGCTGTTGGCGGCGACCTTAGCAGCGTCCGCGCACCTTTCTCAATCTGACTGTCATTCCATGCTTGGAGTTAGCGTTCTCGTGCTGCCAGCCTACCAAATCCGTAGGCACTATTTCGCTGGCTCTTATTAGGATATGTGGCTTTGGCTTGGTCAGTTCTTCTCCAATCAGCGGACTTAATCGAGATAGGGCACGCCTTGGACGCAGAAGTAGTCAAACATGTCTGTTTGTGGGACGGATCAGTCATTAGAGGCGTTCGATGCGGGTCTAGCGCGATGTCGGCTCCTGGCCCTTACCCGCCATTCCCCGTTCGGCAGCTTCGTCCCAGAAGCAGAAGTAGCCCGCCCCGTGATTGCTGGATGAGGCCGTCGTCAACCACGTCCGCTGATGAGAAATTAGCATCAGATGTAGAGCTTCTCCGCGGTCTCTATCGCGTCGCGGACGTCGTTGCCGATCTAGTGACGAAATCCCCAGGCCAGCTACTTTCTTGCTGAAGGAAACGCGCCGCCCGCAAAGATAGGAGTCGAGCTTCGAACGGAATAGGAATTGGTGACGGCAGTACAAAGGTGCCCCGAATCAGCTGATTTTTAGCGGCAAGCGCCAAATACGTTTCAGGGGAGGCCGACATGCGAATTGCGGGAAGCAGGACCGACGAGGACTGGAAGGCTCGGAAATCCCTACTTCAGAAGGGCGGAAAGGAGGCGTGGGCGCAAGCCTTTGATGATTTTTTTATGGGACGTCTCCAAACCCGCTACTTCGACCCCATCGAAGCCCTTTGCAATTCCCGCAAAGTGAACGGTGAAGGCTTTGCCATCGTGGCACTGCAATGCTCGCTTATCGAGTTCCTAGGGGCGACGATTGAAGGCAAGAGCTATCGCCATAAAACGAAGGAAACTAAGCTTGGTAGGTTTGAGTATGACGGCAGCAAGGCCATGTTCATGCGGTTTCTGACATCGGTTCCGCCCTTCAAGACCGTCTTCGATCGTTCTCTTGCAAAGAATTTTTACGAGGGCGTGCGCTGTGGGCTGCTGCATGAAGCTAGCACGAAGAACGGCTGGACGATACGGACGCGCTGCGGCGTGGCCGGGCCGTTCGTCGATCCTAAAAAGAAGATCGTCTTTCGCGACGATCTACAGCGCGCCTTCGCGGAATTCGTGGAGTGGTACCGGGCCGCGCTTCTAGAACGCAATGACTATCAGGCGGCATTTATTAGAAAATTCGACAGCCTCTGTATCCCTTGAGAACGGGGCTGGCCCCACATGCTCGGCGAGCCGGCAGGGTGAACGCTGAACCGTTTGCTAGTCTTTGCTCTCTTTGTCTCGTCGAGCCCTGCTTACATGGTACTTGTCGCTTCGCACGCCGGGAAAGCGATCCTCATCAACACCATCGAAATTGCAGTGGAACAGGCTTGGCTCCTTCAAATACCAGTCCATGAAAAAAGGTCGCTCCCGGTAGTCGACAGCGAGGCCCCGCAAGCCGTACCAGATGTCGTAGAGGAAATATTGCTCGAGCATGATCGTCTTATGCAAAAGGGCGGACGGCCAGATCAATCCGAGTAGCGTGTCCTCGATAAACTCCAGGACATCCTTTGTCGTGATCGCGCGTGGGACGTTTACGTCGATATGCGTGTAGGAATCGCGAAGCGTCTTTGCCTTGACCAGCCGCTGCCAGAAGGGGCTGCCGCGGTCAACGTTAAGACCGTATGCCGACGCCAGAAACACGGAATAGCGATCTAAGACCGACTGATAGCGAGTTCGCGTCCCGATACGGCCGCGCTCGTCAACCACGCTTTCCATCTCGCGCAGATAGTTCCTGACTGGAACCTCGACCGTGGGAACCGTCACGAGGAAAAGCTCGGATGCATACCTGACGAATGATTCGAAGCCGCTCCAAAACGTGAGAATGACGGGTGGATAATACCTAATCTCACCCTCCCGCTTCTCGGCGTCAGCATATCTCACAATACTGTCCCCGAGCAGTTGCAATGCCGAGCCCATAAGACGATCCGGCATGTCCGAGTTACGGGTCAAAGCATCTACCTCATCGCTGGCTTGCAGCCGCGTGTGCTTGTGCATGGATGAGCCTTCCCAGTCGATTGTCTCGAGGTACGACAGATCGAGGTGATGTTTCTTCATTAGGCGAGGTTGCCGAATTCCACGGCGCACAAGGCCGCCTTCATCGTGTTCAGGAGTGAACAAGAGCTCGATTTCCTCTGAGATCTCGTCGGCGGTCATGCTTCCTGCTCCTTCTCGTGCACCGCTAAACTAGAACGTCGTTCTTCGAGGCAGAACAAATCCGGCTTCGTGAACTTCGGCGGCCCCGCTTTGTCGGCTGCGTGTGACGGCAAACTACGCAAACAGATCCAGCCCGGGCCCCATTGAAAATCTGGTACCATAACGTTCATGAATGTGAGTCGACTGACAATTCGAGAACTGCTGAAAGCTCACTGCGCGGTTATGGACGAACTGCGACGGCGCGAGATTGTCCGGAGCGGCAACAACCCTGTGAGTGACCTCGCTGAACTGGTATTCTGTAAATCGTTTACATGGAACCGGCAGAACAATTCAGCGTCCGGGCACGATGCCTCAGATGCGGCGGGATTGCGCTATCAGATCAAGGCCAGTCGGCTGGCAACGGCAAAAGGATCGCGGCAACTCAGCGCGATCCGCAATCTGCCGGGCGACCCCTTCGATCAGCTTGCGGGCGTACTGTTCGATAGAGATTTTGGCGTCATTCGTGCAGCCCTCATTCCCATCGGCATCGTGAGGTTGCGCGCCAAGCGCTCTGACCACACGAACAGTTGGAAGTTCATCTTGACCGATGATGTCTGGGATGAACCTGGTGTGGTCGATGTGACGTCCCAGGTCAGCCGCGCGGCGTTGTCGCTTTGAGCGCGGTCAGGACACCAGATATGGCGGACAACGAAGAAGACATTGACGCGCCGTTCGAGATCGAAGCCGAGGGCGCTCGCCAAGGCGTAAACCCGATGTTCGGCGAATGGCGGCACACCTTTCCATTCGCGCCGGTCCCGCACGGTGACGGCGGCTCGAAGACCCGGGCGTTGCAGCAGAAGATCCAGGCCGAGTTGACCAACGTCAAATGGCTCTACTCTCACGAGGTTCGGATTGAGATTACCTTGCACCTTGACGTGCAAGATATCCTTGAAACCTCGGAGACAGCCGATCTGGACAACTACGCCAAGGCAATCCTTGACGGCCTTAAAGGACCGGGCGGCATCATGTTCGACGATACGCAGGTTCAAAGTCTGGGCTTGTCTTGGCTCGACACCTACGACGCCCCTTACTTCACGGTTGAAGCCAGAAGTTCTCCGGATGATTTCATTTTGAAGCCCGTCGAGTTTTTCGAGATGCCAGACTGGCTCTGGTATCCGCATTCAAAACTGCTGTGGGATCAGGATGGGCCGAAGGCAGCCAGCGAGCGCGATCATTATTTTGATCTTTGCCTCACGGAAATGATGAGCTCGACAAAGAAGCGCTTCCGGATGGCCCTGCGTTCCGCTGGGCAAAATCGCCTGCGCGCCTATCAGAACAGCAATCCCCTCACATCAGCCAAGCGCGGTTACCACAAGAGTCGCATTGATCCGGGATTCACCATGCACTCGCTGCGCGATTGGCAGGCGGATCGCGAGGCCTGGAGGACGGCGAATGCCGAGGCGGTCAAAGGAATAGACGAAATAATCGACGGCCTTCGCCAAAACTACGACCGCTTGATCGCAGCTGTGAATATGAAGCCTTGAGCCGACCGCACTACTTATCTCTAGCGGTGCATAACTGTCGTGGCGTGCTTGTTTTGTTCTCCCGAATCTGCGTAGTTTGTGAGGATGTCGCACCGGCAAAGCGTATCCATAATCTCGGCGTTGCTCAGCCCCGAGAACGATGCCCGCCCAACCTTCCTTTTGGGCGCTGGAGCCTCGTTTTCCTCCGGCATTCCGCTGGCCGCCGAGAGCGTCAGGCGTCTCGCCAGGCAGACCTATGCCGAGATCGAACAGGGAAGACGGGTCCTTCCCGAGCAGATCAAAACGTCCGAGTGGGTAAGCTGGCTCCACAGCAAGCCGTGGTTTATCCATGGCGACGAGAAGCTCGGCGAGAACTTCCCGCTCATCATCGAGCACCTTCTAAAGCCTGAAGCCTATCGCCGCCGGGCACTGCTGGAACTTACGGCATTGAAGGGCGAGATCGGCGAAGGCTATCGCTCCCTTGCCGAGCTAGTCCTGCGCGGCCTCGTAAGCACGGTGCTCACCACCAATTTCGACATCTGCCTTCCCAAGGCCCTGAACGACAAGCGCCCGCACATCCGCCACGTTGCCGAGGTCAATCGAGGCCCGGATGATTTTAATGAATTCAGCCTGTACGCGCGGGCGCAGATCATTTGGCTGCACGGCAAGGCGGAGCAGTACACCGACCGCAATCTTGTCGAGGAGACGCGGACGCTTGATCCGAAGCTTCTCAAGAACGTCGCGCCGCTGCTCAATGCCACGCCGCTTGTCATTGTAGGTTATCGCGGCGCTGAGCCCTCGATCATGGACTCCCTCCTCGGCCCCTCATCGGGGATTGATTTCCGGCAGGGCGTTTACTGGTGCGCGCGCAAAGGCGAGACGCTCTATCCGAGCGTCGAGATTCTCAAGAGCCGCCTAGGCAAGAACTTCCAGCTTCTTGAGATCGACGGCTTCGACGAGCTGCTTGTTGACGTGAACAAGGAGCTTTCGGGCGTGCAGCGGTTTCTTGTCCAACCGAGTGTTGCCGCCGCGCAGTTCGATGACCGCCCGCTGCAGGGCGCTAGTTGGGCCGACATCGACACGGACTTGTCGCTTGCGACGTTGAAGAAGTACTGCGAAAAACTCGAGCGCGGCGCGATCACGTCGCAAGAGCTGCGCCCGTTGATGCATGAGCTTGGACTGCTCGTGACCAAGGACGGCGTCGAGTGTCCGAGTGTCGGCTGCGTGCTTCTTTTCGGAAGGGACCCGAACCGGTTTTTCCCGCACGCCATTATTTCGGCCACCGTTGACGGGAAGAAGCGGAAGGTTTTTTCCGGCAACCTCCTCCGGCAGCGTCAGGCCGTGCTTGAATGGCTGGACGAGGAGGGAATCAATCCGACGATCAAGGTGAAGAAGGGCCGGAATCACGAGTCAAGCAAGGCGTATTCCGACCGGGCGATTGTCGAGCTGCTGGTCAACATGCTCGTCCATCGCGACTATGAAGTCGGTAAGGCGTCCTTCATCGAAGTGTCGGCCAACCGCTCGATCCGCTTCTCAAATCCGGGTGCGCGCTCGCCGACGGCAAACGTCAGGCTGGAGTGCGACGCGGACGGCGTTTTCTCCCCCGTGCCGGAATTCAGCGATCTTCGCAACCGCGCGCTCTGCGATGTCTTCTTCGGCATGAGCGCGATGGAGCGATCCGGCACGGGTCTGGTCGATGCTGTGGACCTGTCGCGCCAGCAAGGGGGCGCGGCCACTTTCGCATTTCCGCCGGAGCAGGACCTTTTTGTAGGGGAGCTGTTCCGTCCCGAGGCTTCGGCGGGTTCTTCGCACATCGCAAAGGATACGCGCCCGGTCGGCACGTATCTCATCAACGTTCTGCCGTTCGTCTCGATGCCGCAAACGGTCACGCACCTGAAGATCAACGGCGGCTGGCGCGAGCTGGAGGAGAAAGTTGCTCTCGAAAACGCCGGATCGTTCGTTCTCGAAAAGACGGGTGATCTGTGGAGCTTCGCCACGGCGAAATATCTGCAGCGGCTTTTCGCTCCGGTGCTTGCCGCGCCCGCCGAGGAGATTGCCCTCAGCGACATTGAGCTCGATGAAGTGCTGCGCAAGAAGGTCTCGTGGCTCGTGCGTCGCCACTTCGAGCAGCATCTTCGCAGGTTCGAGAACGACGGCCTTGTCATCGAGGAGAGCGACGGAAGACCCGCCAAGCGCGCCTATTTCCAGAGCGCCAGAGGCAGAGACCGGATTTTCGTTTACGACACGGCGAGCCGCAAAGGCATCAGGCGCGGTGTCGCCAAGAGACGCGGCGATGAAGCGCGGCCGTATTTCGAGTGCGAGGGCTTCGGCTACGAAGTCGTCCGGCTCGGCCAAACATGGGGCGTGCGCATCAAGCCGTTCTATATGTTCACCAAGCAGGATGGCGTCACGCCCTTGCCGGGATATCTGCGGACGCGTCGCTCGACGCGCCGTATCCGACTTGACCGCAACGCAAACGTTGAGAGCGATCTCGTCTTTTGGGGGCGATTCCTCTCGAAGGGCGAGCAGACCGTCAACATAGGCGACGAGCGGGTGCCGGACCTGCTGCTGGACGGAAGCTTTTTTACCGTCGATGTTCAGGAAGGAGGTTTGGTTAGCAGTGAGCTTATCGCTAAAGATAAACGTTCTGCCTGAACCGGAGGTCGAGTTCTCCAACGCAAGGCGCGATGTCGATCCCAAGCGCGGATTGACCTCGCATCGCCCTGCGGATCATCGGGGGGTCCGCGCTCTCAAGATTGGCTTGGTCGGCCTCCCCGACGACGTCAATGCCGCGCGCCGCTGGCTCCAGGGCCTTCACACCTTCCGCCCGGCTTTCGAGAGCAATTCGACTCGATTTCGGAATTGGCCTGGCCTTGTGGACTCCCTCGGCGTCACGTTCGACGTTGAAGACCGGTTTGTCCGCACCATTGATCAATCGCTTTATGATCTCCTGCTCAAGGATGTTCGGAGCGGGAGAAGATTTGACGAACTTGTGGATCTCTTTGAGGGCCGCATCAGCGGGCTTTTCGGGGACGAGCGCCCGGATTGCGTCGTTGTGTGCATCAAGCCGGAACTCGGCGATCTGCGTATCGCCAACCCCGGCCTGACCTCCGATGAACGCCGAGCGCTGGAGTATCTGCGCGCCGAGGAGGAAAGCGATCAACTTGCTCTTTTCCAGCCATCGCCCGAGGAACTGCAGGCTGCGGAAGCTCTCTACACGATGGCAGAGGATCTTTTGTTCCGGACCTTCTACCGCGCGATAAAGGCGCGGATCATGTCGAACAACGATGCTGTGCCGATCCAGATTCTGAGGCGCGATACAATCGACCGTCCTGACGACAAGGGCCAGAGCCAGGCAACCCGCGCTTGGAACATCGCCGTGTCGATCTACTACAAGGCGCGCGGCATTCCCTGGAGGCCTGCCGATCTGCCGCGCAATGTCTGCTTCGTCGGCATCTCTTTTCATCACATGAAGAAGCGCGGCGGACACCTCGTGTATGCCAGCGTGGCGCAGGCATACTCCACCGACATCCACCCCTTCGCGCTAAAGGGGGCGAATATTGATCACCAGCAGCGGCGTGATCGACAGCCCTATCTCAACGAGCCTCAAGCGCGCGCGCTGCTGGAGGACATCCTAAAAGAATACACAGACCGGGCAGGCATCCTTCCCGACCGTGTCGTCATTCACAAGACGACCGGCTACCAACCTGAGGAGGTCGCGGGCTTTCTTGCCGGGGCAAAAGACCGTGTCGCTGCATGCGATCTCATCTGGATGCGCAGCACGCCCTTCCGCATGGTTCGAAAAGGCCTGCAGGAGCCATGGCGCGGCACCCTCTGTACGATTGATGACCACTCCTATCTTTTTACCGGCGGCTACGTTCCGTGGTGGAACGAGTATCCGGGCATGCACATCCCGGCTCCGCTGGAAATCGGCTCCGCGCGCAAGACCGATATTGAAGCGCGCGCGAAGGAGATTCTCGCGCTCACAAAGATGAACTGGAATTCGAGCGAAGGCGTCTCGCGTCTTCCCATCACCCTGCTTTTTGCCAAGCGCGTGGGCGAGTTGATGTGCGAGTTGTCCGATAACGTTGCGCCCAACCCGTCCTACCGGTTTTATATCTAGCCGATGAACCGGACCACCGCTGCAGCAGCCAATAGCCTCATCACCGAAGCGGTCCCTGGGACCTGGCAGGAGCTCGAAAGGATCGTAACCGCGATCCTCGCCGAGTGCGGGATGAACGCGCAGCACGGCGTGACGCTCACTCTCCCCCGCGGAACGGTTGACGTCGACGTCCATGCCGAGGAAACGGTTGACGGTATTGTCCATCGCACGATCTGCGAGTGTAAGCATTGGCGCGCGACCGTCCCCAAGACTGTCGTCCATTCGTTTCGGACAGTCATGGCCGAAGCCGGCGTCCACCGCGGCTACGTCATATCGACGAACGGTTTTCAGGCGGGCGCTGTCGAAGCCGCAGTTGCGACAAATATTGAGTTGGTAACGTTCGAGGAGTTTCAGCGGGCCTATTTTCACAAGTGGATCGGCAAGCGTATCTGGGCCGTCGAGAAGGAGCTTGATGGCTTTCACACCTATTACGAACCGCTCGGACCGCCTGGTTACTCCAAATTAGACAACGACGATGAGCGTGCGGCCTACGACGAGGTCTGGAACCGCTACCTCTTTGCCGGCCTTATGCTGCATCCGTTTTCACCGTACATGCGGATGGTGGGCTCCTACCCATACCCCGCGTTGCCCTTCGATTGCTCATCCCTCGACGCGAAGAAGATCGCGATTCCGGACGACATTCGAAACGCCAAAGGTTACCGGGAATTTTTCGAGCTTCTGTTGAAGTATGGCCTTGAAGGCAGAGCGGCGCTTCGAGCGGTCAACCCGATCACGCGGGCAAATCCACCCGAAGCGATCCAAAACGAAGATTAGATTTGACATATGATTTTTTTCCCGTGGTGCGGGAGCTTTAGGGGGCACCGCATGGCCTTGACCCAAGGCGAGGAGATCGCCGCCTTCGCGCGGCGCGCCGCCGCCAATATCCGCTTGATCGGCCAAGGGGCTTATACGCGCGCCGATCTCGCACAAGCAATCGAAACGCTCGGCTCGCGCCTCGAAGGCTTCCTAAAAGCATCCGCTTTTCCAGACTGCTCACGCCGGGACAGGATGGCGGATCTCATTGACAGGCTCTCAGCCGAAGGCCTTGCCGAGAACGCGGTCGGCCAACTGCACGCTTGCCGCCTACTCTATAACTACGCCAAACACGAAACTGGACCCATATCGCTAACCCAAGCCGTCGCGACTGCCCAGGCTACGGCCGAAGCCCTCGATAAGGTCGCCAAGCTACCCCTCGGATCCGTCGAAGCGCCCTTTATTGTAGACATCGCCCACCGGCTTTGGGTCGCGATCTGGGACTATCCCCACACCGGTGACAGCGAGATTGCCGTAATGCTTCCGGGGGACAATTTGGCAAGGACCAGTTGCGTCGACACTCTGCACATCAAGATGTCGGCGTGGGACGACCTCAAGTCCGACTTGACCGCCCACGACAATTTCCATTTGGGTAAGGAGCACTTCGATTCCGAAGTGTGGACGAGCTTTGAGGACGATGAATTCCTGAATGCTGGTATCTGGGAAGGCGACTACGCGCAACTGCTCCGTATCATCTCGAAGCATGAGGACCGCGCGACGACAAACGCTTTAATCCCATTTGTATCGCGGCGCGGCAATGCTATGTCCGTCGTCACGTCGCTTGTGATGGCTTCAGTAGATATTGCGCGAGCGGCGAAAGCACCGATTGCCGCCTCAATACTCGCCGATCTCATTCTCGACCGCTGCGACAGTGAGTATGCTCTGCCGAGGGATTCGCACGGCGCCTCGGACGGCGCAAAGCATATCGCGGACGCTATTGTTGCCATGCCGTTTGACAATTGGGGTGCTCTTAGGGGACCAGCCCTTACCAGGCGGAATAATGATGCACTCATTCCCGGACCGTTCTCGATTTCCTTGCGCAACGAACTATTCGCGGTCCTCTTCGAATAAGTCAGATGGGAGAGTTCCGAAATGCTGATCGGCTGCCAACTTCGTATCCGTCAGCAGCGTAGTGGAAACGTCTGAGGATCTGCACCTAGCGGACACCGCGTTCGCCGGTCTACTCACTGAACGCACACCAGCCGCCAGGTCCGCTTTCTCGGCGAAGCTGCCATAGCGCTAGGATCGAGCTACCATCTTCACTCGTTCGGCCTGTCCGTCTGAGTTGCAGTAAACGAAGGTCTTGCCGCTCTTCGAGAAGCGCCCTACGGAAACCCCAGATGCTTGCCTGGATCTTCTCCGACCTCCACGTCGATGCCAACGCGCACTTCCCGTGGCCGCTCCCAGACCCGCGGCCCGATCATGACGTGGTGATCATCGCGGGCGACATCTGCGCAGGACTGACTCTCGGCGTGAATTGGATTGGCGAGCAAGGCCTGAACGCGAAGCCGGTCATCTATGTACCGGGCAACCACGAGTACTATGGGTTCGACCTCGACGGCGAGCGAACCGCCGGCAAGGCCGCGGCTGCCGACCTGCGAAACATTCATGTCCTTGATCGTGATGCGATTGATATCGACGGCGTATTGTTCCTGGGCGCGACGCTGTGGACGGACTACGAGCTATTCGGAGAGAACGCTGTGGCGACGGCCCAGGCTAGAGCCGAGCGAACCATGTCCGATCACCGCATGATCTCGCGTGATGGGCACAATTGGACGGCAGGAGACGCTCGCGACGAGCACGTGAGAAGTCGCGGATGGCTTGAGGCTCAACTGGAAGACTACGCCGGCAACTCCGTAGTGGTCACTCACACGGCGCCGAGCCTCAAGAGTATAGCACCCCGCTATCAGCACGACCTTGTGACGGCGGCCTTCGCGTCCAATTTGGAAGACCTCATCGTCGCGAACCCAAGACTATGGGTTCATGGGCATACTCATATCGGATGTGACTACCGGCACGGATCATGCCGGGTGATCAACAATCCGCGCGGCTACGTCGTCGCGGGCGAGGACGAGGGCTTTAATCATTCGCTGGTCTGCACGCTCTGAATAAATTTTGGCTGAGGATCCGCGCTGATGGTTGACCGCCGCATCGGTCAACACGAGCGATGGCTGGCTGACCCCGCGCCAACGACTTGACGCGGGCGCTTCGAAAGCGACATCAGGACTAATCTGCAGGACAAAACCGAATTGCTCCGCCAGCGCTCCTCCGATGCACGTCACAGTTGCCACACCCGTCGCAGCTATTTTTTCTGACAGCCCGTTTAACGGCGCCTAGGTGTCTCAAGGTTCTCCTCATGAACAATGGAGACCCGGCATGAAGTCACGCGCGCAACTTCCCGGCTGCCTATCTCACGCAGTGCTGATGCCGCCAATTTTTCGACGGATGCTTTAACGGCCGCGCGATGTCGCAACCTCAGAGACATGGATGACGGTCGCAGCGGCAAAGAGAAGAATTATTTCCGACTGTCGATTTAACGACGCTCAGACCGCTCCAGATGTTTCTTATCAGGAAAATTGGAGGATCGATCATGAAGCCAAACGAAGCGCCGGCCCTACTTAAAACCTCCGAGGCTGCAGATTTCCTGCGGCTCTCGCCTCGGACGCTCGAGCGACTGCGCGTTCAAGGAACCGGCCCAAAGTACATGAAGGCAGGACCTGGCCTTCGGGCTCGCGTTCTCTACGAACTCAACGACCTGAACGCTTGGGTCATCCGCAGATACACGTCTACGTCGGAATACCCGCGTCGTCAGCAGTGACGATTTCCGCTTCACAACGTATAGAGCTGGAAAGGACAACGATATGGCTGCCAATCGCATCAAATCCTTGCGTCACGAGAAGAAACTCGGCCTCACACAGTTGGCGGAGAAGGTAGGATTAGACCCGTACCACATGGCTTTGGTGGAAAACGGCTACATGATCAGACTCCCGGATGCATGGAGGATCGCGAGCGTCCTCGGGACATCCCTGGTCAAGGTGTTTCCAGAAGTTGACGCTGTCGCCGACCGGGTCAATGACCCAGAGGCAATTAGGCAAGTCGGCCTTGCAGGCATAGATATCAGCTCTGCGCGGTCCGCATTTCACTTCGTGCTGTCGAATGGAATCGAGCGAACTGTTTGGATTTCAGGCCCCGAGAGCTACCGCTTGTTCACGGTTCTTCAGGATCCTATAGGGGGTTTCGTTGAGTTCGACACGCTTACTGAGCGGATCGCCATTAATGTCGCACATCTGCATGTTTGGCAGTTCCACAATTTCTCTGCCGAACAATTGAACTGGTCCTCGTTCGACGATCAGCCAAAATTGAGGCTGTGGTCTCGCCACAGAGCCGAACCGATCACTATCGATGTGGATCACGATTTGGCCGGAACCGAAGATCCCGAAGACTACCCGCTTCGTTGCCTTTTCTCGGACATCGACACTTTGGATGAGGATGATATTGAATCCGTCGAAGGCATCGACGGTGAGGTTCTCTTCTTCAAAGCGCGCGATGTAATCATGCTCTCGATTCACCGCGCGGCTGTCGAACCTGAACTTCTCGAAGGCTTCGATGAACCGCCGGACATTTTCGACGAAGCCGCTTAAACCTCGATCAGTGGCGGGGTTTGCTGGCCGCAAGCTGGCAGGCTCCGCGACTGACAACCTTATTCTCCTTGAGCTTGAATGGCTAAGGGACGAGGTCCACATCAGCCACCATTGCCGCATTCCTGAGACCGAGGCTAACCCCTTGAAAGGAATTGGTCGGAGCGAGGAGATTTGAACTCCTGACCCCCAGTCCCCCAGACTGGTGCGCAGAAATTCGCAAAATCTCGCTCCATTGCCTAAGTGTACTCTCCTTTGCGCAGCCTCCCGGATCCCACTCATCTGAAGCAGCGCTGGTGAAAGCACCCCAACGGCGCTAACGCTATATCCTGCTTACCTCCGGTCTTCGATCCATCGTACAATTTCCCTCTCCAAGTATGCGACCCGCTTAGGGCCAAGTTTGATCCTGCCGGGGAAAATTCCGGCCGTCTCGATGGCATAGATTTGTTGCCAGCTGAGCAGCACGTATTTGCTAGCCTCCCGCTTTGAAATAAAGCGATCGCTTTCCGTCAGGATGATCTTCTTGAGGTAGGCACTCTCGATCTGTCGCGCGTCAATTCTGTCCTGCATCCACTGAACGATTTCATCCAAGTACCAACCAATTCTCTTTTGGCTAATTTGAATGCGCCTAGGAAATAGACCTGCCTTCTCTAGCTTGGAAATACCTGGGAGCGTGTAGACGACGCGTCGCCTAACCTCGGATGCGCTAATTACTCGATGTTTTAATAATCGATTTTTGTTGTCCCTGTTTTTGACTGGCAACGCTCCGCGCTCCCGACAAAAGGGGTCCCTTTTGAAAGGTGGATTTTCGCCCTCTATTGTTGTATAGTTAAGTCTGAAATTGATGGATTTTCGCGATGCGATTCATTCGATCGCACGCGCCATCAAAAGGGACCCCATTTGATAATGTGAGCCGTGCGCGCTTTTCCGCGAATGAGAGCGGCTTGCGACTTGAAAGTATGTTGATCGGCTACGCACGCGTCTCGACGGACGAACAAAACCTCGCAATGCAGCTCGATGCTCTTCGAGCTGCCGGTTGCCAGCAGGTATTCTGCGATGAAGGGATTAGCGGCGCGGAAACAGAGCGCCGGGCGCTCAATCAGTTGCTCGCTTCATTGAACGCCGGCGACGTGCTGGTTGTCTGGAAGCTCGATCGCCTCGGGCGAAGCCTCGCGCATCTCATTCAGATCACCCTGCGCCTCGATAACGAAGGCGTCGGGTTTCGGTCGCTTTCCGAAGCCATCGATACGACGACCGCGAGCGGCCGTCTTCTCTTTCACGTCATGGGTGCCATCGCCGAGTTCGAGCGCAGTCTCATCGGCGAACGTACACGCGCAGGAATGGTAGCTGCTAAAGCGCGAGGCCAGAATATCGGTCGAAAGAGAAAACTCACGGAAGAAGATGCTGTGTGGGCGAAGCGGGTGATCGAGGCCGGCACATTCACTCCAGACGCGGTAGCAAGCGCCCTCGGCGTGTCGCCGTTGACGTTGCGCCGCGCGATACAGCGTGCGTCCCTCGTCGTGGCGGACTAGGCAGGCCAGAATCTAAGAAGGTTCTCAGGCGCACCATCGAACGCATAGGGGTTCAAGAACTGGCGCGCCCATAGACCGCTCCTGTCCACCTTGCTCAACGACGCCTCGTCGGCCACCTCGGTCCAATGCGCGTGAATGCCTTCGAGCTGCTTCTTGATAAGGATCTCAGCGGCCGTCGCGTCGAGCATGAAGTTCTGCGAGGCTTTAAGGCATGTCGCGATCGTGCTGGCGCGCTCACCATCCGCAATGATCATCGCTTGGTTCGCTTCGCGCCCCGAACGGTTCTGAGGGCAGATGTCGTAGGCTGGCGTAAGCGTCAACATTGCGCCATCCCAGAACGCGGCATGATTGCGCGCATGGTCATCAGTGTTGCCGCACAGAATGTTGAAGACGAGGCGTCCGTAGAGTTCGTGAAGCGTCTGCCTGGGAGACGTAAATCGCGCTCTGATGATCTCAGCGAGATCCTGATAGCTTGCATATCGCCCCATCATTTCGTCCAGACCGAGGATGGTGAGCGCCGACACCATCGCCTTCCGCGTCCACTCCGTGTCTACTCGTTCGCGATCGAAGCGCTTGACCAGCAGCACATCCTTCCCCGCGGCGCGCTTGAGATCGACTTCCGCGACACGCAGCCCGAGTTTTGCCGCGAGGCGCATCGCGACGAACTCCGCCTTCACGACATTGGTGATGTCATTGGAGGAAGAAAATTTGGCTATGAACTTGGCGTCGTCGGTTTCGATCGCCGCCTTCGGACGCGCACCCCCTAGGCTCGTTCCGTGAAAGACGGCTTGCTCGAGCTCTGGCGTGATCGGAACGCCCTTCTCGACGTGCTCGGCCACGCTGAGTAATTGCTCCAGCGATGCGGCGATTGATAATCGGGGTCGGTATGTTGTGGCCGAAGCCTGGAAATCGAGCGCCCCGATGCGATCCGATCCGGACTCGAGAAGGAAGACGAGTTCGTCGACCGAGCTAACATCAATGCCGTCACCCTTCTGCCCGGTAAGGCGATTGATGATGACGCGCCGTCCCCACGCATCCGGCGCCCCATCTCGCAGGCAGCCGGCCAGGGAGAGACCATCCATCGGCGGGATCGCACCGCGCTCCATCGGAAGCTCGGGCAGGTAAATCGGAATGGCGTTGGCGCGATCGAGATAGCTGCGGCCGTAGTTGAAGACATAGCGATTGCCGTCGGGCGCCAGGCGGCCGGCGACGACAGGGGCGGTCTCTCCCGGTAGCCAGATCCAGACGAAGGCTTCCTGCGGCGCGTCCTCAGAAGTCATCCTTCACCGCTTTCCTCGAGGGGCGCACCGAGCTCGGTATCAGCGCCAACGTCTGGGCGACGGCTTGGTTATTGGCCGCGAGCCCTTGGCGGTCGAGATCGAAAAGCCGGATGCCGACAAGAGCGGCGACTTCAAACACCGCACCGATTGCGCACCCGGGATCACCCTTTTCGATCCGCTGCAGAAGACCGCGTGAGATCCCGGCCCGCTCGGCCAGCTGCGCCGTCGTCTCCTTCCGCTCGATCCGCTCACGACGGATCAGTTGGCCGAGAAGGGTCAAGGCCTCTGTTGTGTAGCGGGCATAGGGGCGAACGGCAGGCTTCGACATGTTTGATCCATAAATAGCTCACTAGATCGATCTGCGAGCTATTTATGGATCATAACAGCTTATCTACTGTCGCGTCAAGCCATTGATCCATAAATGGACCACAAAGATCATTGGCGATCTGTTTATGGATCACGCGATTTGACAGGTTTCGCGCGTCGATTTCCATGCCGCGGGAACAACTCAGCAGCCATCGAAGGCAACGGACAAGGGCAGCACGGTCAAAATGTGGTTGCTAGTTGGTTGCTAGCTTTACCTAACGTCGTTTTGGCGAACGATGTAATTTTACTAAGTTATTGATTTTATTGGTGCGGACGGCGGGAATCGAACCCGCACGATCAAAGATCTCAGGATTTTAAGTCCTGTGTGTCTACCGATTCCACCACGTCCGCTTGCCTCG
>VFQP010001704.1_pt1 | contig 27716 bp, 30 predicted proteins | sample 3512351 | NCBI WGS metagenome assembly VFQP01 (sample SAMN10412372, study PRJNA504923) | tailings metagenome | isolation source: Relicate 1 Philex TSF1 revegetated site | place: Philippines: Tuba, Benguet | collected 2017-08-29
TGTACTCACATGCTGCCACCGCTGCGAGGCAAGAATATGACGCTCGGCGCGAACGCTTTGTAGGACGCGTGGCAATTCTCACGCCAGACGCCGCGAAGCGGCCAACGGCAGCGCCTCCTACCCCCTGGAAGCCGGTTCTTGCTCCTGTTTCTCGGTCTTGATGGTGCCGCGAATGTTCATGACCGCCAGCCCCACTTGCAGCGCAATCAGTGCGTACGCACTCGCATGCAAGCCCCATACCACCCACAGCGCATTGCTCGCCAGGAACACCCAGAAGCCCACGTTGCGCCGCACCGCGCTGCGCGAAGCCACCAGCCACGAGGCGACCAGCGTCACCACCATCGCGGGCCATTGCACTAAGTTGAGTAGGTCCATGCCTGCATGGTGCGGGGCGGTGCACCGTTTTGACTGTTCGGCAGGGCACAGAGGTGGTGTTGGTGCGGTCAGGTGGTGATGCCCGTGAGCGAACAGTGTTTGAGAAAGCTGCGGCGCTAAATGCCTTTGCGGCGCATGACCTCGTAGAGGGTTTCCATGACGGGTTGTCTCCAGTGCTTTTGATCGGGGGGCCGGGGCTGCATCGCAATTCGTGAGCCAGCCTGGTGCATGCACGGAAATACCCTATGGGGCGCGGTTAAGAGGTTGTTTTTGTTGGGGTGGGGTTACGCTGTTGGCATTTCTTTTCAGGCAAGTGTTCTGGAGATGAAAGTAGGCCTGCCGGTATCACGACCAGGTCGGAAGGATGGCTTGCAAGCAATCTGTTGACAGCCTTTCGAGTGAGCTCTTCTATGAGATGGGCGTCTGTGAGCACGTTCATGATTGAATATGCATCGAACGGGCGCTACAAAGTGCGCTCTTCATCATGCGAGCAAGTCCGATAAACCCGTTGACCTGGTTGGCCCAATGGAAGGAGACTCTAGTGAAATGCTATCAGTGCAACACGCCGGCAATGTACCGTGTGGGCGACCGACAAATCCCTCTCTGTCTTGACTGCAATCTAAAGTTTTCTCAGATTCAGCAACAGCAAATTGAGAACAACGAGCGCATGATGAACTACCTTAGCGACGAGATGTCGGCAATCGTCGGCTTGCCACCTATAGGCGCAAGATTCCCCTCTCGTCCGCAGCCAGTCATCCTTGGAGGAGTCAAATTGCACAATATCTCCGTAAATAACAGCGTAGTTGGTACGATAAACACTGGGTCGATCGGTACCGTGGATCAGTCTATTACTGCCCTCATCCACACGGGAGAGCCGCAACTTGCTGAAGCGGTAAAGGCTTTGTCGGAATCAATTTTGCAAAGTGGTGATCTGACTCGAAATCAAAAGAACGAGTTGATTGAAAGTTTGAGCGTTATCGCTAAAGAGGCGACTGCGCCGCATGAGGCAAGGCGAAGCACAGTGGCACTATCCTTATTGGAAAAGGCGAGAAAAGTTACGGAGTTGGCGAGAGACATAGCAGATGCGTGTCAAAAATGGTGGCCAATCCTTGAGGGGGCATTTTCCTAGCGACAGGTGATAGAGCCTTATATAGTGACAACATCGGCGTGAGGTGGTTGTGTTCTTTGGTTCGGATCGCCGACGCACCTCTAAACCGGCAGCTCTTCGCAGGCATACTTCACAAGAACGTGCTGCTGGTCATTGATTGCCTTCTAAGCACTTTCGCCCACCAAGAGAAAAACTATGGGAATCTCAAAAATCGATCGGCCAGATTTGGGGGCCGGCGCTGAGCGAGTGCTAGAGAAGCAAGATTTCAAGAATTTGCGCTTGGAAGATGTGGATGGGAAAGATGTCAAATACATCGATTGCAACTTCTCTTACTCGATTTTTTATAGAGGTTACTTTCATAAAGCGAAGTTCGAGAGGTGCAAGTTCATTGGTACTCGCTTTGTTGCGACGAATTTTCGCTCCGCTACCTTCGAGGCATGTGACTTCTCGTACGCCGACTTCGACCGAAGTGTCGTCCCAGTGCCGCAGGTCCTAGCGAATCTTCCATCCTTCGCCAATGTGCGCTGGGACCTGCTTCACAACCTTAGAGCAAACATGCGCGCTCTCGGTGATACGCAGCATGAATCAGTCCTTGTTTGGCAGGAGATCGACACCGAGATTGAGCATTGGCGCTTGGTTAGTCGCGGCGAGGCTGGCTACTATCGAAAATATTCGCGTACCGAGCGCGTTTTGGCTCGATTGAGACACTGGCGCCTACTTGCTGAGAGATACATATGGGGTCATGGGGAGTCGCTGATGCGGCTGAGCATCGCAACATTGTTTGCATTAGTGTTGTTAGGGTTACTAAATGCCATCGGGCGCGTAGGTGACCTTGCCTCCGTTTCGATAGGTTCAATGGTGAAACTATGGCTAGATGGCTTGATCTTCGTCGCTGGACTTTTTGCTGATCTGCCGAATGTCAATGTTGTAGAGGTGAGTGAAAGTCCAATTACTTCTACGCTGGCCGTGGCGCTGAGGTATCTGAGCATCGGTCTAGCGATTCCGGTGCTGTACAAGTACATCTCCAAGCGCTGACAAAGCATCGTGGCCACTCCAAAGTATTTCCTTTTTGGCTCGGTCGCGCGAGGTGATGCGGATGCGGCGAGTGACAAAGACGTGCTGATCATCTACGAGAGCGAGCCATCTCTCTCAAGCCGCCAGCAAGCTAAGAGATTTGTAGCCGAGCAGCTTCAATATGACTGTGCCTATGCCGAATACACAGAGTCACGGCTAGCACAGATGTTTGCCGAGGGTCATCTGTTTGCTTGGCACCTTCACCATGAAGCGCGCACTTTGCATGGCGCTGAAATTGAAGAACGACACGCTATTTTTCCGAAGCCCGCACCGTATCTTTCGGCGCAAGCTGATGTATTGAACTTCATCAGTTTGCTGAAAGGCTGTGTGCGCGCAGTCGAGAATCAGACCACTTCCTTGGTGTATGAGGCAGGTTTAGCATATGTCGCTATTCGAAATGTGGGGATGTCTTTGAGTGCGGCGGTTCTGGCACGACCAGAGTTCGACAGGTATGTGCCCTTTAAGGTGGCCAGGGCGTTACAAACTCTCCCGCCTTGCAACCTCAACTCTTACGATGTGTTAGTCGCTGCCCGGCACTCTTCGCAGAGAGGACTTGGTGCACCAGATCTCGATGCGAGCGAACTACGATCCGTTTTGGTATGCGCTCAAAATTGGGCAGAAGACGCTTTGGAGATTGCTTATGAAGTCAACATCGACTAATCGATTCGGAACGTTCTTTTCTCGGGTGGAAACAGAGCGCCAGGTACTGTCAATTGTTAATGCGGGAGACCGTAGGCCGAAGCTACACGGGCTCACCGCAGTTGCGATCGATCGTTGGGCAGAAGAGGTTCGTCTACCGACTCAGGGAAGAGTAGACCTTTCGGTCGAGGTAGTGCGTTTGCTGCATCGCATAGCGATTCGTGCCAATCTGCACGCCGACCAAAGTCGGGTTGTTTTCGCAAATGAACGGAGCACAACGTTGCCTGTGCATGAGCTAGTAGAAGCTCTTAGAACTCTATGCAGTAGCTGGAGCTTGAAGTCATCGACGACTTGAGGAGTGTTACGTCGCATCTTGTTCAATGCGGGTGTTTCCCGCGAGCAAGTTGCCGCTTGAGGGGCCACAAGGACGATTCGCAACCATTTGCTGACCGTCCAATGACCAATGGATTTAGGACTGCTGACCCATGGTCAAGGCCTTCACGAGCGCAACACCCTTCCCCTATACTCCCTGCGTCGTACATCAAAAGTACGACCGGGATTGGCATCCCGAAGACGAATACTCACCGAGATAGCTGCAACGTTTCCACGTTGCGGCTATCTCCGTCTGTGCCCCTGCTTTTTGGTGGCTCAGATGGGGAGCCGCGAGGCTCGCCGGTCCTGAGTAATCGTCCCGGTATGCCAACCCGTCTGGGCCACCGCCATCCTCACAAAGGGTGGCGGTGGTGAAGCAACCACCAACCGACAGGGACGGCACATGCAACAGCAACCACCACCATCATCACCAGCGCCCACGCGCAACCCAGCTCACTTCATCGCCCGCCCGCGCCTGGCGGTGCTGATCGATGCCGAGAACGTGAGCGGCCATCGCGCCGCGCAACTCATGCAGTTGGTGAACGAGCGCGGCCGGCCCACGGTGTGCCGGGCGTATGGCGACTGGACCAACAGCACGCTGGCTTCGTGGAAGAAGTGCCTGCATGGGCTGGGCATTCGGCCGGTGCAGCAGTTCCACTATTCGCAGGGCAAGAACGCGAGCGATGCCACGCTGATCATGGACGCCATGGAGCTGCTGCTTTCGCGCCGGGTCGATGGCTTCTGCATCGTCTCCTGCGACAGCGATTTCGTCGGTCTGGCGGGCCGCATCCAGGAGGCGGGGCTCACGGTGCTGGGTTTCGGGCACGCACAGGCTTCGCCGGCTTTTGTGGCGGCTTGTGATGAGTTTGTATTCCTTCACGCTGCGGCGCAGGGGGCGGAGGTGGATTGATTCGCGGAAGGTGACGATTCCCTCACGGACGCGGCAGGGGGGCGTGGGCAGAATTCTGGAAGTAACAAAATCTTTCCAGCGATGACCGTCATCCCCTTCCCGTCGTCACCCCGGCAGCCGTCGAGTGACAGCGTTACATCCGCTTTTGCGGCTCGCCACACCCCCCAGCAAGTCGCACCGACCCTCGACCCCGAGGCGGTGGACGAGTTGACGCACCAGGACTTCTTTCTGGCCATTCGCGTGGAAGCCGATGGGGGCGCAGCGGTGGTGGCGCCGGACGACGAGTTCCGGCTGGTGCAGTACCTGGAATTCCACGGCCTGCGCCTGCCGAGCGCGGTGGACGCGGAACAGCTGCGCGAGCTGTGCAACACGCTGCGCTGGACGTATGGCCACGCCGTGCGGCTGGCCGTGCGCAACGCCGACGACGGCGACTTGGCGCGCAAATGCCCGGGACTGAGCGCCGAGAAGCTGGCCTACGCCCGCGCCGTGGCCGACCAGAAGCCCAGCCTGGCGCGCGAACTGGCGCGGCAGGTGTTCAAGGACAAGGCGAGCCTGGTCTTCTTCTACTAGTGGCGGCTTACACCAGCGGGATCACGGCGATCCGCAGGTCGGCGCAGGCCTCTCGAATGGCGCGCAGGGGGCGGTAGCTTTCGCTGCTCTGCCAGGTGCGAAACGCGGCCTCCGACGGCCAGCGCTGCACCATCAATGGGCCGAAGGCGGGTGTGCCTTCCAGCGTGGCGCCGCCACGGGCCACCACCGAAGCGCCGTACTCGGCAATCTGCTGCCGGGCGCCTGCCTGGTAGGCCTTCAGGCCTTCGGGATCGTGAACCGATCGGATCTCGACCACCACCAGCACGTCGTTGTTGTCGTCCATGGATGTCCCCTTCCAAAATTTCCACGGAAGATATCAGAGAACACCGACTTCAACAACCGAAGCGCTATTCTTCGGCTTCTTCCTCGGTGTCCGGCGGTGGGTTCTGGCGGGCGAATGCGGCGTCGTTGATCTGTTCCAGACAGCGCAGCGTGGTCTCGATGTCCTTCTGGCGAAGCACCGAAAACGTGGGCGCAATGCCGGCCAGGGACGTGGCGATTTCCTCCTGCGCGTAGTCGGCTGCGCGCAGGCCCTTGGCGGTGAGCATGATCACGCGCCGGCGCTTGGCGCCCTTGGGCAGCACCTTCTTCACGAAGCCGGCTTCCGCCAGTCGATCCACCTGCTTGGTGATGGCGCCGGAGCTCACCAGCAGAGAGTGAAACAGGTCGGTGGGCCGCAGGGTGTAAGGCTCTCCGACCCGACGCAGCGCCATGAGGATGCGCAGATCGCCCGAGCCGATGCCGAAGCGGCTCTGGGCCAGGTCGCGGAACTCCGTCTCCAGAACCTGCGCCAGCTGCATGACGACGCCGACGAGACGAAAGGCGGTGAGGTCGAGGTCGGGCCGCTGCTCTTCCCATTGATGCACCAGCTCCGATAGCGGCTGGCCGCTCGTGTCTACCGTCATGATCCGCGTTTCCTTTTTTTCCGGAGAGGTTGCCGATGCCGCCAGCCGCCGGGCGGCACTCATGGTTATCCCTATGGACAGGGGATGTGGACAGAAATATCTTCCGGAGAAGAAATTTAATTCTTCCGAGGAAAATTTTTACTCACCCCATGAGAGGCCAAAGATGCTATCACGCGAAGACAATGAATTGATGTGCCGGGTCGGCCCGGGTACCGCCATGGGCGAGGCCCTGCGCCGCTACTGGGTGCCCATCCTGTCGAGCTACCAGTTGCCCACGCCGGACTGCGACCCGGTGAAGGTCGAGCTGTTTGGCGAGCGGTTCGTGGCGTTTCGGGACAGCGAGGGCCGCGTGGGCCTGCTCGACGAGCTGTGCCTCCACCGCTCGGCTTCGCTGGCGCTGGGGCGTGTCGAGAAGGGGGGCATCCGCTGCCTTTTCCACGGTTGGCACTTTGCCGTCGACGGCACGGTGCTGGAAACGCCGAATGTCTCGGACCCCCGGTTTCGCTCGCGCATCAAGGCCAGGGCCTACCCGGTGCGTGAAGCGGGGTCCATGGTCTGGGCCTATGTGGGGCCCGCGGAGCTGGAGCCTGCCTTCCCCCACTGGAGCTTCTTCGATCAGCCGCCGGAACGGTTGTTGACGGTGACGCTCGTCGTCCCCTGCAACTACGTCCAGCTGCAGGAGGCCCTGCTGGATTCGTCGCACCTGACCATCCTGCACCAGGATGCGTTCAAGCGGGGGTCCAGCATTGACTTTGTCTCCAGCGTCAACAGCAGCACCACGGCGGCGGTGTCGGACCCGAAGGTGGAGGTGGAGGACACGGACTTCGGCTTCTACTACGCCGCGTTGCGCGCCGCGGGGGGCCCCGAGGCAGACAAGGTCACCGCGCGTGTCACCGGTTATGTCGCGCCGTTCTATTGCGTCAATGCCAATGGCGACCTGCTCGGCCTGATCGTGCCGATCGACGACCACCGCACCCTTCATCACTTCGTGTGGTGGAGCGACACCAAGGAGATCTCCAAGGAGCCGCACAGCACCGACCTGCTGCGATTCACGGGCCTGGACGAGGACACGCTGCACAAATGCGGCCTCCACCCGGACACCTGGCACCTGCCCGGCAAGCCCAGCCGCGAGAACAACTTCAACCAGGACCGGACCGCCATGCGCAACGGGCAGTATTCCGGCCTGCATGTGTTCTTCCCGGAAGACGCGGCCGTGCTGACGTCTTCCGGCGAGATTCGCGACAGGAGCAAGGAAGTGCTGGCCCCGGCGGATGTGGCCATCTCGCGCCTGTATCGAACGCTGCTGTCGCTTCCGAAGGCCATCCAGGAAGGCCGGGACCCGCTGGGCCTGAGCGCCGACCTGAGTGAGGTGAAGGGTCGCAACGGCGTGATCGATGCGGGCACCCGGTGGCAGACCCTGACGCAGCCCACCGCGCCTGTGTCGGCGGGCGAAGCGCCGTCGGTCATGGCCTGAAGGGTTGCACCATGGCCGCAGTCCTTGAAACCAAGATCCAGGCAACCCACGACGCGTTGCCGGAGCTGACCCTGCCGTTGGCGAAGTACATCTCACGGACGTCCTTCGAGCTGGAGCGAGAGCGCATCTTTGCCCGCGCATGGCTGCTGGCGGCGCACGCCAGCGACCTGCCGGAGCCCGGCGATTACGTCGAACGCTCGTTCGACGTGCCTCAGGCTTCGGTGCTGATCGTGCGCGGCACCGATGGCCGCATCCGCGCCTTCCACAACATCTGCCGCCATCGCGGCAATCGGCTGGTGGATCTCGGCAGCGTCGGCAACCGGCGGCGCTTTTCCTGCAGCTTCCACGGCTGGACCTGGTCGTGCGAAGGCGCCCTGAAGGGCGTGACGGATGAAGGGCAGTTCAGCGGCATCGACAAGGAGGAGCTGGGTCTGCTGCCGGTGCATTGCGAAGAATGGAACGGCCTGGTGTTCCTGAACTTCGCACGATTTCCGGAAGAGACGCTGGAGGAATGGCTCGGTGAACTCGCCCCCGGCTATGGCGACTACTTTCAAGGCCAGCAGCGCCTGTCCAGCCACCGGTTCGAGATCGAAGCCAACTGGAACCTGGCGGTGAATGCCTTCACCGAGGGCTACCACACGATGTTCATTCATCGCAACACCGCCGGGGACTACCAGGGCGGTGCCAGCAACCCCCAGCGCCATCGCCCGTTCATGCAGTTCATGCGCAGGCACACGCGCTACTCGGCGCCGGCCAACCCAGACCACCGGCTGGCGCCCTCGGAGGCCATTGCCTACCGCTTTGGCCGCAAGCTGCTGCCGGCGGCCTGTTTCGACAACGATGGCCTGCCTCCTGCGGTGAATCCGTCGCGGGCGGAGCACTGGCTGTTCGACGTGATCGAGCTGTTTCCCAACGTGGTCATGCTGCTCGGGCAGCACTACCGCATCGAGCTCCGGTTTCTGCCGGTGTCCGCCTCGCGCACGGTGGTCATCAACGAAACCTTCGTCTACAAGCCGGAGAACCTGGCGGAACGCGCCAGCCAGGAGCTGTTTCGCATACGCGAAAAAGAGGTGGTGCGCGAAGACCTGAGCCTGCTGGAGGCCCAGCACGCCGCCCTGGCCACCGGGGTGATGGAACACGTGGTGCTGTCGCGCCAGGAGATGGCGCTGGCGCATCACTTTCGCGTGCGTCAGGCCATGCTGGAGGTGACGCCATGAGCGCCACGAGCACCCTGCCGCACGACGCCTTGCTGCCCGCAGGCTTCGAGGACCTTCAGCCGCAAGTGGCCGCATGGGCGCTGCCCACCGAACAGGCCCGCTATGCCCAGCGACTGGGCGCGTCGATGGCGGAGATTCGAAGCTTCTACGAAGCGATCTTCTCGCGCATGGACGCCATCCTGCGGCACCTGCAAGCATTCCCCGCCGACGACATCGCCGCCCTGCCTGCCGAGACGCGGCGTCTCTACCGGCTGGCGCTGTCCTATTTCGAAGCCTCACATCCGGTGGAACTGAACTGGCGCGGTCCCGATCTGGACAACGCCTTTCCGGCGCAGCGGATCGAATACCAGGGTCCGAGCCGTGTGGAGAACTAACGCGTCACTCGTCGGCGGCGTCCAGGTCGATGCCGCCGCTGTGCTCCAGCGCAGACAGGATGCGCAGTGCGTAGCGGTTGATCTCGTCGCGCTCGGCGCTGCTGAACTGGCGCATGGCCGGGGCGAGGATGGGCTCACTCGCCAGGTTCTCGACCGTCTCCTCCACGAATTGCAGACCCCGTTTGGTCAGGTGCACGAGAAACCCGCCGCTGTGGCTCGGATCCGGCAGGCGTTCGGCCAGTCCGGCCTCCACCAGCCGATCGACCTTCTTGGTGATCGCACCCGAGGTGACCAGCAAGGCGCGGAAAAGATCGGTGGGGCGGCGAACGTAGGGCGGCCCGCTGCGCCGCAGCGCCAGCAGCACCCGCATGTCGCCACCGCTGACGCCGTAGCGGGTTTTGCACATGCGGTCGTAGGCGCGGTCGACGATGGTGCCCAGCCGCATGAAGTAGATCGCCAGCAGGAAGTCGCGCAGGTCCAGGTCGCTGCGTTCGGCCTGCCACTGGAGGGTGATCAGTTCACTCAGGCTGGCTCCGTTGCCGCCGCTCTTCGCTGTCGGCACCGGCATCGATTTCGCCCTGGGGGAGGTTTGTTCCTTCTTGCCCATAAAAACCTCTTCTCTGGAAGCTTTTATGGTAGCCGAATCCGGGCGACAAAGAGAACAGACGGCGCTGAAAGAGGCCAATCACCCTCTCAAATAGGTAGTAACCCTGTGTGCATTTCTGGCCGGGGCAATTATCTTCCACGGAAGACGAATTGAGATTCTCGCGCCCCAAGAAGGCGTTTTCGACCCACGACGATCCGAAGGAGACAACATGCTGAAATTCGCGACACGGCTCATGGTGGCCATGGGCACTTGTGCCACGCTGGCGGTGGCCGCCCAGGCCCAGGAAGTCATCAAGGTCGGCTTCGTCGGCCCCTACACCGGGCCGTTTGCGGTGGCGGGGCAATCGTTCCGCCATGGCGTGGAGGCCTACCAGGCGCTGCATGGCAGTGAAGCCGGCGGACGCAAGGTGGAGGTGATCTTCCGCGACAGCGCTGGTGCCGACCCCACGCTGGCCAAGCGCCTGGCCGAAGAGCTCGTGGTCAAGGACAAGGTGTCCATGCTCGGCGGCTTCTACCTCAGCCCTGAAGTGGCCGCCTCCGCTCCGGTGGCCAATGCGGCCAAGACACCGCTGTTCATCGTCAACGCGGCCACGCCCGCGCTCATGAAGATGTCGCCCTACTTCGTGCGCATGGGCCAGCCGATCAACCTGCCGGCCGAACTGGCGGCCACGCATGCGCGCCAGCAGGGCAAGTCGCGTGGCTACGTGGCGGTGGGTGACTATGGTCCCGGCCACATCGTGGAGCAGTCGTTCATGGCCAAGTTCACCGCCGAGGGCGGCCAGATGGTGGGCAACGTCCGCATTCCGCTCAACACCGCCGATTTCGCGCCTTTTGCCGAGCGCATCGCCAACGCAAATCCCGATGTGCTGCAGGTCTTCATTCCACCGGGCGCCGCCTCGGTGGCCTTCAGCAAGGCGCTGGCGGCGCGCGGCCTCACGCAGAAGGTGCTGATCATTGGCCAGGGCGAAGCCGAAGACAGCGATCTGCCGCTGTTCGACGACTCCATCGTGGGCTTCAAGTCCATCATCTACATCGACGCCAACTCGAAGAATCCCGAGAACACGGCGTTTGCCGACTGGTTGAAGAAGAACGCAGGCCCCACCGTGCGCCCGAACTCGTTCAGCATCGGCGCCTTCGATGCCATGCACCTGGCCTACAAGATGCTGAACGACCAGGCCGGCAAGCCCTTCAACGGCGAGGCCGCCATGAAGACGCTGCCTGGCTACACCTGGAAGAGCCCGCGCGGGCCGGTCACCATCGATCCCGCCACGCGTGAACCGATCCAGAACTTCTACCTGCGCGAAGTGGTGAAGGGACCGGACGGCGTGAAGAGCAACCGCGTGATCAAGACCTGGGAGCAGGTCAAGCCCACGCCGCTGAACTGACCTGCCGACGCCCACCGCCGTGTCCACTGTTGCCTTCATCCTTCTGTACGGCCTGTCGTACGGCCTGGTCCTGTGCCTGATCGCACTGGGCCTGGTCATCACCATGGGCCTCATGCATGTCATCAACCTGGGCCACGGTGCCTTCGCCGCCATCGGCGGGTACCTGGCCATCAGCCTGATGCAGCAACAGGGCTGGTCCTATGCGCTGGCGGTGCCCGCTGCGGTGCTGGCCGTGGCCGTCTTTGGTGTGCTGGCCGAGCGCTTGCTGTATGCGCGCCTGTACAAGCGCAGCCACCTCGACCAAGTGCTCGTGACGATCGGTTTCAACTTCGTCGTGATCGCAATCATCACCATGCTGTTCGGCCCGAACATCGTGCGCATGGAACTGCCCATGTACCTGCGCGGCAACATCGACCTTGGCCTGCGCGAGTTCGAGCTGTACCGGGTCGTGGCCTCGGGCATCTGCATCGCCATCATCGGCGCACTGTGGTGGGTGTTCGAGCGCACCAGCACGGGCGCCCGTCTGCGGGCGGCGGTGGACAACCGCAGCATGGCCCAGGCCATGGGCATGAACGTGCCGCTGCTCTTCTCCGCCACCTTCGCGCTCGGCTGTGGCCTCGCGGCGCTGGGCGGCATCCTGGCCGCACCCATGTTGCCCATGGAGCCCATGTGGCCCATGAAGTACCTCGTGCTGATGCTGGTGATCGTCTCGCTGGCTGGCCACGGCCAGGTGACCGCCTCGGTGGCGGTGGCCATCATCGTCGGTGTGGTGGAAACGGCGGGGCGCTACCTGTTCCCGCAGTTCGGCGCCTTCTTCATCTACCTGCTGCTCATCGGCCTGATGGTGTGGCGACCCAATGGGCTGCTGGTGCGCCGCCAGACCGCATGACCATGACGCCTCTTCCTCGAGACTCCATCCTCAGCCGCCACCAGTGGCGCGGCGGGGAACTGCTGTGGGGGCTGGCCGCGCTGGCCTGCTACTTCCTCTTTCCCCAATACCTCGCGCTGGGCACCACCGTGCTCATCATGGTGATCCTGGTGCTGTCGTTCGACTTGCTGCTGGGTTTTGCCGGCGTGCTTTCGCTGGGCCATGCGGTGTTCTTCGGGCTGGGCGCCTTCACCGCTGGCTGGCTCGCGCTGGCCGGCTGGAACGAGCCGGTGAGTGTGGTGATCGTGGCCGCCGTGGCGTCGGCCACCCTGGCCGCGCTGATCGGTCCCTTCCTGCTGCGCCTGACGGGGCTTCCGCTCATGATGGTCACACTGGCTCTGGGTGTGCTGGTGTTCGAGGCCGCGCACAAGGCCACCAGAATCACCGGCGGGGACGATGGGCTGGCCGGCATCCAGTTCGCACCCATCCTCGGGGTGTTCGACTGGGGGCTGGGCGGCTCCACCGCCTACCTGTATGTGCTGGCCTGGCTGTGCGTGGTCTTCGTGATGCTCAAGCGCGTGGTGGCATCGCCCTTTGGCGTGATGCTGCAAGGCCTGCGCGAAAACGCGGCCCGCATGCGCCTGATCGGCAACCGCGTGCTGCCCCACCTGACGCTGGCCTATGTGATCAGCGGGGCGGTGGCGGGCATGGCGGGCGCCTTGTTCACGCAGGCCAACGCGTTCGTGGGTCTGGGCGTGCTGGCCGTGGACACCTCGGTGGACGTGCTGGTCATGCTCGTGCTCGGCGGTATCGGCGGGTTGCACGGTGCCCTCATCGGCGCGCCGGTGTACATGCTTCTCAAGCATTTCTCCTCGCAATGGAACCCCTTCTACTGGATGCTGATCATCGGCGTGCTGCTGATCGTGGTGGTGCTGATGGGGCGCGGCGGCCTGCTGGGCATGCTCACCTCGCTGATGCGCCGTTCGCGCGGAAAGGCTTCCTGACATGAGCAAAACGAGCACGCTCGCCCTGGAAGCCCGTGGCCTGTGCAAGCACTTCGGTGCGCTGCACGTCACGCAGGATGTCAGCCTTTCGCTGCCCGTGGGTGCGCGCACCGCGCTCATCGGGCCCAACGGCGCCGGCAAGACCACGCTGGTGAACCTGCTCACCGGGGTGGTGCGCCCAGACAGCGGCCGCCTGCACCTGTTCGGCGAAGAGGTCACTTCGGCGCCCGCAGCGGTGCGCACGCGCAAGGGCCTGGTGCGCACCTTCCAGATCTCCAGCCTGTTTGCCCAGCTGACCGTGTTCGAGAACATCTACATCGCCGTGGCGCAGGCCGCGGGACGCGGTTTCTCGATCTGGCGCGCCGCGGGCCGGCAGAAGGACCTGATCGAGCAGACCGAGCGCCTGGTGGAGCAGCTCAAGCTCCAGGCCGACCGGCACCACAAGGTGAGCGAGATCGCCTATGGCCGCCAGCGCCTGGTGGAGATGGCACTGGCCCTGGCGCTCGTGCCGCGCGTGTTGCTGCTGGACGAGCCGGCCGCAGGCATCCCGAGCAACGAACTCGATCTCCTGCACGGCGCCATCGACAGCCTGCCGCGCGACATCGCGGTGCTCATGATCGAGCACGACATGGAAATGGTTCGGCGTTTTGCCAGCGACGTCTCGGTGCTGGTCGGCGGTGCCATGCTGATGTCCGGCAAGCCGGCCGACGTGATGTCGCACCCCGAGGTGCAGTCGGTGTACCTGGGCACGGCAGGCAAGAAGCGCTTCGATGGAGCGTTGGCCCATGCTTGAAATCCACAAACTCAGCGGCGGCTGGGGCCCCACCCTGGTCAACGAAGACGTGAGCCTGCGCGTGGCCAGCGGCGAGACGGTGGCCATCATCGGGCGCAACGGCGTGGGCAAGAGCACGCTGCTCGAACTCATCGTGGGCCGCGCGCAGCGCCGCAGCGGCGGCATCTCGCTCGATGGCGCCGACATGGCCGCACTGCCGGTGCACCGGCGCGCCCTGGTCGGCCTGGGCTACGTACCGCAAGGGCGCGAGGTGTTTCCCAGTCTTACCGTGGCCGAACACCTGGAGGTGGCGGCCCGCCCAGGTCACTGGACGAAGGCGCGCGTGTGCGAGTTGTTTCCCCGGCTGGGGGAACGTCTGGCGAGCCACGGCAACCAGCTATCGGGCGGCGAGCAGCAGATGCTTTCGATTGCGCGCGCCCTGCTGGGCAATCCCCGGGTCTTGCTGATGGACGAGCCGTTCGAAGGCCTCGCGCCCATCATCGTCGAGCACCTGGTGCACGCGATCCGGAAGATCGTGCAGTCGGGCTCGATCGCTTTGCTGCTGGTGGAGCAGCGGGTGGACATCGCACTGGATCTGTCGGACCGCTGCATCGTGATGGATCGGGGCCGCTGTGTGTTCGAAGGCGCTTCGTCCGACATCGCGGGCGACGAAGCGCATCTTGCCGAGCTCATGGGCTTGAGGCATTGAGGCGTCAAGGGAGCAAACACATGAGGTTCAACCAGCAAGTGGCCATCGTCACCGGCGCGCAGACCGGCATCGGCCGCGCCATTGCCGAGCGGCTGGCTTCGGAAGGCGCGGCCGTCGTGCTGGCCGATGTGGCCGACGCCGAGCCCGTGGCCGAGCAGATCCGCGCCACCGGCGCGCGTGCGCTGGCCGTGCGGACCGACGTGTCCGATGAGGCCTCGGTGGCGCGCATGGTCGAGCAGACGCTGCAGGCGTTCGGTCGGGTCGACGCGCTCGTGAACAACGCCGCCATTGCCGCCACCATCGAACTGCGCGCCTTCGAGCAGATCACGGTGGCCGAGTGGCGCCGCATGCAGGACGTCAACGCCATGGGGCCATTCCTGTGCACGCGCGCGGTGGCGCCGCACATGCGCCAGCAACAGCAGGGCCGCATCGTCAACATCACCTCCGGCACCGCCTTCAAGGGCGCGCCTTTCATGCTCGACTACGTCGCGAGCAAGGGCGCGCTCATGACCATGACGCGCTCACTGGCGCGTGAACTGGGCAAGGACTTCATCACCGTCAATGCGGTGTCGCCCGGCTATACGCTGAGCGAAGGCAACCTCGCCAACGCGGATTTTCTGGCCACCTACCGCGAAGCCGCCATCCAGACACGGGCCTTGCCGCGCGATGGCTGGCCTGCCGACATCGTGGGCGCCGTGGCCTTCCTCGCCAGCGACGACGCCGCCTTCATCTCGGGCCAGATCCTGGCGGTCGACGGTGGCTCGGTCTACCACTGAAGGAACACCCCATGCTGAACCACGCCACCAACCAGCGCCTGTGCCGGGTCGGCCCCGACGATGCCATGGGCCAGGCCATGCGCCGCTACTGGCTGCCTTTTCTGGGCGCCGCCGATCTCGCCACGGGCGATGAGCCGCGCGGGGTGGAACTGCTGGGCGAGCGCTTCGTGGCCTGGCGCGACGACGGTGGCCGCGCAGGCCTCTTCCACGAGTCCTGCCTGCACCGGGGCGCTTCCATGCGCCTGGCGCGCGCCGAAGGCGATGGCCTGCGCTGCATCTACCACGGCTGGAAGTTCGCGGTGGACGGCACGGTGATCGATACGCCCAATGTGGCCGATCCGAATTTCAGGACCCGCATCAAGGGCCGCACGTTCCCGGTGCGCGAGGCCGGTGGCCTGCTGTGGGCCTACCTGGGCCCGCGCGAACAGGAACCGGCGTTCCCGCACTGGCCCTGGATGGACCTGCCCGATGCGAAGCGCCTGATCACCCGCCATGTGGAAGAGTGCAACTTCGTTCAGGTCATCGAAGGGCTGGTGGACTCGTCTCACCTGGGTCTGCTGCACATGAACGGGCTGCAGAAATCGGGCGAGGTGGACCTGGGCTTCGCACAGAAGGTGAACTCCATGCAGCGCAACCTGGCGCCCCGCCTCGACGTGCAGGAGACCGACTTCGGCTTCTACTACGCGGCGCTGCGCGAGATCGACGACGCGCAGGGGCGGCACACCGAGGCGCGCGTGGCCGCCTTTGTGGCCCCTTGCTGCGTGCTCAATCCCAATGGCGACATCGCTACTTTTGTGGTGCCGCTGGACGATGGACGCACCAGCTTCATCCACGTGTTCTGGAGTGAAACGCTGGAGCTCAACCGGGAGCCCTTGCGCAGCCGCCACCTGGAATTCATTGGCCTGACACCTGAGGTGCTCGACGGATTCGGATTGACCGATGAGACGCTGGGACGTGCCGACCGCCCCAACCCACGCAACAACTTCCACCAGGACCGGGAAGCCATGCGCCGTGGCGAAAGCTGGAGCGGCCTGCCTGGTCTCATCGAGGAGGATGTGGCGGCGTCCGTCTCGGCCGGCGCCCTGCGCGACCGCGCCCACGAGACCCTGTCGATCGCCGATGTGGGCATCACCCGCCTCTACCGGACCTTGCTGAGCTGTGCCGACGCCGTCGAGCAGGGCAAGCCGCCGCTGGGCCTCTTGCGGGGCGTGGACTGGTCGACGGTGCGCGGTGCCCACGGCGTGCTGGCCAGCGAAGACTGGCGCGAGCTGATCGCCGACCGGCGCGAACCCGTCACCGAGGGCGCAACATGAGCGAATCTGCCGCGACCGGATTTGCCTGGGACGATGGCTTTGCCGTCGGCCACGGAGAGATGGACCACACCCACCACGAGTTCGTGGACTGTGTGGATGCCCTCATGCGCGCAAGCGACGCCGAGCAGGCGGGGGCGCTGAAGGCCTTTGCGGAGCACGCCCGACGCCATTTCAAGGAGGAAGACGATGCCATGCGGGAGAGCGCCTATGGATCGTCGGGTTGCCATGTGGACGAGCACGCCGCCGTGCTGAAGTCGCTCGACGAGGTGTCTGCCGTGCTCGAACAAGGGCGCCACGATGTGGTGCGCCAGTTTGCGCAGGCCCTGGCCGACTGGTTCCCGCGCCATGCCGAGGTGATGGACCTGGGCCTGGCCCGCTGGCTCAACCAGCGCCGCCTGGGCGGCTCGCCCGTGTTGATCCAGAAGCCGGCACGGATGCAGAAGCCGTCCGCCGCCGAATCGATCTGAGTGGCATTTTTTTGACCTGTGATCTTCCACGGAAGATGAATTGAGATGTTGATGGAAACGCTGTTTCAAATGCGGGTCGCGGCCAAACGGCGGGTGGCCGAAGACATTGCCGCCTACGAACTGGTGCCGGTGGATGGTGTCGAGCTGCCCGACTTCGAAGCTGGGGCGCACATCGATGTGCACGTGCCTGGTGGCCCGGTGCGCCAGTACTCGCTGTACCAGTTGCCCGATGGCACGCCGCGCTACCGCATCGGTGTGTTGCGGGACCCGCAGTCGCGCGGCGGTTCGGTGCGCCTCATCGATTCGGTGAACGAAGGCGATGTGCTGGCGGTGTCTGCCCCCCGCAACCATTTCCCGCTGCACACCGGGCGGGACCACGCCGTGCTGTTGGCGGGTGGCATCGGCATCACCCCGATTCTCTGCATGGCCGAGCAGCTCGCGCGCGGGGGCCGGTCGTTCGAATTGCACTACTGCGGCCGCACGCCTGCTCGCATGGCCTTTCTCGATCGCCTGCGCATGGCGCCGTTTGCCGACCGCGTGCACCTGCACGCCGACGACGGCGAGCCCGAGCAGCGGCTGGACGCGCGCGCGGCCATCGGCGCACCGGCGGCCGATCGCCAGCTCTACGTGTGCGGGCCCACGGGCTTCATGGACCACGTGCTCGGTACGGCGCGCGAGATGGGATGGGCCGAAGCGAATCTGCACCGCGAATACTTCGCTGCCGCGCCGATCGACCACTCGGCCGATGGCCCCTTCGAGCTGGAGTTGCGACAAAGCGGCCGCGTGATCCCGGTGGCGGCGGCGCAGTCGGCGGCGCACGCACTGATCGATGCGGGCGTGTCGATCTCGTTGTCGTGCGAACAGGGCGTCTGTGGCACCTGCATGACCCGTGTTCTCGAAGGCGAGCCCGACCACCGCGATCTCTACCTCACCGAGGACGAACAGCGCGACCACTTCATGCCTTGCTGCTCCCGGGCACGCACGCCGCGTCTCGTGCTCGATCTTTGAAACCACCCCTCGCACGCGAAAGGAAACCCCATGCTGAGCAAACAAGAGAACGAACTGATGTGCCGCACCGGTGCCGGGACGGCCATGGGCGACGCGATGCGTCGCTTCTGGTTGCCCGCGCTGCAACTGAGCGAAATGCCGGCTGCCGGCGCCGACCCGAAGACGATCGAGCTGCTGGGCGAGCGCTTCGTTGCCTGGCGCGACCAGGACGGTCGCCCTGGGCTGTTTGCCGAGTTCTGCCTGCACCGCGGGGCCTCGATGCAGCTCGCGCGGGCCGAGGGCGACGGCCTGCGCTGCATCTACCACGGCTGGAAGTTCGCGGTGGATGGGCAGGTGCTGGAGACCCCCAATGTGGCCGATCCGAAATTCAAGGAACGCGTCAAGGGCCGCACCTTCCCGGTGCGCGAGGCCGGTGGTTTCCTCTGGACCTACCTCGGTCCGCGGGACCAGGAGCCGGCCTTCCCGCATCTGCCCTTCATGGACCTGGACAATCACCACCGGATCAATGCCTATGCGGTGGTCAATTGCAACTTCGTGCAGGTCATCGAAGGCCTGGTCGACTCGTCGCACCTGACCGTGCTGCACGCATCCGGCCTGGCCAAGACCGCCGGCGTGGACCTGGACTTCGCCAAGAAGACCACCCACATGCAGTTCGATGCCTCGCCACAGATCGAGGCCGACGAAACCGACTTCGGCTTCCATTACGTGGCGATGCGCGGTGCCGGGGAGGGCCGCCGCATGGCGCGCGTGGCTTCGTTCATCGCGCCGTGCTTCGTCGCCAATCCGAACGGTGACCTGTGGTTCGCCGTGGTGCCCGTGAACGACGAGCGCTGCAACTTCTACCACGTGTGGTGGAACGCGGAGAAGCCGATCGGCCAGGAGCCGCTGCGCACGCAGCAGTTGTCCTTCGTGGGCTTGGACGACGAAACCCTGACGAGACACGGCATGACCGCCGCCACCTGCGACGGCCCCACCGCGATGGGCTGGAAGAACGGCTACCACCAGGATCGCGCCCTGCAACGCAATGGCCATTTCACAGGACTGGCCAGCTTCACGCAGGAAGACGCCGCCTGCAGCGTTTCGGGTGGCCCGATCCGCGACCGCTCGCAGGAAATGCTGTCGACCGCCGACATCGCCATCAGCCGCCTCTACCGCGTTCTGCTGGCCTGCGCCCGCGCTGCGCGCGAAGGGCAAGAGCCGCCCTCGCTGCGCGTGGACGTGAGCCAGGTCGTGGGCACCTCCGCCGAGATCGGCAAGGACGAGGACTGGCGCAGCCTCGTGCCGCAGCACCGCATCGTCAAGGCCGCCCACGCTGCCCAACCCGCCGGCCGGACCCACTGAATCGCCGGCCTTTCGCATCAAGACAGGAGTTTTCCCATGTTGAACCGCCAAGACAATGAAACGATCTGCCGAGTCGGCCCCGGAACCCCCATGGGCGTTCTGATGCGCCGCTACTGGCACCCCATCTGCACCTCGGCGCAACTGCCCACACCCGACGCGCCGCCGCTGCGCGTGCGCCTGCTGGGCGAGGACTACGTGGCGTTTCGCGACAGCGAAGGCCGCGTCGGCATGCTGGATGAACTCTGCATGCACCGGGGAGCCTCGCTGGCGCTCGGACGGGTCGAAGAAGGTGGTTTGCGCTGCCTTTACCACGGCTGGAAATTCAACGTGTCGGGCGCCGTGCTGGAAACGCCCAACCACGCCGACCCGAAGTACCGCGAACGCATGAAGGCGCCCGCCTACCCCGTGCGCGAGGCGGGCGGCCTGGTGTGGGCCTATGTGGGGCCGAAGGAACTGCAACCCGAGTTCTCGCGGTACGCCTTCATGGAGGCGGCCCCCGAGCACCGCGTGGCCTTGCGCGTGAACGTGAATTGCAACTACCTGCAGCTGGTGGAAGGCGGCGAGGACAGCTCGCACGTGGGCGTGTTGCACACCAACATGGCGCGTCCGGGCTGGATCGACGACAGCTTCGTGCCGAACCCCGACGTGGTGAACCCCGCTGCGCTGGTGTCCAACGACCTCGAGCCCGCGCTCAAGATCGAAGAGACGGCGTTCGGCTTTCAATACGTGGCCTTGCGCAAGACCAACGAGCCGGGCGTGAAGAACGCGCGCGTCGTGCCCTTCATCGTGCCCTATGGCCGCATCATCCCGGCCCCTGCCTTCCTGTTCACCGTGTTCGAGGTGCCGGAGGACGACACGCACACCGCCACCTATATCGTGGTGCATGGAAACGCCCCTGTGACCGAGGACAAGATCATCGAGCTGCTCGGCCTGGACGACACGCGTTACTACAACCGCAAGTCCTGCGCCTACACCTCGACCTGGGCCGACAACTTCGGCCAGGATCGCGAGCTCATGAAGGACAACTGGACCGGTTTGCGCGGCGTGGAGGTGGAGGACGCCACCATTGCACTGTCTCAAGGCGCGCTCTACGACCGCTCCAGGGAACACCTGGTGCCGGCCGACCAGGGCGTGGTGCGTGTGCGCCGCGCACTCCTCAATGCGGTGAAAGTCGCTGCGGACAACGGAACGCCGCCCGCCGTGGGTCTGGACCTGCGTGGCGTGAGCGCGTGCGATGTGCAGATGAAGGATGGCGCGCTCTGGCAGGACCTGGTGCCCACGCACCGCGCCACGGCCGCGGCGTGAAGGGCCAGACCATGAGCGAAACGAACCGCGACGGCGTGCCCGACTACCTTTCGCTGCTGAGCCTGAAGGGGCGTGGCTTCGTGGTGCTCGGTGCCGGCCAGGGCATCGGCGAGCAGGTCACCCATGCGCTGGCGCAGGCCGGTGCGCGCGTGCTTTGCGTGGACCGCGAGGAAGCGCTCGCGCAGCAGATCGCGCAGGCCGTGGGTGGCGTGCCCTGCGCCGCGGACGTAACCTCGCGCGCCGACATGCAGCGCATCTTCGACACCGCGCGCCAGGCCTTCGGCCGCGTGCACGGCGTGGTCGACATCATCGGCGTGGCCGGCATCAAGCCGTTCTCGGCGGTGGACGATGCAGGCTGGGCGCAGCAGTTCGACATCGTGCTGCGCCACGCCTACCTCGCGATCCAGATCGGTGGCGAGATGATGGCCGCGGATGGTGGCGGCAGCATGGCGTTCGTGGGTTCGTTGGGTGGCCACCGCGCCGTGCCCAACCAGACCGCCTACTCCACGTCCAAGGCCGCGCTGCACCACCTGGTGCGCTGCGCCGGCGTGGAGTACGCGAGCCGCGGTGTGCGCATCAACGCGGTGGCACCGGGCTACGTGCGCACGCCGCGCCTGAACCAGCGGCTGGGCGAGGATGCGTGGAACGCCATCGGCAAGGTCATCCCGATCGGCCGGCCCGCCACCCCGGCCGAGATCGCCGGCCCGCTGCTGTTCCTCGCTTCCGACCTGAGCGCGCACATCACCGGCGAGGTGGTGGCCGTGGACGGCGGGGCCGGTGCGGTCGCGGCATTCCCGGACGTGACCTTCGGTCCGGCGAAGACACCCACTCCCTGACGATGCCGGGTCTCCAGGAACGGTTGTTGAACGCCTGCTCGATCGAGGACCTGCGCGGCCTCGCGCGGCGGCGCCTGCCGCGCGGCGTGTTCGATTTCTTCGATGGCGGCGCCGACGACGAGAACACCCTGCGCGCCAACCGCGAGGGTTTCGACCGCCTGCGGCTGCGCCCGCGCGTGCTGGTGGACGTGCACCAACCCGAGCTGTCGACCGCCATCGCAGGTTCTGCGTCTGCCGCACCGCTGGTGATCGCGCCCACCGGTGCAATCGGTGCGGGCTGGCCGGGCGCGGACGTGGCCATCGCCCGCGTGGCAGCGCGGCTGGGCATTCCGTACACCCTGTCCACCATGGCCACCTCATCCATCGAAGAGGTCGCGGCCGAAGGCGGGCGCCTGTGGTTCCAGCTCTACGTGCTGCGCGACCAGGTGTTCACCCAGCGCCTGATGCAGCGCGCACACCAGGCCGGCTACGATGCGCTGGTGATCACGCTGGATCTGGCCACCGGCGGCAAACGCGAGCGCGACCTGCGCAATCGCTTCACCGTGCCGCTGCGGCCCAACCCGCGCATGGTGGCCGACTTCGCCAGCCGGCCCGCCTGGTGCCTGCAGATGCTGCGCCACGGCCAGCCGCGCTTCAAGAACATGGCCGGTTTTGACGGCGATGCCGACCCGTGCGCCTCGATCGCGGCCAAGGTCGGCCAGGCACTGGACGCCTCGTTCGACTGGGACGCGCTCTCGCGCATGCGCGATCGCTGGCCGGGCCGCTTCATGGTCAAGGGCGTCTCTCGTGGTGACGATGCCGCGCGCCTGGCCGCGATGGGTGTGAATGCGATCTGGGTGTCGAACCACGGCGGGCGCCAGCTCGATGGCGCGGTGGCGGCGGTCGACGCCCTGCCCGAGGTGGTGGCTGCGGTGCAGGGCCGCGCGGCGGTGCTGCTGGACTCGGGCGTGCGCCGTGGCACCGACATCGTCAAGGCGGTGGCGCTGGGGGCGCAGGCCGTGGCCATCGGGCGCGCCACGCTGTACGGCGCAGCGGCCGGTGGTGAAGCCGGTGCGCAGCGCGCGCTGCAGATCCTCACCGAAGAGCTGCGCCGAGCGATGCAGTTGTGTGGCACGCCCAGGATCGCGGACATCGATGCGTCCCTGCTTCAGCCCCGCGAGGCTCACCCATGAACCGCCCGACCCTGCTGATCACGCGCAGCTTGTCCGAGCCGGTGTTGCTGCGGGCCCGAGCCGCGTTCGACGTCAAGCTGTGGCCGCGCGACGAGCCCATCGGCCTGCAACTGCTGCCGTGGGCGCAAGGCTGCCAGGCCTTGCTGGTGATGGCCACCGACCGGATGGACGCCGCCACGTGGGCGCAGATGCCACCCACCGTGCAGGCGGTGTCCACCTACTCGGTGGGCCATGATCACATCGATCTGGCCGCCGCCACCGGGCGCGGTGTCCCGGTCTTCAACACACCCGATGTGCTGAGCGACGCGGTGGCCGAGACCGCGTGCCTGCTGATGCTCTCGGCCGCGCGCGATGCCTCTGCAGCCGAAGCCACCTTGCGTGGTGGCCGCTGGGGACCCTGGTCGCCCACCCGATTCCTGGGCCGCCAGCTCACCGGCCTGCGGCTGGGGATCTACGGCATGGGCCGCATCGGCCTGGGCATTGCGCAACGTGCCCTGGCTTTCGGCATGCAGGTGCAGTACCACAACCGCACCGTCCACCCGGATGCGATCGGCTTCGTGTACCACCCCACGCTCGAATCGCTGATGGCCCACAGCGACGTGTTCTGCGTCTGTGCACCCTCCACGCCGCAGACGCGCGGCGCCGTCAACGCCGGTCGGCTGGCGCTGCTCCCTCGCGGCGCGGTGTTCGTCAATATCGCGCGCGGCGACCTGGTCGACGAGGATGCCCTGATCGAGGCGATTGCCACCGGCCAGGTCGGTGGGGCCGGTCTGGACGTGTACCGCAACGAGCCCACCATCGACCCGCGTTTCCTGCAACTGCCGCGCACCACGCTGCTGCCGCACATCGGCAGCGCCACGCACGACGCGCGCAGTGCCATGGGTTGCCTGGCGGTGGAGGCGCTGCAGGCGTTCCTGCTGAACCAGCAACGGCCGGCGAATTGCCTCAACCCCGATGTGTTTCCCATGCGGACTGCCGACACCGCCACAAGGCCATGAACTGGACATTGCGCTACGCCCCCCACCTCGGCTACCGGCCCCCTTTCGAGCCCATGTTCGGCGCGCTGGTCGGCAGCCACGATCCGGTATCGCACGTGGCCTTCGCCGCCGACCAGGGTTTTGATGGCGTGCTCTACGCCGCGGCGCGCGCGCGCACGCCAGAAGAACAGGCACGCGTGGGCCAGGCCATTGCACATCACGGATTGCAGGCGGGTTGCCTTCTCTACACCACCTTCGACCAGTTGAAGAACACCAGTTGGGCCACCGACAGCGAAGACGCCCGCCGCTGGATCGCGGCCGAGCTGGCACAGGCCACGGCCGCAGCGCGGCGTGTGGGTGCCCGGCAACTGGCCGTGCTCGGTGGGGCGCACGCGCAGCGGCCGATCGGCCCGCAGCGCGAGGCCTTCGTGCAGAACCTGCGGCGCGCTGCCGACAGCGTGGAGCGAGACGGCTTCGTGCTGTGCCTGGAGACCTTGAACAGCCAGACCGTGCCCGGCATGTTGCTGCACCACCTGCCCGACGCCCTGGCCGTGTTGCGCGCGGTGAACCACCCTGCGGTCCGGCTGATCTTCGACACCGCGCACGTGCAGGCCATGGACGGCGACGTGCTCGCCCATCTCGACGCGGCATGGGACCACATCGAGATCGTGCAACTCGCCGACTGCCCCGGCCGTCTGGAACCGGGCACGGGGCAGGTCGACTTTGCGGGCGTGTTGAAAGCGCTCGCGCGGCGCGGCTACCAGGGCCTGGTCGAACTCGAACACGGTTGGGCGCAGCCGGGCGCCGAGAGCGAGCGGCGCGGACTTGAGCGCTTGCGCAGTCTGGATGCGTCCGCCTCCGAATCACCATTGAAAGGAAACGCCTCATGAAGGCCTCACCAGACACCATCACCGACATCGAGCGACAACTGGCTGCTTTCGGCACAAACTTCGATGGCGACGTGCTCGCCGCCACGCGCGCGCTGTACCGCCCGCTGCTGGACCTCGCGCCCGTGGGCGAGGAACAGAAGGACCAGCTCTACGGCCCGCACGAACGCCATCGGCTCGATGTGTACCGCCCGGTGGGCCAGAGCCGTGCCACCGTGGTGTATGTGCACGGCGGTGGCTTCGTCGCGGGCGACAAGAACGGGGACGGCGTTTACTACCGCAACATCGGCTGCTGGCTGGCGCGCCAGGGCTTCACGGCCGTGCTGCCGAACTACCGACTCGCACCAGCGCATGGCTGGCCCGCAGGTACGCAAGACCTTGAATTGGCGTTGCAGTGGGTGCATCAGGACCGGCAGGCGAGCGGCGACGTCGCGCCCCTGGTGCTGTGGGGCCAGTCCGCAGGCGCCTGTCACGTGGCGTCCTGGCTGTTCGATGACACCGCACGGGGCGCGCCGCCGGCGGTGGCGGTGGACGGCGTGCTGCTCATGAGCGGGCTGTACCGTGCCGAGGCCCCGCTGCCCGCCGGCCCCAAGGCCTACTTTGGCGACGACCCTTCGCTCTACCCGCAGCGCTCGCCGGTCACGCACGTGCGCGCGCTGGGTGCGCTTCCCCTGTGGCTCGCCGTGGCCGAGCTCGACCCTGGCTGGATCGCCGAGCACACCTACCTCCTGGCCGCCGCACTCACGCGTGCCAACGGAAAGAGCCCGCCCTTTCTGTTCAGCCGGGGCCACAACCACGTGTCGACGGTGCAGAGCCTGGGCTCGCCGCAGCAGGATGTGGGCAACGAGGTGCTGCGTTTCCTGGCAGCGGTGGTCGGTGACGGCGATGAAGCAGCTCGTACACTCAAGTGGTGAACAAGGATGCGCGCATGAACTCTCAGGCGGTCGAACGCCGGGCCACCGTGTTGGAGGTGGCTCTCAACGGGCCTTGGGGAAAGACGCGCCAACCGTTGGCTCCGGTGTCGGTCGCCGAAATCGTGGCCGATGGCGTGGCCTGTGTGCAAGCCGGAGCCGCCGTGCTGCACGTCCATCCGTACGACGAGATCTCCGGAAGACAGAACGACGACCTGGAGACGTACGTTCGGATCATTGAAGGCATCCGCGACAAGGTCGATGTCCTCGTCTACCCCAGCGCACCCTTCGTGGACAGCGACGATGTGAATCGGTATGCGGTCACCGAACAGTTGGCCAGGCGGGGATTGATCCAATGGGCCACCGTGGACCCGGGCAGCGTGAACATCGCTCGTTACGACGACATCGCGGACGATCGGCCGGGCTTTGTCTACCGCAATTCCGAGGTGGCGCTCAGAAGCGGCCTGTCCATGGCTTCGCGCCTGGGCATCGTTCCCTCCTACGCCTGCTATGAACCGGGCCATGTGCGTCTGGGCGCGGCGCTGCACGCCCAGCATGTGGCTGCGCCCGCGCCCGTGTATCGACTCATGTTGAGCGATGAATTTGCCTTCGGTTTCCCGCCGCGGTTGTTCGCGCTGGAGGCATATTCACAACTGTTTGCCGATCTGGGTCTGCAGCCTTCGGTGATGGTGGCGGGCCTGGGTGTCGACATCACGCCCCTGATTCCGGACATCGTTCAACGGGGGTGGCACCTGCGGGTGGGTCTGGAGGATGCCGCGTTCGGGTGCCCGCTGGGCAATGCCGAGTTGGTGCGCCGTGCGGTGGCCGCCGTCACCAGGAGCGGCGGGCGTCTGGCCAGGGCCGAAGACCTCGTGCGGGCGAAGGGCGCCATCAGCTGAGCGTTCACTCCAGCAGGCCCACGGGCGCCTGGGCGTCCTTGAGCACGCGCAACACGAAGCTGGACTTGCTGTGGCGGATACCCGGAATCCGGTAGAGCTTTTCGCGCAGCAGCCGCTCGTAGTCGCGCGTGTCCTTCACGGCGATGCGGATGACGTAGTCGTAGTCGCCCGAGACCAGGTAGGCCTCCAGCACCTCGGGGATCTCGGCCAGCACGCGGCCGAACTCGAACAGCGTCTCGTCGGTGTGGCTCTCCAGCGTGAGCTGCACGATGACGGTGTCGCGGTAGCCCAGGCGGGTGCGGTCGAGCTCGATGCGGTATTGCCGGATCACGCCTTCGGCTTCCAGGCGCTTGATGCGGCTCCAGCACGTGGTGGGCGAGAGCTTCACGGACGCGCCGATCTCCTGCAGCGTGCGGCGCGAGTCTTCCATCAGCTCGCGCAGGATCGCCAGATCGTGTTTGTCGAAGTGCACCGGTGGTTTTTCTTCTTCAGGGGCGATTTCACGAATGATTTTCGACTTTTTCATGGTTTGGCCTCCGAACAAAGAAGCCTATTTTGTCCGGAATTGAGAAAAATCTGCGCATGAACACCGCTCCCATCGAAAAACCGTCTGCCGCCGAGGCCCGCACCGCGCGCAATGGCGCAGAGGTGCTGCTGGACACATTGGTGGCCTGTGGCATCGACACCATCTTTGGCTACCCCGGCGGCGCGGCATTGCCGCTGTACGACGCACTGCATGGCCAGCCGGCGATCCGCCACGTGCTGGTGCGCCACGAGCAGGCAGCGGTGCACGCCGCCGAAGGGTATGCGCGCACCACCGGCCGCCTGGGCGTTGTGCTGGTCACCTCGGGGCCGGGCGTGGGCAACACCATCTCCGGCCTGCTCGACGCCATCAGCGATTCGGTGCCCGTGCTCTGCATCAGCGGCCAGGTGGCCAGCAGCGTGATCGGCACGCAGGCGTTTCAGGAATGTGATGCCCTGGGCCTCACGCGCCCGGTGACCAAGTGGAACCACCAGCCGCGCGACGCGAACGACATCGCCGAAGCCGTGCGCGAGGCCGTGCGCATCGCGCTGGGCGGGCGGCCGGGTCCGGTGTTGCTGGACCTGCCCAAGGACGTGCAGTTGCAGCGCATCGACGCGAAGACATTCCCGCGGCCCCCTGCAGTGGCCAGCGCGCCGGCACTCCCATCGCACGATGCCCTGCAGGCCGCGGCCAGCTTGATCGCGCAGGCGCAGCGGCCCGTGCTGTACGGCGGCGGTGGCCTGATCAACGCGGGCGAAGCCGCCTGCGAGCGTTTCACCGAGTTGGCCCGCGCGTGGCGTCTGCCCACCACGCTCACGCTGATGGGCCTGGGCGCGATGCCGGCGTCGGACCCGAACTTCCTGGGCATGCTGGGCATGCACGGCACGGTGGAGGCCAACCTGGCCATGCACCACGCCG